>Ga0181520_10011107_pt1 | contig 11898 bp, 7 predicted proteins | sample PEATcosm2014_Bin_29_FD_132451 | JGI IMG/M metagenome (GOLD analysis project Ga0181520, IMG submission 132451) | Peatland microbial communities from MTU Mesocosm Facility, Houghton, MI, USA - PEATcosm2014_Bin02_30_metaG | ecosystem: Environmental > Terrestrial > Soil > Wetlands > Peat | place...
ATGCAACAGTAAAGGGATTGCGCAAGTGGGCGCTGGCACTGGTGGAGCTCGCGGAACAGGCAGGCGACGCAGTGATGCCGTCGTACACGCACATGCAGCGGGCGGAGCCGGTGCTGGTGGCGCACTGGCTGCTGGCGTACGTCTCGATGATCGAGCGCGATATTTCGCGGCTGGCCGATGCGCGCAAGCGGATGAACCTGTGTCCGCTGGGATCGGGTGCGGTTGCGGGCGCGACGCTGGCGCTGGACCGCACAATCGCTGCGCGGGAGTTGGGATTCGATGCTCCAACGGCCAATAGTCTCGATGCAACTTCAGACCGCGACTTTCTGCTTGAGTTCACCCAGGCGCTAACCACGATGGGAGTCCACATCTCGCGGTTTGCGGAGGAGCTGACGCTCTATGCAACCGCGGAGTTTGGGTTTCTCGACCTGCCGGAAGCGTACTCGACGGGATCGAGCGCGATGCCGCAGAAGAAAAACCCGGACTTTATGGAACTGCTGCGAGGCAAGAGCGCGCGGTTGGTTGGTTCGGCGACGACGCTGAGTGTGCTGATGAAGGGACTGCCGCTGGCGTACAACAAAGATCTGCAGGAGGGGCAGGAGCCGGTGTTCGACGCGGCGGATACTGGGCGTGGCACTCTCAGCATTTTACCGGCATTCACTCGTTCGTTGAAGTTCAATTTCGAGCGAATGAATACTGCGGCGACGACCGGCTACCTGAATGCGATGGCGGCGGCGACGTATCTATCGAACAAGGGAGTGGCGTTCCGCAAGGCGCACGAGATTGTGGGCAACGCGGTGCGGCTGGGATTGCAGAGCGGGCGCGAGTTGAATGAATTGAAGATCGAAGAACTGCGAGGATTTTCGGATGCATTTGCGGACGACTTTTTCGACGCGATTACATTGGAGGCCACGCTGGATTGCCACGACGTGAAGGGCGGGGCGGCGAGGGCGCGGGTGCGTGCCGCGCTGGTCGAGGCGCGCGAGCGGCTAAGTTCGGTTACGGTGTCGCAAGTCTGAGAAGATAGAGAGAGGAGATTTCAACTTGACGAGTTCGTCCCTGATGGCCGCCAGCGAATCTACCGCATCCACGCGAGCACGCGCGGGCGGGGCGATGGTGCGCAAGGCGCGGCTACAGGATGCGGTCAACATCTTCGAGCTGGTCAACTCGCTATCCGGTGACGGCACACTGCTGCGGCGCAGCTACGCGGACATCTGCGAGAACGTGCGCGATTTCGCGGTGGCCGAGTCGGAGAGCGGCATCTTTCTGGGTTGTGGCGCGCTGCATCTGTACGGGCCGCACCTGGCCGAGGTGCGATCGATCGTGGTGAAACCGGAGGCCAAGGGACAGGGCGCTGGTGGGCGGATTTTGCGCGCGTTGCTGGAAGAGGCAGAGGAGCAGGGGGTGGCGTCGGTGTGCATGTTCACGCGGATTCCCGACTTCTTCTTCCACTTCGGCTTCCGGCTGGCCGACCGGACGACGCTGCCGGACAAGATCTACAAAGACTGCCAGGCCTGTCCGCGGCTATATGCGTGCGACGAGGTGGCGATGGTGCGCGGCCCGCTGCCACGAATCGCGGTGCTGGGGCCGACGCGGATCGCTCAGCCGGAGCTGGTGAAGCTACAGGTGGGCCACATTGCTCATCCTGTTGAAGATGCGGCCGCTGGGGATGGCACGGGCTCGGACAAGGAAACGACAGAGCGCCGAGCCGCAGCAGGTTCGGCACTGTGAAAAGCAACTCGGATGGATTGCCCCTGGGTATACCTACTCTGGTTCCGCTATAACACGACGATACGAGGTCCGTCGGCGCAACTTTGCCTCCCTTTTCACGTCCAAATCAATGGATACTAATTTGTTTTCAGGAGTGTATCCTTGAGGTGTACCCGCAGGAGGGATCAGTGCCTCGGCCAACCCAGCCACGTTTGTTTCCGCTTCGCCCGCTTCTATTGATTGCTACCTTTGCATTAGCCGCTGTGTATATGACATCTGGGATGCGCGGCCAGACGGAGTCTGCGACGCCCCCGGCAGTCACACCAGCGGCATCTGCAACCCCTCCAGCCTCTGCACCCGATGCATCTACAACGCTTCCGGTCGCAGCAACAGGAGTGCCGGCGGCACCGAGTGCGACGCAGACGCAGTCCGCGGCCCAGGTTGCCACGCTACGCGCCTTCAGCAACCTGGTGGTGATCGATGTAGTGGTGACCGATTCGAACAAGAGCCCGGTGCATGGATTGAAACAGTCGGACTTCACGCTGACGGAGAATGGCAAAGAGCAGACGATTAGGCATTTTGAAGAGCATAGCCCCAGTCCGGCCAGGTCGATTGCTCTGGCGCCGAAGCTTCCTGCCGGACTGTTCAGCAACATCTCGGCGGCACCGACGAACGGGCCAGTGAATGTTCTTCTGCTGGACTTTCTGAACACGCCACTGACTGCGCAGCCCTACGCACGCAAGCAATTGATGGATTACATGGACAAGGCGCCGGCTGGCACTCGCATAGCCATCTTCGCCCTGACGGAGCGGTTGGAGATGCTGCAAGGGTTCACTTCAGACATGGCGGTGCTGAAGTCTGCATTGTCGATGACGAAGGGACCATCGCGGGTATCGACCCTTCTATCGGACCCGGTGAACGGAAGCGTACAGGGCGATACAACAATCTCCGACGCCCTGACCAACGACCCCACAGCAGTGGATGGCATGCTTACGCAGGAGATGATCGACGACGTCAACCGGTTTGAGGCGTTGACGACCTCGTTCCAGCAGCAACTGCGCGCGGAGTATACGCTGCATGCGTTCGACGATCTGGCCCGGTACCTGGTGGGCATTCCCGGGCGGAAGAACGTGATCTGGTTCTCCGGCGGATTCCCGCTGGACGTTGAGCCCAATCTGAGCGAGTCCGATCCGAACGACTCGGTGGTACGCAACGATGATGAGATACGCAAGACGGACAACCTGCTAACGCGCGCACAGATTGCTGTATATCCGGTGGATGCGCAGGGGTTGCAAACCGATCAGACCTACAACATAATGAACACGCTGGGAGACGCAGGCACCAATGGCGCCGCGTCGATGGGGTTCCTGAACCAGTTAGCCCAGAACCACGAGGCGATGTTCGCCATGGCGGAGGACACGGGCGGCGAGGCGTTTGTGAACACCAATGGTCTGACCCAGGCTGTGGGCAAGGCCATTGAGGAAGGCTCAAACTACTACACGCTGTCGTATACGCCGGCCAACGTACAGTGGGACGAACGGTTCCGTACGGTCAAGATCAAGGTGGACAATCCGAACGCAAAGAACCTAAGCTATCGCAACGGCTACTATGCGATCGATCCCAACGACCGGAACAAGCTGAACGCATCGGGGGCAGCGACGGCGCTATCCGCGCCCACCACCATGGCAACGGCCATGATGCACGGCGGCCCGGACCCCGCGGAGATCTTGTTCAAGGTACGCATTCGCCCGGCCAGCGCGCCGCCAGGAGAGGCGTTGGCACCGGACAATTTCAGCAATCCCGATAAAAAGGTGAATGTGGAAGGACCATTCAAGCAGTTTGGAGTGGATCTGGTGCCCGATCCGAAGGCGGTGAATTGCAGCCTTGATGCAAACGGGAACCACCACTGCGCCTTGGAGATCTACACTTATATTTACGACCGCGATGGGAAGTTGCTGGTAACGACGGGACATAGAATCTTTCGCCTTCTGACGCCTGCCGACTACAACACGTTACTGACCGGAGGCATGGCGTTCCACCAAGAGATCAGCGTGCCTGTAAAGGGCGAGCACTATCTGCGCACCGCGATCCACGACCTGGTGTCGGATCGAGTAGGAGCGGTGGAGATTCCAGTTGCACAGGTAGTGAAACTGGATCCTCTGAAGGAGATACCGGTAGCGTCCAACACTGCTCCGAGTGTTCCCACGGCACCTGATAGCGCGGCCCCGGCCGCGTCACCCGCGGCAGCAGCACCGACCACGACACCTGCTGATCCAACTCCGGAGGCTCCGGCAATGCAACCGGTTGCACCGGCTGGTAGGACAGCCACGCCATAGTACTCTGATAGCCAGCGTGTCTACCGCACTGATCGAGATATTTGAGCAGGAGTACTGTGAGCTTCGCCCGCGCGCGCCGATGCCTGCGCTGGACATCCGATTTCGCCGGTTCACCTCTCTGAATACGACGATCCGGCTGCGCAAGGGGCGGCTACTGGTGCGGCTGTCGGACCTTCTGGAGTCTGCTCCGGAGTCTGTCCACCGCGCGATTGCGCACATCCTGCTGGCCAAGCTGTACAAGAAGCCGATTGTGCGCGCCCATGCGGACCGCTATCGGCGCCATGTGTCTTCGGATGCGGTGGCGCGGCAGGCCGAGCAGATTCGGCAGACGCGGGGACGCAAGACGATCCTAACGGCACAGGGCCATGCCTACAATCTGGACGAGGTCTTCGAGAGCCTGAACGCGCGCTTCTTCCATGGGTTGCTGGGACGGCCGACTCTGACCTGGAGCTCGCACCACGCGCGTCGCATGCTTGGCCACTACGACAGCGCGCACAATACCATCATGGTGAGCCGGGTCTTCGACCGGGCCGACACTCCTCGATGCGCCATCGAGTATCTGCTATACCACGAGATGCTGCACCTGAAGCATCCGGTGCGGGTGAGGGCGGGACGACGCTGCGTCCACTCCAAGGCGTTCCAGGCGGAGGAGCGGCTGTTTCCCGAGCTGGAGGCGGCGAAGGCGTATCTGAAGCGGCTGTAGCGTTCAGACGTGGATTTTTTTGGAACCGCCGGAGGCATGGCGCTGGGAGGGACGGTCGCTGGAGATGAGGCCGTCGTGAAGAGTGACGATGCGGTTGGCGTATTCCGCGATGTCGGGCTCGTGGGTGACGATGATGACGGTGTTGCCGATGGCATGCAGGTGATCGAAGAGGGCCATGATCTCGTCGCCGGTCTTGGAGTCGAGGTTCCCGGTGGGCTCGTCGGCGAGGATGATGGAGGGGTGGTTGACCAGGGCGCGGGCGATGGCGACGCGCTGGCGCTGGCCACCGGAGAGCTCGTTGGGCTTGTGGTTCATGCGCGCGCCGAGGCTGACGGACTCGAGGACGGACTTGGCGCGGGCGATGCGCTCTGCCGATGGTGTGCCGTTGTAGATGAGGGGGAGCTCGACATTATGCAGGGCGGTGGCGCGGGCGAGGAGGTTGAAGGTCTGGAAGACGAAGCCGATCTCCTTGTTGCGGATGCGCGCCAGCTCGTCGTCGTTGAGCGAGGAGACGTCGTGCCCGTTGAGCCAGTAGCGGCCCTGGGTGGGGGAGTCGAGGCATCCGATGAGGTTCATGAGTGTGGATTTGCCGGAGCCGGAGGGACCCATGATGGCGACGTACTCGTTGTGGCGGACACGCAGGTTGATGCCGCAGAGGGCGTTGACCTGCTGGGCTCCCATCTCATACGTCTTCCAAAGATTGCTGGTGACGATGACCTCGCCGTCTGTGGGGCCATCCGTAGAAAGAGGCTCCGCGAGGGAGGTGGGGTCGGGGGCGGTATCAAGCGGCATCGGATGCTCCGGGTGGATCAGGAGTTGCTATCGTCTGTGGTGGTAGTGACGGCTGGGGTGGAGTTGTCGCGCTTGACCAGGGTGCCGCTCTTGAGGGCTCGCAGGACCTGGTAGCGGCCGGTGACGATCTCGTCGCCCTCCTTGACGCCGGAGAGGACCTCGATCTCGGTGGCCCCTGTGACTCCGGTGGTGACTGGGACGAATGTGGCGCGTAGTTTTCCATGGTTGATGGAGAGCAGGTAGACTCCCTGGGCGAGATTTGGCTTGACGGGAGCGCCGGAGGGGTCGGTGGCGGCGGAGACGGTGGAGGAGGGTTTCCCTGCGTGGTCGGCGAGGTCCTTCTCGGCTGCGGGGTCACGCTGCACCAGGGCCTGAATGGGGATGGCGACGGCCTTGGGGCGCACCGCGGTAGTGATCTTAGCAGTGGTGGAGAGGCCGGGCCGGAGTTCCGCGAGGTCTTCACCGGGGAGTTGATCCAGGGTGACGACGACCTTGAAGTCCTTGGCCTCCTCGGTCCCAGAGGTGGATTGGGAGGTGGCAATGCCGGTAGAGCGCAGGAGTGCCTGGTCGCCGACCTCGGTAACGTGGCCCTTGAATGTTTTGCCGGGCAGGGCATCGACGGTGACCTCTGCGACCTGACCGAGCTGCACATTGACGATATCGGTCTCGTCGACCTTGACCTCCGCGGTGATGACGGACATGTCGGCGAGGGTCATCAGGGTTGAGCCCTCTGAATTCTGGATGCCGACGACGACGGTCTCACCCTCGCGCACGGGCACGTTGGTGACGAGGCCGTCGAAGGGCGCTCGGGAGATGGTCTTGTCGAGGGCGTCGAAGTTGGCGCGCTGGCTGGCTACGGCCTGATCGAGATGGGCGCGCTGGCTGTCGGTCTGCGCTTTAGCCTGGGCGAGGGCTGCAATTCGCTGATCGAGTGTGGCGGCGGAGACATCGTAGGCAGCTTTTTTAGCGTCGAAGTCCTGCTTGGCGATGAGCTGGGCGTTGTAGAGGGCCTGGGCGCGGTCGAAGTCGAATTTTTTCTGCTCGAGGTCTGCCTTGGCCTGGGCGATGTTGGCCTGGGCGGTGTTTTCGGCGGCGACGTAGGAGGCAATGTCGGTCTTGGAACTGGCGATGGCGGCCTGCTGGGCGTCGACGGTGGCCTCCGGCTGGACGCTTTCGACGCGTGCCACGACATCACCCTTATGGACGTGGTCGCCCTCCTTGACATAGAGGTGAGTGATGCGACCAAACGAGGTGGCGCCGACGTTGACGTAGGTCTTGGGCTTAATCTGGCCGGTGCCGCTGACGGTGGAGACGAGGTCCTCGCGCACGACCTTGCCGGTGGCGACTTTGACGATGCCCGCCTGGCCGTGCAGGATGGTGCCGGCGATGGCGCCCGCCAGAGCAAGGACGATGACGACGACTGCGATGATCTTCTTGGTGCTCATTCGATCTTTCTAAACGCACATTCTTACATGCGGGCCGAAGGGCCTGGGATTAGCTGCCGGTAGGGAGTACGCGCACGGCAGGCTGCGAATAGGTACGCGATAGAGGCAGCGTTGGTTCCGTTGTCTCCAGGATGAAACAAGATGCAATTGACAAAGCAAGATAGCAGGCTACCGGAGCGGCAGAACCGCTTTGGCAGTGCTGCCTGCGAGCTTTCTCTTTCACTTGATGATAGCAGGGACGGGCGGGAGGATGGCTTGTAACGGGGCGGGGAGAGCACTACAATGAGGAGGCGGGTCCTGTCCCTGCGCCGCGCGAGGGCGTTATCCGGACCGGAGGCGGGGCCACGAGAAGGAACCATGCAGTGGAAGTTCGCGAGGCAGGAGTATTGCAGGTGATGAGAGCAGCGGGCGGATTGGTTCTGGGCGTGATGTTGTTATCCCTTGGAGCTGTGTGGGGCAGCGCGCGGGGGCAGCAAGCGACCACTGTCGCAAGCACGACACCGTCGACGACGGCACCGGATGGGGTGACCCAGGTGCCGCCAACCGAGGAGAAGCCGAACCCGCTGAAGCATCGGCTGACAGACAAGGAAAAGTACACCCAGCAAAAGGCCCTCAAAGAGGAGTTGAAGGGCGTCTACAAGACGTGGCTGGACCAGGACGTGCGCTGGATCATCACGGACACCGAGGAGCAGGCGTTCAAGCAATTGAGCAACGATGAGGAGCGGGACGCTTTCATCGAAAACTTCTGGCAGCGGCGCAACCCGAACCCAGACTCCCTGGACAACACGTACAAGGATGATATCTACGAGCGGATCGCATACGCGAACGAGCACTTTGGGGCGGGCAAGCCGGGATGGATGACGGATCGAGGGCACATCTACATTGCCTATGGCAAGCCGGACGACATTGATTCGCACCCCAGCGCGGGGACGTATGACCGTCCGATGTCGGAGGGCGGCGGAAGCACCATCGCGTTCCCGTTCGAGATATGGCACTACCGTTATCTGGAAGGGATCGGGGACAACATCGACCTGGAGTTTGTGGACACCTGCCAGTGCGGGGACTATCACTACACGATCGACCGATCTGAGAAGGACGCTCTGAAGAACACTCCGAACGCCGGATTGACGTTGTCGGAGGAGCGAGGCGACAGTGACAAGAAGGACCGGAGCGCTGGCGCGATTGAGCAGTTGGGGCTGGCCCCAGGCATGGCAGCGCAGGAGCAGGACAAGCAGTTCGACCGGCTGGACATGGCTGCCAAGATCATGGCAGCGCCGCCGATCAAGTTCCAGGACATGGAAGAGTTCATGGCGGACACCAAGATCCTGACCGGGCCGCCGTTCCTGTTCGATGTTCGGACGGACTATGTGAAAGTGACCAACGACACGGTGATTGTGCCGATCACGATCCAGGTGAAGAACTCGGACATCACCTTCGAGACCAAGGACGGGGTGTCGGTGGGGAAGGTGAACGTGCTGGGACGGGTGTCTACCATGACACACAAGATCGTTCCCGATGGGACGTTCGAGTACCCGCTGGAGGTGCCCACGCCGAGTGAGCTATTGCCGGCGAAACAGAAAGAATCTTCGATCTTCTGGACGGCGCTTCCTCTGAAACCGGGGATGTACAAGATCGACATCGTGATCAAGGACGTGAACAACCCGGACCACATTGGGCGCTGGACGCGTGCGGTTAACGTGCCGAAGTACGACGACGACACGCTGGGGCACTCGTCCTTGATACTGGCCGACCTGATGTACAGGGTCCCCTCGAAGGAGATCGGAGCGGGCAGTTTTGTGCTTGGAGACACGTTTGTGCGGCCACGCGTGGCGGCCACCGGAGCGGTGCCGGCCCCGGCCAAGTTCAGCCGGGCGCAGAGCCTGAACTTTTGGATGCAGGTGTATAACCTGGGGATCGACGAGAAGAGTAAGCAGAACGATGCGACGATCAGCTATGACATTGTGGACCTGGACACCAATAAGCAGGTGCTGCATACACAGGAGTCGAGCAAGACACTGAGTCCGAATGCGGACCAGGTGACTCTGGAGAAGAGCCTTCCACTGGCCAGCTTGCAGCCGGGGCAGTACCAGGTGAGCATCAAGGTGAATGATGGTGTGACCAAGCAGCAGACCGAGGAATCGGCAAAGTTTTCGGTTGACTGAGAGTTAGGGTTTAGGCTGTAAGCTGGGACAGAACGGGGTCGGAGCGCGGGAGTCAAAAGAGCGCACGACGGAATAAGTTGAGGACGGATGCGCGGTCATCGGGCGCAACGATTACGCGGATGGTAGAGCGATGATCGGTTGCCGGCGCAGAGCGTTCGGTCGGGCTAACTTTAGCGGCCCGCTTTTGAGGAGAAGGCCACGACGCACAGGATGATGCGGACTGTGCAACGTAGCTGGATACGATACGGGTTTGTACTTGGCGGGCTGCTGCTGTGGCAGACGCCTGGCATGGGTGCTGCGGCTTCGGCTGCAACGGTCAGTGGCGTGGTGCGCGATGCGCAGGGCGTGGCGCAGATGGGAGTGCTGGTGCAAGCGCTCTCTGCCGATTCGAACCGGGTGGGCACGGCACTGACGGACATGGCTGGGAGATACCGGATCGTCAACCTGGCAGCGGGCAAGTACCGATTGCGTGCGTCGGCGACGTTATTCATGCCGGTAATGCGGAGCAATCTGCGACTGACCAGCGGGATGCGGGCGACGGTGAACCTGACTCTGAGCATACTGTCTGACCCTGTGACATTGCTGCCGACCCAGCGGCGCAAGCCGGAGGAACCGAGCGACGATTGGACATGGACTCTGCGCTCGGAGGCGAACCGGCCGATCCTGCGCTTGCTGGGCGATGGGAGCGTGGTTCTGGTGTCGCAGGGAGCTGGGGAGGGATCGCACAATGCGCCGATCAAGGCGCGTGCCTCAGTAATGGGCGGCGACGGCGGGTTTGGCGGTGGTGGAGTACACAGCGTGGTTGCGCTGGACCGGGCTGGGAAAGATGGTTCGGATGTGGCGATGCAGGCCGAGGTTGCGACAGCCGGTACGGCAGTCGGGATTGCTCCGGCCAGTGAAGTGGATGCGGGATATGAGCGCAGTGGGGCGCTGGGTGGCGGTTCGCGGATGGTGGTGAGCGTTGCGTCGCACCCGGAGATGATGAGTTCGGGCGGCGCAGGCGGCCATGCGATGGGCATGCAGGCGATGCGCATGGCTAGCGCGGAAAAAATGCAGCTGGGCGATGCCGTGGATGTGGAGGCTGGCGGCACAGTGTACGCGATCCATACCACGGGAACTGCCCTGACCGCACAGCCGTTTCTGAGCGTTACGGTGCATCCGGGCCAGGTGTGGGCGGTGCGTTACAAGTTGGCGACCTCTCGCGAGATGCAGGGATTCGATGGACTGGATTCGATTGCGTCTGAGCTGCCAGTGGCGGCGGTTTGCGGAGCACGGCTATGCACCGAGAGCGGCAACCACCAGGAGATTGCACTGAGCCGGAAGGCCGGAAGCGGTGTGGTGGAGGCAGCGGTATACCACGATGCCGTCGCCCACTCGGCGGTTGCAGGCGGCGGTGCGATGAGCGCGGAGGAGCAGGCAGAGTTCAGTGGATCGGGTAGCGTTGTGGTGGACACGGCAACGGGGAGTTTCCGGTTTTTGGGCCCGGCGACCACAACGAATGGAGTGAGCATTTCGCTGTCGGAGCCGCTGACTCGGAACCTGTGGGCGGCGCTGGAGTACGAGAGCGGCGCGGCGCTGGCGGAGCAGAGTGCAAGTGCGCAGGGTCTGGCGGAGGTTGCGGCGGGATTGCACGCGGAGGCTGCGCAGACGGCGACGGTAGCCGTGAAGGGACGGGTGCTATGCACGGGGACGAGGCTGCGCGCGGCATACCGCTGGCAGCCGGGGCATCTGGTGACGGCGGTGGGGCCGTACGAGGCGAACAGCAACCAGTCGTACCTGAGCATCTATGTGGGTCAGGAGTTGCGCTGGGGAGACCTGTTGCCGCCAGGGTTGGAGGCAACTATCGACGTGACCAACCTGCTGGCTGAAGGCTATCAGCCAATTCTGTCGGCGGATGGACGGACGCTGTTTCTGGCGCAGTCTCCGCGGACGATCCAGGGTGGGCTGTCGTTCAGGTTCTGAGTGGCTAAAGCAGTTTGCTCCCAAATGAACGCATGCAGAAGGCAAAACCCACAGCTCAGAATCGAGATGTGGGGCACCCGGCTATACTCTTTGCAGCGTGAATTTGAGGTTTGCAAACCATGATGAAACGAAGTGATCTAGCCCAAACCCTGATCCTCGGCCTTAGCCTTGTTCCTACAGCGATCTTCGCCCAGACAGCACAGCCCACGCCAGTGACACTGACCGATAAGCCGACGACGGTGACGCTGTCGAATGGGATCGTCAGCGTGACGTTTTGGAAGAAGGGCGCGCAGTTTGTACCGGGCACGGCCCCTCAGCCGATGATGCCGCCGCCTGCTCCAGTGGCCGCGCCGGCACCGATCGCGCCGATGGCAGGCCCTGGCGGCAACGCTCCGGGAGGGCCTCCGCGCGCGCGCCCGATGGGACCGACGGGGCCACGCAACGGCGAGGGCGCGTCGATCCTGTATACGGTGAACGGCAAGACGACGGAGTTTTCCGACCAGCGGCGCGCCATCTACTTCGATTCGGGCGGTGACCGCATCTATCCGGTGTCGAATGGCGATATGCAGATTGTGAGCAACACGCCGGAGCAGGCCGAGATCATGTGGCCGGGAGCGCCGACAACCGACTTCAACTTTCAGACGGAGTTTCATGTCATCATGCGCCGCGGCATCAGCGGCTTCTATATGTATGCGGTGTACAAGCACCCGGCCGATCTGCCTGCCGCCAACGTGGGTGAGACGCGCTTCGTGCTGTACGGGCCGAACGGCCAGGCGCTGTTCGACCAC
>Ga0181520_10011111_pt1 | contig 11895 bp, 5 predicted proteins | sample PEATcosm2014_Bin_29_FD_132451 | JGI IMG/M metagenome (GOLD analysis project Ga0181520, IMG submission 132451) | Peatland microbial communities from MTU Mesocosm Facility, Houghton, MI, USA - PEATcosm2014_Bin02_30_metaG | ecosystem: Environmental > Terrestrial > Soil > Wetlands > Peat | place...
GCACGCATGCTGTTGCAGCGGATTCGCGGAGATGCGACCTTTGCAGATTCGGTGCCGATCATGCCGGAACTGGTGATTCGCGAGTCCACCTGCCCGCCCAACCCGAAGCGCACCCGCTTAAAGCGGAGCTGAAGACTCAGTTACACAATAGAACCTGGACGCTCGCGGACTGAAAATGGTTATTGGGTCAATTTGATGCGCAACTCGCTGCCATCGTAATGAATCTCCTTATCCGCAACCTCAGTCATCCCCGCGCCGGCGCCGTGCTCGCGATCCACTAGAATTATGCGGAAGTTCCGAATCGCAGGCATGCCCGGATAGGTTCCTTGACGCGCCCCGATTGTCAGCGTGCCTGTTTTATCGTCCCAATGAATGGGAGTTATCGCGTGCGCTCCCTTTTCGTATGCGTAGCTGTCGTCCTCGTCTTCGTAGAGGTTGAAATTTCCATCCGTGCCGCGATAGATGCGCAGTTCGATCGGTGCATCCGGCTTCTCACCGGCATACTCAATCTCCGGCCCCATGGGAAGAATGGCGCCCGCGCGAATGTAGAGCGGTATGCGGTCCAGTGGAGCCGGCGCAAGAATGCGTCTGCCGCCCTCGAACCTTTCGCCACGCCAGAAGTCGTACCACGCTGCGGCCGGAGGCAGATAAAGGAAGCGGCTTGTCGCGCCCTCGGTTGTTACAGGATTCACCAGAATCGATGGTCCAAACATGAACTGGTCGCCAATATCGCGCGCCTTCTCGTCCGTCCGCCAATCCATCATCAGCGGGCGCTGCATCGTGTAATCCTCGCTGGTCACGCGCCATGCGAGCGAATAGATATACGGCAACAGCCGATACCGCAACTTGTCATACTCAATGAGCGTCGGAGTCTGCGCGCCGTAACTGAAGACTTCGTTCGTGTCGTTCGACCGATGCCCGTGCGTGCGGAAGATCGGACAGAAGGCGCCAAACTCATACCACCGCGTGTATAACTCCTGGTACGACGGATCGCGCGTGTCGCGCTCCAGCGGCCATCCATAGCCCGCGATGTCCGTAGTCCAGTAGGGTATTCCAGATACCGCAAAATTCAACCCCGCCGGGATCTGTCGCGCAAACGTCATGAACGTGCCATAAACATCGCCCGACCACGTGACCGCAGCATTGCGCTGCTGACCAAGAAAAGCCGACCGCGTCAGAATGAAGACGCGCTTCTGATCTGTCGTCGCGCGCCAATGCTCATAAACGCCCTGCGTGTGCAACAGCGGAAAAACATTGGTATAGCGCGCGCCGCTTCCGATTGAAAGCTGGCGGTCGAAGAGCGCCGCATCGCTCGCGCCGTTTGTTGTCTCCGGCTCTGAACTGTCCAGCCAGAAGCCGTCCCACCCCTGCGCAAAGACTTTGCCAATGAGCAGATTCCAGTACGCATCGCGAGCTTTGGGATTGGTCGCGTCGTAGTCTGGCGTCCCGGGAATGGTGTATCCCTCGTCCTTCAGTTGCTGGAAGTTCTTTGACTTCGGATCCATGACCGCCCACACGGAGATCATCGCGTGCATATGCTCGTCATGGAGTTGCTTCAGCGCGCCTGGAACATCGGGATGCGGCTTCAGATACTCATCGCTATAATCCGGATCGCCCTTGAGCTTCCACCAGAACCAATCCTGCACAATGAAATCCAGCGGGACCTTCTTTGTGCGGTATTCGCCGGCAATATCCAGCAGTTCCTGAGCCGACTTATAGCGGTCCTTCGATTGCACAAAACCATAAGCCCATTCGCCGAAAAGTGGCGCATGCCCTGTCATCTCGCGATACTGGTGAACAATCTGGTCGATCTCCGGTCCATAAAAGAAGTAGTAATCAACCGCGTCCGCCGCGACCGTCGATAGCTTCATCTCGGTAGCAAACCGATTATCGAAATACGAGAGTCCCGCCGTGTTCCATAAAATCCCGTAACCATTCGACGAGATCAGCATCGGCAAGGCCACATCGGTGTTCGCCTGTCCTAACTCCACCACGGTGCCGCGATAGTTGAACACGCCGTTCTGATGCTGGCCCAGTCCATAGAAACCCTCGCGAGGCTCGGGAATAAATAGGTCGCTCACGTGAAGGACCTTCTCACCGTTGATCGTGTCGGCCACGTAGTTTCGCGGCTTGAATCCCCGCTCCGACAGTAGTGCCTTCCCCGCGGCATCCTTGAAAACCAGATTTCCCTCCGTCAGTCCGATGGTCACCTTCAGCGCCGAAGTGCTCAGCGTCGCTTCCTTCTCATCTTGCGAGAACTCAAACTGGCCCGGCTGGCACGGGTTCACAATCCATGGTTGCTGCGAAGATGCCGCCGCCGGATCGCCCGGTCCGGCAACAATGTGGATCTCGGTAGGGCTGCAGACAGTTAAATGCAGTGTCTCCTCGCCGTTATGCACAGCGAGGCCCGTCGCCTGCCGTTCCAACCGAATCGCCGCCGAAGCCGCAAAAATGCGAGGCGTTCCAAGGGCAGCCAGCAACCCCAGCGCAACAAACGTCCCTGAAGCAAGCGCTTTTCTCAAATGCATAGGAATTGTCCTCCACGGCCAAGCTACCGATTCCACCGCAGAGATGGAATCGATAGCTTTCTCCATTTACCCGACCTGTTTGAGCACGCGACAAATCATCCGATAAATTCTATATCGCTGATGATTGCTCCGGCACGAAATCGAGCGGCGACGCGGTTATTTAGGCAGGTCCAAAGAACCGGTAATAGTGAAGCCGGCTTCGGATTTGGCGCTGGTGTCCTGGGGTTGGGCGCCTCCTATGCTCAGGACGTATTTGCCGGGCAGGATAGAGCGATCTCCCTTGTCATCTACACTCGAAAGCGAGCGAGGATCGATAGCGATGGCGACTGGGCGGGTGGCTCCCGCAGCGAGGTGCACCCGCTGAAATCCGGCCAGAGAGTGGACGGGGCCATCGGGCTGAGGCGTCTTCAGGTAGGCTTCGACCACCTCATCCCCCGGGACGGAGCTGGTGTTGGTGACGGTGACAGTTGCTGTTAATGGATCGCCGGCCTTCAGGGTTTCCGAGGAGAGTTTGATTGGCCCGTATTTGAATGTGGAATAGCTGAGGCCGTAGCCGAAGCCCCAGAGCGGCTTCCCGGTGAAATAGCGGTACGTGCGGCCCTTGAGTGTGTAATCAGTGAAGGCCGGCAATTTGTCGAGGCTTGCATAGAAAGTGACAGGAAGGCGGCCTGCGGGATTGTTGTTGCCCGCCAGGGTGCGCGCGATGGCCTCTCCGCCTTCGACGCCGGGATACCATGCTTCAAGAATCGCATCTGCGTGCTCGTTGGCCCAGTTGAGCGCTACGGCGCTGCCGCTCTGCAAAACCACAATCAGTGGTTTGCCGGTGGCGGCCACCGCTTCCAGCAGCTTCTGCTGCGGGGCCGGCAAGTCGAGGCTTGTGCGGTCGCCGCCGTCAAAACCGTCGATCTTGATCTTCATCTCCTCGCCCTCGAGTTGTGGCGAGAGTCCGACAAACGCGACTACAACGTCCGCTTCTTTGGCGCGTGCTACTGCCTCGTCGAGTTGTGCCTCGGCTGGAGCCTCCCACTTGAGAGTTAGCCCGCCGCCAGACCTATCGCCGGCGTGCGAGTATTCAAGACGGAAGTCGTGGGGCTTGGTGTCAGAAAAGTCGACCGCGATGGAAGGTTTCGTCGGAAAATGCGCGACGGGCGGAGCTGTGGGTGAAGCGCCCGGACTAGTGTCGAAGTTGCCCATTACAGAAAGATCGGTTCCTGCGCGCAGGCTGCCTTCTGAGAGCACCTTGCCGTCGAGGATGAAGCGGTAGGTCTCAACTGGCGTGTAAGGAAAGCTGTCGCCCTGTTCGAGAGTGAAGACATAATGGCCGGGAGCCGGAACGCTAAGCGTGCCGGTCCAACGAACGGAGTAGTCGTGTGTGGCCAATTGCGGTACAGGCTCGGCGTTTTCCCAGTCGTTCTGAACGGCGGGTTGCGTAAGTGTTGCGACTGGGCGGCCAGTCCAATCGGGGGTGGCAAAAAACTCCGTTTTGAGGCCATGGCCGAGGCCGAAGGCTGTGCGAGGGACCGGCATGCTGGTTCCCGCGGCGAGCGTCGAGCCCTGCGCATAGAGGATGGGCGAGCTGCGGAATTGTTGTAGCATCCCATCGAGCGGAGTCACTGGATCAATGGGCGTGCCGTCATAGTTGCCCAGGATGGACACCAACAAGTCGGCCGTGGGACCGACAACAGCAATGTGTCGGGGCACGGTTTTGAACGGCAGAGCTCCGTTGTTCTTGACCAGCACGATGCTCTCCTCCGCGGCTTTCAAGGCGGCCTGGCGGTTCCCTCTCAGCAGAACATCGGAGTAACTCAGGTTATCTAACGGATTCGAGCCTTGCGGGTCAAAGAGGCCGAGCTGAAAGCGGGCCGTATAGAGTCGCTCGGCAGCCTGTGTGACAAGGTCTTCCGTGATCAGACCCTGGCGAGCGGCGTCGGCCAACGTGTTGAAACCCGGATTCCACATGCTGCACGAAAGGTCCGTTCCCGCATCAAGCGCCAGCACGGCGGAGTGCTCCACGTCCGGGGCTTTCTTGTGACCCTTGTTGATGTCGACAATCGCGCCGCAATCGGAAACGACAAAGCCCTTGAAGCTCCAGGCATCGCGCAAGTGCTCCTTGAGCAACATCTTGTTTGTGCAGGCCGGCCATCCGTCGATGGAGTTGTAAGCGCACATCACCGATTGCACGTGGCCTTCAACCACAGTGGCGCGAAACGCCGGAAGGTATGTTTCTTCCAGGTCGCGCGGCGATGGATCGACATTGAAGCCATGGCGCAAAGTCTCAGGGCCGCTGTGCACGGCGAAATGCTTGCTTGTGGCCACTGCGCGAAGGTGGTTCAGGTCACCGCCCTGTACGCCAGTAACAAAAGCCACGCCCATTTTGCCGGTAAGGAACGGGTCCTCGCCATAAGTCTCTTGCCCGCGGCCCCAGCGGGGATCGCGGAAGATGTTAATGTTCGGCGACCAGAAGGTCAGTCCATAAAAGATGCGGTGGTTGCCTTCTCGTTGCGCCTGGTTGTACTTGGCGCGCCCCTCGGTGGAGATAATTTCGCCCAGGCTATGAACAATAGCCGGGTCCCACGTGGCTGCCATGCCGATGGCCTGTGGAAAGACGGTGGCATAGCCCGCGCGAGCTACGCCATGCAGCGCCTCATTCCAGGTCTGGTAATCGGGAACGCCGAGGCGGGGAATGGCCGTGGCCCAGTCTTCAAGCTGCGAGGCCTTTTCGTCCAGCGTCATGCGGCCCACCAATTCGTGGGCGCGCGCTGCCGCGGGGAGTTTGGTGTCTAGCCAGGCGTCCTGTTGCGCGGATGCAAGCGGAGACAAAAGGGCGAACGCTATCGCCGGGAGAGTGAGGCAGCGATAAGACAGCATGAGTCGAATTCCTTCCAAGTCGCTTTGGATAGCACGCTCTAGGTCAGAATACCCTTGACCAAAACTATCTTACGTCCGTCCGTCGGGGTTGGCACAATATTGCCTTCGATCGGCGAGCCGTCCACAGTCAGGGCAATCTGGTTTCCATCGCCTTTTCGTGCGACGGAAATCTTGTAAGTAACGCCACGAAATTTGCGGGTAGCACTGAAGCCCGGCCAGCTTTTCGGAATTACCGGGGCAATCTCAAGGCCGTCGAACGTAGTGCGCACACCCAGAATCCACTGCACAATAGCGTAGTAATTCCACGCCGCTGTGCCGGTGAGCCACGAATTCTTGGCTTCGCCAAAGGACGGCGCGTCCTTGCCCGCGATCATCTGTGCGTATACATAGGGTTCGCAGCGATGCAGATCGCTGATCTCCTCGCGCGCCGACGGGTTGATGCGCTTGTAATAATCGTGGGCCTGGTCGCCGTGCCCCAACCGGGTCTCAGCGATCATGGCCCAGGGATTGAGGTGGCAGAATACGCCGGCGTTCTCCTTGTAGCCCGGCGGGTAAGAGCTGATCTCGCCAAGGTTGAGGTAATACCGGGAGTAGGCCGGCTGCTGGACAACAATGCCATGTTCCGTAGCCAGGTACTTCTGCGTGGCGGCCAGCGCCTTGGAGGCCTTGCCGTCTTCGAGGCCAATGCCGGCCAGCACGCAAAAGCCGTTGGACTCGATGAAAATCTTGCCTTCTTCGCACTCCTTGGAACCAATCTTTGCGCCGAAGTCGTCATAGGCACGCAGGAACCACTCGCCGTCCCAGCCGTGCTCGTTGACAGCTTGCTCCATCTTCGCTACGGCGTCTAAATAGGAGGCGGCTTCGCCGTCGAGTCCACATCTGCTGGCGATGGATGCAAGCTCGCGCCCGGCATTCACAAACAAGCCGGCGATAAAGACTGACTCCGCCACCTTTCCCTCTTTGTTGGTGGTGGTTTGGAAGGACTCGCCGGGCGTCGAAGAGAAGCAGTTCAGGTTGAGGCAGTCGTTCCAGTCGGCGCGGCCAATCAGCGGCAGGGCATGAGGCCCAAGGCGCTCCAACGTGTAGTGCAAGCTGCGCCGCAGATGCTCGTAGAGCGGAACTTCGGACCCGGCCTCGCTGTCAAGGGGCGTGGGCTCGTCCAGAATCTTCCAGTCGCCGGTCTCTTTGAGATAGGCAGAAACGCCGAGGATGAGCCAGAGTGGATCGTCGTTGAATCCGCCACCGATATCATTATTGCCACGTTTGGTAAGAGGTTGGTACTGGTGATATGCGCCGCCGGTAGGCAGTTGCGTAGCGGCCAGGTCGAGAATGCGCTCGCGGACGCGGGCGGGCACCATGTGCACACAGCCCAGTATGTCCTGATTCGAGTCGCGGAAGCCCAGACCACGCCCGATGCCCGACTCGAAAGAGGACGCTGAACGCGACATGTTAAAGGTGGCCATGCACTGATAGGCGTTCCAGATATTCGCCATGCGGTTGGTGTGGATGTCGGGCGTGTTTACTTCGAATATGCCGAGCAGGCTTTCCCAATATTCGCGCAAGCGTGCGAAGGCGATATCAGCCTCCACGGGATCCAGATACTTTCTGATGACCGGCTCGACCAGCGTCTTGTTGATAGTTTGGGAGCCAGCGGGAAGAAACTTCTGGTCGTCCGGGTTTTCGTGATAGCCAAGTACAAATACAATCTGCCGCGTCTCACCCGGCTCCAGTTCGAGCTCGACCTGATGCGCGCCGATGGGCGACCAGCCGTGTGCGATGGAGTTTGTCAACTGGCCGGCTTCTACGGCCGCAGGCTTGTCCCAACCGCCATAGCGCCCGAGGAACGCTTCGCGCTGGGTGTCAAAGGCCGCGCCGGGCAGGGAACAGGCGAAGTAGGCAAAATGGTTGCGGCGCTCGCGATATTCGGTCTTGTGATAGATGACGTCGTCTTCCACCTCGACCTCACCAATCGAGAGGTTGCGCTGGAAGTTGGTGGCGTCGTCCTGAGCATTCCACAGGCAGAATTCGATGCTCGCGAATGTCGAAATCGAAGCTTTCGTTGTCCGCCGGTTGGTGATGGTCAGTTGCCAGATCTCAAGGTTTTCATCCAGCGGCACAAAATAGCGGGTGTGCGCCTCAATGCCGCTGTAGGTTGACCCGATCACCGTGTAGCCCATGCCATGGCGGCAGGAATAGTCCTTCAACTCGTGACGTGTCGGCTGCCACGACGGGGACCAGAACTCTCGCGATTCTTCGTCCCGCAAATACACATACCGTCCGCCGGAATCCATAGGCACGTTGTTGTATCGATAACGGGTAAGCCGGCGAAGGCGGGCGTCGCGATAAAACGAATAGCCCCCAGCCGTATTGGAGATAATTCCGAAATAAGACTGGGAACCCAGGTAGTTGATCCACGGCAGCGGAGTATCCGGCTGCGTGATCACGTACTCGCGGTTTTGGTCGTCAAAATGCCCGTACTTCATGACGCGTGCTCCCTTAATGATAGTGTGCCGCAAGTATAGTCCCAGACTCAAACTCTAATCAAACGTTTTTGCAGATGGTTTCGCGGTACATTAAAAAGGGGAGACAGGCTTGCGCAAAGCGCCTTGAATGTGAAAAGGTATGTGCGCGAGAGAAATGAGGCTTTGTCGCTCTCCAAAGCAGTTGTCTGGTCATGCCGGCTAAAAGCGGAGTCGCATGTTTCCGCAAGGCGCGGATAAGCAATGCCAGTAGCGGAAGTTGAGGGTTCTAATGCACCTGCACGTTCTCGATATCGTGATTATTGTGGCCTATCTATTGAGCACAGTGCTCATCGGCTACTGGGTTTCGCACCGTGCTTCGCAAAACATGCAAGCCTATTTCCTGGGCGGCAACAAGATGCCATGGTATGTGCTGGGCATCTCTAATGCGTCGGGAATGTTCGACATCAGCGGCACCATGCTGCTCGTGTACTGGATGTTCGTCTACGGCCTGAAGAGTGTGTGGATTCCATGGCTCTGGCCCACTTTCAACCAGATTTTCCTGATGGTCTACCTTTCCGCCTGGCTGCGGCGCTCGAGGGTGATGACCGGCGCGGAGTGGATCAAGACGCGCTTCGGTACGGGACGAGGCGCACAACTATCGCACTTCATTGTCGTCATCTACGCCTTCGTCAGCATCATCGGATTCTTCAGCTATGGATTCAAAGGCATAGGCAAGTTTGCCGCCACCTTTCTTCCCTGGCATCTTTCGCCCAATCAGTACGCGCTCATCCTGGTTGGCATCACCGCGATCTATGTCATTAAAGGCGGCATGATTAGCGTGGTCATCACCGAGGTAGTCCAGTTTTGTATCCTCGCCATCGCCTCCTTTGCCGTCGGCATCATTGCCATGCTCAAGGTAGCGCCCGAAGCGTTGCACCGGGTGGTGCCTGCCGGCTGGGACAACATCTTCTTCGGATGGCGTCTGAACTTGGATTGGTCCACGCTGCTTCCAGCTGCCACCACGAAGATTGCCCAGGATGGCTATGGAATCTTCGGCTTCTTCGTAATGATGCTGCTCTTCAAGGGCGTGCTGATTTCTGCGGCGGGGCCGGCGCCAAACTACGATATGCAGCGCGTGCTCTCCTCGAAGACCCCGCGCGAGGCCTCCATGATGAGCGCCTGGGTCAACATCGTGCTCACCTTCCCGCGCTATTTCCTCATCATCGGGCTTACTGTGCTGACAGCCGCGTTCTTCTCCGGCGACATTCGCGCCATGGGCGCCAACATGGATTTCGAACTGATACTGCCCTACGCGCTTGGGCGCTTTGTTCCTGTGGGACTGCTGGGATTCCTGATTGCTGGCCTGTTGGCCGCTTTTATGTCGAACTTTGCGGCCACGGTAAATGCCGCTCCGCCCTACTTTGTCAACGACATCTACAAGCGCTACATCCGTCCTGATGCTCCGCCCAAAACCTATGTTCGCCTTAGTTATCTTGCCTCTTTCGCAGTGGTGGTAATCGGCGTCCTGATCGGCTGGAATGTGACTTCAGTGAACGCCGTCGTAGTATGGATTGTTTCCGGCCTGTGGGGCGGTTACACTGCTTCCAACGTCTTGAAGTGGTATTGGTGGCGCTTCAACGGCTACGGCTATTTCTGGGGCATGGTTTCTGGCATTGCTTCTGCATTGACTCTGCCGCTGATCATTGAAAAGGTGCCGCAGGTGCAGATGCTGCTGGCCCGCTATTCCATCAATCTGGATGTTTCAATCGTCTTCCCGTTGGTGCTTGTCATCTCCGTTGCAGGCTGCCTGCTGGGTACATTCCTGACCAAACCGGAGGACGACGTCGTGCTGAAAGACTTCTATCGCCGTGTGCGGCCGTGGGGCTTCTGGGGTCCGGTACTCAAAATGGTTTTGGCTGAAGACCCTGGCTTCAAGCGCAACGAGGACTTCCTGCGCGATATGTTCAATATCGCCGTTGGCATTGTGTGGCAGATTGCTCTGGTGGCGCTGCCGCTTTACATCGTGATCAAGGAGTTCCAGCGCGCCGCCATCACTCTGGCAGTGGTTCTCGGAACGTCCGCGATTCTCAAGTTCACGTGGTTCGATCACTTGGCCGAACGGGAGGTTGAAACTGACCTGGCCGCTGCTGGAGACAAGTAACGGTACATCATAGGGCAGCTGCATTTCCGCAAAGGAAGCAGCCGATCAATTCGACGCCAGAAAGGCCGCGTCACATGGATCGCCAATCCGCAACGCAGGTTTCAGAGGAATCGCCGGCTACTCGGCGGACAGGAGTGTCTGTCGAGCGAATCTCTTACCACGGATGGTCCGATTGCTACCTCATCACAAACGGCCGAGTGGAGGCCGTGATTGTTCCGGCCATCGGCCGCGTAATGCAGTTGCGGCTCGTGGGCGATGCGGAAGGAACATTCTGGGAGAACCGGGCATTGGACGGTCAACTGCATGGTGCCGCCTCAAACGATTGGATCAACTTTGGCGGCGACAAATGCTGGCCTGCTCCACAAGCGCTCTGGATTGAGCAACAAGGCCGGGACTGGCCACCGCCTGTTGCCTTTGGTGAGCGACAAGTCAATGCGTCAGTCAGTGAGCGCGGTGTCGTGGTCACGTCACCCATTGATCCGGGTTTTGGCATCGAAGTTGTGCGTCGTGTTGAACTCGATGCAGTTCAACCCATCATGAGAATCACAACGGAGTACCGCAAACTCAATGGCAGCGCTGTCCGTGTGGGTATATGGACCATTACCCAGATGAGGGAGCCCGAGCGCGTCTGCGTCCTCCTTCCGGCAGCTTCGAAGTTCTCCGCTGGCTTTGTCCGCTTGATGTCGGCAGAACCGGCAGATTTAAAGATCGATGGCCGCCTGCTCTCACTCAGACGCCATCAGCGGCAGCACGTAAAAATAGGCACGGATGGAAGCAGCATGGTATGGATGGGGCGGGATTGCGTGGTCCGGATCGACGCGGAAACTCGACCGGGAGAATATCCCGACGGCGGGTGCGTCACTGAGATCTACACCTGTCCCGATCCTTTTCAGTATGTCGAACTCGAAACTCTGGGACCCTTGACTACCTTGAACCCCGGCGAACGGATCGAGCAGACTGCGGTATACACAATCACACCCCGGTCAACAACGAGCCTCGAAGCTGAAGCCCGCAGCGTGTTGCTTTAAAGAGTAATTCCTAAGCGAGTCATACCCCAGCGACGGTTGCGGCAACAACATTCCACAATTCCATACATCGTAAGCGGGGCAAATATCCGCACGGATGCTTGCGCTCAGCAGGTGTAGCCGGCGAAGCAACCCAAGGCCCATGCCTTGCTAAACCGTTTTATACGCGAAGTTTCTCTGTGAGAGCAAACAGACTATTGTATTGAATTCATGCAGGTTAGTGTGTTGTGCCCTGATTTCTACACAGTGAAATCAGAATCTCCCTTGACAACTTATGCTCCATGGGCATTTAATTCGTCCGTCCCTTGAAAAGGAGTTTTGCCGGTGTCAGCTTAAACGTTTGATTTCGTCTACTAAAACGTTTAAGCGAATTGATACCAAAAAGCGGAGAAGTGCGAGTTACTTCTTCCAAACTACGGAGAATTTGAATGCTTCCACCGCCTCAACTCGGGTCGTTCAAAAGCTGGGCAAGGCGGTTGGAATTGATTCTCTCGTTGAAGGATTTTTGATGCATTTAATCCGGCGTGATTCCAAATCAATGGGAAGCAACACCAGGGTGAAACACCCGCAACACCAACTTTGAAAAAGGAAGGCCACATGAGACAAGCGAAATACAGGTTCTTTTTACTGCCGCTGTTCGTGTTACTGGCATGTACAGCAGCAGTATTTGCGCAGGAAAACGCGGAACTGACTGGAACCGTCACGGACCCGGCAGGGGCGGTAATTTCCAATGCATCAGTCACCTTAACCAACGTAGCGACAAACGAGGTTCGCGCCGGCAAATCCAACGGCTCGGGCATTTACGATTTCGCAGGCTTGAACCACGGAACCTATACCCTGAAGGTTGAGGC
>Ga0181520_10011112_pt1 | contig 11895 bp, 8 predicted proteins | sample PEATcosm2014_Bin_29_FD_132451 | JGI IMG/M metagenome (GOLD analysis project Ga0181520, IMG submission 132451) | Peatland microbial communities from MTU Mesocosm Facility, Houghton, MI, USA - PEATcosm2014_Bin02_30_metaG | ecosystem: Environmental > Terrestrial > Soil > Wetlands > Peat | place...
ACCACCTCGGCCAGATGCGACTTCTTGCTGCGATCGGCGATCTTGATGGCTTCTTCAAGCTTGTTGTCCTTCAAGGCGCCGGCCACTTTGGGCGCAAACTCGCGCGACTGCTTGCGGGCGGCAGAGAAATAGAGATAGCGGTCGATCATCACGGCCAGGGACCAGACCGACTCGATAAACAGGACGATAGCTACCGTGCGGGCCATCCATGCCATGTGTTCCCACAGTTGCATGGGGCTGAAGCCAACGGTCTGCCCTTCATCCTGAAGGAAGGCAAGACTGTTGACCGTATGCGAAGCGAAGTGTGCGAGCTGAGCGAGAATCACTGAATCGTTCCTCCTAAGGAGATTCTTTGTACTGAATTAGACCCGACGAAACGGGCGACTGAGTTCAATGGAATGCGGCCCCTTGGAATGCGCATTCCGGTCAAAAGCAATGCGCCCTGCCAAAGAGCGGCAGGGCACCGGAAATTCTCATCACCCACCCAGGGTGAAGATTACATTGACTGTGGTTTCTACCTCGACCGGCTCATTGTTGAGAAGGTACGGGCGGTAGCGCCATTGTCTTACCGCATCCATTGCGGCCTGCTGCAGCATTGCCGGCCCGCTGATAACGCGGAGATCCTCAATGGTTCCCTGCTTGGAGATCGTCGCCTGGAGTACCACGGTTCCCTGAACGCGAGCGGCTTTGGCGATCGGCGGATAGGTCGGGGTGGTCTTGTTCAACAGGAAGCCCACGGCCACACCGGCTGATATGTTGATCTTCTTGGGCGGCGCAGCCTTTACTTGGGGACCATTGCCGCTGCCGAACAGACTGCCCATGACGCCGTTGCTGTTGCCCATGCCTTCCATACCGGCAACGCCGAAGTTGGATGGCGGCGCTTCTTTTTGCGAAACCATTTCAATGTTCTTTGGGATCTTGGTGGGCGCAGTGAGCTGGTTGTTCATCATCTCCGACTGCACATGGACTACATGCACTTCTGGTGGCGGAGGCGGCGGGGGCGGTGGAGGAGGCGGTGGTGGCACGGTCAGAATCGTTGCCATCAGCGCGCTCGGCAGAGCCTCGGGATAAATCAGCGGGATCAGAATCAGCATGATAAGAATCCCAAGATTGATACCGCCGGTCACTAACATCCACCGGCCGCTCTTGGTCTTGATTCTTTTGCTGGATTCGAACGTAGAATCTTCAAACATGGCCAGCCTCTTCGATCGGGTATCGTTACTCCTATCTTAGACACCACGGGAGGGGGAATTGTTCCCGACTGGAAAATCCGCACAAAGGAGCGAGTAAACCTTATCAGAACTTTGTTCCCGCTGCCAATAGTGCTGCAAAACTGGTGCAAATCTAAGTTGGCCGTTGTCCATCTGAGACGCGTCTATAGACCACCACCGGAAGCCTCTCTCAGGAGTGGTTCCCCGTTGAGAATGGATGCACAAATCGAGCGGGGCGGCCATTTTTTCTAACCTTTCAGCTTTCTCGCTGCGGGCAACGAGGCGGACTTGCCCTTCCCCGCCCGCCTTTCCTGCCAGGCAACGAGCATCGGTGCCGCTACGGCGATGGATGAATACGTCCCGATGAGGATGCCCACCACCAACGCAAAAGAGAAATCGTTCAGCACGGGGCCGCCGAAGATGAAAAGGGCAAGGACGGTGAGAAAGGTGAGGCCCGAAGTGAGCACGGTCCGGCTCAGGGTCTGATTGATGCTGCGATTGACGAGGTCCGTCAAGCTCTCGCGACGGCTGATGCGCAGGTTCTCGCGGATGCGGTCAAAGACGACGATTGTGTCGTTCATGGAATAGCCGACCAGCGTCAGGATGGCGGCAATCACGGTCAGGCTGATCTCCCGGCCGGTGAGAGCGAAGGCGCCGACGGTAATGAGCGTGTCGTGGAAGCAGGCCACAACCGCAGCCACGCCGTAAATCAACTGGAAACGGAACCAGAGATAGATGAGCATGCCGAGCATGGAATAGAGCGTTGCCAGTGTGGCCTGCTTCTCCAACTGATGGCCAACCGTGGGCCCTACTACTGCCACATTCACCCCGGTATTGGGATTGAAGTAGTTGTTGTAATGGTCCTGGAGGGCCGATTCGACCGCCTGACGGCCCGCATCGAGCGCCGCTTCGTTGGTTTCCTCGGGCAGGCTGATCAGCACCTCATGATTTGCCGGATCTCCAAAAGGCACAATAGTGGCGTCCTTCAGGCCTGCCTGGCTTATTGCAAGTCGAATCGCTTCAATGTCGGGTGGGTTGGTAAACTTCACATCCACCTGCGTACCGCCTTGAAAATCCACTCCAAGTGGAACCGGACTGCCGGTGTGCGACCAGTTCCAGCTCATTTTTGCGATGCCTGCCACGCTGAAGATCATGGAAAAGGCGAGGAAGTACCACTTCCACCCCAGCCAATTCACACTCGGATTGCGAAAGAATTCCACTTCGTATCTTCTCCTGCTAGCGAACCGCTGGCTCTAAATCGAAACCATCTCGCCGGCTTTCAATTTGTTCAAGTGCGCCTCAAAGATGACTCGCGAGACAAAGACGGCAGTAAAAAGGTTGGCTGCCAGACCGACGGTCAGTGTTGTAGCGAAGCCCTTCACTGGGCCAGTGCCAAAGATGAATAGAATCGCCGCCGATACGATGGTCGTAACGTGGGTATCGACGATGGTCAGCCACGCCCGCGCAAAGCCCTGATCCACGGCTGCCGATGCCGCTTTGCCGCCGCGGATTTCCTCGCGGATGCGCTCGAAAATCAGCACATTCGAATCCACGCCCATACCAATAGTCAGGATGACCCCCGCGATGCCGGGCAAAGTGAGAGTGAGCACAAGGCCCCCGCCCCCCGAAGCGCTTGAAATGGCGGAGGAGAGCCCCATGATCCCCAACAAAATGACCAGGTTAAAGATCAGCGCAAGATCGGCGTTGATGCCCGAGCCCTTGTAATAAACGAGCATGAAGGCCATCACGACGACGATGCCGACAATCGCTGCCGTTACGCCTTCGCGGATGGAGTCAGCCCCCAGCGTGGCGCCCACCACGCTTTCGTTAATGTAGGTCAGAGATGCCGGCAATGCGCCCGTACGCAGGAGCTTGGAGAGCTCCATTACTTCAGCCTGGCTGAACGACCCTTCGATCAGGCCCTGATCGCGAATCGCGCCCTTGATAACTGCGACACTGCGCACCGAGCCGCCCATCACCACGGCCATGTCCTTGCCGATGTTGGCGCTGGTATAGTCCCAGAACTTGTCGCCTGCTTCATCGGTGAGAGTAAAGTTAACCTGTTGTTGCCCGGTATTTGAATTCACGCCGGGCTCTGCGGAACGGAAATCGCTGCCGGCCACGATCGCGGACCGCTCAAGAATGTAATAGGTTGCGCCATTTGAACCCGCCAGATCGCCCGAGCTTTGCAGAATCTCCTGGTCAGGCGGGAGAGCGCCGTTCACGCTTTGCAGCGCCGCATCTTCGGTTTGAAACGGGCCGCCGTCAACGGCATGAATTTCAAGGCGGGCCGTGGACTTGATCACGCTCTTCACCTGGTCCATATCGCTGATGCCAGGCAACTCCACCAGAATCTGCCATTTGCCTAAGCCGTATTCCTGGATCAGCGGTTCGCTGACGCCCAACGCGTCCACGCGGTCCCGTATCGTTTCAATGGCCTCGTCCACGGTGCGCTTATCGAGATCGTTCTCGAAAGGCCCCTTCATGGAGAGCGTCCAATTGTTGTCGGATCCGCCGGAGATGTCATACTCGTTGGCATATTTATTGGCCGAAAGCAACGAGTTTATGGCATCGGACTGCACCTGATTTGTTCCTTCAATGCGAATGACGTCAGGCTTATTGGGATCAGGCTTGTAGACCTGGGAGAAGGTCAGGTTGGCCTTCTTCAGATCCTGCTGGATTTCCTGGATGCTGTTATCCGTTTCCTGGTTCACCGCATCCGAGACCTGCACCTGCAGAATGAGGTGCGCCCCGCCCTGCAAGTCAAGTCCCATATGAATTCGGCTGGAAATGGCGCTCAGCAGCGCCTTGCCGCTGACCCCGGATGGGATTCCGAAGATGCCATACAGGCAGATCAAAAGTACGGCAATGATCAGGACGATCTTATTTCTGAGATTCTTCTTCATACTCCCAGTTCTCTATTCCAAAAAGTAAAGGCCCGGAGGGCCGGAGCGGCTACGACTTCGAAGCGTCCTCTTGCGTGACCGAAGCAATCGCGTTCTTGGCTATTTCCAGCTTAAGGTTGTCGGGTGCGACGCGAATCACAATCGTATCGTCTTTGAGGGAGATGATGGTGCCGCGAATCCCTCCTGTTGTTGTAATCCGGTCTCCGGACTTGATGCCGGCGAGCATCTCCTGCCACTGCTTTTGCCGCTTCTGCTGCGGGCGAATCATCATCATGTAGAGCAGCGGGATCACCAGCAGGATGGGAAGCATTGTTAAGAGCCCACTCCCCGCCCCAGCGGCCGGCGCAGCCGCCCAAAATGCAAAGCTTGTCGGTACGTTCATCGTCGCTCGCGTCCTTCGCTCGCCCTTGCGGCCGTCTATTGCCAGCTTCAGGCACAGGCTCACCCGGCCATTGCTGCCGGCGCCTGATAAGAAATTTGACTCCGGGAAACGTTCTTGAGGCCTCGGTCTTCTCCGGCCCAAGCTTTGGAAGGAGGGTTCAATCACGGGGCGGGAAGCGAGTTCCGATCCTGCCCGCACGTACAACGTAACCCTACCGCCGCATACTTCCTGTTCGACACAGTATTCCCGCCGGCATCCGGGCACAAGAAGGTCGGTTCCTCCACATGAGTGCCGGTCCGAATAGCCAGAAAGAATACCTAGTAAAGATAAGAAATGCGCAGCGGGTTCGGTGTCAAGGCGAAGGGACCTGACCGGTGACGGAAAGCACACTGGCCCGGCTTTACGGTCCTCTTATGAATTGGCTACTCGTTCTTTACGGAAAAGGGCGTCATCTGGGTTCATGGGGTTTTCCGGGGGTGCGTGTGATGAATTCCACACGGTGCGCCGGAGGACGGAAAGAGGTATCTTCCCATGACGCTGGAAATTCATGAGCAATCGCTGTGGCTGATTCCCGTAGGTCTTGCCGTCAGTTTCATGGTCTGGGTGCTGTTGAACTGGTGGCGTGAAGAGCAGCATCCGAACCACGTGGGTCAGATCGATCCTTCCGGCGCGGAAGCGTTCCAGTATCGAAGTTCCGGCCGTGCGCAGGTGAAACAAAGCGACTCGCCATTAATCACAGAGAACCGGCCGAAGTTCACGCCCTCGCCGCAGCGCTGACACACGACGCGATCTCTCGAGGTGCCAGGTAGATCCGTTGGATCGATGTTGACGCGTACCCACTGCTCACAGAAGAGCCGCGCTTCCGGCAATTCACGATAAGCCTGCAACTGCTGGCGGCCTTTCGTCTCCAGGTGCGGATAAATTTGCGCCGCGAGTTCGCGCGTGTCTTCGAGAGCCACGACGCGAAGGCCGCGGCCTGATGCGAGATCGACAAAGGTGGCAGCCATCTTGCCCCAGTCTCTGAACTTGAGTGAGCGCTTGCCCAGCCGGCATCCTGTCACCAATGCGATGGCATCCGTTGCGCAGCGATCGATTTCGACATAAGTGACCAGACGCTTGCGGTCTGCACCATGCGGCTCGGCAATGCCAAGCCGCGCTAGGCCCAGCAGAGACATGCGGACACCGAGAACCTGCCCCGCACACAGGTGACCGTGAGCGGCTTCAGCCTGTCGCAGAAGCTCGTCGAGCGATTCCATGCTGTTGTGCCGACCTCCCGGCTTTTCAAACGCGACGCAGAGACGGACTACTTCGTGGACGTCGCAGGAGGCGTTTCATCCTCATCACCGGTATCCTCCACCAGCACCGCTGAGCCGGGGACGATGTCGTAGCTTACCGCATCTGTACCCGCGGGATGAAATGTGATGCGGAGTGGTTCACGCTGCCAGTCTGGCGCCGCGCAAACGGGGTCAGGGTGATTTTCAGGGTCGAAAGCCGCAAGCTTTTTGGCCAGGACCGGTTTCCGCCCGGCAATTTGCGCGACCACGGCATACAAGCTCTTGCGGCTTGGAGTGACACCGCAATAGGCCGCATAATCTCGGAACCAACTCACCTGGCTGACGCCGGTGTCGTAGTCTGGCAGCCGGAGTGCTGTCTCCCGGCCGGAAACGCGGTCGACCAGCAGCCAAGGCCCACGCTGCCATACCCAGTGGCTAGCTTTGTCGCCGGGGATTGGCTTGTCACTGGGCAACGCGTCGTTGAGCCGAATGACGCGTCGAACCACGAAACTGCGATCGGTCACATCGTGCGCATCGCCGGTGGTCCATTCTTTCAGGACTCCGTCCACGAAGAGTGCGCGGATCTTGAGGACATCTTCGCCGGTTGCGGCACTTGCTGGGTCGCCGGCTTTAGAGTACGGGACGCTTTTGAGTGCGCCCAGAGCGACGATGTGTTTTTTGCGTTCCGCAGCGTGTGAAAGAGATCCTGAGCTCAATGTTGCCAACAGTGCGAACGCCGAAAAAACGGCAGTCTTGCTCACGGCCCTTGCTCCTCAAATTCCCGCATCCTCCACGGCGCGCGCCACGCGAAATGCGGTGCTCTCGCCCATAGGCCGAGCAAGCATCTGCATCCCAACGGGCAGGCCGGTTCGAGTCGCGCCGCACGGGACCGAAATACCGCAAATGCCGGCCAGGCTTGCGGTGACGGTATAGATGTCGGCGAGATACATGGCGAGCGGATCGCCGGTTTTCTCGCCGAGCTTGAACGCGGGGAAGGGCGAGGTGGGTGTGACGATCGCGTCAACCTCAGCAAAGGCACGCAGGAATTCCTCGGCCAGAAGGCGGCGGACCTGCTGTGCCTTGAGGTAGTAAGCGTCGTAATAGCCCGCTGATAGGGCGTAGGTGCCGAGGAAGATTCGACGCTTGACTTCGGCGCCGAAGCCCTCGTCACGGGAGTGCGAATACATATCGGAGAGCGTAGCCGAATTGGGCGAGCGGTAGCCGTAACGCACGCCGTCAAATCGGGCGAGATTAGCGCTGGCTTCGGCCGTGGCGACCAGATAGTAGGTGGGTACCGCGTATTTGGTGTGCGGCAGAGAGATCGGCTTGATCGTGCAGCCAGCATCCCCAAGTGCGGCAATTCCCTTTTCAACGGCAGCGCGGACCTCGGGATCGAGTCCATCGCCAAAATACTCTGCTGGCACGCCGATGCGCAGGCCCGCGGGAGACTGGTTGCTCTCCGCGGCAAAGTCCGGCACTGGAGCTGGCGAACTGGTTGCGTCGTTTGGGTCGTGGCCCGCGATCACACTCAAAACCGCGGCGGCGTCGTGAACATTGGCGGCGAGGGGGCCGATGCGATCCAGCGAAGAAGCAAAGGCGATGAGGCCAAAGCGCGAGACGCGCCCATAGCTGGGCAGCACGCCAACGACGCCGCAAAAGCTGGCCGGCTGACGATTGGATCCGCCTGTGTCGGTTCCCAGCGTGGCCACCGCGAGGTTGGCCGCTACAGCCGCTGCCGAGCCGCCGCTGGAGCCGCCAGGAACATGCTCTGGATCGACGGGATTGCGTACGGGCCCGTAAGCCGAGTTCTCGTTGGAAGAGCCCATGGCGAACTCGTCGCAATTGGTCTTGCCCAGCAGCACCGCGCCGGCCGCCTCGAGCCTGGCGACAGCCGTGCAGTCGTAGGGCGGACTGTAGCCGTGGAGGATTTTGGAACCGGCCGTCGACGGCGCGCCCCGCGTCACCAGGACATCCTTCACGCCTACCGGAATGCCGGCCAGCGGCGGCAGCGGATCGCCCTTGGCCGCCAGGTCATCGATGCGCTCGGCCTGCTCGCATGCGCGCTCTTTGGTGAGGCTCAGAAAGGCGTTCAGACGTGGGTTCAGCTTCTCGATGCGCGCGTAGTATCTGGCGGCGAGGTCCGCGGCTTTCGTGCGGCCTGTGGCGATCTCCTCACGCAGCACCGCAAGCGTCTTGGGCCGTTCGACAAAGCTCTCAGCGGTCATTGTCTCGTTTGGCAATTCGGATTCCCTCTTCGGCTTTCGGCCCGCACTTGCGGGTGCTCCTCCTCTATCGCTCGATCACTTTCGGCACCTTGAAGAAAGATCCGTCCGTCTCCGGCGCCTGCTGCATCACGACAGCGCGATCCAGCGAAGGCCTTTCTTCGTCAGCTCGGAGAGTGCCTTTAGCGCCGCCGGAAAGCTCGCTGATCTGGGCAAGGGGCACAACGTTCGACGTGTCCAGCTCATTCAACTCCGCAACGTAGTCGAGGATCGCATTCAAGTCGCGCACCATGGGCCCCGTCTCTTCAGGCGCGAGCTCCAGATGCGCCAGTTCGGCCACTCTACGCAGGTCTTCGACGGTAACTTTTTCAGGCATTTTTGGTCTTCGTCTCGAAACTCAAGTATAGCGGTTTGATGATCGCGAAATGCACGGTTGTCAGTCGACCGTCAGGGTCAGGTTCACCGTTCGCGAGACGCCGATGGACGTGACGCTGACCGGAATCGTATACGTCCCTGGCCCGGTGTTGGAGCTTCCCCCGTTGCCGCCTGTACCTCCGGTACCTCCGCCGGAACTGACGCAACTGGAGACACCGCAAACCAGAAACACCGCCAGCAGCACGAGCACGAACAGCTTTCGTCGCCTGCGAAGCGCCCATGGAAGCAGGAGCAATCCGCAGGCCAGCGGCAGGACGACTCCGAATCGATCGGGTCCGGCCTTCGCTACATTCGGCCTGGCAAGGTCGGGTCGTTCGAGGCGGGTCGTCGATCCATTGCCAGTCGAGATCTCGACTGCGACGTTGCCCTGCACGCCGGCATTGAGCGTCTCACTGGCGGGACTGAAGAGGCAAAGCGCATTCGTGGGCAGCGTGCCGCAGGAAAAGGCAAAAGTGGCGCCGGAACCAACCGGCGAAATCACGAAGGTGTAAGTGGCTTGCTGCCCGCTGGCGACCGTCTGGCTGGCCGAGCCGGTGATTGCAACGGTGAAATCGAACCCGGTTCCCGAAAGGGCGACAGTGGACGGCGTGGAAACGGCAGAAGAAGTGACGGTGAGCGACCCCGAAGCGGAGCCGCCGCCAATGGGTTGAAAGACAACCGAGGCGGTACAGTCGGCACCTGCCGCAAGGGCGCCGGTACACGTATTCTGCGAAATGCTAAAAGGCGCGGGCGCGGCAAGTGAAACGGATGCGATGGGGTAGCTGGAGGAATTTGTGACGGTCACTGGCTGAGCCGCACTGGACTGACCCGCCGCCACCACAGAAAATGCGATCTGGGAGGGGTTAGTAGCCAGGCCGGTGGCGAGCTGGCCTGATCCATTCAGCGACACCGAAGCTGGGGCGACCCCCAGAGTAGAAGAAGAAACGGCAAGCGTGGCCGCCATGAGGCCCGTCGCGCCGGGCGTGAAGACGATCTGGGCGGTGCAACTGCTTCCGTTGTTGAGCACCACTCCGCAGTTTGTCCCGGCGATGGAATAGCTGGATGCCGCGGCGCCAGTGACCGAAAAACCGACGTTGGCCAGAGGCGAGCCACCTATGTTGCCAATGGTGAGCGTCTGCGGCGCGCTCGGCACGCCTGGCTGCTGGTTCGTGAAGGTAAGGCTCGAGGGGTTGATGTGCAGGGCCGGCGGCGAAATCCCTATCCCGCTCAAGGCCACAGTCTGCGTGCGCAGAGCGTCGGCAATTGTCAGTGTGCCGATGATCGCGCCGACCTGGGTGGGCGCAAAGACCACGCCGATGGTGCAGACCGCGCCTGCCACTAGTTGCGTTCCGCAGGTGCTCGTCACTTGGAATTGGGCGCTGACCGAAACAGAGATCGATGTCAGCGGCAAGCCGCCGGTATTGGTCAGCGTCACATTCTCCACGGTGGAGAGCTGGCCCTCCGGGGTCGCAGCGAAGGAAAGCGACGAGGTGCTCAGAATGCCCGCGGGCGGCGCGATCCCCGTGCCGCTAAATTCCACCGTTTGCGCGCCCGCACCGTCAGTCAAGGTCAGCAAGCCGGAAGTCAGGCCATCCTGGGTGGGCGCAAACTCCAATTCCAACTGGCAAACGGAGTTTGCGGCCAGGCTGGTCGTGCCGCACGAGTTGCCGGAGAGTACGAACGGCGGGGTGACGGAGACGCTGCTAACAGGAATCGCCGCGGCGCTGCTGTTGGCCACCGAGACCTGAAGCGGTGCCGAAATGGTTCCCACTTCGACCTGGCCGAAAGCGACGGAACCTGGAGTCAGACTCACGATGCCTGCGGGCGAGCCGGTTCCGGTCAAGTCGATCGCCAGCTGCCCGCCGTAGACGTTGGCGTAGATGATCATTTCTCCGCTTAGTGGACCCGTGGCTTGCGGAGTGAACGTCACCTGAACAGTGCAGCTCGCGCCCAACGCGATAGGCGCCGTCACACAATTATCGGTCTCGCTGAAACCTTCGCTCATTGAAATGGAAGAGAGAACGAACGGGAGGCTGCCGGTGTTTTCGAGAGTCACTGTCAGCGGGCTGCTGGATGTTTCAAAGACCTGACTGGAAAATGTGAGAGACGACGGATTAGCTGTGGCGGTTGTAAGTTCCGTCGCCGCGCTCCATAGCGGAGCCTGCCAGATGCCGCGGCCGTAGGTGGCCGCGACCAGAACCTGCGCGGACGACGAACTGGGAGATGCGCTAAGGGCCACGGCTGGAGATTCGGGCAAACCTGAGCCGAACACTGACCAGCAGTTAGACAGAGATTCAGCGCAGCTTGCGACATCGGTCGTGAAGTACACGCCCCGGTCAGTGGCGACGTACACTACATTCGCATTCTGAGGGTCGATGGCGATGCTATTGGCCGGGGCTAGGGGCAGGTTCGCTGTGATGCTGGACCAGGTGGCTCCTCCGTTCGTCGAGCGATACACCACCTGGAGCCATTCGAGAGGACCATCCGTGCCTTCCACTGTCAGGTACACGGTGTTGCCTGTGGGGTCGTGCGTGTCAATGACGACGCTGGAAATGTCGAAATTGCCAGAGTTCAGCGAAAGGGGATAGTTTACGACCGGATTCTGTGTGAGATCTCGCCAAGCTGGCACGGTGCCGGAAGAGAGATCGACGGTCGCGCTCATAATGTGGCCGGGCAGATTGCCACCATTGCTGGCCGCGCCATACATGCCGACGTAGATAACCTCGCCGGTTGGTGAGAGCCCTAAAGCGGCCATGGAGCGGATCAATCCGTCACCATTGCAGGGACCGCCGCTGGCTCCGCTGGAAAGGATCGAACTGATCGCGTTGCTGGCGCTCCAACCAACACCGTTGGCCGGTCCGCGCCACACGCGGCAGGTTCCAATCAGCAATTGAGAGTCGTCGACCGGGTCGACCAGGAAGGGCGCTGGCGTGGGCATAGTGTCGCCATCGCCACCAACGTCGGCGTCATTGACGACCGGGCTGGTACCGAATGAGTCCGGTGTACAAAGAGCTGATTGCGAGCATCGATAGATTGAAACTCCAGGCTGATTGTTTACATACCAATTCGTGTCTTGATTCGAGTCGATGGCCACAGGGCCGCCGAAGCCCGACAGAATCTGCGGCCAGTCGGCGGTCGCGGATGAGCTTTTTAAGCCTGCCGTGCCGTTGACCCCCAATCCCGCCATGATGTCGTACGTCGAGTCAATCACTGGCGACAGGCTGACCACTTCGGCAAGCGATCCCAGGCTTCCGTTCAGATTCTGGAAGTGCGTGGAGTCCGTGGCCGCGCACGGTGATCCCGTCTCTCCAACCGAGTCCATTGAGCGCCACAATCCGCTGTCATTGCCGAGAAAGATCTCCAACGGGTTTGCTGGATTCCAGGCGATCGCGTGCTGGTATTCTGCCACCTGCGCACTCATGCAGGTGGTGGAGTTGGTTGTGTTGCGCCAGACGCATCCCATCGCCAGGCTGCACTTCCACAGGT
>Ga0181520_10011114_pt1 | contig 11895 bp, 10 predicted proteins | sample PEATcosm2014_Bin_29_FD_132451 | JGI IMG/M metagenome (GOLD analysis project Ga0181520, IMG submission 132451) | Peatland microbial communities from MTU Mesocosm Facility, Houghton, MI, USA - PEATcosm2014_Bin02_30_metaG | ecosystem: Environmental > Terrestrial > Soil > Wetlands > Peat | place...
CGACGGAACTGAACCGCTATAACCACGCCGGCGTGCCGCTGGTTCTGGTTTATCCGAAAAATCCGGACGCGCCGGCCATCGTCCTGCCCCAAATCCTGACGCCGGGGATTGTGCTCAACGCGCTGGACCGGGCGGCGCAATGAAGCGCCGGCGTCCCGCTTGAACACAATTTCGCCTTGCTTGTCTGAAACAGTGGAGTAAATTCAGAAAATTACTTCATTTTATGATAAAGACGTTTGCTTTGCTGGCTGGAATGACGTTTGCCGCCGCCGCGTTCGCGGTGGAAACCGGGAAGCCCGCGCCGGATTTCACCGGCACGGACATTTACGGCAAGATTGTCAAGCTCTCCGATTACACCGGGAAAATCGTCGTCATCGAATCCTACAATTCCGACTGCCCGTTCTGTCACAACCAATACAAGACCGGCGCGATGCAGGCGCTGCAAGAGAAGCTGGCCACCAATGGCGTCGTGTGGCTGCTGGTGAATTCCGTGAACCCGAAGAATTTCAGCCATCGCACGCCGGAGCAGGCGCGGAAGGAAATGGCCGCTGAAAAAATGGACGTGACGGCGTGGATTGACGACAGCTCCGGCGCCATCGGCCATCTTTACGGCATGGAAACGACGCCGCACATGTTCGTCATTGATAAGGGCGGAACGCTGGTTTATGACGGAGCGATTGACAACCAGCCCGACCCGTTTCACGACCCTGCCAAGGCAAAAAACTATGTCCGCGAAGCCGTGGATGAATTGCTTGCCGGAAAGCCCGTTGAAGTCTCCCAAACGAAGCCCTACGGCTGCAGCGTGAAATACGCGGATTAAGAAGGGTCTCTTCCACCCGGTTCGCCGTCAAATCCGGCGGGCTGTTTTGTTTTTGGAACCGGTGGATTGATTTCGTGGATTCAACCAAAATTGCATGACAAAAGGCAAAAAAGGTTGTAGAATCAAGCCTGTCGAGGAGTTTGGAAAGCCCTCTTTATGAAACTGGAGCGCCGGATTTTCTTTGCGGGAGCGGTCGAACGCGCGGTCGTTTTTCCGGCGCTGGTCATGGTGTTGCTTCTGGCGTTCGCCGCGAGCGGCGGGAATTTCTACACCAACATCTCGCCCGCGAACGTCCCCTGGCCCGGCGGCATCGTGCCGTATGAATTCACGAACAGCCTTTCCCCCGCGGAAACAAATGCCTATTTCAATGGCCTTCGCGAATGGCAACTGGCCGCGAACGTTCAGTTCGTTCCGCACACCACCCAGACGCACTGGGTTCTGTTCACCTACAACACCAACTGGATTGACAACGTCTCCGGCACCACCAATCCGCAGGTCGTGACCGTCTCCAGCTTGAGCCGGGCGCAGGTCTGCCACGAGATGGGCCACTCGTTCGGCTTCACGCATGAAAACATCCGGCCGGACGCGGCGAATTTCATCACCGTGCTGACAAACAACATCAGCGGCGAATCGTCGAACCTAGTTTTCTTCACCATTGATCCGGGCAGCGTCACCAACGGCAATTACGACTTTGAATCGGTGATGCATCTGGGCTGGGATTTCGAGTCCACCAATTCTGGCGTCGCAACGCAGCAGCCGAAGCCGCCGTATTTTCCGCGCTACCAATACCGCATGGGCAATTATTGTCTAAGCCCCGGCGACCGCGCGGCGCTGGCGTATCTTTATGGTCCGCCCGCCGTGCCGCTTGGCAATATCGTCACCAACACCGCTGACTACGGCCCCGGCAGTCTGCGCGCGGCGATTTATTACGCGACGGATCATCCCGGCACGACGGTCAGCTTCAACATTCCGACGAGCGATCCCGGTTACAGCAACGGCGTGTTCAACATTCATCTCACCGGCCAGTTGCCGACGCTGGTCGCGAACGGCACGGTCATTGACGGTTCCACGCAACCGGGTTTCACGGGCAGGCCGCTCATTGTGGTGGATGCTTCACAAATCATCCCTGAAACCTTCACATCGGGCACCGTGCTGATTTATTCGTCGAGCAACCAGTTGAAAAATATTTCGTTTTCCGGATTCAACTGGAACGGCATGACGCTGGAATACGCCGACGCGACGAACAACACCATCGCCGGCTGCTGGCTCGGCGTTGATTTCAGCGGCACCAACGCCGCGCCGAACGCCTATCAGGGAATTCTCGTCGCCGCGGGCGCGGGCGAAAACATCATCGGCGGCACCAACGCGCTGGCGCGCAACGTCATTTCCGGCAATTCGCAATACGGCATTTTCATCACCGACTCAAACACCAGCGGCAATGTCGTCATCGGCAATTACATTGGCGCCGCCGCGAGCGGCACCAACGCGCTCCCCAACGCGTTGAGCGGAGTTTTTATCGGCAATGGGTCGAGCGGAAACATCATCGGCGGCACCAATGCGCTGGCGCGAAATGTCCTCTCCGGTAATTCGCAATACGGTGTGATCATGACCTCGAACACGACCGGCAATGCCGTCCTCGGCAATTACATCGGCACGGATGCCGGCGGCAGCCACGCGGTCTCCAACACCCTTGGCGGCGTGTTCCTGGCGCTGGGCGCGACCCACAACCTCATTGGCGGCACGAATGCCGGCGCGGGCAATGTCATTTCCGGGAATCTGGGCAATGGCATCCTGATCCGCGGTTCCAGCGCGGTCAGCAACACGGTTCAGGGAAATTTCATCGGCACGGACGCCACCGGGTTGAACCCGCTGCCCAACACCGTCGCCGGCGTGACGGTGGATTCCAACGCGACCGCCAACGTCATCGGCGGCACCGTGGCCGGCGCGCGCAATGTCATTTCTGGAAACAACCTCAATTCCGATTACGGAGTCATCATCACGGGCCTCGGCACGAGCGGCAATGTGGTGGAGGGAAACTACATCGGCCTCGGCGCGAACGGGCTGACGGCGGTCTCGAATTACTTCGGCATGGTCTGCTCCGGCGGCGCGACCAGCAACATCTTCGGCGGCGCCGTGGCCGGGGCGCGCAACGTCATTTCTGGAAACTTCAATTACGGCATGATGGTCAAGGACGCCGGCACGAGCGGCAATGTGGTGGAGGGAAACTACGCCGGCCTCGACGCGGGCGGGATGATTGCCGTGCCAAACTACTTCGGGGTCATCTGCTACAACGGAGCCACGAACAACCTGATTGGCGGCACCGTTCCCGGCGCGGCCAACTACGTTTCAGGCAACAATCTCTATGGCGTTTGCATCACCGATCCGGGCACCAGCGGAAATGTGGTCGAGGGTAATTTCATCGGCACCGACCGCACCGGCACCAACGGGGTCGGCAACTATGACAACGTGGAACTGCAAAACTCCGCGACCGGCAATTTCATCGGCGGCACCGGCGCCGGCGCCGGAAATGTCATCGCCTATGCCGGTTTCGCCAACGTGATTTTATACGACCCCGGCACCACCAATAATTCCATCCGCGGCAATTCCATTTACAACAACCCCTCCCAGGGCGTGGGCATTCACCTGGTCGGCTATAATTTTTATCCTTACGTCACGTCCAACCACGTCGGCTTCGTTGCCGGCCCGGATAATCTTCAAAATTTTCCCGTCATCACCAACGCCTTCGGCTACGCCGCGAGCACCATCCTGCTGGGAACATTGAACAGCGCCGCCAACCAGGGCTTTTCCATTGATGTTTATTGCAGCCCCGGCCCTGATTCCTACACCGGCGGCTATGGCCAGGGCCAGTCTTATGTCGGCACCGTCAGCGTGACCACCGACGGTTCCGGCAACGCGAGGTTCGCCTACACCAACACCGCCGGCAATTACGCCGGACAATACATCACCACAACCGCGACGGATGCCAGCGGCAATACCAGCGAATTCAGCTTCGCCGTGCCCGCCACCAACGCGCCCGCGCCGTCCGCGCAATTCGCCGCGCCCTACGCCTGGCGCACCAACGGATTCGTTTTCAACCTCGCGTTCGCGACCAGCTTCAGCTACCGCATCCAGGCCGCGACGAATCTGGGCACCAATCCGATACCGTGGATTGACCTGACGAATTTCACACCCGCCAGTGTTTCGCTCCTGTTCACCGACCGCACCGCCACCAATTTCCGCGTCCGCTTCTACCGCGTCGTCTCGCCCTGAATCAGGTGGGGCGAGCGTCCCCGCGGGCCGAAAATCCATAATCCTTCAGGAAATATTTCACCGGCGCGATGATTTCAACCGGCATCCGCGTGAACGGATCCTTGTAAGCCAGCCGCGCCGCGCGCAGACCGAATTCCAGCCTGCCCGTCCGCCGCCCGTAAAGTTCATCGCTTACAATCGGGCAGCCCGACTCCGCCAGATGCACGCGGATTTGATGCGTGCGGCCCGTCACCGGCTGGCATTCGATGAGCGTCAATCCCGGAATCTTTTCCACGACGCGAAAATGTGTTTCCGATGGCTTGCCATTTTCTTCATCCACAATCATCCGCGCGACGCGCTGCGGGTCGGGCGCGAGCGCGAGCCGGCAGGTCCATTCCATTTCGCGCGGCTCAACGGCGGTGACCGCCAGATACATTTTTTCCATCCGCTGGGTCTCGAACATTTCGCCGAGCGACTCCACCGCGCCGGGGCTTTTGGCGAACAACAGCACGCCGCTCGTGTCGGCGTCCAGCCGGTGGACGTAGCGGAGGAATTTCAGGCCGCGCGACCGCGCCCAGAAATCGCCGCCCGCGATGGACGACGTGATGGCCGCCTGCAAATTGCGCGACGTGCGCTGCCAGGTGTCCGGCACGAGCATCCAGCCCGGCGGCTTGTCCGCCGCGATGACCGTGCGGTCCTCGTATAAAATCCGGATCGGCTTGCAATCCGGCAGTTCGATGGAATTGGGTCTGGCCATTTGCCGACTCTACCGGAATCCGGATTCACCGGCAAAATCTTCCTGCAAAATTCAAACGCGCGCGGCGCAACTTCTGTTTGCCGCCGGTGTTGGAAGCGGTATATTGAAACCATGATGCGCGTCGGGAAAATCGCGGTATGCCTCGCGGGCTGGCTGGCGTTGAACGCCGGCCTGTGCGCAGCCGGCCTTGCGTCCATCAACGATTCAACCAACAATCCGCTGCCGGACAATCCCTACGCCGCGATTGTGATCCGAAACATTTTTGGCCTGGTTTCGCCGCCGCCGCCGCCGGATTCCTCCATTGACGCGGCAAAAAATCTGCCCAAAATCACGCCCACCGGCATCCAGTCCTTGTTCGGCCGTGTGAAGGTGTTGTTCAAGGTCGCCGGCGCCCCCGCCAAGCAGGGACAGCCGGCCAAGGATATGTTTTATATTTTGAGCCAGGGCCAGCGGCAGGACGACATCGAAGTCACAAAAATTGACGAAAAGAACAGCATTGTCACATTCAACAACCACGGCATCACGCAGGAATTGCCCCTTGTCAGCGCGCCACCTTCCGGCGGCGCGCCGGCGGCAGCCCCGCCCGCAGCTGGGAATCCCGGCCCGGCGCCGGGCGTGGCCGCCACCGGCAACAACAGCGGTCCCGGCGGCATCATTCGATTTGGCGGAGGAACCGGCGGACGCGGCGGCGGCGCGGGAAACGACGCGAATAATCCCGGCGGCGGCGGCGGAAACGGCGCGCCCGGCGCGCCCGGCGGCTTGAATTTCGGGGCTTCCACGCAAGGGCGCACTTATCAACCGGAGGCTTCAAACATGACGGCGGACCAAACGGCCATCGTGATCGAGGCGCAACGTGCGGTGCTGATGAACAGCCCCAATCCGCCATACCCGGCCGCATTGCTTCCGCCCACGCCGCTGACAAGATTCAACACGCCCGACGGCAGCACGCTGGATCCGTGATCCAACCACCCTGTCACCGCGCCGAAAACCGGCGGGCGCGCAATTGCATTTCATCCAGAAACGCCCCGAGCAGCGGCGTCTTGCGGCCGCGCCACAGCGCGCCGATGACCAGCGGCGGAAACCCGTCCAGCGGCAGCACGCGCACCTTCGGCGGAAATGTTTTTTCCGGAATCGCCGCCGAGACGCCGATGCCCAGGCCGCTGGCGACGTAGGTTTCAATCAAGTCCACCGAGCCGGCCTCGATGCTCGGAAACCAGTCCACGCCGAGTTTGTTGAGCCGGGCTTGAAAATTTTTGCTCAACGGCTCGCCCGGCGGAAAACAAATCAGCGGCTCGTCAATCGAGTCGCGCCGCCACAATTCATCCGCCGATTTCACCTTGCTGTCCTTCGGGACGAGCAGCACCGGCGGCAGTTCCAGCAGCGCCAGCGCGTGGATGCCCGGCGCGGGTTTCCGTTCCATCACCGTGACGGCCAGGTCAATTTCATCGCGTTGCAGCAGCGCCTCCAGTTCCGCCGGCGAGCCCTCCCGCAGCGACAGCTTCAGCCCGAAAAATCTTTTCCGCACGTTTTGGAACAGATCCGGCAGATGCTCGCGCAGCACAATCGTGGCCGCGCCGATGCGGATGCGCCGCGCCCGTCCGCCCTGGAGTTCGCCCGCCACTTTTTCGAGGTTTGAGAAAAACGGCTGGACGAACTGGTGAAGTTTTTCGCCTTCCGCCGTCAGCGCGAAGGGCTGCCGGTGAAACAGTTTGACGCCGAGGAATTCCTCCAGTTGCGCGATTTGCGAGCTGACCGCCGGCTGCTGGATGCCGTAGGGGATGTTGCGCACCGCCGGCATGATGCCGCCATGCTTCGCGACGTAATAAAAAAGTTCGAGATGATGGATGTTCAAGGCGTCCCCCGCTTCAGGCATTCATGAGCGCCTGGATGGATTCGATGAAATCGCGGATTTGATACGGCTTGGGCAGGAAACGATCCGGCTTGGCTTGCTCGTTGGCATAAATGTTTTCATCCACCGTGCCGCTCAAGAGGATTGATTTCTGCCGCGGATTGACGCGCTTGCATTCGCGCACGAGATCCAATCCATTCATTCCGGGCATCGCGTAATCCGTCACGACCACCGCCGGCCGGGCCGCCGGATATTCCGCCAGCGCCTGCTTCGGGTCGTGGAACGTCCGCACGTCAAAACCCAGCGGCTGGAGAATGGTCGCGGCCAGTTCCAGCAGCATCGGCTCGTCGTCAACCACAAAAATCGTGGCAGCCGAACCGCCGGTTTGACTGGATTTGGTGAAGCTCATGTCCAAAAGCAATCAAATCAAACACCCGCGCCCGGCGGTTGGCAAGTCTGTTTCGGAGAAAATTATTCACAACCACGGCCAGCTCGTGAAACGGCGTGATTCTGCCGTTTGCGGGCCTTCGGCAGTTGAAACCGGTTTTTCGGGCAAATGCGCAAAATTTCCATTGCACCCGCCGCCTTCCTGCCGTAAATTTGTCCCGGCAAAAGGGGAGTTAATGTCAAGACAGACCGTTGCGGTTATGAAAGAAAAAATAATGCAAGCGTCAAATCAGAAAAAGGCCGCGAGCGTGACAGGCCGGCGTCGCGCTGGAAAATCGCTTGAAAAAACCGCCGCCGCCGCGGCGCCGGAGGCCAAACCCAAACGAAAAACCCTGCTCGCCCGCGTCGTGAAAACGGCCAAAAACATCCTGAAACCCCGGCGTTCCCCGGTCCGGCCAAAAACCATCGAAGTCCCGCCGATTTTGCTGGAAGGCGACCAGCCCGCGCCGTCGCCCGCCAGCGGTCCCGGCGAAAAATTCTCGCTCGGCCCCACGCCGCCCGCGCAGCATTTCGAGACGGCGGAAACCGAACTGCCCGAGGCCTATGGCACCAAAAAGCTTTCCCTCACCGCGCGCGACCCGCACTGGCTCTATGCGCACTGGGATTTGACGCGCGAGCAGCAGGCGAAGCTGAACGTTAAATCGGCGGACGGCCACCTTGTCCTGCGAATTTATCCGGTCCGGCTGGAGGGCCATCCGCTCCACGAGGTTCACGTGCATCCGGAGTCGCGCCACTGGTTCCTGCACGTCGAGCAAGCTGGAAATTCCTACGCCGCCGAACTCGGCTATTACAGCCCGGTGGGCCGCTGGATGCGGATTGCAACCTCCTCCGCCACCGTCACGCCGCCCGATGCGGCTGCGGCGGAAGCCGAAACGGAATTTGCCACGATCCCGGTTGAATTTCCATTTGCCCGGCTGATGGAAATCATTAAAACCGCCGTGTGCGAAAACCTGCCGCTGGCAAAGGCCGTCGAGGAACTCCGGCGCGGCGGCCACCCGGAATTGCCGCGCGCCGTTCCCGCCCCGTCCGTGCAATGGACACCGCAGCAGCAGCAGGCGCTGTCGAAAATCATCAGAATTGACGAGGTGCGCCGCGTCTGGATGGGCTCGCTCGAAATCACCGAACTCATCCGCCGTCGCCTCGCGCATGAAGTCTCATCGTTCGGTGTTTCATCCTTTGGCGTTTCCAGTCTTTCGAGTCCGTTTGGCGGCGCGGAGCAGGCGAAAGGATTCTGGTTCAACGTCAACGCGGAACTCATCATTTACGGCGCGACCGAGCCGGGTGCGAAGGTCACGCTCGGCGGGCACGAAATCAAGCTGCGCCCCGACGGCTCGTTCAGCTACCGCTTCTCGTTGCCGGATGGAAAATATGATTTGCCCGCAGTCGCCGTTTCCGCCGACGGCACGGACGGACGCGCGGCGAACCTCAAATTCAGCCGCGAAACCGAATACCTCGGCGACGTCGGCGCGCATCCGCAGGACCCGTCGCTGGAGCCGCCGCTGCCGGAAAATCTCTGATTGCCATGGACGCGCCACCCCGGGGAGCATTGATGTTCGTCCGTTTTGTCGCCGCCTGTTTCATGGGCATGAGCGTGGTGGAACTGGCCTTGTATTGGGCCGAATACAAATTCCGCCAGATTCCGGTGAACGCCCTCTTTTCCGCGCTGTGGATCATTTTATTTCTGGCCGGCGTCGTCATTTTGATCAAGGCCAAAGCCGTCGCGGACTGGATTTCAGACAAGCTGGAATAACCGGCAGGAAATGACTAAACCATAAATCCGAATGACTAAACAATTTTCAATGACCAATAACGAATGTCGAATGAATATCCGGACTTCATTTCGCCATTTGTCATTCGAGCTTCGTGATTATTTAGTCGTTAGGGCTTCGTCATTAGTCATTTCACGGCAGACGTTCCGCGGCAAATTTCCGGCATAATTTCAAGGTCATGCAAGGCTATCTCTCACTCGTTCTGCACGCGCACCTGCCATTTGTGCGCCACCCGGAGCACGAACAATTTCTGGAGGAAAACTGGCTGTTCGAGGCCGTCACGGAAACTTACATCCCGCTCCTGCAAATCCTCGAAGGCTGGCGGCGCGACGGCATGGCCGCGCCGCTCACGCTCTCGCTTTCGCCGACGCTTTGCTCGATGCTGCTCGATCCGCTGCTCCAGCGGCGTTATGAGCGGCACCTGAACAGCCTCATTGACCTCGCCGAAAAGGAAATCCATCGCACGCATTGGGACCGCGCCTTCCGCGAACTCGCGTGGATGTATCACCACCGGCTGACGACCATCCGCGACTCGTGGGTCTTGCACCGTGGCGATCTTGTCGCCGCGTTTCGGAAATTTCAGGACGAAGGCCGCGTCGAAATCATCACCACCGCCGCCACGCACGGGCTGCTGCCGCTGCTGGCGAACCATCCGCCGTCCGTTCGCGGGCAGATTTTCACCGCGCGCGACCATTACCGCGCCTGCTTTGGCCGCGACCCGCGCGGCATCTGGCTGCCGGAATGCGCCTACATCGCAGGCATCGAGACCTTTGTGCAGGAGGCAAACATCCGCTGGTTCATCCTCGACACGCACGGCGTCCTGCACGCCCGCCCGCGCCCGCGCTTCGGCACCTTCGCGCCGATTTACACGCCCAACGGCATCGCCGCGTTTGGCCGCGACTACGATTCCTCGCGGCAGGTCTGGAGCAAGCACGAGGGCTATCCCGGCGATCCGCGTTACCGGGATTTCTACCGCGACATCGGATTTGACCTGGATTTTGATTACGTCCGCCCGCATTTGCCGTCGCCGGACGCGCGCGGGTTCACCGGCCTCAAGTATTTCCGCATCACGGGTGGAACGGGCGAAAAGCAGATTTACGACCGCGGCGCCGCGTTGCAGGCCGCGAGCGGGCACGCGCAACATTTCCTCGACTGCCGAGCGGAGCAGGCGCGTCAGATGGCCGGCCTGCTGGACCGCCCGCCGCTCGTCGTTGCGCCGTATGACGCCGAATTATTCGGCCACTGGTGGTATGAAGGACCGGAGTTCCTCGACTACCTCGCGCGCAAACTTTGTTACGACCAGACAGTCATCTCGCTCATCACGCCCGGCGAATACCTGACGCGGCATCCGACGAACCAGATTGCCACGCCGAGCGCTTCAAGCTGGGGCGAGGAAGGTTATTTGCGAGCGTGGTTGAACGACAAGAACGAGTGGATTTATCCGCATTTGCAGGTCGCGCAGGAGCGGATGAGCGCGTTGGCGAAGAAATTTTCCAAGAGGAAATCCATCACCGATCTGCAGAAGCGCGCATTGAAGCAGACCGCGCGCGAACTGCTGCTGGCGCAGTCCAGCGACTGGCCGTTCATATTGCGCGCCGGCACCAGCCCCGATTATGCGCGACGCCGTGTGAAGGACCACCTGCTCCGCTTCATCGCGCTGCACGATCAGTTGTCCGCCACGAGCGTGGACGAAAAATGGCTGGCCGAAGCCGAGTCGCGCGACAACATTTTCCCGGATGTGGACTGGAATTATTGGAAGTGAATCACCGTGGGTCTGCTGCCCAACCTAGAAAGCTAGGCGGCATCATCCTAGAAAATCCAAAATCTCCCGTTATTCATCTGGCTATCTTGCCGGCACATCAACTCATCCCACTTGGTTACGGCTCAGAATAGTGCCAACTCTTTGCGCTTCTCCGACCGACATGAATTCCAAGAGAAGCCCATACTTCGTCTCGGATTCCCATTGAGGCTTGTAGCCATACTCACCAATCAAGCTGCACTTCGCTACGATCTTTTGTCCATCCATGATCCAAACTGGGCGGCGCAACAATAATCCGTCTTTGACTAACGCATCAACATCGGTCTCCTCCATGTTCTGATAAGGAAGACCAAGCTTTGCGCCGTCAATATCCTTTGCGCCCGACATAACGCTCACGCCGTTATGGTCAATCTGGGAAATGGAAATGATAATTGGCGCCTCCAAAGACAACTGCTGTGCAATGCCCGCGCGTCCCCCGCAAACGATTAGCCCCAGAGCCACAATGATTTTTGCAACTACGGCTATCATGGATTTAGAGAAGCATGTTTGGAAATGGGCATCAAGAAATATCGCACGAGGTTCATCCAGCAGTCAGGTCACTCCACCCGGGCAAGGATTGGAATTATTGGAAGTGAATCACCGCTTGCAAAGCCGGTGCGGCGCGGTAGATGCCGGTCAGTTGCAAGCACAAGCGGAACGCCAGGGCAGTTTTACCGTCCACAACACTGCTTGTATTTCTTGCCGCTGCCGCAGGGGCACGGGTCGTTGCGTCCGACTTTTGGACCGGTGCGGACAGGCCGGGCTTTTTCCGACACCGCTGCCGCTGCTTCGCTGACGACATCGCTGGCCTTTGGCTGTGCGCCGCCGGAACTGGCGGTGGTAGTGCCGCCAAACGCGCTGACCGACTGGTGCAATGTCTGCTGCGGCACGCTGCGCAGGAAATTCTCAAACGCCGCCATGCTCGAGGCGCTGCGGAAGATGTTGTTGCAGATCTGCGTCTTCACGTTGACCATCAACTCGTCGAACATCTTGAACGCCTCCGCCTTGTATTCCACGAGCGGATCGCGCTGGCCGTAACCGCGCAGACCGATGCTGTAGCGCAAGCTGTCCATTTCGTAGAGGTGCTCCTGCCAGAGCCGGTCAATCGCGCTCAAGATGGTGAATCGCTCGACTTCGCGCAGCGCGTCGGGATTTTCAAAGCTGATCTTGATGTCGTAGGCCTTGCGCACACTGTCGGAAATGAAA
>Ga0181520_10011115_pt1 | contig 11894 bp, 13 predicted proteins | sample PEATcosm2014_Bin_29_FD_132451 | JGI IMG/M metagenome (GOLD analysis project Ga0181520, IMG submission 132451) | Peatland microbial communities from MTU Mesocosm Facility, Houghton, MI, USA - PEATcosm2014_Bin02_30_metaG | ecosystem: Environmental > Terrestrial > Soil > Wetlands > Peat | place...
CTGCTTTTGATACCGGGAGTGTGATCGCCTAGTCGGAGATAGTGCACGTGATGCCCGTCAACCAAGAGCAATGCCTAGGATGGTCGTTGCCAACGCCCTCTCAGTCTCTTTAAGCGCAGTATTGCAGATCAATCTGATGCGGTAACGTCATGCTATGAGCGCGCAAATATTAAAAGTAGCTGGATGTCGTTTTTGTCGGCGGCACGCAACGCATCGATGTAGCTGCGCCGAAAATCGCCAGCCCGCACAATATCCGCCCCACCCCAGGTGAAGACAGGTCTGCCCTGTTTCTGAGCCAGAATATCGGCCATCAATCGTGCATGACGGCCATTGCCGTTGGCAAAGGGATGGATGAAGACGAGGCGATGATGAAAACGGACTGCGATCTCGTCTGGTCCATAAGTCCGATGATCGAGCCAGTAACGAACATCATTTAGCAACCCCGCCAGCGAATCGCGGATTTGATAGTGGGGGATGCCGATATTCTTTGCCGTGGTCCTGTACCGGCCAGCCCATTTCCACGTCTGATCGAACATGCGCAGGTGCAACTCCCTGACATAAGGTTCTGCGAGATGGTCGTGTCGGCTCAAATTTCTCGGATCAAGCGCCCAAGCGTACGCTTCGAGAATGTTCTGGCGTTCCCACTCGTTTAATTCTTCCCGGGTGGCAAGATTAGGGATCAGATCGGCTTGTTCTTCAATAGACAGCGGTGTATTGCCGTCCCCCGTGGTGAAGAGAGTCATCGCGCAACACGTTTCCGTACAAGCCGGTGGGTTTCCGTCTCGACGGCTTCGTCGAGACGTCCCACAGCCTGATTTTCCAACGCCATCGAATGCTCCACTCCAAGAACACGCCTTCTGGCTTGAGTGCGGGCACGATTTTCAATCAGTCCCTGCATGGTATCCGCCTTTGGCACAAGAGCATAGACGAGTTCACAATCCAGCGCTTCCGCTACGGTTCTCAAACTCTTCAGGGTGATGCTGTCTTCGGCCTCCGCTTTTTCAAATTGCAACGGAAGCTGGCGACTGGTGCCCAGAGTGCGCGCCAGTTCTCCGGCTGAAATGCCAATTGCCTCACGGATCGCACGAAGCCATCCTTTCTGTGGTCGGGGAACTTTTCGGGCAGCACGAAACGGCTGCAGACTGCGATCCAATTGCGTTATTCGTAAATTTCTGAACTCATTGCGCATGGTGTCCCATCCTGTTCATCATGTTCCCAAACTGCTCCCATCGTTCTCGGCAACTCTTTTTCGACAATTTATATATAGCCTAACTGATTAATTTTGACAATCTATAAATTACCATTAAACGCAGAATGACAGTTCGTACATTGCCATATTGATCGAGTCTGATCTGGGAACATCTGGGTACAATCTGGGAACGATACTCCGTTTTTAGGGCGTTTACGGGGCTTTTGGGAGCGACCAGGGCCTTGTAAATACAGCAGTTAACAAAAGCCGTCATGAATGGCATTGACGAAGTCACCGGTAAGGACAGCTCGCAGAACTTGCTCGGCACCGAGACAATCTAGACTTTGATGCTGCTCGGAAGAGAATCTCCCCGAAAGGTAATTTGCTGACACAAATTTCCGTCCTGATCCTGAATCAGTCCAAAATGAGTGTCGAATCGACCACAAAACAGGTCAACGGGAAACGGAATACGTGCAACCGCGTTATGCCAAACTATGACACGCGGCACAATGTCACTTGGGTCGTAATCAGGATTTGAGCGATGAAGTTCGCCCTCGCATTCCGCTATTTCGAGTTCCGGCCTCGCTCTAATCAGTTCCACGAAGCGCACGTAATGAGGCTGGATTGTGGTGAAGGTGGCCGCAGACACCACGGTGTGCCCCGGCATGGCAAGTATTAACAAATGCAACACTCACAGTTTTGCCTTGGTCAGCCGACGCAGAAAGCTCAACTTGGAAGAGTGTGCTCGACGGAGTTTCTCCAGTGCTGACTGGAATTCTGACAAACTCCCTCGCCGGACTGCCACATCACGCAGGTCAGTCAGCAGTGTTACGGCCTTGTCGTATTCGTTGGGCTGACGTTTTTGGATCTGCGCGGCAATCTGGTCCCAGACACCTTCTTCGCGTTTTTCCAATTGGTCCAGATACCGTGCCCGTTTGGCATCGTCTTCTGCTTTCTTCCGCGTCGCTTCCGCCGCTCGCTTCGCATTGAGCAGCCGAGTTCTCTCTTCCACACGCGCATGGGCTGCTGTGAGGAGATCACCGGCAGTGCGCCGTTGAACAGAACCGGTCGCCAATGATGTGTATGCCGCATTGTGCCGCTGAAAGCGTCGCAGAAGATCATTCCTCCAGCGCTCACCGGATTCCGATAAAGCGGACACCAACAGGTCGTCCTTCTCGTTTTGAGGCAGACTCCGAATCCACGCGTCCAGTTCGTTGCGGCGCGGACCAGCGTCGAGCGCTGCGGAAGCCGCTGCGGCAATTTCAACAAGGTCTTCGTCGATTTCCAGGAACTCGATCAGCGAGTGAAGAGGAGCGGACAATTCTCCCAGGCCATTGGGCACGGGTGGCTCAGTGTCAGCTTCGTCAAACTCCTCGTTCTGTACGCATAGCAGCCATCCGAGATATAGGCAGCGAAGATCACCGAGCAGCAAGTCCCCGCGCAGAGACATCAGGGATCCCATCCAGCCTGTTCCCTCGTCCCAGTCGTCCAGCTCGGACTCCCTTTCAAACGCGACGATTACGAAGTTTCCTGCTTTTCGTACTTGAGCGGCTTCGCCCGGAAGCATAGCCCTAAACGATTCGTAGTCGATCAGTTCCTGTGGAAGGCGGAGATAGAACTCTCTCGTTCCCCAGTTTGCGACGTAGACAAATGCGTCAAAATACTTTTCCAAAAGTTTGATGGGATCGGCCTTCAGGTCTCCCCATTCGTAGTGATTCGTGAAACTTGTTGCGGTGATCACGGCGCGCGTGGAAATAGACCGCAACTCGGCCACCTCAGTTTTCGTCAGCGCCCGATCCGTCGCCCGGAAGTCGTAATACTGGTATTCGCTCACCTAAAACCCTCTGCGCCAGTGGTAATACGCAGCGATCCATTCTGCACCGGCTGGCGCAGGTACCGGCAATGGCAAATCGAGGATACCGATTCTCTGCCTGACTTTGTCCCGGCGGCAAATTGCCACAATCTGGCCATCACGCGTCAAATCAATTTTCTCCACAACACTCTCAACCCCGAGAATACTCACGGGCAATGGCAAAGCAAGATGCTCCTGCATCATCGTGAGGAATCCGACTGTTTGCTCCTGTTCGTTGTAAGCGTCCACCACCGCTTCCTCAATCAGTTTCTCCAGCTTCGCCTTGCTGAGGGAAGGGCGATTCGTTTCAGGTTCAGGCTTTAATTTGCGCACATCCATATGGACGTGTATGGGCTTCTTGTTCTCTTGCGTCATCTTCCTCTTCCTCCATTTGTTCAGAGACGTTCATCTTCCCATTCTCTTGGGCAACTGCTCAACGTTCCGCGCTGGATACTACCACTTCATGAGCATCGCAAACCTTATAGCCGATGATGCTGTAACCTTTTAGCCGACGCGCATACATTCGAGCCAGCATCAGCACGAAGGAATCGACATAGTCGTAAACGCGGACGACGTGCTTAGCATCGTGCAGCCGGTGGAGGCGGCCAACATACTGCTGCAGTGTTCCCTTCCATGAAATTGGCATAGCCAAGAACAGCGTGTCCAGGCGAGCATCATCGAATCCCTCACCTATGTAGCTACCGGTCGCCAAAATAACTCTTGGCTCGCTCTCCGGCACCGCCGAAAGGGCCTCTGCTATTGATCGCCTTTGTTTCTTGCCCATGCCACCTTTCAACACGAACACGTTGCTAACTTTTCCGGAAAGCGCCGTCTCAAAATATTTCAAATGATCAGTCCTGCCGGTAAGAAGCAACGGAGAACCGATCTCTTTCGGTATGGCATGTGATGGGCTCATAACGGCCACGGAATTCTCGCACTCCCACCCGGATATGCTGATGCAGATATGCGACACAGCAATGGACCTATTTACGTCCGCTCCGTCTTCGAACACATTGCATGAACGCAGTTTGAGACATTAGGTATTTGCTTCGTCCTCGCCATGCTGGCTCGTCCGGGGCTGAGTCTTCCAAAGGACGTGTTTGATCTCCTGAATGATCGCGCACGGGGCAAGTCGAGAGTGACCCGTGCTGCATTTCAATACTTGACCGGCAACTAGCCGGAGACCCTGCAGAGTGAACGAGTTCTTCGCACTCCTCCGTCCGATGTTCCCGAGATTCCAAGTATTTTTACTGTCCGACTTCGACGGTAAGTTTCAACCCCATTGCTTTGGTGACAGCGATCAGCGTGGACCACCGTGGATTGCCGCGCGCCGAAAGCGCCCTGTAAAGGCTCTCCCGTTCGACACCCGCCGCCTTCGCCACTTTCGCCACGCCGCCTCGGGCCTCCGCTACCCTGCGCAAGGCTACCAGCAGGACACTAGGCTCTTCCGTATCTTCCAGCGCAACTTTTAGATATTCGGCGGCAAAGTCCGGGCGCTCGCGAAGTTCCTTCACCATTGCTTCATCGTGCGAGATGCTTGCCTTGCGTTTCATAGCTTGTGTGTCCTTTCCTTGTAGTCTTCGAAGTACTCAATCGCCCGTTTGATATCGGAGGATTGTTTGCGTTTATCGCCGCCGCACAACAGCAGCACGCATGTCCGGCCCACCATCGCGTAATACAACCGATACCCCGGTCCCCAATCGATCCGCAGTTCGGAGACTCCCTCGCGTAGAGGTTTGCAGTCTCCAAAGTTGCCGAGCGAAAGCCGGTCAATCCGGGTGGCAATCCGGGCCCGCGCATTGAGTTCCAGACGCGCGAGCCAATCGCCAACCACGTCTTTGCCTGAGCGGTTCATGTACCGCCGGATTTCGATCACCGCAAGATTGTAACTTATAGATCACAACTCTTGCAAGCAAATAACGTCAAGAGGGGGCTTGCAGGTCTCGTCTCGGTGGGCCACAAGAAACAACATTACGTGAGTAGGTGGCTACAACGTTGGTTTCCGGGTTTGCCTGCGCAGTTGCTCCCGCACGAGAGTGGCACTTCCTTACCTCAGGAAACGTTCTCTGCCCCATGGGCATGATGCACCTCCGTGCGCGCTTCGAGGGATTGTTGCTGTTTCAGCAACAATCCGCCTGAAATAGCAATAATCGGCTCCACATTTCTGGCTTAGTGTCTTCCGAGTACGCGGCGTGTAGAAGCTGCGGAAAAACGGAGGAGCCCAATTGATGGAGCCAGACACCCAACCAAAAACCACACGCACAGCCCTCGGGGCACGCCTGCGAACCCTGCTGGCGTTCGCATTGCTTGACCTGCTTACCGCACCCGCCTACGCCCAGAGCACCGGCGCATCACCCTGGGAGAACGCGGTCAACGCCCTGAAAACCTCATTCACCGGCCCTATCGCACAGGGGCTATCGCTGGTCGCTATCGTCGTTGGCGGCCTGATGTTCGCTTATGGTGAGGGCCAGTCCAAGCGGATGCTGGCCGGGATCGTCTTCGGCATCGGCATGTCTATCGGCGCGGTAAATTTCATGAGCTGGCTATTCCCAGGCTAACCAGAAAGGAGGCGATGCCAATGGCAAAGGGCGGTTCACAGCAAGCACGTAGGCACAACCAGGTGTTCAAGGCGATGAACCGCCCTCTGACCATCCTGGGCGCGGAGCGGCGATTGTTCTTCGTCGCTCTGATTTCGGGAGGCTCGATCTTCTCCCTTATGCACTCGCTGCTCGGGGGAGTCCTTTTGTTTGTTGTCGGGGTCGTTGCCGCGCAACGGGCGACCAAGTACGACGTGGAAATCTTGCGGGTGCTGCTGAACTCGGCGAAGTTCCGCAGGAGGTATGACCCGCTGAAGTGGCAGCCAATGGCTATCAGGATTGTGAGGCGAGATGTTCAAGGTTGAGCGAATTACGAAGGACTGGAAGGAAGCCGGATCGTTGCAGGCGCACATCAATCTGTACGGTTTCTGGGACGAGCATACGTTCCTGACCAAGTCTGGCGACCTCGGCGCGGCGCTTCGTATCGGCGGGTTCGATTACGAAAGCCTCGACCACGCGGGGCGCGATTACGCCGTGAAGCGCCTGGAGGCTGCTTTCAGAAGCTTGGACGATAAGACCCGGCTGTATCAAATCCTCTTCAAGCACAATCGGCCTGAGATCGCGCACGCAGATTATGAAAACCCACTGGTGCGCGCAGCTGTGGAGCAGCGCTCGGAGTTCTTACGTTCGAAATCTGATCACCTATACAGCATTGAAATCTTCTGGGTAGTAATGATTGACGGGAGTCACACCAAGAGCGGCTTGCTGCACGCGCTCTCGCAGTTGCCGAAGCAGCCGCGTTCGGCATTCCGGCAATTCAAAGCTCTTCTGGCTGGCAATCAGCAACGGACATTGCTATATGGGCAGATCGAGCGCGACCGGCTGCTCTTGCAGCAGAAAATTCAGGGCTTGAGTGGGCAGCTTAGCGACCTCATGCGGGTCGAGCTGCTAGGGGCGGAAAGGACCTTCCGGCTTGTCCGGCGTCTCGTAAACTTCCGCCCCTCTAAAACCCAGGAAGCGCGGCTGCACGGGCCGCGCTTCCTCGACTGGCAGGTCTGCGATTCGGAGCTGGAAGCGCATCGCGGCTATCTCCGCATGGACGACGATTACGTCCGCGTCTTGACGCTGAAAGAGATGCCAAGCACAACGCATCCTTTATTACTCAATGGGCTGCTCGACATTCCAGCGAACTTCCACGTGGTAACCGAGTGGCATCCCGTCGATAACAGCGTAGCGCGGAAGGAGATCAATAAGCGCCGCCGTCATTACCACAACTCCAAAACCAGCTTCCTCTCAAATCTCCAGGACCGTCAGCAAAATGCTGGGCCGCGTGACGAGTTGGTGGACGACTCGAAAGAGGCTGCTGTCGCCGAGCTGGGCGATGCGCTCACGGCTCTTGGCATGAAAGACAAGTCTTTCGGCGAATTCACGTTCTCTGTTGTGATCTACGACGAGGACCGCGTGAAGCTAGAGCACGCCATCACTGAGTTTCAAAAACTGTTCACCACGCACGATGGCCTCTTGCATGAAGAACGTTACAACTTGCTGAACGCCTTCTTTGCCACCGTGCCCGGCAACCGGCAATTCAATCTGCGCAAGCAGTGGGCGCTGAACTCGAATTACGCCGACCTGTCGTTCCTGTTTACCGTCGATTTCGGCAAACAGTGGAACGCCCACTTGGAACGCGAATATCTCGCGGTGCTGGAATCCGAACATGGCACCCCGTATTACCTGAATCTTCACTCAGGCGATGTAGCCCACACACTGATGCTCGGTGCAACCGGCGTGGGCAAAAGTTTTGCCATGAGTTTCCTGATTCAGTCCTTGCAGAAATACGAGCCACTGACTTTCATCTTCGACCTTGGCGGAAGCTATGAAACGCTCACGCGCGGATTTGGCGGCACGTACCTGAATGTTGGTCTGAAGAATCCCGGCTTCACCATCAACCCATTTTCGTTGGAGCCGACCCACGAGAACCTGAACTTCCTGTATCTGTTCACGAAGGTTCTGATCGAGGCCAATGGACGTTATGAACTGACTCCAGAAAACGACAAGGCGCTATTCGCCGCCATTGAGCGGGCGTACAAGCTTCCTCTCGATATCCGCACGCTCACAAACTTCGCATCCATCCTCGGACCGCTCGGGGAACGGTTGCACCGCTGGACGCAGGCGGGCCAATTCGGATACCTGTTCGACAACGCGGAAGTATCACGCGAACGACATCGTCGGCGTTAAGGCCAAGATGCGCTACACCACGCTGATTCAGCTTCCGGCCACGGAAAAGATTCTAGAGGTTGCTACCGGCGACAAAGATTTCTGGATTATCGACGCCACGGGCAACTACTGCTTTCTGCATCCGGCCAAGGAAGGGATTCACTCCAACCTGAATCTGATTACCGATAAAGGCACTGTCTATTCCTTCAAACTCGATGAGGGTGGGGGCGCCGATCCCGACCTCAAGGTCGTGATCGAACCATCGGACGCTTCTGCGCTGGCTTCCGCCAACGCCGCGCCCAAGCTGGTTTCCTCGTCCGAGGTAGCGACGGCCCAGGCTCAGATGCAAGTAGCGCAGGCTCACGCCGCGCAGTCGGTCGAGCAGTTCCGCGCGGAGTATCCCACAAAGGCGCTCAAGTTCGATTACAACTACCGCAACGAGAAGCCGTTCAATGTAGCCGCCATTTACCAGGACGGCCAGTTCACCTACATCAAGTCCACGGCTACGGAGAAGTTCTCGATTTACGAGCTGAAGGACGGAAAGCCCGACCTTATCAGCTTCCAGTTGAAAGATGGGACTTACGTAATTTCCAAGGTCGTTGACAACGGGTATTTGGAAATCGCAAGCACCGCCTTGCCTTTCAGCGGGCGGAGCAGTAGGAGGCGACGATGCCAGACGAAAAACAGATACCCGCAACCAACGAGAAAACAGCCGGTGAGGCAGCGGAACTGCGCGACCGCCGTCCCAAGCCAGAGGGCGTCGTGCCGAAGCAGAGCCAAGCTTATGTCATGGCCGGATTGGCCGTGATGATTCTGCTGGCGGTAATGTTTTCAAACAATCGCGCCAAGCCTGCCGCGAAAACAAGTACGGTGGCTCAGGCTTTTGTTTCGAGCGATGCGAACCAGCGGAACATCGAGGAGCTGAAACACGATCTGACGGAAGACCAGCGCAAGAGCGAGCAGAAGGCTCAGGCGCAGAAAGCCGCTGGTGCTGCTTCCCCGACTCCGTCGGGCGGCACAGCGCAGCCGCCCACGGGCGCAAACGGCAACGGCTCACCACCTGCTGGAAAACATCCTGGAGTTGTAGCCCATGACCATCGATCCTGTCGTCGCCCTCGAATCTCTCGGTTACACCGAACGCGAAGCTTCGTTCCTATACCTCGTCGCCATTTACTCCGGGTACTTCCTTCGCCGGCAATTCAACTATTTCATCGACCGGCAGAAAGGCTATCTGTCCCATCGCTTCGTTGAGAAAGCTCGCGTGGCCGGACATATCGAAATCATCGACTACGGCCAGAAACGATTCGTGTACCACCTGTTCGCCAAGCCGCTCTACCGGCTGCTAGGCAACTCGGAATCGCAGAACCGGCGCCGGAAAGGTGACAGTCAGGTTCGAGCACGTCTCATGGCGCTCGACTACGTCCTCGAAAACAGCGATGAGCATTATTTGGAGACCGAGAAAGCGAAGCTCGACTTCTTCACCAAGACCCGCGGAGTGAATCCAGACTTTCTCAGCGACGGATACGGGCGGATGCATCCGTTCGTATCGGGCTTTCCCGTCTCCGTTGTGGACCAGTCGCGTCCGGCAACTTCTGTCGTGCGCTTCCCGTTCATGGACGAGGGCCTGCTCTCCACCAAGAAGTTCTCTCGCTTCCTGTCAGAGATGTTGCCATTGCTGTTCGCCATCGGGAACTTCGAGGTGATTTATGCCGCAACATCGGCGACCAATTTTGTGGCGGCTGAAGAGGTATTTTGGCGCACGTTCGCCAGGCCGGTGGCGGAGCCGCAGCAAGTGTTTGCAGACTTCCGCCCGACTTCCGCACAGCCTCGTGTCGAAAACCGTTCGTCGCTTCGTTCCACGTTTACCACACTGCTCTTTCAATACAGCTATCCGAGCCTCTTGCGTAATGAACCTCGGGGGTCTGTACAGGGGTCTGAGGACGGGTCTGAAAAGCAGGAGGAAATTGCTTGAACACCATGAAGATGCAAATACAACAGGGTCACTATCGGGGTAACCCTGGGGCGGGAACGACGTCGCCCTGCCGGGCTGCCGCTAACGCTCGTCGTTCCCGCCCCGGAATTTATCAGGAGCGCATGAGTATCCACGGCAGATACACAACCAATCCGTTCTTGTAGGATACGCAATGGAACTTTGCTGGATGAGTTGAAAGTCCAGCGTTCAATTAATCTCAAAACCCGCCGGACAAAAGAGGAGATGCAAGGTGAGCAAACTGAAAATCGAGCATGGCGTTAGCCGCACCAAGCGCGCAAAACTTCAAACGTACATCGACCAGACGGTGTCGGATGACATTACATTGATGGGCGAGTGGTCGGATAACGAAACCCACTACATCGTCAACGAGCTGCTGCGTTTCGCGTTGATTCAGGACGATGATTTCCAGAAGTACAAGGTAGAGCAGCAGCAGCACGCAAAGCCGAAGAACGCCGGGCCGAAGACTGGTAGTTTCCTGGTTAAGCCTTCGTCGCAACCATCTACTAATCTCGCTCCGGAAGCAGTCGTTCCGGCTACACGCCAGCAGTTAGGAGGTCCGAAAATGAAAATACCCAACGCTTTTCAGCAACTCTTGCGTAACGCTATCGCGAACCGCTTGTCCATCTCGCTCGGGCTGAGTACGGCCTGCGGGATCGTGCTACGCATCCTGTATCCGGTCCGGACCTCGGACCCGATGCTACAGATGATTGCCCTGGTCCGGCCCGAGATATTCCGTGGTTTCGTCTGGAGCTATACGCTGTTTCTCTTCAGCACGCCGTTCCTCGTGTTCTCAATCCTGTTCTCCCTGGCTTACGTTCACTTTTATGTGCCGGAGATCAAACGAGCGGAGGGGGCGCTTCCCTGGTATCCCGATCCGAAATCCCGGCGAGACCTTTATATGGTTATCGGCGAGGTACACCAGCCGTTGAAGCCCGAGCCGTCGCCGAATCCGCGCTGGTTTGCAATTCCGGAACGCGGCCTGTACACCGGAATAGCGGTGATCGGCGCCATTGGTTCCGGTAAGACTCAAGCGCTGATCCTTCCTGCGATGCGGCAACTGTTTGCTTATCGCGCCAATGATGCCCGACGAAAACTGTCGGGAATCGTTCTGGAAGTGAAAGGCGATCTTTGCCGCCAACTCCGCAAGATTCTTGAGAGCTGTGGGAGAGAAGAGGATTACGTCGAGGTCTCGCTTAGCGGGAACATCCGCTACAACCCGCTCAACAACGACCTCGACCCTTACGCACAAGCTTTCAACATCTCCTCCATCATTACCGCCATTTGGGGGAAGGGCAAAGACCCGTTCTGGCAGCAGTCGTACACCGATCTTGTCCGCTACGTGATCTTGTTGCATCGGGTCCGTGACGGATACGTCACATTGCTCGATGTCTTCCGCACTGTCATTAGCGCCGGTGCTCTCGAAAAGATGCTGGTGCAGGTTGGCCGACGATTCACCGCCGCGGGGTTCGTCGGCATCGGCAAAGTCCAGTATTCCAGGTACGAGTCGATGCTGAAACCATTCGGCTTTGAGTGGAGTTCTATCACAAGCCAGTACACGGCCAAATGGAGCGAGGAACTTGAATCGACTCTGATTCACGAGACCGGCATAGAAGTCACCTTATATATGCGCAAGAAAGGTGAAATAACCGCCCGCACACGATTCGAAAGTATCCACTACTGGTACTGGGAGCATTGGAAGTTCTTTCGCTCCGAGGTCAAAACTTCGATCATTCAGGGCATTGCTGTCTTTCTCTCCCTGTTCGAGACCGATCCGGATGTGCGCCGTGTCTTCTGTCCCCCGAAGGAACTTTACGACGGCAAGCAATGCGCCACCGATCCTGGAGGACATGTTCTTCCGCCGTTCGAGGAATTGATCGAGTCCGGAAAGGTTGTCGGTCTGAACTTCCCGGTGGCTCTCAATCCGGCGCTGGCCAAGATCATCGGCACCATGATGAAGATCGATTATCAGCGGGCGGTGCAGATGAGAATCCCCAAGATGGATGCCGAGCCGGGTCGTCACTTCCGTCCGACGGTCTTCATCTGCGACGAGTATCAGAACTACGCCACCGTTGGCGGCGACAATCCCACGGGCGATGACCGGTTTCTCTC
>Ga0181520_10011117_pt1 | contig 11890 bp, 8 predicted proteins | sample PEATcosm2014_Bin_29_FD_132451 | JGI IMG/M metagenome (GOLD analysis project Ga0181520, IMG submission 132451) | Peatland microbial communities from MTU Mesocosm Facility, Houghton, MI, USA - PEATcosm2014_Bin02_30_metaG | ecosystem: Environmental > Terrestrial > Soil > Wetlands > Peat | place...
ATTCTTGACCAAAGTATATTGGGGCACAGATGGAATATGGTCAGACGGATATTTCGTTTCGACGGTAGGTGTCGACGAAGCGATAATTCAAGCGTACATTGAAAATCAAGGCCAGAAGGATACAGGGCAAACGAAGTTTGAGTTCATTTAATACCCCGACCGTAAGGTCGTGGGAAGTTTATTTGTTAAATATAATATGTTTTCCGGCTGTCAGATTCATTATTCATCACACCATGATTATATCACCAATCATAAAATATTAATAGATTCTGGTATGTATTACATAACTTTTGATAGAATTTTTATATGAAGGATTCGACTAAAAGCATTTAACGTTAGTCGAATCCTTCATCTGGTTTGAACTTTGCTATCTAATTATAAGTAAAAAGAGATTACCGCTGAAAATTAAGGCCCTTGCATAATGGCAGTTGGGATTTCACTCAAAGTCCAGATCGTTGTTCCAAAATTTGTTAATGATCCAGTCATTGAATAATTGGGAAGGCAAAAATAATTATTCGCCCACGGCCCGTCTGGGTATCCGCCATCATAGGCATCGTTAGCTTGAACCGTGCTACTTTGGAACCCGGCATACCAGTTACTATTTACATTATGATTTTCAAAAAAGACACTAGTGTTCGGATTATAACTAAGAGAAGTTCCTGTTGCATATGTTTCAAGATGATATGCCCAAGCGGATGTTGTGATATTAAAACACCACATCATCCATTCTTGGTAACCATAGTTACCCGCTCCATAATATGAGATTGAGTGGTCATATGTGTCTCCTCCATAATACGGTAGATAAAAGGTCTGGGCTCCACATCCTGTTCCAGTATCTGCCCATACAAGCCGGCTTGAACCGTTAGCATATATTTCTCCAGATTGAAGAAAATAATTAGTATTAGTAAAAACATTGTCTCCGAAGTATGTATAATTGTCTTCATAATTCCCTATTATCGTTGGTGCAATAATATTACAAGATTGCATATCCAGATAAGGTTCATTGTTAGGATCTCCGTTCTCATCGACTTGAAATGAGGGAATTATTGTAATTGTATCTGGAGAAATTCCAGTTTGAATCGGACCTAGCTTTATTACGCCATGTTGCTTTTGGAAAGTGTTGTTCGATGCCGCCAAACTAATAATTTCTTGTGCCGTTACTCCAGGCTCACCATAAACTTCAAAAGATACATTCTTTGGCAAAGGATTATTTTTTAATTAGTTATTGAGATTTAATTTTGTCGAAGATTCCTGAATTGTGGAGGAGGTAGTATCAAGAAGAACTAAAGTTACATCACCGCTGGGTATTGCGATATCGTTCGCGTTAGTTTCAACTAAAATAACAGGTAAACCTGGATTGAAGTGGGATAAACAGAAAAAGACGAATCAGCCGCGCTTACGCTTGAAAAACTTAAAATACTTAAAACAAGTGCAACCACTATCACAAGTGAAAACAATTTTAATTTGGAACAGTTTTTCATCATTTCACTCCATTTTATTTATTTTTTATTATTCTTTTCAAAACAATTATTAAATCTTAACGCCCCATCCGAAAAGCGATGGGGCATACCTATGATAAATGGCCAGATAGAATACAACTTAAAAAGGGACAAATTTAACCTCTTGTTAGCTTCCATTCAGTTATAATTTTGAAAAACAATATATTTAATACTATATATATCATTCATATATTAATATAAATTGTAAATAGTGCTTAAGTACTAAATAGTACCGAATAAGGTTAATGAAAGTTTAAGGTGTTATTAGGTTTGTGTTAACAGCGGCAATTTCATTCCCATTTTGGAAAAATAGTGACAAAAATCGCCCCATGTTATTCACTTCTCCCTTGAGGGCTATAGTACTGAGCGAAGCGAATGTAGAGAAGGCCGAAGGCACTTTGTTTCGGTAGCATTACATAGAAACAAATGTGTAGGATGAGGGTGTACAACAAAACTGACCGCTGATGGCTGAAAGTTCCAACCTCAGCTCTCTCGCCCCTGTGTGGGAGAGTTTGGAGAGGGGGGTTTATTGAAAGCTGCCCGCTGGTTAGTGTTTTGATATTGTCCAGTATTTAGAATTTTCTTGATATTTGAAGCTTGATTCTTGATTATTTCGTTATGGAGGGGGGGTGACAAAAGCCCCTTGACAGACCACGAATAACCCGTCATATAATACTATTACCGTTTGTGCGAGATACGAGAAACGCTACGTCATGTTCTGGCCGCCGGGGTCGATATGGGAAACCTGGAGTCTCCCATGTGTTATGGCTACACCAAACCGGACGGTAAATGTTCCGTCAGAATCAGTCCTAAAAGCGCCCAATAAAGGGTTTATATGGGAAAACGGAATTAAATGGGGTTTGGGGCACTCCGGCCCTCCCGCAGCAGCAAATACTTTTCTTAAAAACGCGGGATTCCACTTCAATACACCCCACATCCGGTAATACAAGATTTTAATCTTCAATCCGGATATTTCGTTCCAGTTTGGGACAAAATCCCAAATCGCAGCTCATCATCCCGTTTACCGCGAGGGGCGCCGCATACCTAAATTCAAGAAAAGTTTCCCCAAATTTCAATTAGAAAAAAGACCTTAGTGAACCACAGGGAGACCCTTCGTCTGCGGACTCAGGGTGTTTCTTATTTCAGGTTTTGGAGTTTGTTTAGTATTTCGATATTCGGATTTTCTTGAATCTGTCCAGCTTCAAATCTAAGCTGTGGTGTGGTATAATAAATATGTGTTGGATTCTGTATCGGAATCAAATCGTAATTACCGCCCTTCCGGCGTCTTTGCTGATTTCAAATCGTGAGTATTATTAATTCCCTGGAGTGAGTGTCAATTATGACTGAACATAACGTTCCTAAGAGAGACCGGCATAACGACGGCACCGCCGAATACAATGCCGAGGCAATTTCCGTCCTGGGCGGACGGGAAGCGGTCCGCCGCCGTCCCGGTATGTACATCGGCAGCACCGACCAGCGCGGTCTGCACCACCTGGTCTATGAAATTATTTACAACAGCGTGGACGAAGCCATGGCCGGCTACTGCACGCACATCAAAGTCACCATCGAAAAAGATAATTCCATCACCGTGGAAGACAATGGCCGCGGCATCCCGGTAGAAATCCATCCGGCGACCGGTAAATCCGCGCTGGAAACCGTGATGACCGTGCTCCATGCCGGCGCCAAATTCGGCGGCAAAGCCTATACCGTCTCCGGCGGTCTGCACGGCGTCGGCGCTTCCGTGGTGAACGCGCTTTCCACCTGGGTTAAAGTCTGGGTCAAGCGTAACGATAAACTGTATTTCCAGGAATACCATCGCGGTATCCCGGTTGTGGATGTCGCCGTGGCCGGCAAGTCCGAAGGCACCGGCACCACCACTGCTTTCCTGGCCGACCCGGAAATTTTCGGCACGATAAAATATGATTTCAACACCCTGTGCGACCGCGTCCGGGAAGTGGCTTACCTCAACAAAGGGCTGGAAATATCTTTAATTGATGTCAATGACGACAAAGAACAGACCTTCTATTTTGAGGGCGGCCTGTCCAGTTTCGTACGCCACATGAACCACAACCGTGTCGTGCTGCACAAACAGCCGATTTACATTTCGAAAACCAACAACGGCATCGGCGTGGACGTCGCCTTGCAATATAACGACGGTTTCAGCGAGTCCATTTTCAGCTTTGCCAACTGCGTTAACACGATGGACGGCGGCACCCATCTCACCGGTTTCCGTTCCGCCTTAACCCGCGTCTATAACGACTATGCCCATAAAAATAAGTTCCTCAAGGACGACGACCCTAACCTCTCCGGCGACGATGTGCGGGAAGGTTTGACCGCGATTGTCAGCGTCAAAATCGGCGAACCGCAATTTGAAGGGCAGACCAAGGGTAAGCTCGGCAACGCCGAAGCCAAACCGGCCGTCGAAGCCGTGGTGGCCGAAGGGTTGGCGTTATACCTGGAAGAGCATCCCGACGACGCCAAAGCGATCATCGATAAATGTCTGCTGTCGGCCCGCGCCCGGGAAGCCGCCCGCAAAGCCCGCGACTTGGTCGTCCGCAAAAACAGCCTCGATACCGGTACTTTGCCCGGCAAACTGGCCGACTGTTCGGAAAAAGACCCCACGCTTTGTGAATTGTACCTGGTGGAAGGTGATTCCGCCGGCGGTTCCGCCAAACAGGGCCGCGAACGCCGTTTCCAGGCTATCCTGCCGCTCCGTGGTAAAATCCTGAACGTGGAAAAAGCCTCCCCGGAGAAAATGCTGGGCGTGGCCGAAATCCGCTTCATGATTACGGCGCTGGGTGCCGGCCTCGATGAGAGTTTCGACCCGCTAAAACTCCGCTACCACAAAGTAATCCTGATGACCGATGCCGACGTGGACGGTTCCCATATCCGCACCCTGTTGCTGACATTCTTCTTCCGGCACATGCCGCGGCTGATTACCGAGCAGCACCTTTTCATCGCGCAGCCGCCGCTCTTCCGGGTGAAAACCAACAAAGAGGAACGGTGGATTTACTCCGACCAGGAACGCGACGCGGTGCTGAAAGAACTGAAGGACAAGCGGGTGGAAGTGCAGCGTTACAAAGGTCTGGGCGAAATGAACAGCGAGCAGTTGTGGGAAACCACGATGAACCCGGCCACGCGCACGCTGCTGCAGGTCAACGTGGAAGATGCCGCTAAATCCGACCAGATTTTCCAGGTCCTCATGGGTGACGAAGTCGCCCCACGCAAAGCCTTTATCACCGCCAACGCGCAGTACGTTAAGAACCTGGATGTTTAGTAAAAGTTCAGAAGAATAAAGAGGGTTTTTTTACAATTCTCCTTTCAATCCCTCCTTAAAAAGAGGGATGCTCAGAGTTATTTCTTCGGTTATAGCGGCTTCTTGTTCTCAACTAACGAACTAAGGGTATTTTTGTTTAATAATTGCAGGCTCAAAATAGAACTGGGTCGGGACTAAGTACAAACTCCAGAAGAAGAAGGGCGATAGCCCTCCTTCTCGTATATTTCCCTCTCCTTTTTAGGGAGAGGACAGGTGAGGGTCGTTGTGTAATAATTGGGGTGGGTAAATATAATTTCAACTTCTTATTTCAACTTAATCAGAATTTACTCGAGTGATTCCTAGGCTTTACTTTTACAAGCGATTTATTGTAGGATTGTACAATTAATATTTTCGGAGACCTGAACACCACAGAGGGATAAAGTTAAAATGATAACTTTAGAATCAATGCGCAGCACTGCCAAAACTTATACCGCCGAAAAAGCACACATCGGTGTCATCGGTTCGCATTCCGCGCTGGCAATGGGCATGGCGGCCAAGTCTTTCGGCGCCAAAACCCTTTTAGTGGTGGAAAAAGGGCGCGACGCGCTGTATGCCCGCGAGCATAAGCACCTTTACGACCATATCGTCACCCTGGAGAAATTCAAGGATATCCTGAAACCGGAAGTCCAGGACGAATTGTTGAGTTACAACACCGTCTGGATTCCACACCGCTCTTTCACGGTTTACGTCGGGGTGGACGGCATCGAAAACGAGTTTAAAATCCCGATGTATGGCAACCGGAAAATGCTGCGCACAGAAGACCGCAACGCGGTCAAAAGCCAGTATTATTTCCTGGAAAAAGCCGGAATCCGCTTTCCCAAGCAGTTTGAAAAACCGGAGCAAATCGATAGGCTGGTGCTGGTGAAAGTGCAGCGCGCGGACAAGCCGCTGGAAAGGGCGTTTTTCTACGCCAATTCCGCTGAACAATATTATCAGCAGGCGGAATTCTATACCGGCAAAGGTTTAATAAACGCCGATGCCTTGAAGAAAGCCCGCATCGAGGAATACGCATTCGGTTCCCGGGTCAATGCTAACTGGCAAGCCTACGGGCTGGCGGATAAATTCGGCGATTTGGATCTGGTTGGTTTCAGCGACCGGAGACAGGTCAACCTGCAGGGCTTTTTGCAGCTGCCGGCCCAGCAGCAATTGCAGTTGAACATCCCGGTGACCAACGAAGAAGTGGGGCATTATGGGATTACGATGCGCGAATCGCTGCACCCCATGTTCTGGGAAGCGGCGCATAAATTCATCGATACGGTGAAGCGCGAGGAACCGCCCGGGATGATCGGCCCATTCGGGCTGCAGGGCGCGGTTGCCTATGCACATGACGACCCGCGGAAACTGGAATTTGTCATCTTCGATGTCTCCCCGCGGATTCCGGGCGACCCGGCCATCGGCCCGACTTCGCCGGAAATGCGGAACCTTTCGTTAAAATTCCAAAAGTTACTAAAATCAAAATATGAAGGGCGCCAGATTAACGACCCGCTGGATTTGGTGGTAATCGATATTCTGGAAGCTGTGAAACTTGGCAGACTGAGCGAGGTGGTAACGTGATGAACGAAAAAGTGAAAGCAATACTGGATTCCTACGACCCGAAAAAAATAACCATCGGCACGATTTGCTCGCACTCCGCGCTGCAGATTTTCTACGGCGCCAAACAGGAAGGATTTAAGACCGTCGGGGTGGTCAAGCCGGACCGGCGCGCCACCTATGAAGCCTATGCAGCCGCCACCCCGGATTTTTTCATCGAGGTGAATGACTGGAGCGAAATCCTTTCGGAGCGGGTGCAGCAGGAATTAATCGCCCATAATACCATCATGATTCCGCATGGCTCATTCGTGGAATATGTCGGACTTTCCAACATGATAGGCGGGTTCTATGTGCCGGTTCTCGGTAACCGCAACACCCTGGAATGGGAAAGCGACCGCGCCAGTCAGCGCAAATGGCTGCTGGCTGCCGGATTGAGGCTGCCCAAAGAATATACCTCGCCGGACGAAATCGACCGCAAAATCTTCGTTAAATTTCGCGGCGCCAAAGGCGGCAAGGGCTTTTTCACTGCATCCTCGAAAAAGGAGTTCTATCAGCGGATGAAGGAAAGGGTTCAGGTCGGGCTGGTGAAAGCAGAGGACGCCGAGCACTATACCATCCAGGAATTCCTGCCCGGCGTGCGTTATTATCCGCATTATTTCTTCTCGCCGCTGGCAAACACCGTCGGCTATAAAGTGAAAAACGGCACGCTCATCCACATGGGTTTTGATAAACGGATTGAGCCTATTGACGAAGCTTACCGGGCACTGCCGGACGTGCCGCTGGAGTTCATGGATTACACCATTACCGGCAACCAGCGGGTCACCCTCCGGGAAAGCTTATTACCCGACGTTTTCAAAATGGGCAAAGGCACCGTCGAAGCAGCTCAGGAACTGATTCCGCCGGGCATTATCGGCCCGTTTGCGCTGGAAACATTCTATCACCCGAATACCGGTTTTACGGTTTTTGAAATTTCCGGCCGGATTGTGGCGGGCACCAACCCGTTCGGCACCGGCTCCGAATATTCCATCTGGACTTACGGCAAGCCTGTTTCCACCGGGCGCCGCATCGCCATGGAACTCAAAATGGCCATCGAAACCAACGAGCTGGAAAAGATTGTCTCTTAATAAATTCCGGAGCAAATAACAGCAGTGAAGCGCGGCGTTGATTACATCGGCGTAGGTGTCGGAGCGATTATTGTCGATAATCAAGGCCGTTTGTTTTTAGCCCGGCGCGGCTCTAAAGCCAAAAACGAGCGCGGTTTGTGGGAATTCCCGGGCGGTTCGGTGGAATTCGGCGAGACCATGGCGGCAGCGCTGCAAAGGGAAATGCGGGAAGAGTTCGGGATCGAGATTACCGTCGGGAAATTGCTGGATGTTGTCGACCATATCCTGAAAGCGGAAAGGCAGCACTGGGTATCGCCCACTTTTCTCTGTACCATTGCCTCCGGTGAACCGGAGATTAAGGAACCGGAAAAATGTGCTGAAATCGGCTGGTTCCGTCCCGATGCGGTTCCGCAGGAACTGACGCAAATCAGCTGCGAAAATCTGGTGCACTATTTGCAGATGATAAAACGATAACATGGTATCATATATAGATTTGTCATTGTCCCGCTTGAACCGACAACCCGGAAAATAATGCATAGATATATCTATTAAAAACCATTTTTATTTCATTTCCGGTTCTCCAATCCGTATAATGAATGATGGAACTAAATTATGCTGCGTGCTGAAGGTGTCTCCAAATCATATGTCGACCGGGTTTTATTCGCCAATCTCAGTTTTGATATCGGCGACCGGGACCGTATTGCCTTAATCGGCGCCAACGGTTCCGGCAAAACGACGCTGTTCGATATCATCGCCGGAGTGACGTTGCCGGATTCCGGCCAGATTATCAAACGCAAAGACGGCACCATCGGTTATTTACGCCAGGAAATCAACCCCGGCTCGAAGAACCCGTTGCTGGCAGAGGTGGAAAGCGCCGCCCGGGACGTCACTGCAATCGCTGAAAAGATGGCAGCGGTGCATAAGGCGCTGGAAGACACCGATACCACCAACCATGAGCGGCTCCTGACGCAGCTGGGCGAATTACAGCATAGTTACGAACTGGCGGGAGGGTATGATGTACACCACGAAGCGCAGGCAATTCTCTCCGGCCTGGGGTTCAAAACGACCGATTATGAACGCGCTTTGAGCGAATTCAGCGGCGGCTGGCTGATGCGCGCCGAACTGGCCAAACTGCTTCTGACCAAACCGGATTTGCTGCTGCTGGACGAGCCGACCAACCACCTCGACCTGGAAGCGCAAATCTGGTTCGAAAAATACCTGTCGACCTACCGCGGCGCCGTAATGGTCACTTCCCATGACCGCGCCTTTCTTAACAGGGTGGTGGACAAGGTACTGGCCATCGAACCGGGCGAAGTCGTCCTGCACCACGGTAATTACGACAGCTACGTCATCGCCAAGCAGAAAAAAATGGAACAGCTGGAAGCTTCAGCCAAACGGCAGGAAAGACAAATCGAGAAAGAAGAGCGCTTCATCGAGCGTTTCCGCTACAAAGCCCGCAAGGCTTCCCAGGTGCAGAGCCGCATCAAAAAACTGGAAAAAATACAGACTATCACCATCCCGCGCACCACCAGGAAAATCCACTTTGCTTTCCCCGAACCGCCGCACAGCGGGCGGGAAGTTATCAGCCTGCATCATATTAACAAGGCCTACGGCGACAAAGTGATTTATACCGATTTAAACCTCACGATTAACCGCGGCGACCGGGTGACTCTGGTCGGCCCGAACGGCGCTGGCAAGACTACGCTGCTGAAAATGCTGGCGGGCGTGCTGCCTTTTGAATCCGGCGAAAGGGTGTTGGGGGCGAACGCCATCGTGGCTTATTACGCGCAGTATGTGCTCGATTTGCTCAAGCCGGAAAATACCGTGCTGGAGGAACTGGCCCGGTCGGCCCCGAACCAATTGGAACAGCATTTACGGCAAATCCTCGGCGGCTTTTTGTTCAGCGGCGATGACGTCCGCAAAACGGTCGCAGTCCTTTCCGGCGGCGAAAAGGCGCGCGTTGCCCTCGCCAAAATCCTGATGCAGCCAAGTAATTTCCTGCTGATGGACGAGCCCACAAACCACCTCGATATTGCCTCGCGGGAAATTCTGGCCGATGCACTGGAAGCCTATAAAGGTACGATTTGCCTAATTACCCATGACCGCACACTGATTCAGCAGACCGCCAATAAAATCATCGAAATCCAGGCCGGTGTGCCGGAAATTTTCCCCGGCGATTACGCCAGCTATCTTTACCGTAAAGAGCACGGCGCGCCGCTGCCGGTGGTAAAAGCAGAGCCCGAAAAAGAACTTGAACCAACCGCTGTTGAGTTGGAAGAATATGACGACGGACGCGGCTGGGTCGCCGTCCGGCAGGCTCCCAGGAAAAAGCCCAAGCCGCCCGCCGACCCCCAAATCGCGCTTTTAAAGAAGCTGCAGCAGGCCAGTAAAGACGTCGCCAAAAAGCTGGCCGATAACGAAACGCAATTAACAGCCTGTGAATCCCAATTAATGGAAATCGAAGCGGCTTTCGCCAGGCCGGAATTTTACAAAGACAGCGAAGCGGTGCAGGCCACGATGGAAAAACATCATCAGCTAAAAGCCGACATTGTACAGCTCACCGGAGAATGGGAGAAGCTGACACTGGAAGCCGAGCGGGTGAATGGGGAACTGGCGGAAGTGGAAGATAAGGGGTAGACTGCTTTCCGCCTGCATTTTAAAGGCCCAAACTATCTTTTTATAACATTTCAAGAATGATTTGGCAATTGACTTGAGGATAACTTTTAAGGGTGTGGGAGGTTATCCTCCCACACCCTGTTTTGTCTGATTGGTATTTTTTAGGTATTAATTGTGCTGCAAGGGCGTGCCGTTATAGGTAATAGAGTTGACCTCAGCCTCGGCTATCGTAATCGCTGCCGCCGGTAACTGCGGGTAAGTCAATGAGGCATTATAAGTTTGCGCCCGTGTCAGAATCCACCAGAGCAAGTTGACCAGCTCCTGCCCTTTGACCTGATTGGTTTGATTCTGATATACCAGTAACCAGGTAAAACCGACAATCGGATAAGCAGCAGGATTTGGAGAATTGGTGATCATAACCAGCATGTTCGCCGGTAATGTTACCCCGTCCGCTGCTGCGCTGGCTGACGCTATCGAAGGCGCGATGTAATTGCCCGAAGAGTTTTGCATCAGCGCCACCGTGATATTATTCTGTACTGCATAAGCCAGTTCAACATAACCGATTGAGCCGCCGATTTGCTGCACGTCCGCCGCGACACCTGCCGTTCCCGAACCGCCGACATCACCCGGCCAATTAACGCTTGTGGCGACCCCGACCTGGGTTGACCATTGCTGACTGACCTGTGACAGGTAGTTGGTGAAAATGTAGCTGGTGCCGGATGAATCGGAACGATGCACTACCGCGATCGCCGTATGCGGGAAACTGATACCGGGATTAAGCGCTTCAATTGCCGGGTCATCCCAGTAAGTAATATTTTTCAGATAGATGTTGGCAAGTACAGTACCGTTGAGTTTCAGCTGGTTTGTCCCCATCGTATTGAGGTTATAAGCGATTGCCACCGCACCCATTGTGGTCGGGATGGTCAGCAGCGGCCCGCCCGCAGCTTGTGCCGCCGCCACCTGGGCACTGGTCATAATGGCGTCGCTGGCGCCGAAGTCAACCGTCTTATTGGTGATGGCAGTGATACCGGCGCCGGAACCCACCGCCTGGTAGTTTACCTGTACGCCGGTAATTGAGGCGTAAGTAGAAAACCATTGTGAGTACAACGGAGCCGGGAAAGTCCCTCCGGCGCCGTTAAGCGCGACGGGCGGCGCGGAAGAGGTGGTTGCAATCGGAGTAGACGTAGTTGTCGTTCTGGTGGTAGCAGTAGTTGTACTAGAAGTCGTTGACGTTGTTGGGCCAGATGTTGTTGATATTGGAGTGTTGGTCGTTGTTGTCAATACCGGTTGGGTTGTTGATACGGCCTGAGTAGTCGAAGTGGGCTGGGTCGCATTCTCAGAAGTGGTTACAGCGCTGCTGCACGCAGCGACAGTGATCATCGCGGTCACCAGCAGCAATGATGTCAGGACGATGATCCATTTCCTGTTAAAACTTTTTAACAATTTTCTTTTCTCCTTTCTCTCATTCTTCTTTCATCATAGGGCTGCATCTTTAAGAGGAGTTTAAGGCGGTGTTAAGGGAATGTTAATTTTTTTAAAAATGATTTGAATTTGAGGATTCTGCGGCTTCATAAGTAAATCACGGTTACGATATCAGGAATTATGCGTAAGAATATAATGGGGATTCCGAGTGGTTATTACCAGCAGACGAGTTTCAGGAAGGGAGGATTTATTGTTCATTACCCCGCTCGTAATGGCAGTAGAATTTATTGTTCCTTACTTAATACCCCGACCGTAAGGTCGAGGGATGGAGTTCTCCCTGTATCTTTCGAGTAGGAGTATAATATGCGATATGGAATTTATAAATCTAGCTCACTGTGTTTATA
>Ga0181520_10011118_pt1 | contig 11889 bp, 7 predicted proteins | sample PEATcosm2014_Bin_29_FD_132451 | JGI IMG/M metagenome (GOLD analysis project Ga0181520, IMG submission 132451) | Peatland microbial communities from MTU Mesocosm Facility, Houghton, MI, USA - PEATcosm2014_Bin02_30_metaG | ecosystem: Environmental > Terrestrial > Soil > Wetlands > Peat | place...
ACCAGCGTGAACAGCGGCCTGGCTCTGGACGTCGATGGCGGAGTTACAACCGCCGGAGCGGAGATCGACCAGTACACTTACAACGGCAACTCCTGGCAGCAATGGATATTCACCGCCAAGTAACTCGATAGGAACAGGCATCGGGGTCCGCCTTCACAGCGGGCCCTGATTGCTCCAACAAAATCCTTGGGAAAGACCTCTCCGTAAACTCGACGGATGAATGTCGCATCCGCTTCGCCATCCTCAGGATAGGGCGCGCGTTGCCGCCGGCATCTTTTTTGCACTCTTGCCGAAGATAGCTTCCCGCTGGCGCATACTGGTGGACAGAGTCAGAGCGACCGCGAAGCGGCCGTCCCGCATCTATCGCTTTCTATGTCACGAAATGCGTATTTTTCGCGTTCGCTAACAGGCGTACCATCAACCGTTTGCCCAAAATCGACTGGACCGAAAACAGCGAAATATTCGCGATTTCGGCTGTGAAACTGTGAAGGCCCATATAACTCTCCCATAATCAGTATTTTACATGGAGCGCCTCCACAGAAACACAGAAACACAGAAACTGTGAAACTGTGGAGCCTATACTAACTTACTTGCAATCAACAATTTGAAACCACAGCCTCCACAGGAACGCAGAAACACTTTTCCTGTGTTCCTGTGACGCATCCGCATTTTCTGGGACAAGACCGGCACTCGTCCACTTTGTTTTGCGAGAGCGAGCCGGACTCGCCAGTTAGGCCGGTGCGCGCCGCCCGCCGAATCTGGCGGTGCCGAGTCATGGCGCCGAGAATGACGCCAGGTAAAGGGAGATGCGAGTTATGGCTTGGCCGGAGGAGCGTCGTCGTCGAATATCTTGCGCCATGCGCCGGATGGATGGGTGAAACCGGGGACGTTGAGGTTGACTTTGGTGCGGGGAAGGACGACCAGATCGACGCGGCGGTTCTGGGCGCGGCCCTCGGCGGTGTCGTTGCCGGCTACGGGATGGAACTCGGCGTAACCGGCGGCGGAGAGGCGGTCGGGGGAGATGGCGTTGAGTTCGAGCAGGATGCGGGCGATGCGGGTGGCGCGGGCCGAGGACAACTCCCAGTTGGAGTCGAATTCCGCGCTGTGGATGGGAATGTTGTCGGTGTGACCCTCGACGCGCAGGTCGTAGGGGGTGCGGGCGAGGGATTCTGCAATTTGGCGCAAGGTGGGCAGAGTTGCCGGTTTTGGAGTGGCGGAACCGGAGTCGAAGAAGCCGGCCTCGCGCAGGCTGATGACCAAGCCGTCGCGTCCCATGTGGATGGAGACGGTGTGGGTGGCAACCTGATTGGAGAGGGTCTGTTCAAGCTCGCGGTGAACGCGATCGAGATCGTCCTTGACTTTGGCGGGAGAGAGAACGTCCTCTCCCATGACGATATTCATGGGCATGACGGCGCGGTCGGCGCCGTTGGAACCGGCGGGGCCGGGAGAGGGTCTGCGCGAGGAGTCGGGAAAGATGCCGAGCGAGCGGAAGGCGGTGTCGATGGCGGCGGTAACCTCTACCTGCTTTTTCTGATCGGCTTTGGCGAAGGCGTAGAGGACGACGAAAAAGGCGAAGAGGAGGGTGATGAAGTCGGCGTAGGAGACCAGCCAACGATCCATGCTGACATGATTTTTTCGCCGTTCGCGGGTCATACGGCCTCTTCCCTCTTGTCGGAGTTCTTGGATACCTCGTCCAGGAAGCCCGCCAGTTTGACTTCGAGCATACGGGGATTGATGCCCTCGAGGATGGAGATGACGCCTTCGAGCATCATCTCGCGGCGCATATTTTCGTCGCGGATGCGGATGCGCATCTTGCCGGCGAAGGGGAGAAAGAAGAGATTGGCGATGCCCACGCCGTAGATGGTGGCGACGAAGGCGACGGCGATGCCGCGGCCTACCTCCTGGATGTTGTCGAGGTGTTGCATGACCTGAATGAGACCGAGGACGGCGCCGAGGATGCCGATGGTGGGAGAGAATCCGCCGGCCGACTCGAAGACGGCGGGGAGTCGTTCGTCGCTATCGGCGGCGCAATCGAGGCTGACGCGCATGATCTTGCGCAGTTCGGCGGGTTCGGTTCCGTCGACGGCGAGCATGATGGCTTGTTTGAGAAAAGGGTCTTCGATGGTTTGCAGATCGCTGTCGAGCGAGACGACGCCGTTGCGGCGGGCTTTGTTGGCAAAGGCGACGAGGAGGCGGATGAGTTGATTGTTGTCGCGCCGGGGGGCGGTAAAGACGTGGGCGAGGCCGGCGAAGGCGGCGAAGACGGTGCCCATGGGGAACTGCAACAGGACCGCGCCCATGGTTCCGCCGAAGACGATCAGGGCGGCGGTGGGTTGCAGAATCTGGCCGAGGTTGCCGCCCTCGATGAGCAACCCGGCGACCACGCCGCCGATGGCCAGCAAGACTCCAACAACGCTCGATTTATCCATGGACAACTCCTGATCGTTCCTTACTGCGAGAGCGGGTTACGGCCGAGAGCGGAGTTGGACGCGGACTGTCGCTCCGGCAATGGCGCGCGGGACTCATCCCTCAGAAGCCGCGCGCCAGGTCTCGTCGCGTCGGCGGCGCGGAGGACTGTCCGGTAACGTCGAGGCTGGTGAGCCCGGAGACACGGGGCAGCTCGGCGCCGTTGGAAAGCCGCTTGGCCACCAAACTGAGCAGACGCGCGCGGTAGGCGACGACCCGCTCGACAACTTCCTCGCAAGGCTCGCGCACGATCATCTTTTCTCCGTTGATGAGGGTGAGCATGGTGTCCGGCGAAGACTCGGCGGTCTTGATCAGATCGCTGTTGAGCACCATCTGGGTTCCATTGAGACGGGTGAGTTCGATCATCGCCTGAAAACTCCTTCGCAGCGATTATCGGCAGAGGCGGGGAAAGAAACAGGGAACGGCGAACAGTGGCCAGTCCACGGGAAAAGGGGTCAGGGACAAGGAGAGAGGCTGAGCGCGGTGGTCGCGTAGAGCTTCACGGCGGCGAAAAGAGGCTGCACTGTCCTCATGCGATACACATTGCACTGGTTTGTAAAGTCGCCACCCCCAGGGCCGAAGAAGGGGCAGGATGCGACGGCTCCACCTGGCGACAGCAACCCACACATACACAAAAAGTGGGAGCGCACCGGGGACGCGCTGTAAATCAACGCATCCCACAAGGAGTAACCCATGTCCCTGGGTGTCTTGAATAACATCAATGCGGTGTATGCAGAGAACAACCTGAACAACACCAACAATAGCCTGTCCACCGTGTTGCAGCAGTTGTCTTCGGGATCGAAGATCAACTCCGGCGCGGACGACGCGGCTGGCCTTTCGCTGGTCAACGGCCTGGAAGCCAATCAGCAAGCTCTCACCCAATCCAAGACCAACGCGACGGAAGGCGTGGGCCTTCTCCAAGTCGCCGATGGCGCTCTCTCGCAAGTGACAAGCCTGCTCAACCGGGCCGTGACGCTGGCTACCGAAGCCTCGAACGGCACCCTCAACTCGACCCAGGACCTGGCGGCCAACCAGGAGTACCAGTCGATTCTCTCGGAAGTGAATAACATCGGCACCACCACCACTTACAACCAACAGCAAGTCTTCAACTCGCAGACCAACATCTATACGGGCGATTCGTCCTCGCAGGGATCGTCCATCGACGCTTTGAACATCCGCACCCTTTCGTCGGCCAACCTGGGCGACTCGCAAGGCGTGATGTCGTACAGCAACGGCGCCAACAACGTGTTCATCAACCTGTCGAACGGGGGCACCAACGCCGCGGTCACCGACAGCTTGAACGCGAGCGGCGCGACCACCATTCAAGTCAGCTATATGACCAAGGGCGCGGCGGGCGCGGCGGTGGCGGCAACGGCGAATATCAGCGTCGGCTCCGGCACCGCCTACCAGAACACAGCCGAGGGTCTGATCACGGCCATCAATAACGCGGGCCTGGGCCTGAATGCCACCTTCACCACGGCGCAAAACGCCGGCAGCGCGGCCGTGGCGACGGCATTGGCATCGGACAACGGCAGTGGCAGCGCATCGAATACGGGCATCGAAATTTCGGCCTCGGGCATTGCGGCCAACACGGCCGGAACCATCGGAACCGGAGTGGTGGGATCGCTCTCGCTGACTTCCGGAGACACGCTGGGCGGCACACTGAGCATCGTCGGCTCGGACGGCACCAGCCATAACATCACTCTGGGCACGGCGGATTCGACCGACACGCTGGGCAATCTGGAGTCCACGATCAACTCCGCGGGATACGGAGTGACGGCCTCGCTGAATCAGGCGGGCAATGAACTGACCTTCACCTCGGACAGCGCGAACGTGAGCGTGAGCGGCACCAATCTGACGCAGAACACGGCTTCCACCAACCAAAACATCGTGGTTGAAAACTCCACGCTCGGCTCGATCACGGTCGGCTCGGCCACCGATGCGCTTACCGGCGCGTTGAATATCTCCGACATCCTCAACGGCGTGACTACCGCCAACCCGATCACGCTGGGCACCACCGGGACCACCGACAACCTCGCCGACCTGGCCAAGACCATCAACGCCGATGCGGCTTACGGCATCACCGCCACGCTGAATGCGGCTTCGTCCACGCCGGGCGCTCCGGCCGCGGGCACGGTTCTGACCTTCACCAAGACGGAAGGCTACGGCGGCATCGCCAGCATCACCGATACGACCCTTACCGACGTCGCTTCTCCCACCATTGCCCAGGGCGACACGCTCGGTTCTCTGGCGGTCTCTTCGGGCAGCGACACGCTGGGCGCGGGAACCCTGGACATCATCTCCGGCACCTCCGGCAAGGCGGCCACCATCACCACCGGCACGGCCGGCAGCACCGACACGCTGGCCAACCTGGCCAACACCATCAACGCTGGCGGCTACGGCATCACCGCGACGATGAACAACAACGGCACGGCGCTGACCTTTACCCAGAGCAGCGGGACGTACGCGGCTTCGATCGCCAGTTCCCCCGGCCAGATTGTCGACAACACCTTCCCGACCACGGACGCCACGTTTGCCGCGGGTACGGCATTCGAGACCATCACTCTGGCGGGTGCAACCGATACACTCGGCGATTCCAGCGGTCTTGCGAAGAACTTCGTCCTTACAACAGGCGCTGGCGTGGATACGATCAACATGGGCGCGGGCGGCATGACGCTCTCGGCATTGGCGACTGCCATCAATGGCCTTCAGGCCGGCGGAGACGCCATGGCGACGGCTACCGTCAATCAGGCCGGCACCGTCCTGACGATCATGGACGATTCGGGAGCAAACGGATTAAACGTCGCCACACCTTGGACGTTAACTTCCATCGCCGATTCCAACGGCGGCGGTCATTTCCAGGACAACGTCAAGGCGGTCGACAACACGTCGGCTATCACCTCCTCGATCGGCACGCTGGGAACGCTGTCCACACTCACGTCGGGCAATACGCTGACCGGCAATCTGGACATCGTCTCCGGCACCAGCACCGCCGGCGGAGCCATTGCGATTGGCACCGCAGCGGGCGTGGGCCAGACGCTGGCGCAGATCGCCAACGACTTCGACTACTCAGGCGCCAGTTATGCCACCGGCACGGTACAGGGAGTCGATACCGGTACGCAACTGAACAACCTGGGCATCTACGCCACGCTGAACGCGGCGGGCACACAACTTACCTTCACGCAGGAGACGGGCACCGCGAACAACGTGCATGTGGCATCGATCGCCACCGCCCCCACCTCGGGCAATCTCGCCCAGACAGATGTGGTCGCCACCGGCGACACGCTCGGTTCGTTAACCGCAGCCACGGTGAACGATACGCTCTCCGGCAACTTCACCGTCACTTCGGGAGCCACGGCGGGGGCGACGCCCACAACGCTCAACTTCAGCGGCCAGACTTTGGCCCAGATCGCGGCGGACTTCAACACCAAGACCGGCACCGACAACTGGTCCGGCTACGGCATCACCGCGACCCTCAATGCGGCCGGTTCCGGGGAACCGACAGGCACGGTTCTCACCTTCACCCAGTCCTCGGGCGACGCGGGCACGGCGGCCATCACCAACAACGGCTACATCACGGACGTGACCGCTCCGGTGACCACCAATCCGAACATCAGCGTCTCCGGAAGCAACACCCTGACGGCGGCGGCATCGGGCGATACGCTTACCGGCACCCTGGAAGTGACCAGCTCGGCCGATGTCACCACCGCCTACAGCTTCACCGGGCAGACGCTGACGCAGATCGCGGCCTCGTTCAACAACCCCGGCGCAACCAACAACGGCCTCGGCATCACCGCCGCCGTCGTGAACAACGTGCTGACGTTCACGCCGGGCGGCGGCTCCGCGGTCAGCGGCGTCGGCATCACCGACTACACACCGGCGGCATCGGCCAACGCGACGGTGGCCACCGGAACCATTCTCAACACCATCACCGCCGCCAACAGCACGGATCTCTTCAGCGGCGACCTGACCATCACCGACGGCAGCGTAAACAACACCGGCACGAACAATGTAGTCATCACCGCCGGCCAGACGCTGCAAAACATCGCCGACGACTTCAACGATGTTAGCAGCGATGCCGGCGCGGTCGATACGGCAACCTTGGATGACCAGGGCATCACCGCCAGCCTCGCCAACAACGGTACAGAACTGATCTTGACTCAGACCCTGGGCGACCCGCACACGGCGAACGTGGTATCCGATGCAGCGACGCCTTTGGTGGATCAGGTTTCGGCAGCGGCAGTGAAGAATGCGGCCACGGACGGCGCTTTGGCGGTCGACAGTGCCAATGCCAACACGCTGGTGGTGGGCGGAGCGGGCGACACCTTGACGGGCACCCTGGGCATCACCGAGGGCGTTGACACCAATAAGACCACCACCACCTTCAACCTGAACGGCACGACGCTGGCGCACCTGGCCGACGACTTCAACGGCGTCAACTACGGCACCGGCTACACTGACCTCTCCAACACCGGCATTCAGGCGGTGATCAACGCCGGGAACTCGAACCTTTCGGTCAGCTTTGTGGCCAACGGCGGCGAGGCGGGAGCCGCGTACGCCAACGTCACGGCGCTGACCGCGATCGTGGATCAAAGCGCCGCGGTAACGACGAACATCTCGACGAACGCCGGCACCATGCTTGACACGCTGACGGTGAACAGCAAGAACGACACGCTGGGCGGTACGCTGAACCTGACGTCGGGGATCACCGGCGCGGCTATTCCGGCGATTACGCTGGGCACCAAGGGAACCACCGACACGCTGGCGGATCTGGCGACGACCATCAACGGCGCGGGTTACGGCATCACCGCCACGCTGAACACCGCCGGCACCGAGCTGACCCTGTCGCAGAACAGCGGGGACGGGTTTGCGGCCAAGGCGACGGGAACCAGCGTCACCGACTCCGAGAGCACCGGCATCGTGGCGGGAACCGGCCTGGGTACCTTGGCCGTCAACACCACCAACGACACGCTTACCGGAACCCTGACCGGCACCGAGGGCGACGGGAAGACGGCGTACACCATCAACCTGAACGGTCAGACGCTGGCCGGGCTGGCGGCGCAGATAGACAACGCCGACGCGGCTTACGGCATCGTGGCCACGCTCAACACCACGGCGGAGACCCTGAACGGCACCAGTCAGGCGGCGGGAACCGTTCTGACCTTCACCGCCAACCCGACGGATACGGGTACGCCGACGCTGTCCAACCAGGGCAATATCGCCGACGTAACTCCTGTTGGAATCACCGACATCAACCTGGCCAACATTCCGACAACCACCGGGGCGGCCAGTTCGACGCAGTTGGGAACCTTGTCCAACGTGTTGAGCACTGCGACGCTGAGCGGCAGCCTGACGATCGGCTCGAACACCATCGACATCGGGCCGACCAACAACAGCGCCTCGACGCTGGTGACCGCGATCGACAAGGGCGACTACGGAGTGACGGCGGCCTACAACGCCAGCACCAACACGCTCTCGTTCACTTCGCCTAACTCCTCGCTGACGGTGAACACCGGCAACCTCGACGAGACGGCAATCAACGGCTCGACGGCAGCCCCGGTCGGCGCTTTGCAGGGACCGGCGGTGACCACCTCCGGCTACTACAGCGTCGGAGTATCGGGCACGGTGGCCGATACCAGCACTTTGGGCGGAACGGCGAACGTGGGCATCACAACCAATGCCAACGGCTCGGGCGGAATCGCCACCATCGGCTACTCGGATGGCGCGGGCGAATCGCTGGCATCGACCGACCTGACCAACGCCGGCGACGCGCAGGCGGCGCTGAACGACCTGAACGCGGCGATCAGCGACGTGGCCGCGCAGGACGGTTACATCGGAGCGCAGATCAACACGCTGAACTCGGTCAGCCAGGTGCTCAGCACCCAGCAAGAGAACGTGCAATCGGCGCAGAACGCGGTGCAGGCGACGGACTACGCTTCGGCGACGTCGAATATGTCCAAGTACGAGATACTGAGCCAGACCGGCATCTCGGCGCTGGCGCAGGCCAACAGCATGCAGCAGGAAGTGACCAAGCTGCTGCAATAACTCGGTCCCCGGCGGCGGCGCTTCGTCGCCGGGCGGAACAAAACGGCTGGAAGCCTGAAACCGGGAAAGGGCGTCCGCAAGGGCGCCCTTTCTTGCGTGCGGCGGAAGGGCGCGGGAGAGATTGGGCGGCTCTTGAATGCGGACCGGATTAAAGCCATGCCAGTTTTGCGCCGATAGCCTGGGTATGCGGACGAGACGATGCAGGTCTCGCCATCTCCAGTGAGAATTTTTCAATCCCGCCCGCAAGCGGTTGGTTCATTAGCTGCTTGAGCGAGGCTGGGGAGGATTTCGATGGGCACAGTGGGGCTGAACTTCGGGTCGCCGACCAGCGGGCAGGGCTTCGACGTGAGTTCGACGGTCTCGTCGATCATGGCCAATCTCCAGGGAGTGGAGACGCCGTGGAAGACGCAGTTGAGTGCGCTGGAGGCGCAGGATACGACGATCTCCAGCCTGGGAACGCTGTTCTCCAGCCTCTCGAACGACATGAGTTCGCTGACCGATCTGACTGGAATCCTGGCACAGAAGACCGGTTCCAGCTCGGACACCAACGCGCTCTCGCTTACGGCCGCCGATGCCACGGCGGTGGCCGGAACGCACACTGTGACGGTGACCAATCTGGCGCAAACTTCGAGCGGGTATCTGGCGCCGATCGTCAATGCCAGCGCCAAGCTCTCCGGCTCGATCACGCTGGCGGCGGGCGACGGCCAAGCGCAGACCATCACGCTGAACTCCTCGAACAATACGCTGGCTGGGCTGGCGGCGGCGATCAACTCCTCGGGTGCGGGGATCACCGCCAGCGTCCTGACCGACTCGAACGTCTCGCGGCTGAGCCTGGTTTCGGGGACATCGGGGGCGGCGGGCCAGATCTCGGTTTTATCGAATACCATCTCGGCGGCCACCGATCCGACTCTGAAATTCACCGCCGGCAACACCGGCGGTTCGCAGAACTCGAGCGGGACGCTGACCACGGTGGCCGGTGCGAGCGACATTCTGACCGGCGATATCTCGATCAAAGTGGGAACGGGCACGGCGGTGGACGTGGTGGTCGGCGCCGTGCCGAGCGGCGGCGCGGCGGCCAACACCATCTACACGGGCAGCGGGGTCAACACCCTCGCCGGAGTGGCCAGCGCCATCAAGAACGCTAATATCGGCGTGACAGCCAATGTGGCTACCAACAGCGACGGATCGCAGAGTTTGTCGATCGTCTCGAACACGGCCGGGACAGCGGGAAATCTGACTGTGCAATCGAATCTTGCCGATACCACGACGGCGCTGGGCTACATTAGCTCGACGGCGGGCAAGGACGCCGCGCTGACCATCGACGGAGTGGCCCTGACCAGCTCCTCGAATACGGTCACCAACCTGATTCCCGGCGTGACCTTCCAATTGCTGGCTCCCAGCGCGACGGAATCCGACAATAGCCTGGAGCAGATTCAGGTGGTGATCGGCAACGACAACACCGACGTGGAGAGCGCAATCAACCAATTCGTCTCCGATTACAACGCGCTGATCAGCGGCGTCAACACCCAGGAGGGGGACAACAGCTCGGGCGTGCCGCTGCCGCTGTTCGGTTCACCGACGCTGACGCTCTTGCAGCAGCAGCTATTGAGCGGACTGAATACGGCTAATCCCAACGGATCGCTGGACCCGATCACCACCGGGCTGAACACCACGCTCTCCGGATCGATGAGCATCGCGGTGGGGGGCACGACGGAAAATGTCGTGGTGGGGGCCGCGCCGGGCACTCCGGCGGCCAACACGGTTTACACCGGAAGCGGGGCGAACTCCCTTTCCGATCTGGCCGCCGCCATCAACAAGGCCAACGTCGGGGTCACGGCCGGCGTGGTCACTAGCGACGGCCAGCAGACTCTCACTTTACTCTCGGCAACCGCCGGGTCGAACGGGGCGTTGTCGGTAAACTCCAGCATTGTGGCCACCAGCGATACGCCTTTGACCTTTACCGACTCGAACACGACCAGCACCAAGGCGGCCGACAGCGGTACGCTGACCGCGATTCCCGGCACCGACGCGCTCACCGGCTCCATCTCGATCCAGGTAGGCAGCGGCGCGGCACAGACGGTCGATGTGCCTACCGGCAGCGGGGAGAACACGCTGATGGGACTGGCGGCGGCCATCACTTCGGCGAAGATCGGGGTCTCGGCCTCGGTCTCGATGAGCGACAACCAGTCCACTCTGACGATTACCTCGGACACGGTGGGCAGCGCCGGAGCGTTGACCGTGACCCCCAACGTTCTGGACACGACGACCTTGAGCAACCAGACGCTGGGCTACGTCAACTCATCGGATATCAACAGCCTGACCAGCCTGGGCATCAGCGTCAACAACGACGGGTCGCTGACGCTGGACGCCTCGTCGCTCGATTCGGTTCTGAACTCGGACTACAGCAGCGTGGTCGGCTTCTTCCAGAACGCGAACGGGTGGGGGCAGGGCTTCTCCAAGATGCTGACCGACACCGGCACCGGTTCGCCGACAGGAGTGCTGTCGCTTGCTTCCAGTTCCAACAGCAGCATCGAATCGACGCTGAACGCGGATATCTCCAGGGAGCAAAGCTACATCTCGGCGGAACAGAGCAGCCTGACGACGGAGTTGAACAGCGCCAACCAGATCATGGAGCAACTGCCCACGGAACTGGACGGGGTCAATGAACTTTACTCGGCAATTACCGGCTATAACCAGCAAACAAACGGCTAAGGAGAGAACGAGTTATGGGAAGTTATCAGGAGTTTGCGCTGGAGGGGGCCTCGGCGGTCGATCTTGTGGTGGCGCTTTACGACGGGATCATCCGTTTTCTCTATGCTGCCACGGATGCCGTGGAACGCGGCGACCAGGAGGCCCGGCGCACGGCGGTAAAGCGGGCGCTGGACATCATCATCCACCTGCAGGCGCGGTTGCGCATGGATGTGGGCGGACGACCGGCGCAGGCGCTCAGCGAGTTCTACGCGACCATTTTCTCGGAGATATTGCAGGCCTCGCAATCGGCCTCGCGGCAGAAGTTTCTGCACGCCATCGAGTGCGTACGCAACGTGCGCGACGCCTGGCGGCAGGTGGCCAGGGACCCCACGGTCAACCCGGCCCCGCTGCAAGTGCCTTCCGGGCGCGGACGGACGAGCTTCGAGGGCGACGAATACGGAGCGGAGGCTTCAGTGGGGTCAAGCTGGAATGCGTAAGCGGGGAGATTGCTGGGGTGAACCCCTCCGTTGAGACAGATTACCGAAGACACAGTTGCCGTTTAGGGTGATTGTCTTCTCAAGGCGTTGCTTCTCCTTGAGCATAGTCGATAACCGGTGAAGCGGAGGCGGGCTCTGCTGGAGAGCAACCCGCCAAGCAATAGCCGGCCGGAGACTCATCGATAGGATG
>Ga0181520_10011121_pt1 | contig 11888 bp, 9 predicted proteins | sample PEATcosm2014_Bin_29_FD_132451 | JGI IMG/M metagenome (GOLD analysis project Ga0181520, IMG submission 132451) | Peatland microbial communities from MTU Mesocosm Facility, Houghton, MI, USA - PEATcosm2014_Bin02_30_metaG | ecosystem: Environmental > Terrestrial > Soil > Wetlands > Peat | place...
ACATCGAACCCTCTCCAGACATCAATCCCGATGGCAGCACGAATCCCTATTACGACAACATCACTCTGCGCGAGTACCGTTTTTCCCGCCTGCGTTGGGGAGGGGTCTTTGGCGGCGATTACAAGCTGAGCGATCAGTCCAACCTTGTGACGCACGCCATGCTCTCAGACTTCAAGGACTGGGGCGACAAGTGGTACTACGAAGTGCAATCCCTTTCCAAGCCGAAGTTCTATGAATCGCGGCGGCGTCCCGACTTCGGCATCGGCACGCTTTCCATCGGCGGCAATCACAACTACACTTCTTCGTGGTTCACCTGGGGATCGGCGGTCTCCCGTTCGCGCGAACTGAACTCCGGCGGCAATCCAAAGGTGACCTACAATCCAACGAGCGCGCTCAAGAAATGGGCATCGGCGAATTGCAATTACACAAGCGGGCTCAATGGCAATCCCTATCTCCCTCAATGGACGCCTGCCTGCATGACACCCAACGCCACCGCCGCCGACAACATCTTCAGCCTTGCCAATTACACGATGAACCAGTACGTCACCACAACCGGTCAGTCAGTGCAGTTGAATCTCCAGGAATGGGCGAGCGGCGGCATCAACTATCACGCCGGCGAGCATTCCGCGACTCTGGAGTTTGGCGGTGAATTCCGGAACGCGCACAAGTTCCAGAATGCCTATACCCCAACCTACGACGCCGGGGGCGGAATCGGCGCGGCGCAGTTTCAGGACGGCTTTGTCGATCAGAAATACTATGGCGGCTCGTATGCCATGGGTCCGGTGACGAACTACACCGCGCAGTCGAACTTCTTCGCCGCCAACCCAGGGCAATTCACGCTCGATGTCACTGACACGCATACGGGTTCCGATTCCAACAACTTCAACCTGATCGAGCGTGTCACTGCCGGCTACCTCATGAACACCATCAACTGGGATCACTTCCGCCTGCAAACCGGACTGCGCCTTGAAGCCACTCAGTTCCGCTCGCTGGGCTATCTGGTGAGCACCGTTGCCGGCCCGAATGGAGATAGTCTGGATAACAGCGGTAACTGGATCGGAACCACCTCGACCACCAACAACGAGTCCTATATCGACGCTCTGCCCAGCATTCAGGCGCGGTGGCAGGCTGCGCCGATGACCGCGCTGCGCGCCGTCTACGCGCGCGGCATCTCCCGGCCGAACCCGCTGGATCTGGTTCCCTATGCGAATGAAACCGACGGCGGTGCTTCGCAGTTCTCTATCGGCAACCCCAATCTGAAACCAACTCACGCCAACAACTTCGACCTTTTGCTGGAGCAACAGGTAAAGCCCTTCGGCCTGGTGGAAGCCGGCTTCTTCTTTAAGCAATTGAGCGATCCAATTGTCGCTGCCTTCGTTCCTTACAACGGCCAGATCGCGACCCAAAACATCAATCCAAGTAACGCGAACGTGATGGGCCTTGAGGTCTTGTGGCAACAGAAGTTCTCCAATCTGCCCGGTGCCCTGCGCGGCTTAGGCATCATGGCCAACTACGCCTTCAACGTCTCCAACACCAACGGATTGCCGGGACGCACCGACTCGCCCTCGCTGGTGGGAACAGCAAAGAACTCCTTGAATGTTGAGCCCTCTTATGAACTGAAGCGGTTTACGGCCCATATGGGTGTGAGCTATAACGGATCCAACATCTATGCCTACCAGTACTTCAACAACGCGCCTCTTGCGGCGGGCGACACACCAGGCGGAATCACCGGGCCGCTGGCGGACAACTACTTTTATCCGCACGTGCAAGTCGATGCGCAAATCAGCGCACGCGTTTTCCGCGGACTGCAACTGGTTGTGAACGGGCTCAACCTCAACAACGAAGTGTTCGGCTTCTACAATGGCAGTCCGCAATACATGACACAACGCGAGTATTACAAACCGACATACAGCGCCGGCCTGCGCTGGAACCCGACACACAACAAGTAAGTCAATGAAAAAGGTGTTGTGTCGGGCCATCTTGACCGGGACATGAGCGCAAGCTCATGCCCCATCCTTCAACTTGCGCGCGTTTGTGCCAATCGTCAGGGAACGCGCGCCTCCCCCCTCTTCTCAGGTATACCCGATGCGAAATCTCATAGCGCTGTGCCTCCTAGGAGGATGCCTTGCCGCGAATGCGCAGGCTCCTGAGCCGTTCTCCGTTAGCCGTACTATCTCCTTGACCGGCGTCACCGGCAAGTTCGACCACATGGCAATCGACGGGGTGGGCAACCGCCTGTTCATCGCCGCAACCGGCAATCATTCGGTCGAAGTCGTCGATTTGAAGGCGGACAAGGTGGAGCAGAGCCTCGCCGGATTGGGTAAGCCGCACGGCCTTGCCTGGGTTGCGGCAACCGGCAGTCTTTATGTCGCCGACGGTTCGCTGGGCGAACTCAGAGTCTACAGGGGAACGCCGCTGGCTCTTGCCGGCAAGATCAAGCTCTTCGACGATGCCGACGACATGGTCTTTGACGAGGCGCATCACCTGCTCTTTGTGGGCCACGGCACAGGCGATGCGGCCAATCCAGCCGAGGTTGCAGTGGTGGATACAGACCATTTCACCCTGGATGCGAACCTCGCCGTATCTTCCCATCCAGAGGCGCTCGACATTGACCCTCAGAGCCGGCGCGTCTTCGCAAACATCGCGGGTTCGAATGAGATCGCAGTCATCGACACGGTCTCCAAAGTCATTACCGCTCACTGGAAGCTGACCAATGCCGCCGACAATGTTCCGATGGCTGTCGATAGCGAACACCGGTTGCTCTATGTTGGCTGCCGGACTCCAGGAACCGTCATCGCTCTCGACACCGCAACCGGAAAGGAGGTTTCGAGCCAGCCCACCGCCGACGGGGCAGACGATCTGTTCTACGATCCAGCGTTGCGCCGGGTGTATGTGATCAGCGGCGCCGGCGAAGTGGATTCGTACCAGATTGAAGAGGCAAGGAACCTGCATCCGCTCGGTGTCCTGCACACGGCTGCTGGAGCAAGGACGGCCTTGTTTGTTCCGGCGCAGAAGCTGCTCTATGTTGCGGTTCCGGGCACGGCTGAGCATTTGGCGGAGATTCGCGTTTATTCAACACCGGCCGCGCCAAAGGCCTCAGCCGCCGCAGTGAAGGGCGGAGAAGAGTTGGACAACGAGTTGAAGTTCGTCGTCATCATCAGCCGCCATGGAGTGCGCTCCCCCACTGGGAAGGTTGACCAGCTGAATCAATACTCCATAGCGGCCTGGCCGAAGTGGAGCGTTCCTCCGGGCTACCTGACCGAACACGGTGTGCGCCTCATGACGCTCTTCGGCGCCTACGACCGCGAGCAGTTGGCCGCGAACGGGCTGCTTGCGACGAGCGGCTGCGCGGATGCGTCTCACATCCGCATCGTCGCCGACTCAGACCAGCGCACGCGCGAAACCGGCAAGGCGCTTGCCGCGGGAATTGCTCCAGGCTGTGCGCTGGAAGTGAGCGCTCTTCCGGAGGGGACGCCCGATCCGCTGTTTCACTCTCTAGAGGCCGGAGTGAGCCATCCCGACAAGCTGCTGGCCACGGCGGCCGTCTCCGGCCGCATCGGCGCCGACCCGCAAGGGCTCACCGAAGCCTACCGGCCGCAACTGGAATCTCTTCAGGCAGTGCTGCGCGGTTGCGATCCCGGTGCAACGTGCCCGGCCGCCGGTGGGGTAGCGCCAAAAGCCATCTTCGACATTCCCGCCTCGATTGCGCCGGGCAAGAGCGATCGCCTTGTCGAGTTGCGCTCGCCTCTCGGAGTCGCCTCTACGATGGCCGAGAACCTGCTTCTCGAATACACGGAAGGCATGCCGGCGGCGGAAGTGGGCTGGGGCCGCGTGGACATTCACAAGCTGCGTGAGCTGCTGCAACTCCACACTGCCAGCGAAGACATCACAGGTCGCACCGGCTACATTGCCCGAGCGCAGTCTTCCAATCTTCTGCTGCACATCCTTCAGTCGATGCGGCAAGCCGTCGCCGCGCAGCCCGTCGCGGGCGCGCTCGGCAAACCAGGCGACCGTCTTCTCATCCTCGTCGGCCACGACACAAATCTTGCCAACATCGGCGGAGCGTTAGGCGTTGACTGGCTCATCGACGGTCGTCGCGACGATACACCGCCGGGAGGGGCGTTGGTTTTTGAACTCTGGAAGAGCCGCAGCGCAAATGAATACTCAGTGCGAACCTTCTTCCAGGCGCAGACCCTCGATCAGATGCGCAATGCCACAACCCTCAGCCTGCAAGTCCCTCCTGAGCGCGTTCCAGTGTTTGTGCCAGGGTGCAGCAAGGACGACTTCTCCTGTGGATGGGAGGCGTTTCAACAGGCGGTGAATGCCGCAATCGACCCAATGTTCGTAAGGTGATCCGGTTCGCGCATCTTCTTTGCCTAGTTCTTCGGGAGGGGAAAGCTGGCGGCTTGCATTATGGTTCCCCTTGTGCGGCAAGACAAAATAGGAAATGGTACACCCCCGGGACCGGGATGAGGCACCGGCTTGGGCAGCAGGAATCCCGGGCCATGGACGACTTCTCGGCGCGAATTGAGATCCGTGGGTGACTCGGTGATATTGCATTAACAATGCATTTGTCGGCCCGTGTTATGAAGTGCCGTGGTAATTGAATGAAAATGGAGCCTGCTGCCACTACTCATGAGACGCCTCGCCTGAAAACCGCCGGCTGAGGATCAGGGCATCTTTGACGGAGCCGCCGTTCCGTCCGACCATTTGTCCGCCAAGACGAACAGAATCGTCACACGTTCCTCCAGGTCATTCCCTACCATGACGGGCGAGTTAGGATCGTCGGCCGCCCAGCTCTTCGTCATGTCGCCGGGGGAAAAAAACATCGTATGCGGGTGCCAGGCCTTGCCCCGGTCGTTTAAGTACTGCTGCTTCGACATCATATAGGCCATCGCGCCAGGCTCCAGGGCGGGCAGCTCTTTCTTATCCAATGCCGTCGCGATTGCCTGCGCGATTTCAGCTTTCGATTTTCTTGCCAGCACCAATTTGGTTTTCATCAGGTAGATGGGCGCAAAGCTCCTCGTGGCTTGCGCATTAAAGCAATGCGGGGCACGCATTTTCGGATTCCAGAACTCAGCCTGATCTGTACTCTGCCCCCACGACCTTTCCACGATGCAGAGAAAGCCATTCGTGCCCTTAACCGCGATCTTGTATCCCTCGCGTCCCAACACCATCACTTCCGCTCCATCTGAAATAGAACCGGGTGCAGCACTGCGAGCCAGCGCAATCTCAGATTTTTCGTCAGAAATCAGGTACTGACCCAGGGGAGCCATCGCCGGATAAACGGCCTTTCCTTCCTGTGCAACTGCTATCCGACCTGCTTCAAGGAAGACAATCTGCAGAGCAAATGCCAACGCAACGAGCCTGACTTGATCTTTACGCATCCGATTCTCCCAATCTGCACGTTTCGCGCCAGTGCCATCGACCCCGAGATCGATTCGCAGATTATAAACAGGGCAAAATGGGAGACGTCAAGCCGACATGGCGCAATTCACGAGTTGAAATGGACCATTGATTCCTCTGCTGGTGAGATGCAGTAGGCGATTCGCCCGCAACGCTCGCACCAGCAAACGACATGCCCAACGGATGCACCGCCACATTGACGCGACTGTGAAGCTTGGTGCAGCCGCCTCCATTTCCCTGTGCAGGCCAACGGAATACCTCAGCACCGTATCCGGTATTTGGTTCACTCACGCCGAAACCTGCGGCACCAGGACCAAACAGAATCGACACATACACGCCGTTGGTCGATGTGGTGAGATTGTCATCGACGATGACAGCAAGACCCTTGTAGGTCGGAATGTCCAGGCTATTGTCCGAAGGCTTGAAGAACTGGATTTCATTGTTCTTCAGCATCTCGCCGTAGATTTTGGAATGAACCGCGATTGCGTTCAGGTCGCTGAGACGATCACCAATGGTCAACGCGGTATCGATCACGGCGTTACCGTTGAACTGATTCGCGTTGATCGTCTGCCCATCCGTGAGCGTGACCGTTCCCGCTGCTTGGCTGATGTCGTTCACAATGTCGCTCGCTTGATTCGCAACGTTGGAGTAGAGCACGCCAAGCGACGATGAAGTTAGACGGCGTTCTTGCGTCCTGTTCCAATAGGCCAGCACGCGGCTCTGAATTGGCTCACGCGGGTTCGACCCGGCAAGCTCGCCAGCAAGGTTCATATCCGACCAGGACTGATGAAGGAACGATTTGCGCACGACTTGGCTTCGCGCCGTGAGCTTCAATGGAGTGGAAAGCTGCGCCGGATTGTCAGACGTAATATCGGGATCGTTCTCCCCGTCGTCCAGCTAAAATGGGATGGTGAAATTGTTCGATCCAACGGCAAGCTGTGCATCGATGAGCGGGTTGCGCGTGAGCACTCCCTACATGAAAGACGCGGTACTGACAAGACTGTTCTCAGCGACATACGCGCTGAATTCAGACGGCACGACCACATCTGCGATTTGCATAGGCATAGCAAGTCCTCGATTCAATTTGGCGTTTGGATTGAATCAACGGCTTGCCGACTGGTGAGCCATCGTGTCCGACTGGACAGGTGAAACCTTGAAACAGGGGCTCTCAACTGATTGCCCGCGCTGCTTCAACTGAGAGAGTCGCACAGCTTCAGTTTTAGCGCCAGCCTTTAGCTGAGAAACACATGGGGCGACGCTGGTGGACAGAATTATTTGCTGCTACCGATTCGAGGAAGTGCTGGCCGCGAGTATTTCAACATGCGCAGCAGGTAGCTTGCAACAAAAAGAAGTTCCAATGCTTCTTCAGGCTTCAAATCCGGCAGTTGATGCTTCTCGTGCGCGTATGCGTTCCGAATCCAGCTTATTGCTCCGCTTAATACGTTAGTCAATCCTTGTTGATACGCTTGCTTCCTTGCTCTGTTTAACTTCGGATAGGGCAACTTCAATTTCTTTGCGTTAAACAGCGCATATACCACGTCCCTGCCTTGCGAACTCTTGATTGTTGCGTTACGGGTACTGTCGCGGATTTCATTCAAACGATTCTCGTAAAGTTCAAACGCCGCTGCGACAGCCTCCTTCAACTTGTTTTCGCGGAAATAGTGACCATAACCGTGTAGCGCGGGATCAAGAAGCTCAATAGCGGACAAAACTTCCATGTTGACTACTTGAATGCCTGAATTCTTTGCAGTTTTCAAGCCTTCATCTGTGACCACAAAGAAGCCTTGGCCGTTATCGCTGATGAATCCATGTGTCACGAGGTACTGCCAGGGCGCGGCCAATAGATAATCTCTTGCTGCGATTGTTTCCATCACGGGGAATCCACCGGTAAGCATTCGGCTATACGCTTGCAGTTGAAAATTCATCTTGCCGAATGTAGCTGGCGGAGCAAACTGCGTTGCTAGACGGCGCAGCAAAAGGAACGCTTGCTTTTGAATAGACATCGCCTTGAGACCGTCAAGCGTTCCGACCGCACTTCCAATGCTCACGAGCTTCCAATCTTCCATTGAATCCTTCTCTCTCTTTCACCTTTGGAAGACTATGCTGATTTCGCCAATGTTTCACGCATACGCTCAATTCCACGGATCATGTGATCTCGGCCTTGAGCTTCCCACATCTCAGGGCCGGACCCCGATGCCCCTTCAAACTCGCGGTCAGTTCGAGCGACATACAATTCATCAGCGATAATCTCAAGCCACATCTCAATGCGCTTAAGCGATTGGTTTTCCATAGATTGAATGCTACGCCGCCCCGCCGTGGAAAAGCAGGACCGAATGCTGCACAGAATGATGCGCTATTGGGGCATGACCGAATTCCCTATTGTGACCCGGATTGACAGGGCGGCATCCCTGCGCCGCGCCAGAGCTCATCTTGGGGGTGTGGGGGGTCTACGGTAGGCTCTCCGCACCGTCGCGTCTTGCTGCGAACGGATAGAACGCAGCGCCAAGGGCAGGCGCGAAAAGATCACAACGGGTTTGCCGCATTATTGCCGTACGCGAGGAGTTTTGGAGGGAGTCACTTTGAGGTATCCACCATAAACCCTACTATTTCTTGGGTTTATGGCGGGGACGACGGGGCTCGAACCCGCGACCTCTGCCGTGACAGAGTGCCAAGACATTAGGAATCATAGAGTTACGGGTGATTTCAGGGTCCAGAAAGGAGCGTCAAGTCCTTTTTGGAGCATGAGGGACAGATTATTGGACCTCAATCTGGACCTTCGATCTTCAGCGTCGGTCAAACCCACAACTCTGTATTGCCACTATCGCTGGGTTGGCACTTGTCGGTAGAAACGCTTTACAGGTACACTCGCCCCCCGCTGGTCAGCCTGACCGCCGGGGGGGACCGCGCACCACGCTCTTGGAAATCTGGACTTCAACCAAAAGGAACGGCCAGCCGGCACTCATCCCCAATGTGGGTAGTGGGTCATTTTGAGAATTCAAGTAGGAATCTACTGAGGCTTTTCTGGTACCTGACGCCGCGCCCTGGCGGAATTTATCAGTGCCGCTCCGAGCATTTCGGCTGCATCTACATCAATGGCCATGTTGATTGCTGACGTTTTCCCTGCGGCGTCATCTTTGGGGCTGTCGAAATACTCCATCAACATAACGAGGAATCCGGGGATCTCGTGGTCGATTATTCGGCATCGGGCAATCGGCTTCAGTGGCATGTCTTCATTCTCTTTGTAGTCGTCGTAATTCTTCGTCATATCGCCTCCGTCCCATCGTATCGTGGCATAATTGGAACCTTCGCCCAATCACCCTGGTTCACTCGCGAAGAGTGTTCGCCGTTTATTCGCTATAATCAAACGATGACCAGCCAGAACGGTCGCCACCGCGTATACATGTCGTTCCAGGATCGCCAAGGTTGGCAAGTCCAGTTCCTGGAGGCCGACCTCCAGACTCCACTGGCCAAGCGACTGCACTTTGCATCCTCCGCAAAGGTGGTCGAACTGGTTGAACGCGGCGGGGGATTCATTGACCAAGAATCCCGGCTGATGCTGGAGCAGGGCATCTCCATGGGCAGGGGCGGACTGTTTCTGAGTCTGACCGAGGAGCAGTACGCAAAGCTGAGGCAGGCCACTGATGTTCGACCCTGACGCTGGCATGCCAAGAATCAACCGAGGGATGGTGCCCTTGAGGCCGTCATCCACCCCGATTCGTCCTCGGCCAGTCAATTCGGAACCGCCCTCTAGCCACGGGAGCCCAAAAGAGCCTTTTGTACGGCGTCCCTCGCGCATGATGGTAGAGAACGGCGGTGTGTTCGTAGAATCCTCTTGTATGCCATGAATCGCTGAACCTGGGCATTGGCCGATTGCGCTGGGTGGAGGCCGGGAGGAATGGCTGGTCGGAACGCATCTGGGTGCAGTGAGCCACAGCCATCTGCACGACTATCTGGATGAGTTTACTTTCTGCTTCAACTGGCACACATCTTGCAGCAGGAGAAGGCTGCGCCTTCTCCTGCCTACCGGTGAAACGCCACCGAATCGTTCACCCGGTCACCAAAGAACCAGCTCGAAAAACATAGACCCTTTGGGGATGGAGAGCAAAGCCGATCTCCACCTTGGCGAAATTGGACAAGCCCAACTGGAACAATCTCATCCGCCTAAATCTGAATCACAGAGGACAGCTCCTCCTTTGCAAGCTTGCAGATGTCAATTCTGGCTTTCCAAAGCGGCATACTTCATTTGGCAGATCGGTTTCAATTCTTGACTCAGTTGTTTACCTGCACACTCGTAGAGTCCCAAGATGAAACCGACTGTGCAGTGTAAGAAGGAGCGCAGAGAATTGGAAACTCCAACGGGTGGCTTCACTATAGAGCGCGTCTCAGGACATCACGATGAATTGGGATCAGGGTTTGAACTTTGGGACAAAACCTCTCCACAGCTTGAAAGGGCTCTGAGCTTCTACGACAGGCTGAGTTCGGAGTCTCTTCCAGAAACAGCATGGCTGGGAAAGCCTTCAAAGGAAAAGTACAAGAAGGAGATCGACGCGATCATCGACGTCGTGCTTGACGTTCTTGGAACCTGCGTCGCTGTTGATATCCGTGAAGAGATCAAGTCCCTTCAAGAAGGAATTGACGAAGCGCAACAACTGGTCGGGGAGTATCGTGAACTGTCGTTGACGGCGCCTCCAAAATCGTCTCTTTCCCTTCCCAATGCTCTCTGGACAAAAAGCAAAGAAGGCTGTATTCAAGCGATTACCGAGCATCTGGCAACCGTCGAGCAAATGCGCCAACAGATCACGGAGATCAAGGGACGCTTCCGCGCTCAACTCCAGGAAATGGGGATTGAGGTCGCCGAGGACGACGTCGATGAACTGCTTTTGCCCATCACGCAAGACGATATTGTCACTATGTCCGCGGTTATCCGCAATGTTGCGGGAATCACCGAACAGTTGGAGCGGTTGATAGAAGCGAGCATGGAGTTGCCTTCGCAGACCAGGAGGTACTATGGCGTCTACTTGTTGCTGGTCTACGCGATCGCCTTTGTCCAAGCCCGCTATGTACGGGAAATCGAGCACGTCCACATTCCAAAACTGCACAAATTCGAGGAGGAAGCACGTAAGAACATCGCGGAAGCGCAGACTCAGATCCTGCGCGGCGGTCCCAGAGAACAGTTGAAGGCCAATATCGACGCTTCCAAAACCACCATCCAAGCCTGTCAGTGTCTTGCTACCGCACTTGTCGAGCAGAAGAGCGTTGTCGCTCGCGAAAACGAGAAAACTCAGCGCATGTATGCTGCTGCGGTCAACACCTACCGGACCGTCCGTCTCAGCCTCAATGTCGCAGGACTGATTCGTGACTGCCAGAAAGCATTTCAGGCGCTGCGCCAGTTGCATGTCCCAAGCATGAGGCCCTTCCAAAACCTGCAACTCAAGGAAGAAATGCAACACCTGGCCGAACGCATGATTCGTGAGGAGACCTAGATGGGATTCTCTTTCAGAAAGTCGTTCAGCATATTGCCGGGAGTTCATGTCAATCTATCGAAGAGCGGACCGAGCCTGAGTGTCGGCGTCCCCGGTGCCCGCATCAGCATAAACACGCGTGGCGAGGCGAGATTCTATGGCGGGGCAGGCCCGCTCCATTACCGCAAGTCATTGACGTTGGGCACGATTCGCAAGATCGTCAAGCAGCGGGGCGGTGTCCTTGCGTCAATTCAGAACGCGCTCAACAGGGGCAAAGCATAATCGCCGCTCTGTCAGTCAGAACCCTTTCTGGCTGGCCACAATCACACACGCATTTGTTTTCGCATCGAGGCAGGATGAAGAGACATGCGCCAGATCTACCTTGCCGCCTACGACATTGAAGATCCCCGCCGCCGGCGCTACGCGCACAGTCTGGTACGTGAGTGGGCGGTTGGCGGCCAGGAGTCGGCCTATGAGTGTCAGCTCACTGCCTCCGAGCGCGACGACTTGAATGACGGGATGGAGCGATGCGTCGATGCTTGCGTGGATCGCTACCTCCTTCTTCGTCTCGACCCTCGCACCTGTGAGTTCACGCTCGGACGCGCCACTCGCCCCATGGAATCCAACCTCTTCTATTTCCCGTGATGCAGAAGAAGGAGAACAAATGAGCATTCTTGTCCTCGACTCCTCCAACCACGTACTTCGCCGCGAAGCGACCAGGCTGGTCCTCTATGAGGGTGATCTGCGCCTTCAGTCCTGGCCTACTCATCTCATAGAACGGGTCATCATTCACGGCAACCATCTAGTTGAAACCAGTGCTCTGGCGCAGATCGCTGAGAACGGCGCCGCTGTCTTGCTGCTTTCAGGCCGCCAGAGCCGCCATCTGGCGACACTGTTCGGGGCTCTGCACCAGGATGCCTCAATTCGTCTAGACCAGTATCAGGTTGTCTCCGACCCAACGCTCTGCGCCCAATGGTCGCGCCGTTTGGTTCTGGCTAAGCTGTGCAGCCAAGTGACTAC
>Ga0181520_10011123_pt1 | contig 11886 bp, 12 predicted proteins | sample PEATcosm2014_Bin_29_FD_132451 | JGI IMG/M metagenome (GOLD analysis project Ga0181520, IMG submission 132451) | Peatland microbial communities from MTU Mesocosm Facility, Houghton, MI, USA - PEATcosm2014_Bin02_30_metaG | ecosystem: Environmental > Terrestrial > Soil > Wetlands > Peat | place...
GCCGTGCTTCGCCCTGCCCACGCCGTTCAAGTTCCGCGGCAACGTCGTCAGCATGGGCATGCACGTAGCGTCGCCCGACGCCGTCGACTGGGCGGGCCGTGGCGCGCTAGACCTCATCGTCGGCGTCGAGGACGGCAGCATCGTGTGGCTCAAGCGCGAGGATCTGTCATGGTGAGCGGCGTGGAGATTGGAGGCAGCACGCGCTTGATGGGGATCATCGGAGATCCAATCGCGCAGGCAAAAACGCCCAAGGCCATTAACCCGCTTTTCGTAGCCCGCGGCGCGGACATCGTTTGCGTGCCGCTACACATCCCCTCCCGGTTCCTGGGCGAGGCTTGGCGCGGTTTGAAGGCCATGCCGAACCTCGTGGGATTTGGCGTGACCCTACCGCACAAGCAGAGCGTCCTCGGTCTCTGCGACAGCCTCGACCCGGTCGCCGCCCGAATCGGCGCCGTCAACGTCGTCAGGCGCGAACAAGATGGCAGTTTCTGCGGCTACCAGTTCGACGGGAAGGGTTTCGTCCGCGGTCTCGAGGCCAACGGCGTTGTTATCGGCGGCCGCGACGTGCTGCTGATCGGGGCCGGCGGCGCTGCCATCGCCATCGCCTTCGCGCTGATCGAAGCGGGAGCCGCGAGCATCACCGTCTCCAACCGGAGCTGGAACAAGGCCGAAGCATTGGCCAACGCGATCAACTCCGATTTTGGACGCGCGGTCGCTCAGGCCGGGCCGCCGCTGCCCGGCGCCGGGCAGCTCGTCGTCAACGCGACATCGCTCGGCCTCAAGGCGACCGATGCCCTGCCCCTCGATCCCGACCTGCTGCAGCCCGGCATGATCTTCGCCGACGTGATCGCCGAACCAGAGACGACCCCGCTTCTCGCCCAGGCCCAGGCCCGCGGCGTCACCGCCGTCTCTGGCATCCACATGATCAAGGGACAGGTTGGATTGATTGCCGACCACATGTGCGAGCTGTGGGGTTACTGCTCGTGACCGCCGCCGACCGCGCGGTCGGCGTGGTCGAAACCGGCCACTGCTTCCTGGGCGGAGCGCCCGAACCGCGCGAGTTCATCTTCCTGGCGACCTCCATGGTCCCCTCCGTGGCGCTCCTGGTGCCCACCTACGTGATGCTGCGTCAGATCGGGCTGTTGAACTCCACCATCGCCATCATCGTCATCTCGGCCACCCGTCTGCCCCCGCAGACCGTGTGGTTAATGAAGAACTTCATCGATTCGGTGCCCGCCGATATCGAGGAAGCGGCGAACGGGACGCCGGAAGCGGCCTATGATGAAGTGGTGAAGAACTACAACGCTGCCCTGGCCAATTCGCGATGACCGAAGCAAGCCGCCCCGGCCTGCCGGACCGCCCCGCGCCGGCAACGGGGCGGTCCGCCGCAGCCCGCTCACGCCGGAAGGACCGGCCGCTGATACTCCTGTGGTTCGCCCCGGCGCTCGCCCTGCTCGCCGTCGTGACCCTCTACCCGACCGCCTTCGTCATCTGGGTCAGCTTCCAGAAGACCAGCTACTTCCGGCTGCGCGGCTTCGTCGGTCTGGCCAACTACGTCGAGGTGTTTGCGTCCGCCGACTTCTGGCACATGACGCGCGTCTCGCTCGCCTATCTCGCCGGTTGCCTGCTGATCTCGCTCGTCGGCGGCATTGTCTCTGCCGTCATCTTCAACGGCATCGGTCGCACCGGCGCCGTCCTGCGCGTGCTCTCTCTGCTGCCGTGGACCCTCTCCCTCGCGGTGGTCGGTGCCATCTGGCTATGGCTGCTCAATCCGTCGTTCGGGCCAGTCAGCTACTTCCTCGGCCAGTTCGGCCTGTCGTCGGGACTCATGCTCGGTGACCCGAAGCGCGCGCTTACCCTCCTCACGCTGGTCACCAGCTGGTGGTCGTTCCCGTACGTGATGGTCATGGTGAGCGCGGCGATCCAGACCGTTCCCGCCGAGCTCTACGAGGCCATCTCCATCGACGGCGGCCGCGGCCGCCACAAGTTTCGCTACGTGACCTGGCCTCACCTGATTCCGACGCTCGGCTCGACCGGCCTCAACCTCGCGATCATCTACCTGACTCTCGTGACGCTGATCATCGTGCTTACCGGCGGCGGCCCGCTCGATGCGACGCGGATGCTCAGCTTCGAGATATTCCGCGGTACCATGCAGAGCGTGGATATCGGCCCCATCTCCGTGCTCTCCGTCGTCGTGCTGGCGATCAACGTGGTGCTTGGCGCGCTCTACACGCGACTGACCGGGCGCGTGACGGGCTGAGGGCGAGCGCGGATGTCCGGAGCCCTGTTGTATCAGCGTCGCGCAGCCGGCCTCCTCCTCAGGATGGCAGCCGCCCTCATCGTGCTGGTCGTGCTTGGCCCCCTGCTGTGGGGCCTCTCGACCTCCCTCAAGACGGAAGTCATGGCGGTCCGGCTGCCGCCTAGCCTCATTCCCTCGCCGCTGACTGTCGCCAACTACCTCGACGTGTTCCGCGATCAGTCCTTCGTCATCGACCTCTGGAACTCGATCGCCTATGCGTTCGGCGGCGTCATCGTGGCGATGCTGGTCGGCATTCCGGCGGGTTACGCCGCGGCTCGTTTCGAGTTCCGCGCCAAGCACTCCCTGATGCTGGTCATCCTGGCCACGTCGATGGTGCCCGGCGTCGCGCTGCTGGTGCCAACGTACTACGTCCTCAACATGCTCGGCCTCCTGAACAATCGCTTCGTGGTGATCGTGCTGCTGGCCGCCCGGATCACCCCCCAGACCATCTGGTTCCTCCAGAGCTTCGTCCTCACGGTGCCGCTCGCCATCGAGGAGTCGGCCTCCGTCGATGGCGCTTCGCGGCTCCAGATCCTGCTCAGGCTCGTGCTGCCGCTGATCAGGCCAGGACTCGGGGCCGTGGCGATCATCGGCATCGTGACAATCTGGAATGATTACCTCACGGTCGCCGTGTTCGCCCCCGACATGGCCAAGCGCACCCTGCAGGTCGCACTGGTGGACCAGGTTTTCAATACCAACGGCATCTCGTGGTGCTACGTGATGGCGTTCGCCATCACCTCGTCGCTGCCCATCATGATCATGTTCGGCGTCGTGCAAAAATGGTTCATCACCGGGCTGACCGCCGGCGCGGTCAAGGGATGAACGGATGCCATGACTTCAACGCGCGCACCACAACGGAAGGATGGAAGCCAATGAACGCCATGAGATCCACGATCTGGCTCGCCGCCGCGGTGACGGTGGCCTCCAGCAGGAGGCGCTTCGTGCGCCGCGCGGCGGCTTCGACACGCCCTGCCAGGCGGGGCACGCGGGGCCGCCCATTCGGTAAATGCCGATGGACACGATTTTTCTGGAAACAACCCAACGGGTTCGGCTTGACGGACAATGCCTCGGGGCTTGCAGCATCGCCAACTCAGACCGCAATGGTTGTTACAACCGTGCTCAATTCTCAGACGCCTGACCAGTGGATGTGGAATGAGCCAAGAGAGGAAGCCCAGTCATGAACAGCTTGAAGATGCCAACCCGGCGCGCCACCATGCTGGCGGCCGCTGGCGGACTCTGTGCGGTGGCGCTGCCGGCCGTCGCCCAGACCAAGGGGCCGGTGGAGATCACTTATGCCACCTTCTGTGATCCCAATGACCGCAACGATCCGCGTGCTGCAGCCCAGACCAAAATGATCGCCGCCTTCGAGAAGGATCACCCGGACATCCGGATCCGCATCCAGGTCGATACCGTCCAGCAGGAAGCCATCCGGGCGCTGCGCACTGGCGCCGAGACTCCCGACGTTTTCCGCTTCGCCAATTTCAGCGGGCCGGAATTCGTCGCGACCGGCTCCGTGCTTCCGCTCGACGACCTGATCAAGCGCGACAGCTTCGATATGACGGACTGGCTCATTCCGCTTGACGCCGCGCGCATTGGCGGCAAGGTCTATGGCCTGCAGCAGGACTTCCGCATTCCGATCCTGATCTACCGCAAGAGCCTGCTTGCCAAGGCGGGCGTCCAGCCGCCGCGAACATGGGACGAGGTGTGCACCGCCGGCGGCAAGCTCTCGGCACTCGGCAACGTCATTGGCTATGCCGTGCTACTCGGCAACAGCGGCGTAGGCGGCGCGCAGGCGCTGGCCGAATTCATGTTCAGCTCCATGAGCACGGAGGATACTGGCACCTATTTTGCGACGGACGGCAAGGCGCTCGCAGTGAGCCACGCACAACTCGTCCGGGTGCTGCAGACCATCAAGGATCTTTACGGCAAGTGCAACGCCACACCGCTGACCAGCGTACAGTTCGGCTATAACCAGGTGCATGACGGGCTGCGTGCCGGCAGCGTGGCCATGGCCACCTTCGGTCTCTACCGGTTCGCTGCGATCCAACAGGGCGGTGCCGGCGACGATCTCGGCTGGGCGCCGCCGCCGGCCTACACGCCGGACGGCAAGATGTCAGTATACGGATTTATGGTGGGGATCAACGCCCATTCCAAAAACACCGAGGCAGCCTGGCAGTTCACCAAGTTCATGGGCGGTCCGCAGGCTCAGGCCATTGCACTGGAGGGCCGCGAAGTCGTGGCCCGCGCCTCGGTCTACAAGTCCTCGCCCTATCTCGACACGCCCGACGGTCAGCGCCAGCAGGAATGGTCGAAACTCATCCGCGCCCGCGGCCAATTCCTCCACTACGCGATCCTCCAGACCCCGTTCAATCAGCTGCTCGGCCAGGCGGCCCAAAGAATGATCCTTGGCGGCGGCACAGCCGAGGATGCTGCTCGCGAGATCGAAACGAACTACCAGGCGGCCCTCGCCCGCGCCGCGCAGTAGGCCAAGGTGTCCGGACATGCCGCACCCGGCCGCGATACGGCCGGGTGCTGTTTGGACTCAAGGCTGCCTGTAACTTCTCCTCATCGAGCGGTGGTCGGTCGGGACGCTTGCCGCGGGCTCAGGCGGCAACGATGCGGTCACGGGTGCGCTCGGCAATGAGGCGCCGCTCGAAGTGGGCGATCGCGCCGAACACATGGAAGACGAGCTCGCCGACGGCGGAGCACCTGCGGTGCCGAAGACTGCCAATCCATCTGCGCCCTGCGCCAGCACCCAGTTCAGGTGATGGAGGAGGCGTTCGCGGTCAGACGAGAGGTCGGCCCTGAACGGGATCAGGGCGGGCACCAGCACACCGGTGAAGTTGCAAGCGCCATCGCAGTCATCATTGCGGAACGTGTTGGGGCCGTCAGCGGTTGACAAAGTTCAGGGGCAGTCCGGGGCGCGGCCAGCGCATCGAGACCAGTCGTCCGCCGTGCGACAGCGTGACGTAGGCAGTGCGGAGATCGGGGCCGCCGAAGCAGATGTTGGTGGTCATGCGGTCGGGCATGGGTATGAACTCCACCAGCTCACCGGCCGGCGAAATCACGGTGATGCCGCCTTCGATCAAGGTGGCGACGCAGATGTTGCCGCAGGCCTCGACCGCCAGGCTGTCGTAGCGTAGGTAGCGACCGCCCGCGGCGTACAGCAGGCGGCCGCCATGCGGGCTGGGCCAAGGGTGGCGCTCGATCTCGCCCGGACCGGTGATGTCGAACGCCCACAGGCGCGCGCCCTCGGTCTCGGCGACATAGAGCGTTCGCTCGTCGGGCGACAGACCGATGCCGTTGGCCGTCATGAAGGGATGCGCGACCTCCTTGATGGTGCGCCGGTCCGGCGACAGCCAGTACACTCCGCCGTAATCCAACTCGCGCGGGCGGCGCTTGCCGGAGTCGCTGAACCAGATGCCGCCGTCGCGGTCGAACACTAGGTCGTTCGGTCCACGCAAGTTGAATCCCGAACCGGTGGACGTGGCGAGCATTGCGACCGAGCCGTCGGCGGGGTCGACGCGCTCGATCCGCCCGCCGGAGTAGTCGTCGGGCTGCCCCGACACCCGCAGGCCCTGCGCATCCTCGTGGAACGCGAGACCGCCGTTGTTGGTGACGTAGAGGGCGCCGTCGGGGCCTTGCGCGAGACCGTTCGGGCCGCCGCCTGGCCTGGCCAATACGATGCTCGTGCCGTCGGCGGCGATGCGGGTGATGGTGCGGCGCTCGATCTCGACGAGCGCCACCGACCCATCGGCGAAGGCGACCGGTCCCTCGGGAAAGCGCAGGCCGCGTGCCATTTCCGTCAGCATCGTGCATTGCCTCCATGCAGTGCCGGGTTCCGGCAGGGCGGCGGGAACCCGCCCATCCGCATTGCGCGATTCCGTAGCAGACGCGCCCCGCGCGGTCCAACTTGTTCGGGTTCCGGCGCCTCGCTCAGCCGCGGTGCGGCCGCGGCCCGTTGGTGAGCAGCCTGTGCCAGGTCTCGGTGATCAGCACTGTAAATCGGCCTCGAAGACATTCTAATCTGGGCGCTACAAGTGGGTGTCGCATAAGCGGCCATTATGACAACCCACATGGCGCACGGGCATGCGGACTCACATTTGGGTAGGATCAGCCCACGGTGCAGGCTGGGAAGGCAATGACCGGCCAAGGTGATGGGGCCTGCCGCAGCGATGCGGCGGCCTTTTTCATTCGCGTGCCGCACCTTCGCCCGGCATGGTACCCGGCGTAAAGGGGATATGCACATAGACATTTCCATCCGGCGCAGGCGTAAGGAAAATACCTCCAAGCGCAAATGTATCGACACAAAGCTTGCGAAGAGGTTCGAACTCAGCGGGAGATGCCCAGCCCGCGCGACGCTCCCAGAGATCACGCAGAGCCAGGGTTAGTTGGTCCGAAATCGCCCCGTAGGCGCTGCAGGCGAGCAGAGTACGTGCGGCAGGAGCTTGATCGAGATCCTGCCCAAGGCCATCCAGCTGGCCGCGGAGGTAAGCCATCATGCGCAGCGGCTCGCACAGCGCATTGCCGGCTTTCGCAAGGACACGGTTAAGGTTTCCATGCAGGCGGTACGCGCGAATGGCCGCTTTAGATCGTTCCTGGGCGACGCCCGAGACGCTGACCAGGCTTTCCTCAAATCGGGGGGTCTCCTTGTCACTAAAGACGGCGCTGATACGGCAGGCCGCATATTCTTCCCAGAGAATATCAGCGAGCGGATAAATCATCTGTTGATAATATCCGTTGTACTTATTTTGCAGAATGGTGCCGGGAAACTTTTCATCCCTGTGCTTCAGATCAGCGACATGACCACATTCATGGGCTACCAACGAAAGAGCCAGTGCTGTATAAGGAGAGTTACTGTCGAGAAGTGGAAGCATCATATCCGCAGCGAAGACCAGATGAGCTTTGACCACTCCATCGCGCAGGACATTGACAGACATCGCTGCCCCGACAATCTCCGAGCTGCTCGTTGCTGTGGGCGTTTTTGCGTTGGGATAACCGCGGTCCACTGACGCAAGGCCGTCCGTGTAATCAGTAGCGATTGTGATACCGGCGAGCCTTTCAAGATCGATGAGGCGGCTAATCAGCCTGACCGTGTAGCCGACCGTATAGGCAACGCGCTCGGCCTCCTCTACCGATGAAAACCCACGTGCGGTGATCGGCAGGTCGGCTGGCGCTGTCTCGGGCGGCAGCTCGACTGGTTCATCGACAACGGTCACAGTGGGGTCCGCTTCACTTCGCTTGGCGTGTCGCCACGGATAACGGCATCGCAGGCTTTGTCTTCGTGAAAGGCCATTTCAGTAGGCGACCTTAAATGTCGGGCTGTCCTCCGGCCGCGTTCTACGGTGATCGTAGATGCGCGTGGTGGCTATGTTAGCGTGACCCAGCCATTCCTGCACCTTGGCGATGTCGGCTTCGTGGTCGAGCGCGTTGGTGGCGGCGGTCGCGCGCAGCGCATGCGCGCCGATCTCGAAGCCGAGCTGTGTCGAATAGGCCCGCACCAGCTTGTAGACGCCATCCGCGGTGATCGCCCGCTCAAGTCGGCCGGTGCGGTTGTTGCGGATCGGGCGGAACAGGGCGCCGTTTTCGTCGGCGTCATGCCCGGCGGTCGCGAGGTAGTCGTGAATGAGCGCGTGGGTCCCCGGATGCAGCGGCAAATACCGCGTCTTGCCGCCTTTGCCGGAGACCTTGAGGTGCGGCACGCCCTTGCGCGCGTGCCGGGCGTCCTTGACCTTGAGCTTGCACAATTCCTCGCGCCGCAGCGCATGGAACAGCAGCGTCGACAGGATGGCGCGGTCGCGCTTGCTCTTGATCGTGTCTTTTTGAGGCGCGTCCAGCAGTTCGCGGGCCTGGTGATCGCCGATCGCCGGCGTCTTGCCTTCGCCGCTTTCCGTCTTCGGCCGCTCGACGCCTTTGACCGGGTTATGGGTGACGGCGTTCTTCTCGCAGAGATATTCGAACAGCGACGCCAGCGACGCCAGCCGGTGCCGGATCGTGCTGCCGCCAAGCCCGCGCTGTGTCAGCGTATCGCGCCAGGCGATGATGTGCGCGCGGGTCACGGTGCGGAATTCCTTCGGCCTGGCGATGCCGGTGAAGCGCGTGAAATCCCGGACCGCGTTCTCGTAGGCCCGCCGTGTGCTCGGGTTGCTGAGATTGGCGAACCACTCGACCTCGGGCGGCACGTCGGCCAGCCGGTGAAACTCGGCGGCGGTCAGCAATCGGTTGGCCGGTGCGATCTCGGCTGGAAGCTGGTCGGCGGCGTCGGTCATCATACCTCCTTCTTACTATTGATAAAATCTGTTATCAAGAGTAAACATGGGCACACTTGGCCGCAGAGTCGGAAGCGGCCGGCCACGGCTCCGGAAACTGCCCATATGACCGATGACTACACCTACCCCATTTCCCAATGCGATGTGCCGGTGGAGAGACGAAGCGCCCTTCAGGCGTATCGGGACAAAAGGCGGCTGTGGCTGTCCTGGATCGACACGGACGAACATCACGCGATTTGGAATGTGATTTCCTCTATGGTGTGGAGGGATGCTGCGTTCAACGCTTTGCGCCACTTCGCCGTCAGCAACGAGAATAACGCTCTCAACAACCCTCTTCTGGCCGAGGCCTTGATCGACGGTCACGTCGCGATGCAGGTGCTGGCGATACGCCGGCTTGTCGATAATAGAAACGACGTCATCTCGCTTCGGCGACTTTTAAAGGATTTGAGACGCGACTTCGCCTTGTTCACGCGCGAAAACTGCGTGTGTTTTGACGGGCTACCATACGACTACGAGGCGGTTCAGCAACGGGAGATGATCGAGCGCATCAAAGCGGGAGGCGGCCCCTACTGGGCCGAACGTTCTGGCCCAAATGCACACGTGACCTCGCGCATGATGCACGGCCAATTCGACGAGCTCGCCGGCATCGATCCGGCAAAGCGACGCAGGGACGACCGACTCCCCATTTCCCTACTGACGACTATCGAAAAATGGCTTCATGAGAGTGATGCAGACGATCTAGCAAAATGGAGCCATGCGTTTCTCGCTCACGCGGGCGGCCCAGAACAACGAGAGAGACTTGCTGGCCAATTGGTGACAGCGAACAAAATTACCGGGGCGATAATTGCCTCGGCGCGTGTCACTGAGGGCGTTTCCAGATGGCTGCTCTTTGCAAGTGGCCGGACCAGCGCCTTGACGCCCGTTGCACAGTTCAATCCGTTTGAAAGACTGGACGTGCAAATCATGGAAGCGGACGGTCTACAGAATGCGTGGAAGCTCTGGCATCAACTGAGCGCCGAACGGAACCACTTTCTCGACGGGGTGGACCGCGAGTTGATCCGAGGTTCGGGCGAACCGAAGCCGTGAAAACCCTGGCTCGATATCTCGAAATCATTGTCGATCCCACCTTCGACGACTTCCACGGCAACCGCGGCTCAGTTCGTCATGCGTATCTTGCCTGCGTGGCGATCTTCCATGCCGTCGACCGCGCCGCTGAGGAAAGCGGAAAGCGTTCTGCCGTTGTCCGTCAGGCATGGTGCAAAGAATCGCTCGAATTCAAACTGGTCGATATCCTCGCGCATCATTTTAAGCACGTCCAGAGTTCCGACGAAAAGGTTCCGGCAAATCGCCCTGGCCTGCCGATCGGACTTGCCCTCGGGTTCGATGAATCGGGCGAGGCCATGGATTTGCGAAACCTCTATTACGTGATCCGGGACGCCGTCCGATTTGTTCATCGTAAGGCGGGTACGGTTCACCCCAAGCTGCCGTAGCTGGGCGTCGGATAAACCGGATTATCACGCGCTAATTCATGTGCAATGATGGCGTAAGTGGCGGGCCGGGTGATACCCCTTTATGGGGAAGGCAGACGCGGAGATGCTTATGCCAGCCGAACTGACAGACGAAAATGGATTTGCCACGCTCCCCTGGGTCGTAGAAACCGTGCGGCGGATCGAGGTGGATTTCCACCCTGCTCCCGAGCAAAGGGCGATATTGGACAGATTGCTGACCGATGCCCGGATGAACTCGGTGTGGAGGGAATTGAAACGCCGCCCTGCGCAAGTCCGGGCAGCGTGGTCGGCATCTCCGGCGTTGCCAGATGTCCTTACCGACGCGATGGCGGAAACGTTGCACTTCACCTTCCGCGCCGCCCAGGACCAAAGGACAGCGGGAAAGCTGGATAAGGCAGAAGCGCGGCGGCTCTCGCTGCTGCAAGAGGCTAAAACTCTATCCCGCGTGGCAGATGACGTTACCGCCAGCGTGCGTGCCGCGCCACGCTATATCGCGGACACAACAGACCTATCGCAATTTCTAGCGGATGCCGATGCGTTGCGCCGCATTGCGGCTTGGCGTGAATCTCTTGCCGCCACCATACGCGGTGCGGACGATCCCATCACGATCACCAACTCTCGCAGCGACCCGACGGAACGCGGCGTTCAGATCACCATAGCCGCCTTTCTAAAAGTTCGGTTCGGCGACTACCTTCATGGAACGGCCGCGACACTCACCGCCGTCGCACTCGGCTTATCCCGGACGCCAACCCCCCGCGTGTCACGGTCCGCTTTTTCAGTGCCCAAAGTGGCGACAAGAAGCAGAGCGCGCAGCAGAAAAAAATGATCTAGTTGGTGGCTGCCCTTATGAACAGATGGCAGCAAGACCGCTATGGAATTCACCTTCTCCCTCGGCTTCCATGCTCCAGCCTGGCTGATTTTGGCGCTCTTGACCCCCTTCCTCGGGTTGGCCAGTGCCGCGGTGCATATGCGAGCAGCGGTCGGTGATCCGCCGACGATCTCCCAGAGACCGCTCCTCCAAAATGGGCTAAACCCGACTGGATCGGGAGTGCTCCCAAAATGTCGGCGGGGCAGGACGGGATGAAGGGAGAATTTTGCTATGGCAACACTGAGAACTCTTGCGCCGGCCTTCGCACTCATCACGTGGGCCGCGACGGCAAGTGCCGAGATGCCCAACGATGAAACTCGGATGATAGATACCTTCGGTGATTTCGCCCGCAAATACGACAATGCCGGTAACACGATCATCCAAGGCCGCATACCGCAAGAACTAGATAAAGCTCTGTGCGAGCTCTTTTCAAATCCGCACGTGAACGGTTGGGTGGGCAAGATCAATTACGTGAACCGGAACCCGGATGGAACCGGAGGTATCGTCATCAACTTGAGCGACAACATCACGCTCACTTCCCATCAGGACAGACCGGTCAAACCTGCGATTGCCCACACTCTCCAAACCTTCAACATCGGGAGCTGGGCCGTCTTCAGCGGCAGTTTCTACGTGACGGAGAGTGGCCAGATGACCGCCAAATGGGCTCGGGAGGCCGGCACACTAAAGGGAAATGGTCCCTGCGTTGATATCATCCGGCTGACCGAGAGTGGGCGGATGCACGAACCTTTGATAATATTCGAATTCACCTCCCTGGCGCACCCGCAGTGAGTCCCGCCAAACATTCTGATCACGATGCAGAAGGCGACGTGGCGGCAGGGCCTGACCGCAGCGCCGGAGGCTGTGCGGCCCCTCCTCCCCCCTCCCCGTCTGCGAGCTGTATCCGGCCGGTTTCGTAGGTTGGCTTTCGTCGCCCTGGGGTCA
>Ga0181520_10011124_pt1 | contig 11885 bp, 8 predicted proteins | sample PEATcosm2014_Bin_29_FD_132451 | JGI IMG/M metagenome (GOLD analysis project Ga0181520, IMG submission 132451) | Peatland microbial communities from MTU Mesocosm Facility, Houghton, MI, USA - PEATcosm2014_Bin02_30_metaG | ecosystem: Environmental > Terrestrial > Soil > Wetlands > Peat | place...
AACGAAAACATGACGGAAGATTTCGCAACAGCACTCGAGTCGTTCGAGCAAGAGCAAGCCGAACTCGCCGCTAACGAAGACCGCGTCCTCAAGGGCACGGTGGTTAGCATCAACAGCAACTACCTTGTGGTGGATATTGGCTTGAAGTCCGAGGGCGTTGTGCCCCTGGAAGAAGCCAAGGACCATGACGGTAACGTGAAGTTCCAACCCGGCGACGCCATCGACGTAATGGTCGAAAAGGGCCACACCGAGGAGGGATACGTAAATCTCTCCTATCAAAAGGCTCAGCGTCTGCACGCGTGGGACGAGATCGAAAAAGCTCACAACGACAAAGCTTCCGTTAAGGCTCGGGTGATCGACCGCATCAAAGGCGGTTTGACGGTGGATATTCTCGGAGCTCGCGCCTTCCTGCCCGGCTCGCAGGTTGACGTTCGCCCGGTGCGCAATCTGGATGCCCTGAAGGGCCAGGACTTGGAAGTCCGGGTCATCAAGGTAAACAAGAAGCGCGGCAATATTGTAGTCAGCCGCAAGCAGATTCTCGATGAGGAAGTGACCGCCAAGCGCGACGTCACGATGACCCATTTGGAAGAGAACGCGGTGCTGACCGGCACGGTGAAGAACCTGACCGATTACGGCGCGTTTGTGGACCTGGGCGGCATCGATGGCCTGCTGCATATCACGGATATGAGCTGGGGCCGGTTGACGCATCCGCGCGACCTGGTCAACGTCGGCGACCAGATCCAAGTAAAAGTTTTGAAGTTCGATCGCGAAAAGCAGCGGGTTTCCCTGGGCTTCAAGCAATTGACGCCGGACCCGTGGCTGGACGCCAGCGAGCGCTACCCGATTGGTGCGCGCGTGCATGGCCGCGTGATCAGCGTAACCGACTACGGCGCGTTCATTGAACTGGAGCAGGGCATCGAAGGCCTGGTCCACGTCAGTGAAATGACCTGGTCGAAGCGCATGAAGCATCCGTCGAAGCTGGTAAACGTGGGCGACCAGGTAGATGCCGTGGTGCTCAACGTGAACCCGCAGGAACGCCGCATTTCGCTGGGCCTGAAGCAGCTTGAGACCAATCCGTGGGAGAGTCTGCACGAGAAGTTCCCAGTTGGCTCGACGGTGGAAGGCAAGGTTCGTAACCTGACCGATTTTGGCGCCTTCATTGAGATCGAAGACGGCATCGACGGTTTGGTTCACGTCAGCAACCTGAGCTGGACCAAGCGCGTCAAGCATCCGTCAGAGATTCTGAAGAAGGGTGACAAGGTCAAGGCCATTGTTTTGGCCATTGAGCCGGACAACCGCCGCCTGTCGCTGGGCGTGAAGCAGCTTCAACCCGACGTTTGGGAGAGCTTCTTCGAACAGCATCGCGTGGGTGATGTGCTCAAGGGCAAGATCCTTCGCCTGGCGAGTTTCGGCGCCTTTGTCGAACTTGCGGACGGCGTGGAAGGCCTTTGCCACAACTCCGAAGCACTGGACGCCAACAGCCAGCAGATCGTGCTGGAGCCGGGCCAGGAATTCGAGTTCAAGATCATCAAGATGAACGCGGAAGAGAAGAAAGTGGGATTGAGCATTCGCGCGGTGGGCGAGGAAGCAACTCGCGCCGACGTGGAAGCCTACAAGCACCCGCAATCTTCGCCGGGCACCTCGACGATCGGCGAACTGCTGGACTGGAAGCGCGGATCGAACGAGTAAGTACTACTCCGATGTAAGGAAAAGCCGCCTACGGGCGGCTTTTCTGTTTGCCCGGAGGAGCATCCAGAGCTGTGTATCCCCTCGAGGCCCGTTGCTTTACTTGCCGAGCTTGAGATTGATATGCGCCTGCTTGTGCGTGTCGAAGGAGCTGAGCGTCTTGAGCTGACTCGTGTGGCCATTGGATTCGGCTCGCACCGTGTAATCGATGTCTGGTGAAAGATTGTTGAAGCGGTAGGAGCCGTCGTCGGTGGTGATGAAAGTGTGCACAGCAAGGCTGCGCGTGTTCTTGAGATAGACAACGGCGCTGGCGACGGCGTGCCCGGCTTTGTCGACGACGGTACCGGTCAGGTTGCGGGGAGCGGAGGCGTCGTCAATCTTTCTGCCTCCCGGCCGTTGAGCGCACAAGAGAGCGGACAGCAACAGAACGACAGTGCCGATCAGGACAAGACGGCGCACGGTGCCACCCGCAGCGGCTGCGATTCTATTCATGCGGGAGGTGCACTCCGATGTCGACGCGCTCGTCGCTCTCCACTTGAATGTTCGTCTCCGGAAGGGGGTGATTCTTGCCGTGCTTCAGTTCCGGGACAAGAACGTAATCGGCCTTGGCGGCTGGGACGCGAATCCCAAACTCGCCGCGATGGTCGGAATACGCCTCCCAACGGAAATTCTTCTCGCCAGCGCGGAGCAACCGGACGTGGACTCCATAGACCGGATGGCCAGCCTGGTCCCAGACGGTTCCAAAGATCAGGGCGTGGGACGCAGAGCCGGAACTGCCGCTGGCGGTGGCGGCACAGGCCAACAGCCACAGCAGCAGAAGTGCTGCCGAAGCTGCTCGAAGCCTGAGCCATCGCCGCCTAGTAATCGGCATCCTCGTCTAGTTCTTTGGAGTCTTTTTCGTCCTCATCATCGTCCTCGTCGCTGACCTTCGTCAGCTCCAGAGGCTCAACGCCAACCACTTCAAAATCGCTGCCGCACTCGGTGCACGAAAGGATTTCGCCCTCGTCGAGTTCATCTTCTTCAACATCCAGATCGCTTTCGCACTCTGGGCACAGAACCATAACTTCCTCCACATGATTTCTTCGGGACCTGGAATGCTACTGCACGCAGCCCCGCATTTATATTTAGATTCTCTTCCGCGCAACGTCAAGTGTTGTGAGCAACAGAAATGACAGGCACGGAGCGATTGGATGCCCAAGATGAAAGTTCGGAAGTTTTTTTCTTTTTCCCGCCCTGCATTCCCCGCTGGTTATGCGGCATCGAATATTCAGACCCGGCCAATTATGTAAACTGTGTACTTGGCCGGTGTCACGCGGACGAGTGCAGCCGCTGGTGCGGCATGGCCTGGCACCTGCACCTCCGCAAGCGCTGATTTGCAGTTTACAGTGCCCTACTCGAAGGATAATAGAGCATTCGCAGTTCGCGCCTACGGCGCGGAGAAGCATCGCAGCTCGCCGGTGTATGCCGAACCGGCGCTTTGGCGACGCAGAGGAAGAAATATGGCACGCGGTGGACCTGTATCAACCTTTGGATTTCCGCCATTCACAGGCGGAGTAAAGACGCTGATCATCGCCAACGTAGCGGTCTACCTGGTGATGATGCTCTTGCGGCTGACGGTGCCGGGAATGGCGCAGTTTGCCGATTTCTTCCTCTACCTGCGCCCGGTAGCAGTGGTTCACGGACAACTCTGGCAGCTGGTGACTTACTCGTTTATGCATGATCCGCATAGCGTGATGCACCTGCTGTTCAACATGCTGGGATTATGGATGTTTGGCGCGCAGTTCGAGATGGACTTTGGAACGCGGCGCTTTTACGAGTTCTACTTCTGGTGCGTGATTGGCGCGGCGCTCACCACGCTGGGAGTGGGCATTCTGGGCATTATCGGCTATGAATTAATGCCTATCCCGCTATTTGCCATCATGGGCAGCATCTGGCATACGGCTACGCTCGGTGCATCGGGCGGAGTTTTTGGGTTGCTGATCGCTTTCGGAATCCTGAATGGCGACCGGCAAGTGTATATCTTCCCGTTCCCCATCGCGATCAAGGCTCGCTACATTGTGGCGATCTGGATCTTTATCGCGTTTGTAAGCGCATTCAACGGACCCAATGGCGTGGCCGAGTTCGCTCACCTGGGTGGTGCGCTCTTTGGCTGGCTCTATCTGCGCGTCGTTCCGCGCCGTGGGCTGCAGGTGGCGACCTCGGAGGGTATGTTTGGAATCCGCAACCGCTATTACAAGTGGAAGCGGCGGCAGGCGGCAAAGAAGTTTGAAGTGTATATGCGCAAGACCGATCGCAAAGAGTACTTCGACGAGCATGGAAACTATCGCGGGCCTTCGATCGACAAAAAGGACGACGACTCAGGCTGGGTAAACTGAGGCGCTCTCCGCTCCCACTGAAAACGAATAAGCACCGGCGACCGGTGCTTATTTTATTTTCGATTCAGTCATGATGCAGGCGCCACACTCCGCGCGGTGGCTGCCCGGCTGAGCTAAACGCCGCTCTTGAGAATGTCTTGCGTGACGACCTCCTGGGTGGAGAAGATGGGATCGAGTTCCTCGTAGATGGTGGTGATGGTACCCAGCTCCGGCAACTTCATCCAGTAGCGGTGTACGTCGGGATCCTGCACGGCGGCCTCGCGGGCCTCGTCGGAGAGCCAGATGCGGATGTGGACAAAAACGCCCGTCTGCTTCAGGTCGCGGAAGAGGATGTCTTGCGAATACTGCTTAGAGTGCATCATGGTGTAAAACTCGCGCAAGAAAGCAAGAAGCTCCTGCTCTTTGCCCGGATGCTCTTTCAGGATCGCCATGGAACGGATTGGACCTCTCATAACTGTGAGTCCTTTGGTTTAGTTTTCTTCTGTCTGTGGGCCCGGAGGCTGTTTTCGTTCAATGAACCAATTCGATGCAGGCGAATGAAGTTGGTCGAGCCCGCCGTCAGCATACGAGTTCCGGCGACGATGGCCACAATATCATCGGTGGCAGCCACCTTGTCGCGCCGCAGCTCCACTTCCACGGCCTTCAACATGGCTTCCACGCTGTGCGGCGCCTTGATTGGAACGGGACGCACGCCCCAGTAAAGATTTAGCCGGTTACAGACCTCCGGCACATGAGAGAAGGCATAGACCTCGGCACGGGGACGGTACTTGGAAATCAGTCCAGCCGTTTCACCGCTAGCGGTGAAGACCGCGATGCCGTGCATCTTCAGCTCTTCCGCTACATGGGCTACACTTTCGCAGATTGCCTCGGGAATCGTCAACTCCCGCGTATCCCGGCGCCGGGTTGTCGCCACTCTCCGGATGTCGGCTTCGGCTTCGATCACGATGCGCGCCATCATGCTGACGGCTTCGCGAGGGTGCTGGCCGCTGGCGGTTTCGCCCGAGAGCATCACCGCATCCGAGCCATCGTAAATTGCATTGGCCACGTCACTGGCCTCGGCACGGGTGGGGCGCGGATTCTGAATCATCGAGTCGAGCATCTGCGTGGCAGTGATGACCGGTTTACGCCAGTAGAGAGCGCGACGGATGACATGCTTCTGGATGATGGGAACCTTCTCGGGTGGAACTTCGACGCCCAGATCGCCACGCGCTACCATGACCCCGTCGGCAATCTTGAGAATCTCTTCGAGATTCGCAATGGCCTGGGGCTTTTCCAGTTTTGCAATGACCGGCGTGCAGTGGCCGGCGGCGGCAATGATCTTCTTGACCGCGAGAATGTCGGCAGCGCTGCGAACGAAGGAGATCGCAACCGCATCCACGTGGATCGAAAGCCCGAAGGCGAGATCCTTTTTGTCCTTGTTGGTGAGCGATGGTGCGCTGAGCACTGCGCCCGGCAGGTTGATTCCCTGGTGCTCGCCCAACAGCCCACCGTCCATCACTTCGCACAACACGTCATCGCCCTGGACCTTGAGAACCTTTAGCGAGAGACGTCCGTCGGAGAGCAGGATGCGTGAGCCGATTTCAACTTCGCGCGCCAGGGTCTTGAAGGTGGTGCCCAGCAACTCGGCGGTGCCTTCAATTTCCTTGTTGGTGATGGTGACGCGCGCGCCGGGGATCAAGTTCACCGGGGTGTGATTGCGTAGCGCGCTGGTACGAATTTTGGGACCCTGCAGGTCCTGCAGAACACAAACCGTGCGACCCAGTTCGGCGGCCAACTTGCGCAGAGTGCGAACCCGCCGCAAGTGCTCCGGGTGAGTGCCATGAGAAAAGTTGAGGCGTGCCACATCCATTCCCAGCAGCAGCAACTGACGAATGTCGTCCTCGGTATCCGAAGATGGGCCAAGGGTGCAGACGATTTTGGCACGGCGTCGTACAAGACAGTTTTCTTCCGTAGGTAACATCTTCAGCTTCTCAGTCATGGTTTCTTTCCATTCCGCTCACCAGTGTCCGCGTCGGGCTCAAGTTTGGAAAAGCTCCCGAACAGATAGCGCGGATACCGCACCGCGTTGAACTCTGCCCCAATCAATATCAACAAGGAAACGAGGTAGAGCCAGATGAGCAGGGCAATGGCGGTACCTACCGATCCGTAGATGACTCCGTAGTCGGCAAAATGGCGGAGGTACCAGCCGAAGATGGTGGTGCAGGCAAACCAAAGGCCTGTGGCCAGCACCGAGCCCGGCAAGACCCTGTGCCAAGGCTGCGTGCGTGGCAATCCGTGATGATAGACAAGGGCAACAACCGCAATCGTGGTCACCAAGGCGATCAGCCAGCGCACCACCGTCCACGTGGCCAGCAGGTACAGGTCGAGTTCACGATTGGCGTGGAATGCCAGCCAGTGTTCAATCTGGTTGCCGAAGGCGAGCAGAAAGCTGGCGAAGGCCAGCGGCACTCCGGCCAGAAACACCAGCAGAAACGAGATCATCCGCTCCTGTGTAAGATTCCATGTCTTCGGCATCTGGTAGGCACGGCGGAAGCCTTCCATGCAGGAGATCATTACGCCGGAGCCGGTCCAGAGCGTGAGTGCCGAGGTGGTAGCGATCATGCGGAACGGCGCTGGGTTGCGGCCCTGAAAAAATGTGAGCAGTGATGGCGCGGTGCCCGCAGGCATGATTCCGCCGATGGCAAAGGAGATTTCGCGGATAAAACCCAGCGTGCTGTGCGATGCGGTAAGAATGGACGAGATAAGAAGAACGGCGGGAAACAGAGTGAGAATTGCGGAATAGGCCGCGGCTTTCGCTATGGCGAACTGGTCATGCTCCAGCGTCCTCACTACAGCAATCTGTACCTGCTTCAGGAAGCGCAACATATATAGGGTGCAGTCCCTGGATTCTCCAAAATTCAAATTAAGGCTGGGCCACAGTGATTGTACTTGACTGGCCGCAGCTTAGGTACTGGGAAGTAAGTCAGAAACATATTCCTAAATGGTCACAACTGCTTTTCCATCCGAATCAGATGCACTGGCATGGTGAGCTTCTGCAAAAGCTCCTCCGGCACTTCCATTGTGCCTGCTTCGCGGTAGCCAAACTTGGCGTAAAGCTGGAGCAGATTGGTGCGCAGGTGGACCACAGAAAGCTCGGCGGCCCTGCATCCGGCTTCGCGCAGAATTCCCTCGACTGCCTGCATCACGGCCCGGCCCATCCCGGAGTGCTGCAGACCTGGGTGAACCGCCAGCATACCGATGTAACCTCGCTCGCCGCGCAGTTCGTAGTACGCCGAGGCGATCAATTGCGCGCCCTGATGGGCGAGCAGGAAGTGCCCGCTGCGGAAATGTTCCTCAAGCTGTGCTGCGTGAGTGCGCGGGCGATTGACGAAGAATGCTTCCACTTCAAACGCGGCGTTTACGAGGTCTACCATCTCGGGGATGTCGTCCGCCGTGGCTTGGCGGAGAGTGACTCCGGCGGGCAGCTCCCGTGCGGTGGTTGCGTCGGTCAAGAGGGACTCCTTGCTGAAACAAAGGGCCGCATCCGGAGATGCGGCCCCTGTAAGTGACACGCTTGCGAGCCGGGTACGCGCCGACGGACGGCGCTCCGGCTCGCGGCGCGAGGCTTAGCCTTCGGCGGTGAGTTCTTCCGCTTCGTTCTCGCCTTCAGTCCGCATGAGTTCGAGGTTGCGTTCGAACTCCTCCTGCTCTTTGCGGATCTCTTCTTGAACGTTTTCGGCAGCCGCTTCGAGTTCCGGAGCCAGTTGCACGTTGCGGTAGTACTCCATGCCGGTTCCGGCCGGAATCAGGCGTCCGACGATGACGTTTTCCTTGAGACCGCGGAGCCCGTCGATGGAGCCGGTGATGGCTGCCTCGGTGAGTACGCGGGTGGTCTCCTGGAACGACGCCGCCGAGATGAAGCTGTCGGTGGAGAGCGATGCTTTGGTGATGCCCAACAGCAGCGCGCGGCCCGTGCAGGGCTTGCCGCCGAGAGCAATGACCCTCTCGTTCTCCTCGCGGAAGCGGAACTTATCAATCTGCTGTTCGAGCAGGAAGTTCGTATCTCCCACGTCCTCGATCTTCACCCAGCGCAACATCTGGCGCACGATGACTTCGATGTGCTTGTCGCTGATGGCCACGCCCTGGAGACGGTAGACTTCCTGGATTTCGTTCACCAGGTAGGCCTGCAGCTCCTTTTCGCCGAGCACGGCCAGAATGTCATGCGGGTTGAGCGGCCCATCCATCAGCTGTTCGCCGGCGCGGATGCGCTCGCCTTCCTGCATGTTGATGTGAATGCCGCGCGGTACCGAGTATTCCTTTTCGGTGCCATCGTCGGCGACCACGTAGATTTTGCGCTGACCCTTGGCGACTTCGCCGAACTTCACCACGCCATCGATTTCGCTGATGATCGCGGTTTCGCGCGGCTTGCGGGCCTCGAAGAGTTCAACGACGCGCGGCAGACCGCCCGTGATGTCCTTGGTCTTCGTGGTTTCGCGCGGAATCTTCGCCAGAACGTCGCCCGGTGAAACCTCGTCGCCGTCCTGCACCATCAAGTGCGCACGCGAGGGCATCAAGTAACGCTTGTTGCCCTTGGCTCCCTTGATGACCAGCGCCGGCTGGCGCTTTTCATCCGGAGAATCGGTTACAACGTGGCGCGACAGGCCGGTGACTTCATCCACTTCTTCCTGCAGCGTGGTGCCGTCGAGCAGATCCTTGAAGGCCACCGCGCCGCCGATTTCCGTGATGATGGAGAAGGTGTAGGGGTCCCACTCGAGCAGGGTCTGTCCGAGTTTGACCGCATCGCCTTCGTTCACTTTGAGGTGCGCTCCGTATACCACCGCGTAACGCTCTTTCTCGCGGCCCTTGTCGCCCAGCACCACAATGGAACCGTTGCGGTTCATCACCACCAAGCCGCCATCCTTACTGCGAACGGTCTGCAGGTTGACGAAGCGCACCGTACCGTTGTTCTTGGCCTCCTGGCGCGACTGTTCGCTCACTCGTGACGCCGTACCTCCAACGTGGAAGGTACGCATGGTGAGCTGAGTACCCGGTTCGCCGATGGACTGCGCGGCGATGACGCCGACCGCTTCGCCCAACTCCACCAGACGGCCCGAGGCGAGGTTGCGTCCGTAGCACTTGACGCAGACGCCGCGCTTGGATTCGCAGGTGAGGACGGAGCGAATCTTGACCCGCTCGATGCCCGCCGCCTGGATGCCCACCGCGAGGTCCTCGGTGATCTCCTGGTTGATATCGACGATGACGTTGCCTTCGTAGTCCTTGATCTTCTCCAGCGAGACGCGGCCCACAATGCGGTCGCGCAGCGCTTCAATCACGTCTCCGGCTTCTACAATGGAGCCCACATAGATGCCGTCAGCAGTGCCGCAATCGTACTCGCTGATAATCACATCCTGCGAGACGTCGACCAGGCGGCGGGTCAGGTAGCCCGAGTCGGCGGTCTTCAATGCCGTATCGGCCAAGCCCTTGCGCGCGCCGTGGGTCGAGATGAAGTACTGCAACACGGTGAGACCTTCGCGGAAGTTCGCCGTGATTGGAGTCTCGATGATTTCGCCGGATGGTTTTGCCATCAAACCACGCATACCGGAGAGCTGGCGGATCTGCTGTTTGGAACCGCGGGCGCCCGAGTCGGCCATTACGTAAATCGGATTGATGACGCCGGCCTTGTCGCGCTTTTGCATGTCGCCGAACATCTCGTCGGCCACTTTTTCCGTGATGCCGGACCAGATCTCGACGACCTTGTTGTAGCGTTCGCCCTGGGTAATGGCACCGTCCAGATACTGCTTCTGCACGGCGATCACCTGGTTCTGCGCATCGCCCACCACGGTCTTCTTGGAAGCCGGGATGACCATGTCGTCGATGCCGATGGAAAGGCCCGAGCGGGTGGCAGCCATAAAGCCGAGGGTCTTCACCTCGTCCAGCATGCGCACCGTGGTCTCAAGCCCGAACTTCAGGTAGCAGAAGTTCACCAGTTGGCTTATGCCCTTCTTCTTGAGCAGGCCGTTGATGTACGGCATCTCCGTGGCAGCAACCCGCAGGCGGTCATTCAGAATCGCCCGGCCAACCGTCGTGTTCACGAACTGGCGGTTAAGAGTAACAGGCTCGGTGTGAATGATCTCCTGATCGTCGTAGGCCGTCGTCAGATCGATGACTTCGCCGGTGTAGCGCAGGCGGATCGGGGTCAAGGTTTCGACCTCGCCGGCCTCGCGCGCCAACAGCACTTCTTCGATGTTGGCAAAGGCACGGCCTTCGCCCTTGGCGTCCACTTTGGCCTTGGTCAGGTAGTAGATGCCGAGCACCATGTCCTGCGTCGGAACCGTAATCGGCTGGCCCGAAGCAGGCGACAGAATGTTGTGCGATGCCAGCATCAGGACGCTGGCTTCTACCTGCGCCTCAGGCGACAGCGGAATGTGAACCGCCATCTGATCGCCATCAAAATCGGCGTTGAAGGCGGTGCAGACCAGCGGGTGAATCTTGATCGCCTTGCCTTCCACCAGCACCGGCTCAAAGGCCTGAATGCCCAGACGGTGAAGGGTTGGAGCGCGGTTCAACATCACCGGATGGTCCTTGATCACCTCTTCCAGGATGTCCCAAACAATCGGCTCCTGCTGCTCCACCATCTCCTTGGCCTGCTTGATGGTGCTGCAGTGGCCGGTCTGTTCCAGACGATGGTAGATAAACGGCTTGAACAACTCGAGCGCCATTTTCTTGGGCAGGCCGCACTGGTGCAGCTTCAAATCCGGGCCAACCACGATCACCGAACGGCCCGAGTAGTCTACGCGCTTGCCGAGAAGGTTCTGGCGGAAGCGGCCCTGCTTGCCCTTGAGGGTATCGCTGAGCGACTTGAGCGGACGGTTGTTGGCGCCGCGCAGCACACGGCCACGGCGGCCGTTATCGAACAGTGCATCCACCGCCTCCTGCAACATGCGCTTTTCATTGCGCACAATCACTTCGGGGGCGTGTAGGTCCATCAGCTTCTTCAAGCGGTTGTTGCGGTTGATCACCCGGCGATACAGATCGTTGAGATCCGAGGTCGCAAAGCGGCCACCGTCGAGTGGAACCAACGGGCGCAACTCCGGAGGAATGACCGGGATCACGTCGAGAATCATCCACTGCGGCTTGTTACCGCTCTTGCGGAAAGCCTCGACCACCTTGAGACGCTTGGCATACTTGAGTCGCTTTTGCAGCGAGGTCTCAGTGCGCATCTTTTCGCGCAGCTCAACCGAGGCCGTCTCTACATCCACGCGCTTCAGCAGTTCCTTGATCGCCTCCGCACCCATCATGGCCTTGAAGCCAGTGGCGCGGAACTGCAGATCAAGGTCGCGGAACTTTACTTCGTCCTTGATGATCTCGCGCTCTTTGACCGGAGCTTCGCCGGCTTCGACGACCACGTAGGCCTCGAAGTAGAGAACGCTTTCCAAATCGCGCAGAGAGATGTCCAGGATGTGCCCGATGCGGCTGGGCAATCCCTTGAAGAACCATACGTGCGAGCAGGGGGAAGCCAGCTCAATGTGGCCGAGACGTTCGCGGCGCACCTTGCTGAGCGTAACTTCCACGCCGCACTTGTCGCAGATAACGCCGCGGTGCTTCATGCGCTTGTACTTGCCGCACAGGCACTCCCAGTCCGTGACTGGGCCAAAGATACGGGCGCAGAACAGTCCGTCGCGTTCCGGTTTGAAGGTACGGTAGTTGATCGTCTCCGGCTTGGTTACTTCACCGTGCGACCAGCTGCGAATCTTCTCCGGCGAGGCGAGCTGAATCTTGATGGCGTCGAAATCCGCAATGTTGTTTCCGAGATCGAATGGGCTCGAGCGGTACAAATTGCCTCCT
>Ga0181520_10011125_pt1 | contig 11885 bp, 6 predicted proteins | sample PEATcosm2014_Bin_29_FD_132451 | JGI IMG/M metagenome (GOLD analysis project Ga0181520, IMG submission 132451) | Peatland microbial communities from MTU Mesocosm Facility, Houghton, MI, USA - PEATcosm2014_Bin02_30_metaG | ecosystem: Environmental > Terrestrial > Soil > Wetlands > Peat | place...
ATATTTTGCTTAAAGAACAATTCCTTACTTCATCATCAAGCATATCAATAATTAAAATAATTTTGCATTGAAATTGAAGGGAATAGAAATATGAAAAAAATAGTATTGATAGTTGTTCCTGTAATAGTAGTACTTATACTATCATTCAAGGGAGTTGAAAAAAGTAATTCAAAAGGAAATTCGGTTTGCGACAGTCTTTCCTTGTCCTCGCAGGAACACCTTGTGATGTCAGTGCTTTGGTATCAGCGCTCTGCTGAAATGAGGGCTATGTATTACCAGAGTTTTTATCTGGCAAAGTTAGCGCTGGATAACAAACTGTCTATTGATAAGTCATCTGATAAGAAAGCGGTGGTCTTCGACCTTGATGAAACTGTTCTGGATAATTCGCCTTATGAAGCTATGATGATTCAAAAAGGACTTGATCATTCAAACAAATTATGGAGGGAATGGACAAAGATGGCTGTTGCTAAGGCAACTCCCGGTGTTGTTGATTTTATTAATTATGCCAAATCAAAAGGCGTAATAGCTTTTTATGTTTCAAATCGTGAAATGGGCGACAGGGATGTTACGATAAATAACCTGCAAAAGGACAATCTTCCTTATGCCGATACGGCTCATGTTTTGCTTAGGGTAAATGGAAATAACGATAAAACCCCACGCTATATAAAAATAGCGGAACATTATAAAATATTACTCACATTTGGCGATAACCTGCGCGATTTTAAAGAGATATTCGGCAACAGGAAAGTCAATTACGGTTTCAATATGGTTGATAGTCTTAAAGACCAGTATGGCGTTAACTTTATTATGCTGCCAAATCCCATGTACGGTGATTGGGAAAAAGCCATTTACCACAATACATATCCATCTTCGGATGTTGAGAAAAGCAAATTAAGAAAAGCCGCCCTTATTGGATATTAATTTTCAATCTCCGGCAAAGAGTTTCGTTTTGCCTGTAGTTCTGCAAGTTTCTTCTTGCCGTAAGTAAGTTTAATAATAAGGATAAATAGAACTGGTATTATAAACACACCTAATGCTGTAGCAGCAAGCATTCCTCCCAGCACGGACCATCCTATTGTCTGACGTGCAATAGCGCCGGCACCAGTAGCCAATACCAATGGAGATACGCCAAAGATGAATGCAAAAGATGTCATCAATATAGGGCGAAGACGCAAACGTACAGCCTCAATTGTGGCTGCCACGACTTCAAAGCCACGGTCAACACGCTCTTTGGCAAACTCAACTATTAGAATAGAGTTCTTTGCAGCAAGACCAATCAGTGTGATAAGTCCTATCTGGGCATAAACATTATTCGACAGGCTGGGAACGCATGTCAGTGCTAATATGGCTCCGAAAGCAGCAAGTGGAACACCAAGCAGAATGGTGAAAGGCACCGTCCAGCTTTCATATAATGCGGAAAGGAAAAGGAAGACAAATAGTATAGACAGTATAAAAATAAAGGTAGAAGCGTTTCCTGATTTCAACTCTTCACGGCTTAAGCCTGAGAATTCGTAACCATATCCTTTAGGCAACACCTGATCGGCAGTTTCCTGCAGGGCTTTAATAGCCTGCCCGCTGCTATATCCGGGTTTTGCATCGCCCACAAATTCAGCCATGCGGTAAAGGTTATAATGTGAAAGCATGGAAGCGCTTTCGGTAACCTTATAACTCATCACAGAGCTTAACGGCAGCATAGTGCCCTGCTGATTGCGGACATAATATTTATCCATATCAACAATGTCGTTCCTGTACATAGTGTCTGCCTGGGCTATTACGTGGAAATTCCTGTTGTATATAGTGAAGTCGTTAATATAGCTGCTGCCAAGATATGTCTGGATAGTGTTAAACACTTCTGACAGGTTCACACCCATCTTCTTGCATTTATCCCTGTCAACAGTAAGCTGATAGTTGGGCGTACGGGCATTGAAGAATGTGAAAGCACGTGCAATTTCAGGACGTTTGTTAGCGGCAGCCATAAAAGCATACACATTTCTCTCGAAAGTCTTCACATCATCATTACTTTCGCGTTGCTGTAACTCGAACGTAAATCCGCCTGTAGCGCCAAGTCCCGGAATAGCAGGAGGAGGTATTACCACAATATTAGCTTCCTTAATGGCTGCGAACTTAGCCTGCAATTGGGCTATGATAGCAAATATCTGCTGAGACTTTTCCTTTCGTTCATCCCAGGGTTTTAACATGCAGAAGATAGTTCCGCTGTTGGATTTATTGGCTCCTGTAATTACATTCAGTCCTGCTATGGCAGAATAATGGGCAACACCTTTGGTCTCCGCCAAAACAGTCATTACCTTCTTCAGCACATCCACCGTGCGCGTGGTGGAAGAAGCTTCGGGCAGTTCAAAGGTTATAAATACGCGCGCTTCATCCTCTAAAGGAATGAAGCCCGTTGGCTTATTCACTATCATTATGTAAGCGCCAAAAATGACAGCAACCAGCAGGATTACAATATAGCGCGAACCCTTTATAGCCCTTTTCACATTATTTGTATATCCTTCCGTTCGTCGGTTAAACCAATTATTGAAATGGAAGAAAAGATAATTAAGCCCTTTTGATGATTTACTTATATGGTGTGGTTTAAGGAACAGGGAGCAAAGAGCAGGAGTTAAAGAAAGTGCAACAAACGCAGATATAAGAACCGAGATAGCTATAGTAATAGCAAATTGCTGATACAATTTACCTACAATTCCGGGCAAAAATCCGGCAGGGACAAACACGGCAGCAAGTACAAGTGCAATGGCGACAACAGGTCCGGATATATCAGCCATGGCTTTATGTGCCGCTTCTTTTGCCGACAGGTGCTGCTCTTCCATATAGCGCTGCACCGCCTCCACCACTATTATCGCATCATCCACCACTATTCCGATTGCAAGTACAAAGCCGAAAAGGGTAAGTTTGTTGATAGTAAAACCGAGAGGTATGAAGAATACAAATGTGGCAATGATGGATACGGGAATTGCAAGTACCGGGATCAGCGTTGAGCGCCAGTCCTGCAGGAAAATAAACACTACCAGTACCACAAGCCCCAGCGCCTCAAGCAGGGTTATGATAACTTCTTCTATCGAAACCCTGACAACAGAAACAGATTCAAATGGAACAGTATAAGCAATATCACTTGGAAATGATTTGCTGAGTTGGTTCATCTGGGCATATACCCCGTTGGCAACATCAAGGGCATTGCTGCCGGGTGTCTGGTAAATAATAAGGAATGAAGAAGGCCTCTTGTCAACATACGATACGCCTGAATAATTGAATTTACCCAGTTCTACACGCGCCACATCCTTTAAATACACGATAGAGCCTTTGGCTGGATCGGACCTTATGACAATATTCCTGAAATCTTCCACACTGCTTAGCCTTCCGTTAACAATAGCCGTGTATTCAAACGGCTGACCCGTAGGCTGCGGAGGTGTGCCAATTGAACCGGCAGCCACCTGCACATTCTGCTCCTGCACAGCATTGAGAATGTCGGTAGATGATAACCCAAGGCTTGCCATTTTATCCGGCTTTAGCCAGAGGCGCATGCTGAAATCGTCGGCACGTGTGTAAATATCCCCTACGCCTTTAACTCTTAGAAGTGCATCCCTTACAAAGATATTGGTGTAATTGTCAATAAACTGTATGTTGTGTGTGCCATTAGGCGAATACATAGCAACAAGCATAAGATTGCTCGGGTTGCGCCTGCGTACCGTAATTCCAAGTCTTTTCACTTCGTCGGGCAGAACGGGTGTGGCAATATTTACCCTGTTCTGAACTTCAGTGGTGGCATTATCAACATTTGACCCAATATCAAAATACACATTTATGGTAGAACGCCCGTCGCTGGTGCTGTTGCTCTGCATATAACTCATGCCGGGCGCGCCGTTAACCTGAATTTCGATTGGATTGGTTACGGTTTGTTCTACTGTAGTGGCATCGGCGCCTATATACTGGCAGGTTATCTGTACCACAGGCGGGGTAATGTCGGGGTACTGGCTTACAGGCAGACTGGTTATAGCCAATATTCCGATAATTACCAAAACCATTGATATTACTATTGCCGTAATGGGGCGTTTTATAAAGGTATCGGCTATCATGAAATTATCTCCGGGTTTACAATTTTCTTTTTCTTATTCCTTATTCTTAATTCTTAGTGATTTGTAGTTATTCATCGTCATTACGCTTCGCTGTCATTTGTAGTCATTGCTTATTGAAACAGTTAATGACTTAATTACAATTAATGACATCGCAAAGCGATAAATGACCATAAATGACGCTGCGCAGCAGCAAATTACCATGAACTTCTATTCTTTAATAAACTTACTCACTTCCATCCCTTTCTCCGTCCTCACTTTCACCACGTAAACACCATTTGGAAAATCAGCAACGTTAATGGTAATCGGTGCTCGGTTATCAGTAATCGGTGAAGTGTAAATCTTTTCTCCAAGCAAATTAAATACCTCCACACCGCTTACCGAACACTGATTACCGATTACCCTTATTTCCCCGCTTGCCGGATTCGGGAAAATGTCTATCCCTGCCGCCATCATGCTTTGCGGGGCAATACCAGTATTAGGATAAATGGAAATAAAGTTTCCAAATGCAACAGGATATTTACCAACCGGAATTGTAGCCATAATAATATCAGTAGCTGTATTTATCACACTTACAGTATTGGAATCTTCATTTGCAACATAAATCTTACTGCCATCGGGACTTACAGATACACCTTGTGGAAAAGAACCAACCGGAATTGTAGCCGTAACAGTATTAGTAGAGCTGTTTATTACACTTACCGTATTACCAATATCATCAAAAGTACCACTATTCACAACATATACCTTACTTCCATCGGTACTAACTGATACACAATTTGGAAAAGAACCAACCGGAATTGTAGCTGTAACAGTATCGGTAGAGGTATTTATTACACTTACAGTATTGGAATTACTATTTACAACATATACCTTACTTCCATCGGGGCTAACAGCTATACCTGAAGGCAAAATACCAACTGGAATTGTATCAGTAACAGTATTGGTAGCAGCATTTATTACGTTTATAGAACCAGGATAAGCATAATTTGTTATATAGACTTTACTTCCATCTGGGCTTTCAGTTACACCATAAGGAGCAAGAATTGGAAATGTAGCCGAAACAATATTGCTAGCAGTGTTAATTACACTTACAGTATTAGAATCAGTATTTGCAACATATACCTTGCTTCCATCGGGGCTAACAAAAATTCCATCAGGCCATGAACCAACTGTAATTGTAGCCACAATAGTATTAGTAGAAGTTTTAATTACATTTACTGTATTTATATAATCATTATTTGCAACATATACCTTGCTTCCATCTGGGCTTACAGATACACCCCAGGGTTCAGAACCAATATGAATTGTAGCCGTAACAGTATTTGTTGCAACATTAATAACAGATACGCTACTATCGCCATTATTCGTTATATATGCAGTTTGGGCGTGGGCGTGGAATTTGAGTAAAAAGAAAGCTAGAAAAAAGAATAGAGAATGGGAGAATGGGAGAATGGGAGATGGTTTACGAGTTACAAATGTTGACTTACGACTTACGACTGTTGCGGTGGTTAATTTCTTCATAGCGGTTGTCATTGGTTAATATGCTTTACTCATTACGGCTAAACATTTATCGTTAAGCGGCATTGGCATATTCATTAGCGCACTTCCCGCAGTCGTTATCGCTTGCTTCGCATCAAGGCGGGCATATCCCGTAATCGTTTGCACAGTTCCTTTTACCATCCGCGCCTGTCTCGCCGAAAGGCGGACACTTCCCGCAGTCGTTAGCGCTTGCCTCGCATCAAGGCGGGCATATCCCGCAGTCATTTGCGCACATGCTTTTATCGTCCGCGCACATGCGGAAGCAGGGAAATCAGTGGAATTACATCGTAAATCAGTGGAATTACAATAGAATTCGGGTAAATTACAACAGAATTCAGGTGAATTACGATAGGAATCAGTGGAATTATAACAGAATTTAGGTGAATTACAATAGAAATCGGTGGAATTAAGGCATAATTCAGTGGATTTACAAAAGAATTCAAGTAAATTACGATGTAATTTAGTGGAATTATAACAGAATTTAGGTGAATTATAATAGAAATTAGTGGAAATATGTTCATTCGCTACACCCAAAATGAACGGGGCTGTCTGCATTGCGACTGTTTCCATAGCCGTAAAGTCTATCGCAAAGGAGCTTTCCTTTAGTGCACCTGCCTTGCCGCCTGCCTGTCCGGTAGGCAGGGCAGGCAGGTAATCCATTGTATTTATACCTGTTGCGCTATTCATTTGCAGCTATTTACCTTGTTGTTTCTGTGGCGGGGCAATGCTTACTGCCGACCCGTCATGCAGTTTCTGTATGCCGTCAACAGCTATGGTTTCACCGCCATCAAGTCCTTTTAATATAATAACATCTGAGCCAACCCTGGGACCAAGAGCCACCTTCACCTGTTTAACAGTTTGGAGTTTAGAGTTGGGAGTTGGGAGTTGGCGCACAAATACAAAATATTCGCCCAATTGCTCCAGCACCGCCTTAAACGGAACAAGCACCTGCTCGCCTGCATTTGCATTCAGCACCAGCACTTTGCAACTCATGCCCGGCTTAAGCATCTTTTCGGGATTGGGAACGGTAATCCTTACCCTTATTGAGCCTGTCTGCATATCTACAGCCCTGTCGATAACACTTATTTTTCCCATATACGGATACATTGAATTATCAGGCAGTGTGATACGGAATGTCGTGTCATTCGAGTTAGGAGTACTCTGAACTCCTGACTCCTGACTCTGAACTAAATTCTGGAAACGGCTAAGTTCGGTTTCGCTAATTTCAAAATCAATGCCCATAGGGTCGTTTGACGACACCGTATTAAGAAGAGTTGTTCCCGGTGTAACGAGGGCGCCCAGCTTAACGCTCGAAAAACCGATAGTGCCGTCGAAAGGAGCATTGATAAGGGAATAATCGAAATCTGTTTTTGCTTTTATTAGTTCCGATTTGGCAGCATCCACCTTTTGCTTGGCGCTGCTAAGGTCGGTCACTGAATTTTCATAAAGCTGTTTTGCAACGGCATCCTTCTGGTTAAGGTCGGTGTAGCGGTTTGCGTCGCGCTGAACCTTCTCCAATTCATCTTCTGCAATCTTTACATTTGCCTGTGCTTCTTCATAAGCAGCTTCGTATTTGCGCCTGTCAATTTCATAGAGCTTCTCCCCCGAAGCAACCGTTTTCCCTTCGGTGAAGTACATACCTGTAATATATCCGCTAACTTGTCCGCGTAACTCCACCTCTTTCAGCGCTACTACGTTGGCAGGATAAGGATTGTAGAATATGGTTTTCGTCAAATTGGCTTTGGTAACCGTAACCGGTACGGCCTGCTCAGCCTGTTTTACTGCATTACCGCCGCAGGAAATAAGCAGAGAGCAGCAGGCAATAAGCAGTAGGCAATATAGAATAAGGTTCTTAATATTCATTATTTGTTAGCAATTAGTTGTCATTTTTATTTTAACCACAAAGGGCGCAAAGTTGTTCGCAAAGGTCACAAAGAAATTTTTTTCTCTGCGTTCTTCCCACTTCGCAGCGAGGCGAGTGCGTGTCTTTTCTTTGTGTTCTCTGTGGTTTAAAACTTTTCTATTTATTTTCATTTCTTAATTTATAAATCAAAAATCACAAATCCTAAATCATCAATTTGTTTTTATTTGTCCCAAAGCTTTCTCCAAGTCCATCTTGCTGGTAAGCACCTGGAAAAGCACATTCAAATAGTTAAGTTCCGAAGTCCGCAGATCTGTTTCCGACACTATCACTTCAAGGTACGCCTTGATGCCCTTGTCATACTGGAACTTCACAGTGTTAAAGATATTCTTCGCAATGGCGATATTGTTCTTTGCAATCCGCAGCTCATTCAGGTTGCTGATATACGCCGCAAGCGCTGTGGTATATTCACTGTTGATCTCGCTCTTCAGGTAGTCCATTCCAAGCTGGAGGCGTTTATATTGTATCTTCGCCTTGCTCAGGTTCTCCAGCCTGTTTGCACCCTGGAAAATGGGAAGCGATATTTTCAGTCCCAGAAAAGAATCAGGATATTTGGTGTTATATAGATCGGAAAACTGGTTGTTGCCGAATTCGGGGGCATAGTCGTAATAAGCTGAGAGGGTAGGCAGAAACGACCACCTGTAATAGCCCACCTCAATGTTCTGCAACTTAAGCGCAGTCTGCATTTGCTGATATTCTATTCTTTTGCCGTAATCCAGCGCCTTAGCCGTGTCAATCAATATGTCATTCTCGTATTTGGAAGAATCGTATAAAACAGTTAACGACTTTTCCGGCGCCACTCCTATAAGTTGCTTTAGCACGGAATACTTGCCTTTCAGCGCTTCTTCGGTTGATTTCCTTTGCGCCTGCGTATTGCTGAGGGATATCTGGGTACGCTGGTAATCTATATTATCTGTAAGCCCATTCTGATACAGACTGTAAGCATCATTATAATTACGCTGCAATCGGAATATGTCTTCATCCAGCACATTAAGCTGCTCCTCCGTCAGCAACACATCGAAAAATGCTTTGGTTACATCCACATAGGTATTTATCTTTGAGCTCTCCGTGTTCTCTGAAGCCTGGGTTTTAATCGTTTTTGAAGTTCTGGCGGCAAAAAACAAACTGTTGCTGTATAACATCTGGTTCACGGAAAATGTTCCTGCTGATACATAATTTGTTGCAGAAGGAAGAATAACATAAGGCGTGTACGAAGGAGGATTATTCAGGTTAGGATATTCAGTTATCGGTATCTGCATAAAATGCTGCACATAGCCGTCAGCTTCCACTTGCGGATACCAGCCAGACATAGCTATTCTAATATTTCGCATGGTAATATCTTCATCAAGCTGCGATTGTTTAACAATGTCTTGGTTTGCCAGCGCATAAGTAATACATTGTTGCAGGGTAACCTTTGCAGGAAGGGTATCACTTGTTTTCTGAGCCATTGAAAAATTGGCAATGACAAGAAACAAGAGGCTAATCAGACCTTTTCTGATAAAATCAATTCTGTGTTCCTTTAAAAATATGTATTGAAAAAAATATTTCATTTGATAATAAGCCCTGCTTTAAGCTATAAATAAGTCTCCATTAATCGGGATGCAAAATTAAACCAATTAATGTAACTATAAGTTAAAATATTTTAACAAATACAAGATGAATTAACGTGCATTTCTTTGCTGAGCAAGAGCCTCTAGCTTCTTTTTGCCGTAAGCAACCCTGATGATTACAACAAACAATACTGGAACTATAAATATAGCCAGTGATGATGCTGAAATCATACCGCCAAGGACGGTAAACCCTATAGTTCTGCGGGCTACAGCTCCGGCACCGGTTGCCAATGCAAGTGGCAGTACGCCAAAAATAAAAGCAAGAGAGGTCATGATAATAGGTCGCAAACGCAGGCTGACTGCTTCAATGGTGGAATTAATTAGGTTTTCACCCCTGTCCACACGAATCTTGGCATATTCAACTATTAATATCGCATTCTTGGCAGCAAGTCCGATTAATGTTATAAGCCCAATTTGTGCATAAACATTGTTACTAAGTGCAGGTATAAATGTAAGCGTGAGTATAGCTCCAAAAGCGCCTATCGGCACTGCCAGCATAACAGCAAAAGGAACCGACCAGCTTTCGTACAAGGCTGCAAGGAATAGAAACACAAAAGTGAGGGAGAACAAAAAGATATAAACGGTCTGAGAACCGGCTATTATTTCTTCATAACTTAAACCCGAGAACTCATAGCCATATCCCCGTGGTAAGGATTTGGCGGCTACATCTTTTAGTGCATCTATGGCCTGACCGCTGCTATATCCAAAAGCAGGACCTCCATCTACTTCGGCACAGCGGAAGATATTAAAATGAGGAATAACAGGAGCAGCTTCTATCGGCTCGTATTTAATAAGTGAACTGATAGGCAGCATCTCCCCGTTGCTGTTGCGTACGTAATATTTTTCCATATCAGATACCAGTCTGCGGTATATGGTGTCGGCTTGCACCACCACATGATATGTCCTGTTGTAAAGCGTGAAATCGTTTACATAAGAACTGCCCATATAGGATTGAATTGTAGTAAATACATCCGAAATATTCACTCCCATCTTCATACATTTTTCCCTGTCAACAGTAAGGTTGAAGCTGGGCGTGTGGGCTGTATAATATGTTACGGCACGTGAAATGGCAGGGTTCTTATTTGCTGCATTGACAAAATTTTTAACCACTTTTTCAAAATCGTGAACATCATCGTTCGTACTACGCTGTTCTATCTGTATAGTAAAACCCGCTGACTGACCTATTCCCGGAATAGGGGCAGGCTGCATTACTATTACCTTTCCGTTTTTCAAACCCGCTGCCGCTATACGTTTATACATCACTTCAACGATGCCCGGCACCTGTTCTTCAGGCGTGCTTCTCTGACTCCATGGTTTCAACATACAGAAAATTGTCCCGCTGTTCGACTTCTGTGCACCGTTGGTAATATTAATTCCCGATGAAGCTAAATAATGAGCTATGCCCGGTGTTTCGCCGACTACCTTCATTAACTTGGTAAGGAATTCTACTGACTGAATAGTAGATGAACCTTCCGGCAATTCATAAGTAACCTGTAACCTTCCCAAGTCTTCATTAGGAATAAAACCGGAGGGTTTGAATTTGAATAAGAAGTATGTGCCGATACCAATAATTAACAGTAGAATGATGACGTACCTTGATTTATGGATACCTCTTTTCACTCCGTGTGAATAGCGGACAGTAACCTTATTGACCCCGATATTAAACAAATAGAAGAATTTATTTATTCCTTTAGAATTCTTATCAATATGGTGCGGCTTTAAAAGAAGGGTACATAAAGCAGGCGTTAGCGACAAGGCTATAAATGCAGAGATCAATATGGATACTGCAATGGTAATGGCAAATTGCTGGTATAACCGGCCCACTATGCCGGGGATAAAAGCCACAGGCACAAATACCGAAGCCAGTATTAAAGCCACGGCGATAACGGGAGCGGTAATGTCTTTCATGGCATGTTTAGTGGCTTCTACAGGTGACTCATGCCTCTCATCAATATTGCGCTGTACGGCTTCCACCACTATAATTGCATCGTCCACCACTATGCCTATTGCCAGTACAAAGCCAAACATAGTGAGCGTATTTATAGTAAAATGCAATGGGACAAAAAAGATGAATGTGCCAAGGATAGATACAGGGATAGCCAGCAGCGGAATAACTGTGGTGCGCCAGTTCTGTAGAAAAAGAAATACAACAAAAGCTACCAGGCAAAGAGCAATAAAAAGCGTTTTCTCTACTTCTTCCATTGAAACTTTTACGATAGTTACCGCTTCGAAAGGTACTTTGTAATCAACATCTTCAGGAAACGATTTCTTTAGTTCTTCCAGTTTGGCATATATACCGTTAGCCACATCTAACGCATTGGCAGTGGGCAATGCGTAAACCATCAGCACAGATGCCCGCTTGCCATCACAATATCCGTTGCTGGAATAGGTGAATTTGCCTAATTCCACCCTTGCAATGTCCTTGATGTAAACCATACGACCTGTGCCGGGTATGGTTTTTACCACTATTTTTTCAAAATCAGCAACCTTGTTCAATCGTCCGTTAACGAGTATAGTGAGTTCGTTTGTTTGTGTCGCCTCCTGCGGAGGAGCTCCTACAGCGCCTGCAGCCACCTGTTCGTTTTGCTCGTTTAACGCATTTATAACATCCTTAGGTGTTATGGAATAGGAAGCCATTTTATCTGGATTCATCCAAACACGCATACTGAAATTATCGGAACGGGTATTTACATCGCCTACGCCCGGCACACGAAGCAGGGCGTC
>Ga0181520_10011126_pt1 | contig 11883 bp, 7 predicted proteins | sample PEATcosm2014_Bin_29_FD_132451 | JGI IMG/M metagenome (GOLD analysis project Ga0181520, IMG submission 132451) | Peatland microbial communities from MTU Mesocosm Facility, Houghton, MI, USA - PEATcosm2014_Bin02_30_metaG | ecosystem: Environmental > Terrestrial > Soil > Wetlands > Peat | place...
CATACTCGCGCCTGAATGGAGAAGCCGACTGCGCCAGCCACAAATTGCTGGATGAAATCCTGCGACGGGAATGGGGCTTCCGCGGCTATGTGGTTTCCGACTGTCAAGGAATTAGGGACATTTTTGAGAATCATCACCTTGCGAGCAGTGAGGAAGAAGCTTCCGCCATGGCGCTAAAGGCGGGATGCGATCTCAACTGCGGCAATGAATACATGTCGTTGCCCGCGGCCATGAAGCAAGGCCTGGTGAGTGAAGCCGACGTTGATACCGCTTTAAAGCGCCTTCTGGAAGCGCGGTTCCGCCTGGGGATGTTCGACCCTATCGAAAAGGTCCCGTACGCGCGAATCCCTTTTTCGGTTGTGGACAGCGGCAAGCATCGCGCGTTGAGTTTGCAGGCGGCGCGGGAATCGATTGTCCTGCTCAAGAATGATCATCACCTCCTGCCTCTGAGCAAGACACTCAAATCCATTGCCGTGGTGGGTCCGAACGCCAACGACGTGAAGGCGCTCCTGGGCAATTACTATGGAACGCCGTCGCTGGCGGTCACTCCCGTGGTGGGAATTCGGCAAAAGGTTTCCTCCCTGACCAGGGTCATTTACGCCAAAGGCTGCGAACCGGTTGAGCCCCCAACCATCGCCACTTCTTTGGACGAAGCGGTTCGCGCTGCCCAATCTGCCGATGTTGTCGTGGTGGCGTTGGGGTTGTCAGGCGACCTGGAAAATGAGCAATTCGAAATTGAAACCGAGGGCTTTTATTGGGGGGATCGCACCTCCCTCGATCTCCCCCGCGCGCAGGAGAAACTACTCGAAGCCGTGGCCGCGACCGGGAAGCCGATAGTGCTTCTCCTGTTAAATGGAGGTCCCATCACTACCACCTGGGCCAGCATCCATGCGGGCGCCATCGTTGAGGCCTGGTATCCCGGCGAAGAAGGCGGCACGGCGATTGCCGATGTCCTGTTCGGCGATTACAATCCTGGTGGCCGATTGCCCGTCACGATCTACAAGTCTGTTGATCAGCTCCCGCCTTTCGGGGATTACAAGATGGCAGGCAGAACTTACCGGTACTTTTCCGGCGAACCGCTTTACCCCTTCGGCTATGGGCTGAGCTTCACCCATTTCCAGTACAGCCATCTTGAAACCGGGGCGCGGCAAATAAAGCCCACCGGGAATCAGCGCGTCAGCGTTGAGGTCAGGAACTCCGGCGCGCTCGGCGGCGACGAGGTGGTGCAACTCTACCTCTCCCATTTAAACTCTCCTGTCCCCGTTCCCATTCGTGCCCTGGCGGGGTTCAGTAGGGTTTACCTGAAGCCGGGTGAAAGCAAAGTGATCAGCTTCAATCTCACTTCTCGCCAGTTGTCGGTGATCGATAACAATGGGAAGCGCGTTGTCCTACCGGGGCAGTTTAGAATCGAGGTGGGAGGCAAGCAGACTGGATTCCGCGGAACCGCTGACGCATCAACCACCGAGGTCGTGTCGACCCAGTTTGAAGTTGCGGGCGCGGCTGTCACGGCGGAATAATTCATCGCGCATCGCTCAATTCAAGCATCGCGATCCCGCACCCAACGCGCCGTTCAGGTGGACCAGTACCTGGAAGTTCGGGAGCCCTCGAAGTAAAGGAATATAGCGACAATTATACCCTTATTGCTTCGGACTATTTGGCACGGTTCTTATGGTTTTTGGTATTCCTGTTAAGTGGTTTTATTTTCCGTATGTTGTCAGCTTTGCGAGGGGAAAAATCGACTTTTCAAGAGCTTGTTTTCAATGACTTCGCCAGCTTAGGGAACTTTGCCCGAGAATGACATTTCGTCATGATACAAATGGAACAATGTGTCCGCTCCAATTTCCTGCTACCCACCTGCCCCGCGAGGTTAGCGCACAGCCGTAGCGCGACCTGCCGGCGGAGATCCCAGGGCGAAACTGATTCGATCCCCATTCCTTCATGCTAGCCTAACAAGTAGGCCCTGTCAAGTGGAAATCCCGCCACGGGCCGGGTACCTCCATAACTTGTCTGCGGCGGGACCCCCTTGATGACAGGCTGGAAGGCAGAATTCTTCACAGGTGTTTCCATCTTTTCCCGTTAGAACCGGCGCGGCCTGCGCACCCTCCGCCGCGCGACGAAAAGGCCGCCCCCACGAGCCGCCCCTTTAAAGCGGCTCCCACGCCATCTCCAATGGCAAGCGACTCTACAAATTTCGGTGGCAAGGCCGTCAATGTAGTTTGTTCGAGGTTACTTCCACTCCCCGCGGGCCGGAAGTGGAGGGCTGCTCGAGTATTTGACTTTCGCTTTGTATTCGCCCATAATTCGTTTGTATACATTGGGACCGGTGCATTTGGCCAACCCAGATTCGAAGTTTGCTTTGAGTAATCGAGCGGGACTCTGGGAACTGTGTTATAAGCGTTCGTTACAAAACCATGGCGGAACAAGAACAGCTAGGAAGCGACGGTCTGGTAGCGAGAGATAGCGGTTTGTGGGCGGCGGAAAAGCTTTACTATCTCGACCACTATTTAGATATCTTCTCTGTCGGCATGAATAAAAAATGGGCCGGCAAACTCTACTATGTGGACCTCTTTGCGGGCCCGGGAATATGCCGGATCCGTGGCACCAACGAGGAAATCGATGGTTCACCACTGATTGCTCTAAAATTCAATTTTGCGAAATACATCTTCATTGAATCTGATACGAAATGTTGCCGAGCTTTGGCGGAGAGAGTCAAAGCCCGTGCCCCTGAGAAAGACGTGGAGATCATTCAGGGAAATTGCAACGATGAGATCGAGAAGATTAATCTGCCGTCTTCCAGCTTAGGGCTGGCCTTCATTGATCCGACAGGGGTCTCTCCGCTTGCTTTTGAGACCATTCGCAAGCTTGCCCATGATCGCAAAATCGACCTCATCCTAAATTTCCCCGAGGGCATGGGGATTCTGATGAATCTCCACCAATACACCCAGAGTGAGAGAAATGCACTCAACCGCTTCATGGGCAGCGCCAGATGGCAGGAAGACTACCGGAAGACGCCGACGACCTTTAATGAGATATGCAAAGGAATAGCCAAGGAGTATCTGGCCAACTTGAAATCCCTGGGGTACCTCGCGGTTGACGGCGACCGGATTCCAGTAAAAACGGACCGGAATTCGTTGCTTTATTACCTGCTGTTCGCCAGCAAACATCCGCGAGGCAACGACTTTTGGCGGAAAATCAAGCTCATCGATCCCCACGGGCAACGTCATCTCTTCTCATGAGCGCGGAACCGGCGGGGTTCTGCTAAACCAGGCATCGTAGATTATGGCTGCGAATTCGGCAATTGAGTGGACAGAGTCCACGTGGAACCCGCTCACGGGCTGCACGAAGATCAGCCCGGGGTGCAAGCATTGCTACGCCGAGCGGATGGCCCTACGGCTTCAAGCCATGCGCCAGCCGAATTATGCCAATGGCTTCGACCTAACTCTTCACGAGAGCGCCCTGGAACTGCCTCTGAAATGGAAGAAGCCCCAGACAGTTTTCGTGAACTCCATGAGCGATCTGTTTCACAAAGCTGTACCCATGGAATTCATCATCAAGACTTTCGACGTCATGCGCCGGGCCGACTGGCATACCTTCCAGGTCCTCACTAAGAGGTCGGACCGCCTTCTGGAACTCTCCCCAAAGATTCCTTGGAAGCCGCACATCTGGATGGGCGTCAGCGTTGAAACAACGAGCTACACTTTCCGCATTGACCATCTTCGCCAAACCGGCGCTATGGTCAACTTTCTCTCCCTCGAACCACTGCTGGGGCCGCTGCCTGGCCTGAATCTCGAAGGCATCGATTGGGTAATCGTGGGCGGTGAATCCGGTCCCGGCGCTCGCCCCATGGACCCGGCTTGGGTTTTGGAGATTCGCGACCAGTGTCTGGACGCGCGCGTTCCGTTTTTCTTCAAGCAGTGGGGTGGAACGAGAAAGAAGAAAGCCGGACGGGAACTCGATGGTCGAACGTGGGATGAAATGCCCGCTTTGGCGCCGACTATGGCCTGACTCTGCCCCGTGCTTCCGATTTAATACGGCGTGGTGTCGACATTGCTTTTGGTGCGGCGACTCTTGCAGCCCGTACCAGGAGTCCGCAGTTTTCGGCCAACCGCCCCGCGTACGTAGGATCAATTGCGCATACATCCAAACCAATCAACGTTCAAAAGGTTAACTTTGAGTTTAGACCTTGCCCCACCGGTGGAAAATTCTTCTTATAAATAGATCGATAGAGGGCATGAATTGCGCCGATAATTGAGTTTATCGCGGACCCGACCGCAGCCTCGGTGGTTGCGGGGATAGCTTTGGGGTGGGTGAGCTGATTGCGAAGATGGATCGCGCTCCCGAGCTGCGACCACCACTTTTGCGACTTATCTATGAGTTTGCCTGAGAACTTTGCATCCTTAGGCTTGGTTGCAGTTTAAACTCTCCGTTTTCAAGCCTTACGTTTCGTTCGAGAATCAATCCCCGTTCGTGAGCGGAAATGTCTGTGCGAATGGAGAACTCCTCTCCAATTGAATTAACCTGAGCTTCAAGGGCACAAAATGCAAGCATCAGAGCAGCGTGGAGGTATGCTGCCTCAGCTGTCAGGTCCTCAACCTCTTTGGCCTTTTCCAGAAACCTCTTTGATTCCTCCAGAAGCTGAATTGCAAACGCATCGAAGTCCGTCACTGTTTCTCCTTAGCTTTTGCCTTTGCTTTTATTACTTCGAGCTGAGCTTTCTTGACGTGATATTTTTTGATTGCTATATCGATAGCAGACGGCGTTATCCCTTGACCGTCTTCTGCCTGCAGGAAGAACAACTCAACAAATCTGCCTCTCTCACGGGGGTCAGTCCGATAACCCAAACCGCGATAGTTTGGCTCGTCTGACTTATGCTTTCCCTGAACCAGGGCAGCAGCATTTAGAGGATCTTTTCTCGTGGAATTTCTTAACGAGAAGTGACGGCTCAAACGCTGAGCGTTGGGATGAAGCATTCCGGCGACGTAAGCCCAAGCCGCCATTACCGCCATATTCAGCGCTTTCTCAGGAAAGTCCGGTTTTGGCTTTTTCTTCTTTTGGTTCTTGAAAGCTTCTCTTTGAGCATCAATGAGAGCCGCGAATTCCTTTGCAGCCTTCAGGAGCTTTTCGTCATCCCACAGCTTCGGGTGATCCGCCTTGAGTTTCTCCCATTCTGGGTCGGGCCCCCCGGTAGGACAGACTATCGGGGACGTGTCGGTTAAGTCAAAGTCCTTGGGGTCAACAGACATGCCTCTGAAATAATTGGTAATGAATGTCCTGGCCATTTTAACGGAAATCGGGCCGCCTCTCTCGTAACGGTCTGCAAAGTCCTGGCCACTTTCAAGGAGTCCTGCAGCTTGGCACCAATCACGCAGTGCAGGCCCTTGAAAGGTCTCCTGCAACCTATCAAATAGGTCTCCAGAAATAGCAATGTTCGTGTTGGATATGAGCTGTACGTCCAACCTCTGCTTCATATCCAATCCGACGTAAACCTTAACTCCGTGGTACTCGTCAACTCCGTCGTTGAGAGCCTCTCGAATAGCTTCATATCTGTGCTGCCCGCCGATGATTTTGAGAGGGTGCTCAGGATCAAATTCTTTCGTGTACTCTGTGACGATGTTGCTAAACGAGCGCTTCTGCTTCGCGTCTTTAATCATCGTCTGATATGCACTGCTGTTCACCATAATTTCCCTGTTTGCGCGATAATCGGGTTGCTCTTCCGGGTCGAGAGGAACATCGACAGTACCCAAGTTAACAATTTTTCCCCCCTTTATATGGCACTCGCAGTAACGAGCGCCTGTTCTAGAGTCTGTCAACTCCAACAGCTGATCGGGCTTCTCGAGTGGTTGAAACTCCTTCGCAAATTCCTGAAATAAACTCTTGGCATGCGCACTAAGTGACTTGGTATCCGGCACAGGTTTGCCCTCCCGTGCAGGGGATTAGACCGTAATGTGCGCTGGTCTGTAAAGCACATACTTGTTCTTTGCCGATTTGTGGACACCTTCAATCTGTCGATTCTTTTGCCATCAACTGGCATGACTGCGATTCACGCTACAGACTGGAGACGTTGATGCTCCCCTTGCTTCGATGGCCTCAACGGTCTTTGTCGAGGGACAGCAAACCTGCTATGCTACCCGGCAAATATAGGTGGTAATCGTGTCAATGCTTGATGGTTCTGCCAGAAGCACCGCCAGGCCCTTGTCGGTTAGGCGACACGTGGATAGTAAGATTCTGCACTTCTCGCTATCGATCGGAGCGGTTGCAGCCCTCATCACAGGGTTCGTCTACATCGCGTCAGCGCTTCCCAACGTACGACGGGCGAAACAGAATAATTCGCGCGCATTGGTGGAAATGAGTTGCGCGGGTGAAACGTGCGACACAAGCTGGTTCACGAGAGACTGGCAATCAGATCAGCCTGACTACGTTATCGACACGGCCAAATTGTATTTGATTGCCTTTCCGACCTCCACGGAGGAAGACGCCGAGCATTTCACCCCGCTTGACTATTTTGATACCGGCTTTATCGAGAAATTCCGACAACCCGTTTCGTATAACACACCGGACGGAGAGGTGTGGCGTTTGTACTCGCGGGAAGCGAAAATGGGGAATACGAACGTCGAGATATGCATCGGTTACGCTATCAATGCCCCTTGGAAGATGTTGGAAACCCCGCCGGCGCTTTTTGAAAGGGTGGATACGACGCTCAAGCGCGAGGCCGATGATCTCGCCAATTTCTCTACCACCAAGGAATCAGTGCCCACAGGGTCGAGGTTTGGACTATCGTCCGACGGATTCGTGATAGTGGATGCGAATACGAAGCACGTCAAAGTCGCCGGCCCTTGGCTTCCGGCGTTCTTGCCTAGCAATACAATACTGCCAACGGCGGGGTATCAATTCTACGTCCGCCGCGACAGCCTCTACCTTCTTGAAACCGACCGACAGGGGCGGCTCCTGGCGGCCTCGCTCGTCTCCATCGGAAGCCTTTGGTGGCTTGCGGCCCTTTGCGGCGTAGTGTTCCTGGGCATGAGCCTGTTGGCTCGCGTCCTAAGCCGGCGATACCTGCGAAGGTATTTTGCTCTATTGGGAATCCAAGTGCCGACTCTCGAGGAAGCCCTGCGAACTGGCGAAGGGCAGCGGGTGGAGTTTAAGCGCGGTCTTTCCGACGACGAAACCAAGACTGGCAGCGTCGACACTGAATTGCTGAAGTCAATTGCGGCATTTGCGAACACAAACGATGGCGTGATCCTCATCGGGGTCGACGATGCGGGCCACGTCAAGGGTCTGGATCTCGACTTTAAACAGAGAGATCGCCTGGAAAGAAAAATCCACCAGCTTGCCCGCAATCGCATAAAACCCACGCCGCCGATCCAGGTCATTTTCGAGGATTTGCGCGGCATAACAATCGCGAGGATTTCCGTGGCGCGGGGCGAGGCCCCCCTTTATATGACGGACGGCGTGGTTTACTTGCGCCAAGGGTCCGCGGACGTTCAGGCCCAACCTGATGATTTGACGCGTCTGGTCGCCGAATTCGCGTTTTAAAGCTTTGCCCCCCACTGATTTGTACTTTTCGCTCCCTCGTCTAACCTTCAGGGTCACCATGACGGTGTAATCACCAAACCGTGGGCATGGTCAGAGCTGGAAGCCGCGGTCAGCGCATTTCTGGCCGCGGGCTTTTCACATCCGCGATACCCCAATGGCAGTTGGCGGGAATCAATCGGAATCGCGGAGCCAGCCACCGGGGCGAAGATAATCGGACCGTGGTCGCTGAGGTCAAAAAGATGAGCCCACGATCAGAAATGCGCTGATCGCGGCTACCAGCCCTGTCACCCCTAAACTACGGGGTGTGCACAAGTGCACAAACACGTGGTCACAATCGACCAGACAGCCGCCTTCGTCGCACTCATGATTATGCTGCTGGTGGCAAACATGAGGGCTGCAGTGAGGGTGAGTTTCGCAGCTTACTCTTGCAGCATCGTGTGTGCAGTCCTCGGGCTATACGCAGCGACGTTCTGAAGACAGATGATGGAGGAAAAGTATGTTCCACTTAATCTGGTACGTTCTCATTGGGCTGATCTCCGGGGTTATCTCGAAATCGGTGATGCATGTGCACATAACGATCTTCTGGACGATCGTGCTCGGCATCATTGGATCGATCATCGGCGGCGCCGTTACCCACCTGCTCTGGCGCTCTTCAAACAACCGATATCATCCCGCCGGGCTCATCTTTTCCACGCTGGGCGCGATCCTGATTCTCTACATTTGCTTTAAGCTGAACATTCACTTTCCCGTGGTCTCTGGCCTCGCATTCCGGTGAGGCGGTCACGTCACGGCCTGATTGGAACGCTGCCACGTTGCGATGGACCCCTCGAACCCGGATTCCGCCCGGGCCACGGCGAACTCGAACCCGCAAAGAAAAGATTCACCACGGAGTGCACAGAGACCACAGAGGAAAGCGCTTCTGCCTTAACGGGCGGGGATGGCGGTTCCTCTTTTTGTTGACGCACAGGTTTGCTCCACCTGCTCTCTGTGATCTCTGTGGCCTCCGTGGTGAAATCCTTGCTTTGCATTCGTTCTAAATGGCTTACCATGGATTCGCCGGGAGAGATCAAGGATTATCTCAGCGCTTATGGGCTGTTGGCCTGGGCTATGTTAGTACGCCCCTGGGGGGCTTGACTCATCAAGTGCCCAACGGAAACCGCCAGGGCCGATGAGAAGTCTGGGTTAGGTGCAATACTGTTCACTTAATGGGTTTCAGGGCATTAAGTGGAAAAGGGTTTTAAGGCGACCCCCTCACCCGTCCCGCCCCGGCTGGTGAAAGCGCCGGTTGCGGTCCACCCTCTCCCCCAAGGGGGCGAGGGAAGTAAATTCAAATTACCTCTCCCCTCGCCCCCTTGGGGGAGAGGGGCCGGGGGAGGGGGTCAAGTTGGGCCCAGTCAGCCTAAGTGAACAGTATTGGGGTTAGGTGCGGAATGGCATTGGCCGACTCGCCCGTCTGCCATACGCGCGGGCCTGCGAACTCTGCACGGTGAGCAAGTGGAGATCCCGCGTCACAGACTTTTTCAGGTGGGGGATGGCCGCGCTGGTTACCCTCTCCTTCTTGACCATTCTCACCATGCCCATGACAAAGGTGTAGCCCATGCGTACGCTTGACAATCGAAATCTACCGCGCTCATACTAGCATTGATTCCTAGATGACTAGAGAGGACATGCAATGCCCAACGCAATCGTTCCCACGGCTTCTAATGACGTTGAAATGCCGGAGCTTAGCCTCGAGCGGGGCAGCTATGTGCCTTACTACCGGCAGATCCGTGACCAGATTGAGGCGATGATCAAAACCGGAAAGCTTCATGCTGGTGAGGCCATCTACTCGGAGGGAAGTTGTGCGATGCAACTCGGCATTAGCAAGATGACTGTGCGGCAGGCATTCCAGGCTCTCCGCGCCGAGGGGTTGCTGATCATCGAGAAAGGCAAACGCCCCGTGGTTAGTACCGGCCGAGTGCAGAAGGACTTTCATCGGCTCCGCGGTTTCACGGAGGAGATGTCACGGCGAGGGCTCAAACCGTCCTCCAAACTCCTGCAGATTGAAAAGGTGGTTCCGGATGCAGCCACGGCAAACCTGCTTCGCCTCCGGGCTCACGAAGAGGTCTATCGCATCCGGCGCCTGCGCTTCACCAACAAGGATGTTGTAGGGCTTGAAACCGCTGTTCTTCCCGCCCGTTTGTGCCCCGACTTGGATAAACAGGATCTGGAGAATCAATCCCTTTACGCCCTCATGACGAACCGCTACAACGTGGGGGTTGAGTGGTCGGAGGAGGACTTGGAAGCAATCCCCGCGGAAAAAGAGCAAGCCAAGCTCCTGCAAGTCAACATTGGGTACCCCTTGTTTTCCATGCGCCGCATCGCTTACGGCAAGGACAATGCCCCAGTGGAATTCACCCATTCCTTGTTTCGAGGCGATCGTTATAGCGCCAGCGTGATTTCCCGCCGCGAATCCTGACCCCACTCGAGGCGGTTGCCCACCAGGTTCCTTCCCCACGCAGAAGGGCCTGCCGCAGCTTCATACCAACGAGAACTTCTCCTCGTGCCAAATCACACCGAGGCTCTCCCGCCCTCCCAAACCCATGGTGAGAATTCCGAGCCAGATCTTTCATTTTTTATGAGCTGTCCTGATGGGAACGGAACCTCCGGGGTGGGCTTGTTAATGCGATGCCCACCCCGGGAATTCCATGTGACTTCCGAAACGGTAAAGACCCGACGCATGAAAGGACAACAATGCTTGACAAAACGCAGCGCAACATATATACAACTCTAGCTATCATTGTCAAGCATAAAATATGATTCCGATCTGTGACTTACACTTCGGTTGTGACCATGCACAAACAGCTCAGGAGATACTCCATGAAAATGCACGCAGCCCGATGGTTTCTCGGGGCATTCATACTCTCCACTTTGGTTCTGGGGACCATGACCGTTGGTGCGCAATCACCCACCTTGCCCGCAGCAAACCACTGGCCGCCACAAGCCTCACAATATCGATTCCACATGATCGGGAACTCGCACATTGACGCCGTGTGGCTGTGGACCTGGCCGGAGGGCATGGCGGCGGTCGTCAGCGCCTTCCGCTCAGCGGCGGAACGCATGAAGGAAAATCCGGAGTTCACCTTCACAGCCAGCTCCGCGCAGTTTTACCAGTGGGTCGCGGAAACGGATCCTGCGCTGATGCAGCAAATCCGCGCGCGGGTTGACGAAGGCCGCTGGGCGGTGGTAGGCGGTTGGTGGGTGGAACCGGACGTGAACATGCCCAACGGTGAATCGCTGGTACGGCAGGGGCTTTATGGGCAAAGGGTGTTCCAGCAACTCTTCGGCCGCAAAGCGGAGATTGGATGGAATCCCGACTCTTTCGGCCATCCCGGAACGCTGCCGCAAATCCTCAAATTACAAGGACTGCGCGCGTACGTTTTCATGCGTCCGCAGCCGCGCGAAAAGACATTACCTTCCGACCTTTTCGAGTGGCAAGGAGCGGACGGCACGCGCGTTCTCGCTTACCACATCCCCATTGCCTACGGGGATTACGACGGGCCCATCATTGACCGGGTTCACCGGATCATTTCGGATTTGCCGGAGGATGCCAAAGACCTGATGGCATTCTATGGCGCCGGCGATCACGGCGGCGGGCCCACAAAGATCAATATCCAGTCCATTCAGGACGCGCGCAGGGAGCCGGGCGCGCCCACCATGGTATTCAGCACGCCGTACAAGTATTTCGACGAGGTCAAGGACCTGCCCAACCGTCCCGTTCTGGCCGATGATCTACAACACCATTCGGTGGGTTGTTATACGGCTGTATCCGAGGTGAAGAAAAACAATCGCGCGGCGGAAATAGCGCTCGCGACCGGAGAGAAGATTGCCGCGCTCGGCTCCGTGGTGGCGGGCTTTGATTATCCCCGAAGCGATTTCGCGGCGGCGTGGAAGAAGGTCCTGTTCCTGCAATTTCACGACAGCCTGGCGGGCAGCGCCCTTCCCGCCCACTATGAAATGGCGCGCCAGGGGCATGGCTACTCGATGGAAGTGGCGTCGCAGGCGATGTACAGGGCGGCGGAGAAGATGGCCTGGCGGATTCCCACGGAGGATCCCGCCTCGGAATATCTGGTGGTCTTCAACCCCCACGCCTGGGACGCCAATCTGAACGTTGAATACGAACTGGGATGGGAGTGGACCTCCGGCGCAACTCCGCAATCCATTCAACAGAATTCCTGGCTGGAAGATGATCATGGAAAGGCCGTGGCGCACCAATGGACGCAAGCCTCTGTGCTCATCGATGACCGCAACACGCTGGCTTTCCGGGCGCCCGTGCCGGCCTTCGGCTACCGGCAATTCCGCTTGCGCAAG
>Ga0181520_10011129_pt1 | contig 11880 bp, 9 predicted proteins | sample PEATcosm2014_Bin_29_FD_132451 | JGI IMG/M metagenome (GOLD analysis project Ga0181520, IMG submission 132451) | Peatland microbial communities from MTU Mesocosm Facility, Houghton, MI, USA - PEATcosm2014_Bin02_30_metaG | ecosystem: Environmental > Terrestrial > Soil > Wetlands > Peat | place...
CCGAAGTTCTTTCCTTTCTGAAGAATCGCCGGAAGTTGCCGAAGGTAATTGTCTGGGCATTCGTTTCGCGTTCTTTTTTGAATAAAATCGAGCCATTTTAATGCGGGTCCCGTCGCGTTTGGGATATTTACATAAAAAGGTATTGCGGCTTTTTACCCTGCCCATTATTTTTATGTGCCGACGCTCCTCCGGGGGGCATCGTGTCGATATCTTTAATCGTCGGTCCTGCCGGTTATATTCCCGAACTTTCGGGATTGCAGCACCACCCTGCGGATAAACAATTGCGTATTCTTATCATAAAAAATATTTTTTCCGATTCGGCCTCCGGAGGGGCGGAATTACTTTGTCATAATATCGCTTCCTCCCTGAGTGAGCGTGGTCATGAATTGTTTGTTCTTGCAGCAAGGCCCGGTTCACGATCCAACCGGTTCAAGGTGGCGGGAAAGCTCATGCGGGTTAAGCCGACGGATTCCATGATAAAATTGATTTCTTTTCGGAAAAAATTCGCCTGGATTCTATGCAGCCTGTACAACTACCATATCACGCGACGGTATATTAATAAAATCAAGCCTGATGTCATTTATCTGCACAATATCGAATGGCTTACAAGCTCCCCGCTTTCCGCCGCCGCAGATTCCGGCATACGGTTGGTCATTCATCTCCATAATCACCACTATCATGAACTGTGGAAATCATCGCGCGGCAATTCCCTTCGAAAAGGGATGCGGGCCATTTTTCATTTGTCTGCCCGCTTTGGGAATGCCCGTCTTATTGCCGTATCGAAGACAATTGCGCGGGAGTTCCTCGATAGCGGGTATAAAAATGAAAACATAGTCACCATCCATAATGGTCTGCCGGAGGCCGTGTTCGGCAGGGCTTTTTCAGGGGTCGAAAGGAAAAACATTCTTTTCGTCGGAGAAATCGCACCGCACAAAGGGATAGAGGTGGCCATCGACGCTATTGGGGTGCTCAGAGATCAGGGCATCTCGTGTAACCTTGACATTATCGGGTCATCTCAAAACAAAACCTACAGGGCGAATATCGGAACAATGATTGAACGTCGCTCGCTCGCCGGGCAGGTGCGTTTTTTGGGAACGTTGCCTCGCGAGGAGGTTTGGGATCAAATGCACGGTGCCGGAATTATTCTGCTTCCTGCCGTCGGGCCGGAAGCCTTCGGCCTGGTTGTCGCCGAGGCAATGGCCTGCGGCGCCTATCCGATCGTTTCAAATCGGGGTGCACTGCCCGAAGTGATCGGCGACTGCGGGTCTCTCGTCGAACCGACACCCCACGCGTGTGCCGAAGCGATACGGCACTACCTGACTTTGCCATGCCGGAGGAAGGATTCGCTCCGGCTCGCCGGCATGACCAGGGCGCGTGAGCTGTTCAGTCTTGAAAATAATATGGCAGAAATCGAGCGCGCTCTTACGTAGAGCATCATGTCCGCCCTGTCCATCATTATCATTAACTGGAACTCAAAGGCACTTCTTTTGAAATGCCTGGCATCCATAGCGCTTCACGAAACGGAGCTCGATTACGAGGTTCTGGTTATTGACAATCACTCCGATGACGACTTTGACGATGTCCGTCCCGATTTTCCGGAAAACTACGCCTTTATCAAACTCGAGGAAAATCTTGGTTTCGGGAGAGCCTGCAATATGGCTGCCTCCCGAGCAAAGGGTGAAATTCTGCTTTTCCTGGGGCCGGACACCGAACTCCTGCGCGATAACGACCTCTGCAATCTCCGGAAAACATACGCGGCGGATCCGCACCGGGGTGCACTAGGCTGCCAATTCGTCACCGCTCGCGGTGAGCGCCAGTATTCATCGGTACCCTTCCCGAGCCCGGCCAATATCGTCAAGGCATGGTGGCGGGAAAATATCGCCGCCATGGGTGCGGTCCGGCGCGCACTCCTTCGCTCCCGCACGATACCGGTTATCGATACCGTCGAACCGTGCGATGCCGTGCTGGGTCATTGCCTTATGGTATCGAACACCAGGTTCCGGCAAGTCGGCGGATTTCCTCCGGATGTTTTCCTTTTTTCCGAAGATATCGAACTCTGCAAAAAGCTCCGGCTTGCGGGCTATTTTAATGCAAAGGATAACCGATGCAAAATCGTGCATCATCAGCACCGGAGCATACGCGAGAAATACGGGTGGGATTTTATTTATCTTGTTCAGGAAAGTCTCGTGCATTTCAACGTGCGCTATCACGGCAGGATGTATGGCGCCCTCGCGGCATTTCTGACGGTTCTCAGGGCACTCTGGAGCCTCGCCTTTTTCTGGGCTTTTTCGGTGAAAGGTAATTTCCGGGAAACGATTATCAGAAACGGAAAGATCCTGCAATACTATTTATTCGTCCGATTCAGGAGAAAATCCGCAGGATGACCGATATGAAAGTCAGCGTTATCGTTCCGACCTATAACCGAATTGAACGGCTGAAACTCTGCCTGGCGGCTTTGCTCAGGCAGACATTTGCAAAACAGAACTATGAAATCATCGTAACCGACGATGGATCGACCGACGGAACGAAGGAATACCTGGCCGATATGCAGGACCGCAAAGAGATCGCCTATCTATGGCATCGCAATGTGGGAACCGCCGGAAATAGAAATATCGGCATTCAAAAGGCGCAAGGCGATATTATTTTATTTATTGATGATGATGTCGAAGCGACGGCCGACCTTGTCGCTCGACACGCCGAGCTTCATACGCGCATGAAAAACGAGTCACTCGTTATTCTGGGGTATACGCCGTTTGCCGCCTCAAGCCCCCGGTCCCCGGCCATGAGCTATCGTAAAAAAAACTGGGACAGCATTTACACTCGAGCCGCCGCCTGGCCCGATGATAAAAAGTTCCAACTGGTGATTACCAATAACCTGTCGATCTCCCGGGCGTTCCTGACGCGGGCGGGGGGCTTCGATGAGAGCTTTCATAATGCAACGCATGAAGATACGGAATTAGGCTACCGCCTGATGAGAATGGGGATGGCTTTCATGTTTTGCCCGGAAGCTCTGGCGTTCCACCATTACTTTATTACCGAATCCGGCAGTTTTTTAAAGGAACGTCAGCGGGGCGAAGCTCAGGTGTTCTTTGATAAGCGGCATCCGGAAACCGGTACGGAATTATCGCTCGATATCCTTAATCCTCCCCGATCATTAAAAATTACGGTCATTCTCTGGCGAAGCTGCAAATGGGTTCTTTATAATAAAACAACAATCGGCCTATTGGTTCGGGTGTGCAGATACCTCTCGTCGACATCGCGCATTACCTTCCTGCTGATGGGCGTCATTCATTGGTATTATTATATCCTAGGGGTGAAGGACGGCATCGGGTCCCTCCTTGCCGGGAAAAACCCGGTAAGCGGAAAGACCGCCCGGTGATTAACCTGTTGGTCACGGTTGCCCTTGGTTTTTCATGAGAATTGGCATTGACATAAGCTGCATTCCTTACGGGCGGGGACCGGCGCGGTATACAACGGAGATAGTGCGGGCGCTTTCCCATTCCGCACACAAGGACGATCATTTTCTTTTTTACAGTCCGTCCGGAGCAACCGTCGATGGATTGGCGGGTCCTGCCATTGTCGTAAAACTTCCGCTGCAGCCCTGTCGTCCGTGGCTAAACTGGACGCTGGCGCGCGCTGCACGACGGGATAGAGTGGATGTCATGTTCTTTCCGGCGAATGATTGCTGGCTCTGGAAGGCCGTGCCGACGGTTGTCGCGCTTCTCGATGTGGCTCCCCGAACCACTCTCTTCGGCTATCTTCCCGGCTGGAAGGATCGGCTGCAGGTGCGGCTGCAGATGAGGAGAACCGGCAGGGTGGCTGCACAAATCATCACGATTTCCCGTTTTTCCGCTGGAGAGATCGCCGGCGCGGTGCCGGGCTCACGCGATAAGATAAGCGTCATTCATTGCGGCATAGGTGAAGTATTCCGCAACCCGGATATTGCGGAAAAAAATGTTTCGAATGAACCGTATATCCTTTTCGTCGGCGGTTTCGACCGCCGGAAAAATATCGAGCGATTGCTGCTGTCATATCGGGAATTGAGGAGCAGGGGACGAAAGGAAAAGCTTCTTATGATCGGAAAGGGCGGCAATAATCCCCGGTTGTATTACGACATGCCCGAGCTTCTGACGCGCCTGGGACTTGTTGACTCGGTGCGCGCTCGGAAGGATGTGGATGATGAGGGCCTTGTGGACTGTTACCGACAGGCCTCGCTGCTCGTGCTCCCAAGCATCGTTGAGGGATTCGGCCTTCCCGTCATCGAGGCACAAGCGTGCGGGTGCCCGGTTGCCTGTTCGGGAACGGCCTCCCTTCCGGAAATTGGCGCCGATGCCGCTTCCTACTTCGACCCCTTCGATGTTGCGACCATGACGAACAGTCTTGATAAAATTTTATCCGACCATTCATACCGGAGACATCTGATCGAACGAGGAAGGGAGAATGTGAAGCGGTTCTCCTGGAAATGTTCCGGTGCGCAGGTGTATGCGCTGCTCGAGAAAACAGCGAAGAGACAATCGGAAATCGAAATTGCGAACTAAGAAACCCCTGCAACAAAGCATAGTCGGCCGGATCGACAAAGGATAACAAATGTTTTTTGCCCGATCAATCCTAAAACCCGGAGTGAGCGCCGCAGAGACCGGAAGCCGGGCCACCCGCCTAAACCGGTGGCCGATACTGCTTGCGCTGCTGTTCCATATCGCCGTCATGTCGATGCTCCTGGCAAAATATGACGGGAACTTCTCGGCATTTATCGGCGTGGGGCAGGATATGCTTCCCAGTCTGGTAAATCCACTCGATGCCCTGGGAGCAGGAACGATCGTCTATAAAAATGCGGGGGAGAACGACGGACAGTTTTATTACCTACTGGCGCGCCATCCGTTAAGCGCCCTATCGATTTTTATCCCGGGAGCACGGCGGGGGGAGATGGCTTTCCGCTGTCAACGCATCCTGTATCCGCTCTGCGCATCCCTTCTCTGCTTCGGGAAGAGGGAAATATTGCCGGTCATGATGGTTATCCTGAATCTGCTCGCTCTCGTTTGCGGAATGGCGTTTCTCCAGAAGCTTCTTATCCACCGGGGCGCATCTCAGTGGCTGTCGCTCATTTTTGCCCTTTCCATGGGAACACTGAGCAACATCCGCTACGATATGACCGGCCTCTGGGAGACCGGGCTCGTGCTCGGCTGCCTGTGGTACGGTGAAAATCGGCGATGGCTTCCCGCGGCCGCGCTACTTTCGCTCTCCTTTCTTACCCGGGAAACGGCGATTATCGCCCTGGCACCGCTGGTGCTGTATGCAGCACTGAAACGCGAAATGGGAGGCGCATGGCTGCTTTTAAGCCCTGCGCCGTGGCTCTTGTATAAAATAGTACTGCGGGAAATGAACGGCATCCCGATCCTGGCGTCGGGAAGTGCCTGGGCAATTGGCAAATCGCTGCCGTTTGCAACGTTGGCCGGATTTATCCGGAATATTCCCGGGGAGCATCTTTCACCCGTGCAATTGATGCAGACGCTATCCGCCCTGCTGTTTTTGTTTTTTGTCATCGGGTGCGGATTTCGCGCTCTCCGGGAGCTGCGGTCGCCCCCGGCGGCATGCCTGCTGCTCCTGTTCCAGGTTGCGCTGGTACCGTTTGCCCCGCAGGATTTTTTCAGCGGGGTCTCCGATATGTCCCGAATCCTGGTCGGCATTTTCCCCTTTCTGGTTCTCCTGTTTGCAGAACGGAAAAGTCGTTCCGGAGCACTTCTCCTCATCGGAGGGATTTTCTTCACCGTGCCGGGCCTTCTTTTCTATGCGTTCCAGAAAACTTTTACTTACTTTTGCCTGTAGACCATGGATTCTCCCTTCATATCCGTCCTGCTTCCGGTTCGAAACGAGAAAAATCGTATTTCCGAATGCCTTGCATCCATAGGCCGTCAAAACCTTCCAGCAGGTCAGTTTGAACTGCTTGCCATCGACGGGATGTCCGATGACGGCACGCGCGAGGTTCTGCACAACCTCCGCAAGAACTACGCAAATCTCCGTATCGTCGATAATCCCCGGAAAAGCGTTTCGGCCGCCCTGAATATCGGCATACGGGAGGCAAAGGGAGAATTTCTTGTTCGATGCGATGCCCACGCTTTTTATTCCTCCGACTATCTTGCAAGCTGCCTCGGCGTCGCCGTGGAAACCGGTGCCGGAAATGTCGGGGGCCATGCGCGGCCGCTTCCGGGCGGAACCACCCTCATGGCATGGGCCATCATGCTTGCACACGAGAGTTCGTTCGGCCTGGGCGGGGCGCGATTCCGGGGCGAAGAGCATGAAGGATACGTGGAAACCGTGTGGCCGGGGTGCTACCGGAAAAAGCTGTTCGAAAAGGTGGGCGGCTACAATGAATTGCTGCCCCGATCCGAGGATATCGACCTTAACGCAAGACTGGCGGATGCGGGCTATACCTGCTACCTGTCCAGACGCATAAAAGCATGGTACTATTGCCGACCGGATCTCGCCAGTCTCTTTTGCCAGCGCTTAAGCGACGGCATCGGCATCGCCAGGACCCTTTTTGTCAACCAGAGGGCGGTAAAATCGCGACATCTGATTCCCCTGGTTTTTATCTCTTCGCTCATCATGCTGGCCGGATTGTCGGTGCATCCTGCGGCACGATTGCTCTTTGCGGTCGAGCTGTCGCTCTACGGAAGCGCATCGATTTACTTTGCCGGCAGGTCATTTGTCGCCGAATCGGGCCGACAGCCCGGCGTGCCGGAGGACGGCAGGGCTGTAACGGTAAAAAAACCCGGGGCGGCGATTATGCTGCCGATCGTGTTCGGGGCCCTGCATTGCGCCTATGGCGTCGGCACGATCATCGGCCTCGCCACGTTGCCGCTGTTTATCCGCAAGAGCATGCGGCTTAAAAAGGCCCTTGCCACGGGAGCCGGTTCCCGATGATCCCCTTTCCCGGCCGGCAGACCGATTGCGGCCCGGAATTTATTCCATGACGCGGCCCCAGCTACTCGCCAAGAGGCTGTTCGACCTGTTCGTTGCATCTGCCGGCGGCCTCGTTCTCCTGGTCCCTTTCATGGTCCTCTGCCTCGTGCTGCGCCTCTTTTCACGGGGTCCGGTTTTTTTCATCCAGCCGCGAATCGGACGGTTCGGAAAGCCTTTTGCCTGTATAAAATTCCGTACCATGCGGATCGACGCCGAGCGCGACGGGCCCGTCACCACCGCTGCGGACGATAGAATCACCCCATCGGGCAGGATTCTTCGCCGCCTCAAAATCGACGAGCTCCCCCAGCTCTGGAACGTTCTCATCGGCAACATGTCGATGGTAGGACCGCGACCCGATGTTTCGGGTTATGCGGACCGGCTCTCCGGGGAGGCGCGGGAGATCCTGTGCCTGCGGCCGGGGATCACCGGTCCCGCGACACTCTATTTCCGCGATGAGGAGCGGCTGCTTTCGGCGGTAAAGGATCCGATCGCTTTCAATAATGAGGTACTCTGGCCGATAAAAGTCGCCATGAATCTTGCTTACCTGAAATCGTGGAGCCTGGCAAGGGATATCGGGTTTATCCTGATTACGGTCGTACCGTTGCTCAACCGCGTGATTAAACTTGTCCCCGAGGCTCCCTCCGAACCGGAAGCCTTGAGCAGATGGTAACCTTCTTACCCGCAGGGAGCCCATGAACCGCCTGTACCTTTCCCCCCCGCACCTTTCCGGCCTTGAAATCGAGTATGTCAAGGAAGCCTTTTCGTCGAACTGGGTCGCCCCGCTCGGCCCCATGGTTGATGCCTTCGAGGCCGAAATCCGCGCCTATACCGGGGCTCGCCATTCGGTAGCGGTTTCCTCGGGCACCTCGGCCATCCACCTGTCGCTCATGCTGCTCGGCGTTTCGCCGGGCGATGAGGTGATCTGCCAATCGTTTACCTTTGCCGGAAGCGCCTTCCCGATCCGCTACCTTGACGCAACACCCATTTTCGTCGACAGCGAAAAAACATCCTGGAACATGGATCCGGAGCTTCTCCGGGACGCGATCGTCGATCGCATCAAGCGTGGAAGGATACCCAAGGCGGTCATGGTCGTGCACCTCTACGGGCAGAGCGCCGATCTCGACGGCATCATGGAAGTTTGCGCCCGCTACGACATTCCCGTCATTGAGGATGCCGCCGAATCGCTCGGGACGCTTCACCGGGGAACGCACACGGGAACCCGGGCTCCTCTCGGTGTCCTGTCGTTCAACGGCAATAAAATCATCACCACCTCCGGCGGCGGCATGCTTCTCTGTCATAATGCGGAGCTTGCGGCCCGCGGAAAATTCCTGGCAACCCAGGCGCGCGAACCGGTTCCCTGGTACGAGCATCGGGAGATCGGTTTCAACTACCGGATGAGCAATATTCTCGCCGCCATCGGCCGTGGACAGCTGAAAACCATTGAAGAGCGCGTGGCGCGGCGAAGAGCAATTTTCGATCGGTATTCGCAGCAACTCGGCCGGATTCCCGGCATCACGTTCTGCCCGGATCCCCCCTGGGGCCGTTCAAACCATTGGCTTACCTGTATCCAGATCGATTCCTCACTTTCGGGAGTGACCCCCGAGGACATTCGTCTCGCCCTCGAACGGGAAAACATTGAAAGCCGCCCGCTCTGGAAACCGATGCATCTTCAACCGGTATTCATGAAGTATCCGTCCTATTTATCCGGGTTTTCGGAAAAAGTATTCCGGCAAGGGTTATGCCTCCCTTCGGGGAGTTCTCTTTCCGACGACGATCTTGCCCGCGTCGCTCAGATCGTTGAAAAGATTGTCATGGCCGGGAAAACGGAGGCATAGGCGGGTGCCGGGGGGTATTTTATTCCTATGCGATCCTCTTTAAACCGTTGCATTCCCTTCGTCGTCATAATACAATGTGAAGCTATTCCGCCCCATCATTCCGTACGGTCCGCCGCGGATGAGCGATATGGTAACGCATCATCGAAAAAGGTTTTTATGAGTTGGTCGGGGAGTGCAGATGCCGCTTGTCATAACTAACGCCCTTTTGAAATATCGGTTGCCGCTCATCGTAACGCTGCACGCATTTTTCGCGGCTGTTTCGCTCTGGTCCGCATTTCTTTTGCGGTTTGATTTTACCCTGGGAGGTGAGTTCGTTCCACGGCACATTTACCCCGCACTTTTTCTCCACTCCCTGCCTATCAATATCGTGATATTTCTGTTTATTTCCGGTTTTTTCAACCTCTACCAGGGCATCTGGCGGTATGTGTCGGTGGACGATCTCAAGGACATCGTAAAAGTATCGGCCCTGTCTTCACTGATTTTCATGTTTGTCATCGTGTTCAGCGGAAAATTCATCGGGTATCCCCGCTCGATTTATCTCCTCAATTTCGCCCTCTTTATCCTGTGCAACGGCGGGACTCGTTTTACCATCCGCATTTTCCGCGAAGCATTCATTCCCATGAGCGACATGGCACGGAACGTGATTATCGTCGGCGCAGGATCCGCGGGCAACGAAATTGCGAAAAGCCTTAAAACCGGGAAGAACAAACACTATATCCCGATAGGGTTCATCGACCGCGACAAAAACCTTCTCGGCAAGCGTATCCAGGGTATCAAGGTTCTCGGCGATCTTTCATCGATACGCCACCAGATTAAAAAGCATAGGGTCAATGAGGTTTTTATTGCCATTCCGGAAGCGACGAACAAGGTCGTCAAGGAGGTCATGAACGCCGCAAAATTTCCCGATTGGGAGGTAAAATTTAAAATTGTCCCCTCGATGCTCGATATCATGAGCGGACGTCATACGGTAAATAAGATACGGGATGTTTCCATCGAGGACCTCCTTTCGCGTCCAAACATTCGGCTCGATGACGCCCATGTCCGTCGGCAGCTCGCCGGCCGAACAGTGCTCATTACCGGCGCGGGCGGGTCGATCGGGTCGGAGCTCTGCTTCCAGGTGGCCGCCTACCGGCCGGCACGAATGCTGCTTCTGGATGCAAGCGAGCAAAACGCCTATCAGGTCGATTCGGAACTCAAACGGCAGTACCGCGACATCAGCATCCATACGGTCGTCGGCAGTATACTTGACAACGGCTTCATGGAACCCCTGTTCCGGCGCTACCCCCCCGATTTCATCTATCATGCCGCCGCCTACAAGCATGTCCATCTGATGGAATGGAACCCGATCGCCTGCCTGAAAAACAACGTGCTCGGTACCTCGATGCTCGCTTCGCTTGCGGAGCGCCATGGAACCAGCCAGTTCGTCATGATCTCCACCGACAAAGCGGTAAATCCGCGCGGCACCATGGGAATCTCGAAACGGTTGGCCGAAAGAATTATCCTCGAACGCCATCCCTCGAAAACGCTGTTTAACGTCGTCCGCTTCGGCAATGTGCTCGGCTCCAGCGGAAGCGTCATTCCGCTCTTCCAGCGCCAGATTCGCGAGGGAGGTCCGGTCACCGTTACCGACCCGGACGCGAAGCGTTACTTTATGTCCATCCCCGAGGCGGTGCAGCTTGTATTGCAGGCATCGTCATTAAACGAGTCCAGGGTGATTTTCATGCTGGAAATGGGTGAACCGATCAAGATCGTCGATCTTGCCCGGAACCTCATCGAACTATCGGGGCTCAAGGTCGGAGAAGATATTGAAATAAGAATTACCGGCATGCGGCCGGGCGAAAAAATCGAGGAAGTACTGCTTTCCGAGATGGAGAATGTCGTGAAAACACCCTTCGACAAGATCCGCGTCCAAAAGAACCTGCACCTCGATCCGGACCGCATGGAGCGTTTTGTTCATGAACTCAAGAGCAACGTCGATCTCGGCTCGATTCGCGTTATTTATGAGAGTATCCGCGAACTGGTCCCCGAGATGACCGGTCCCTCATTCGAGGAATTGACAGAGAATATGTTTTCCTGATCCGTCGTTCGTGCTCAGGTGGGGACACCGCCATCCGGTTATTTACCCCGATACGTTAAAACAGGCCCTCACGGCGGTTCCACACAGCCGTGAGGGCCGTATTTTATATTTTATCCTGCTGCATTTTTTTACAAACTCTTACAGAGAAATAAACCGGAACGAATCGAAAATCCACCTATGGAAAAACAGTATAATCCCTCACTTGTTGAAGATCGCTGGTACACCTTCTGGCGCGAAAGCGGTTTTTTCCACGCGGATGAAACATCGTCCAGGCCGAAGTTTTCCATCGTCATCCCGCCCCCGAATGTAACAGGCGTGCTGCACATGGGTCATGCGCTGAATAATACGCTGCAGGATATACTTATCCGGTACAAGCGAATGGCGGGGTTCGAAGTGTGCTGGATGCCGGGAACCGATCATGCGGGCATCGCGACCCAGAATGTCGTTGAACGCAAACTTGCAAAAGAAAAAAAGACGCGCCACGATCTCGGCCGGGACGCTTTCATCGAAGAGGTCTGGAAGTGGAAAGAGGTGCACCACGCGGTAATCTCGGGCCAGCTGAAAAAGCTCGGCTCCTCGTGCGACTGGGACCGCGAGCGCTTCACCATGGATGAGGGGCTGTCGCACTCGGTGCGGCGGGTATTCGTGCAACTGTACCGGGAAAAGTTGATCTACAAAGGGAAATACATCATCAACTGGTGTCCCCGTTGCCGCACGGCGCTCTCCGACGAGGAGGCGGAGCATCGCGAAATCGACGGCAAACTCTACCATTTCCGTTATCCCTTCACCGACGGCTCCGGATATATTACCGTGGCGACCACGAGGCCGGAAACCATGCTCGGGGATACGGCGGTCGCCGTAAATCCGAAGGATGAACGCTACCTGAAGGTGCACGGCAGCATGCTCAGGCTGCCCATCGTCGATCGCGACATCCCCGTCATTGCCGACGATTTCGTCGACCGGGAATTCGGTACCGGCGCCGTCAAGGTTACGCCCGCTCACGACCCGAAC
>Ga0181520_10011131_pt1 | contig 11880 bp, 6 predicted proteins | sample PEATcosm2014_Bin_29_FD_132451 | JGI IMG/M metagenome (GOLD analysis project Ga0181520, IMG submission 132451) | Peatland microbial communities from MTU Mesocosm Facility, Houghton, MI, USA - PEATcosm2014_Bin02_30_metaG | ecosystem: Environmental > Terrestrial > Soil > Wetlands > Peat | place...
CGAGCACGGGCTCGGACATCAACGGGATGGCCGCGCTCGCCGCCTGCGAGGAGATCCGCGGCCGGCTCCTCGGCCTCGCGTCGACGGGGCTCGACTGGAAAGAGCTCGTCGGCAAGGCCCACGACGAGAGGATCGACCTCTCCGCCCACGGCTTCTACGCGACGCCGGACCTGCGCTACGACGCGGAAGCCGAGCGGGGGAGTCCCTTCGCCTATCACGTCTACGGATGCGCCGTCGTGACGGCCACGCTGGATGTCCTGCGAGGAACCTACCGCTTCGACGAGGCCTACATCGTCCACGACGTCGGCGAGAGCATCGACCCGGACGTGGATCTCGGGCAGGCCGAGGGCGCCTTCGCCCAGGGCCTCGGCTGGGCCGCCCTGGAGGATCTGCGCTACGACGAGACCGGCCGGCTTCTCTCCGATACGCTATCCACCTACAAGCTGCCCGACCTTCGCTTCATGCCTCCCGTCCTGAAAGTCGAGTTCCTCGCCGACGCCCCCAACTCGAAGGCGGTGATGCGCTCTAAGGCTATAGGGGAGCCGCCCTTCCTCTACGGGATGGCCGGCTACTTCGCCGTCCTCGAGGCCCTTCGCGCGGCGCGCGGCGGGGCCCGCGGCCATCCCGACGATTCCCCAGGCATGTACGACCTACCGATGACTCCCGAGAAGGCCCTCGATTATATCCAAGGAGCCCGACCATGATCCTCCGAAACGGTCTAGTCGCCCTACCGGGCGAAGCGGACTTCAGGCGCAGGTCCCTGCGGGTCAGGGGGGAACGCCTGGCCGAGATCGCCGAGGGCCTCGAAGCCGCCCCTGGCGAGGAAGTCGTCGACGCCTCGGGCCTCCTCGTCCTGCCCGGGGCCATCGATCCCCACGTCCACTTCGACGAGCCGGGCTTCACCTCGCGCGAGGACTTCCGCCACGGCAGCTCCGAGGCGGCGCGAGGCGGGGTCACGACCGTGATCGACATGCCCTGCACCTCCCTCCCGCCCGTCATCGACTCGGCCGCCCTCGAGAACAAGCTCGCCCATATTTCCAAAAGCGCCGTCGTCGACTACGCATTGTACGGCGGCGTCTCGGGCCGCGCGGTCGAGGCGAGCCTGGCCGGAGGCATGGCCGAGCTGGCGTCCAGGGTCGTCGGCTTCAAGTGCTACTTCATCTCGGGCATGGAGAGCTTCACCCGCGTGACCCACGAGGATTTCGCGCGCATCGTCGCGGAAGGCGAGCGCTTGGGCCGACCGATCCTCCTTCACGCCGAGGATCTCGACTACGTGACGGCGGCCACGGCGCGCGTCAAGGCGGCGCGCGGCGGCGCCAGGGCCGAATGGTCGGATTACGCCGACTCGCGGCCCGAGGCGGCCGAGCTCGCGGCCGTCGCGTCGGCCCTCGCCCTGGCCCGCGGCCGCGAATCCGCCCTCCACATAGTCCACGTCGGGACGGCCGCCGCGGCCGAGCTCGCCGCCGCCGCCGGCGCGAGCTGCGAGACCTGCGCGCACTACCTGGCTTTCGGCCGCGAGGACTTCGCCGAAAAGGGCGCAGCCCTCAAAACCGCTCCCGTCGTCAAAGGAAGGGCCGAGCGCGGCAGGCTCTGGAAGCTCCTCGCCTCGGGCGCGATCGATTTCCTCGCGAGCGACCACGCTCCCTCCTCGCGCGAGGAGAAGGAGACTGGCGATGTCTGGAGCGCCTACGGCGGCATCCCAGGCGTGGGCACCGGCTTCCTCTACCTCTATTCCGAGGGCTTCGTCGGAGGCCGCCTAAGCCTGCCCCGCTTCCTCGAGGCCAGCTCGGGAGCGGCCGCGAGGCGTTACGGTCTGTCGGCGCGAAAAGGGGCCTTGTCCCCGGGCAAGGACGCGGATCTCGCCTTGATCGATCCTTCGGCCAGCACGAGAATCGAAGGGGCGAGGCTCCTGTCCAAAGGCAGGATCACGCCCTTCGAAGGCATGGTCCTTTCCGGCGCCGTGGCGGCCACCTACGTCCGCGGCCGCATCGCCTACGACGCGAAGTCGGGAATCGTGGCCGAGCCGGGCAGCGGCCGCTTCCTGACATGGGGGTATACGTGAGCAAGATCATGGACACGACCGGCCTCGGCGAGCTCTTGGCGCGCATCGCGGGCGAATTCCGCGCCAAGGGGACGATCTACGACATCCCCGAAAAGGCCTTCCTCGCCGCCTTCGATCTCGAGGCTTCCAGTCCCGGCCTCGAGATCATGGGGGGCCGCGCCTCGCTGCCCGTCGGCCCCGCCGCCGGCCCGAGCAGCCAGATAGCGCCCAATCTCGTGGCGGCCTATCTCGCGGGGGCGCGCGTATTCGAGCTCAAGACCGTGCAGGTGAAGGACGCTCTCGACATAGACAAGCCCTGCATCGACGTCCTCGACGAGGGCCACAACACGGAGTGGTCGACCGAGCTCACGCTGACCGCGGCCCGCGAGGAGTACCTGCGCGGATGGATCGCGATCGGGCTCCTCGCCTCGATATTCTCGCCCTCGCCGCGCGCATTCATCTTCAACCTGTCCGTGGGCTACACCCTCGAGGGAATCCGAAGCCCCTCGATGGACGCCTTCATCGAGGCGATGAGGGCGCCTGCCGAGACGGCTTTCTGGAAAGGCGCGATGCGCGAACTCGAAGCCTTCGTCGAGTCCGAGTCTTTCCGCTCCTCATTCGCCCGCGACGGAGACGGCGCCGGCCTCATGGCGAGGGTTCGGGGACTCGTCGCCGACTTCCCCTCCTCGCCGGTCCACTCGGTCACCCTTTCGACGATGCACGGCTGTCCGCCCGAGGAAATCGAGCGCATCGGCGCCTACCTCATCGAAGACAAGGGCTTCGACGCCTTCGTGAAGCTCAACCCCACCCTCCTCGGCTTCGACGAGGCCAGAGCCATCCTCGACGAGACGGGATGGAAGACTATCGAGATGCATCGCGACAACTTCGAGCGCGACCTGCAGTTTCCCGACGCTCTCCGCCTGATAGCCTCGCTCGACGCCAAGGCCAAGGCCCGCGGCAGGAGCTTCGGCATCAAGCTGTCCAACACCCTCGCCAACGAGAACCGTGGTTCCTCTCTCCCGGGCGGCGAGCGCTACATGTCCGGGCGGGCTCTCTTTCCCCTGACCGTCAGGCTCGCGGCCGATCTCGCCGCCGCCCTGCCGGCATGGGAATCGCGCTTTTCCTACTGCGGCGGAGCCTGGGCCGCGAACTCGGGCAAACTGATCGCGGCCGGTCTTGGACCCGTCACGATCGCCACCGACATCCTGAAGCCGGGTGGCTACCTCCGCCTCCTACCCGCCGCTCGCGCCGCCGTCGCCGCCCTCCCCTCCTCTCCGGGTCGCCCGGACGCCGCCGCCCTCGCCCGCCTCGCCGATTTCGCCCTCGCGGCTCCCGAATACCGCTTAGGATGGAAATCGGGCAAGGCCGCCATCCCGAGGAGCCTTCCGCTATACGACTGCTTCGCCGCGCCCTGCATCGAAGCCTGTCCCGTGGGCCAGAAGGTTCCCGAATATATACGGCTCGGGGCCAAGGACGCCTCCGACGCGGCCCTGGCCTGCATCATCGAGGACAATCCCCTGCCCTTCGTCACGGGCACGCTCTGCGATCATGCCTGTCAGGAAGCCTGTTGCCGCAACGACTACGAAGGCCCGGTCGAGATACGGGCGGTCAAGCTCGCCATCGCCAAAACGAGGGCCGAGGCGGGCACGGGGGCGGCCGCGCTCCCGGTCGCTGACGCGCCGCGCGGCTCGCCCTTCCCGGGCAAAGTCGCCGTGATAGGAGCCGGCCCGGCCGGGCTCGCCTGCGCGCACTACCTGGCCCTCGCTGGAGCGCCCGTCGCCGTATTCGACGGGGCCGAAGTTTCGGGGGGGATACCGGCCAACGTAATCCCGCGCTTCCGCCTTCCCCTGGCGGATCTGGCCGCCGACACCGAGAGGATCCGAGCGCTCGGGGCCGAGTTCCGCCTCGGCGAGCGCTCGGGGGGACGGATCGAAAGCCTGGCTAGTCTCGAGGCCGAAGGATTCACGAGCTTCTTCGTCTGCACGGGCGCGCCGGCGGCGAAGGAACTAGTTGTCGAAGGCGACGCGATTCCCGTCGTCGACGCTCTCTCGTTCCTCGCGGCCGCGTCGCGGCTTTCGGCCGGCGGCTCTATCGGCGACTGGCCCTACGGCCAGCCCAGGCACGTGGTTGTCGCCGGCGGCGGCGATACGGCGATGGACGCAGTGCGAGTGGCCCTCCGGCTTCCAGGGATCGAGGAGGTCCGTCTCTCCTACCGGCGAAGCCGGGACGAGATGCCGGCCGACGAAGAGGAACTGAAGTCCGCCTTGGAGGAGGGCGGAAAGCTGATGGAGCTGACACTTCCCGAAGGCTCCTATCTCGCCCCCGAAGGTCCCAGGCTCGTACTGCGCGCCATGAAGCTCGGCGAGCCCGAGGCTTCTGGCCGCAGGTCCGCGCAACCGACGGAAAGGACCGAGAACGTCGATTGCGAGCTCCTCGTCGCCGCCGTGGGAGAGACGCCCGACGCGTCCGTCCTGGCCTCCCTGGGAATACCCTGCGGACCCAAGGGGCTTCCGACATACGACCACGCGACACAGGAGACATCGCGACCGGGCGTCTACGTCGGCGGCGATGCGGCCCACGGCCCGGCATCGATCATAAGGGCGGAAGCCGACGGACGTCGCGCCGCCTTCGCGATGCTGCGGGCGGCGGGCATCGAGCCTCCGGCATCCGCGTACGTCCCTCCCGCGCCCGACGCCGACAAGCTGGCGGCCCGCGGCGAGTTCGTCCCGAGCGCTCGTCGCGGCTCGCCAGGCTTCGTCCTGCGCGAGGCGGAGCGCTGCCTGACCTGCGACTCCGCCTGCCTGCGCTGCGTGGAGGTCTGTCCCAATCGCTCCAACTTCGCCCTGCCGGCAAGGGCGGCGGAACTGACTCAGCCCATCCAGATCCTCCACGTCGACTCGCTCTGCAACGAGTGCGGCAACTGCGGCACCTTCTGCCCCTTCGAAGGCGAGCCCTACAAGGTCAAACCCACTCTCTTCAAGGATAGGGCCGCCATGGAGGACCTCCATGCCGGCTCGCCGGCCCGCGCCCTCAATCCGGGCTTCTGCTTCGTCGCTTCCGGGCACGAGGCCGGAGCGAGGCCTTCTCTTCTCGTGCGCGCCAGGCCCGGAGCGCCCATAGCTGAGCTGAGCTTCGCGGAATGGGCGGAGTCGGGCTCGGGAGACCCCATGGTCTCGCTCGCCCGAGCGGTCTTCAACGATCATCCTTATCTGCTGGGGGCTTCCTCATGACACTGTTCGAGAGCGTGCGCGTCATCTCCTTCGAGCCTCCGGCCGTCTCGGAGCCGATGGACGTCCTCGTCGCCGGCCCATCCGCGGAGGGCGCTCCAGGGACTATCATCGAGATGGGCGCGGGTCTGGCCGGGAAGTACCCCGGGGCGAAACGAGTCTCGGGCGCCTACTTGAGCCCCGGACTCGTCTGCGCCCACACCCACTTGTACTCGGCGCTGGCCAGGGGACTCATGGTCGACATCGCGCCCTCGAAGGACTTCGCCCAGCAACTCAGGCACCTGTGGTGGCGGCTCGACCGGGCCATCGACCTGCCCATCCTCGAAGCGAGCGCCCTCGCCGGCTGCGCGGACGCGGCCATGTCGGGGGTGACGAGCGTCGTGGACCACCATGCCGGGCCCGAGGCCATCGACGGGAGTCTGTCGGTCATACGCGAAGCCTACGAGGAGATCGGCATACGCGGCCTCCTCTGCTACGAGACGACCGACCGCAACGGCATGGAGGGCGCGCGCGCCGGGGTAGGCGAGAACCTGCGCTTCGCCCGCGAAATCGATGCCGATCGGGCGGGCGGCAAACGGCCTCTGGTCGATGCCGCGATCGGCGCCCATGCGGGCTTCACGGTAGGAGAGGAGACCCTCGCGGCCCTGGGCGACGCCGTCCGAATCTCGAAGCGAGGCCTCCACATCCATTCCGGCGAGGACAAGTTCGACGCGGTGGACTCGCGCTACCGCTTCGGCTCCGATCTCGCCGCCCGGCTCGACGCGGCCGGCTGTCTCGGGCCCAAGACGATAATCGCGCACGGGGTCTGGCTCACCGAGGCCGAAGTCGACCTCGTGAACGCCAGCGGCGCCTTCCTAGCGCACAACGCGCGCAGCAACATGAACAACGCCGTCGGCTACAACGCCCTCCTCCATCGCTTCGCCAACGTAGTCCTGGGAACGGACGGGATGAGCGCCGACATGCTCGAGGAGTTCCGCTTCGCGGCCTTCAGGCAGCGCGAGGCGGGGGGGCCCTGGTGGCCCGGGGACTTCCTCCGCTGCCTCGACCGCGGCAACAGGCTCATGGAGCGCTATATGGGCGGGGCCATCGGTCCGTCCAAGGGCCAGGCCTTCGGACGAGTGGTCCCCGGGGCGGTGGCGGATCTGGTGCTCTGGGACTACGATCCCCCGACGCCCTTCGTAGGGGGGAATATAGCCGGCCACATCGCCTTCGGGCTCTCGTCCCGGTCGGTACGGTCGGTCATGGTGAACGGGGCATTCGTCGTAGCGGACCGGTCGCCGGTCTTCGACGCCGACGGCATAGCGGCCAAAGCCAGGGTCGAGACCAAGAGGCTTTGGCAAAGAATGGAAGAGAGAGGTTGACATGGACAGCAGCGCGATACTGGAAAAGGCCCGGAAGTACAGGGACTACACCGCGAAGAACCTTTCCGAGATCATCAAGGTCCCGGGCTTCAGCTGCACCGAGAAAGAGAGGATCAAGCTCCTCAAGAGGATGTGCAAGGAAGCCGGGATGGAGGATATCCACACCGATGGCCTCGGGAGCCTCCTCGGACGCGTCGGCAAGGGCGGCAAGGTCCTGGTCTTCGACGCCCACATCGATACGGTCGGCGTAGGGGATCCGAGCCAGTGGAAGACGCCGCCCCATTCCGGCCTCATCGAGAACGGCCTCGTCCGCGGACGCGGCGCCTCCGACCAGCTGGGGGGCGCCGCATCCATGATCACCGCGGCCCGTATCCTCAAGGAAGCCGCCTACTCGGGGGGCTATACTATCTGGTTCTCCTTCACCGTCATCGAGGAGGACTGCGACGGGCTTTGCTGGAAGCACCTGATCGAGGAGGAGGGCTTCAAGCTCGACTTCGCGGTCTCCACCGAGCCGACGAGCTGCCGCCTCTACCGCGGCCACCGCGGGCGCATGGAGATACGGATCGACATCAAGGGAGTTTCATGTCACGGCTCGGCTCCCGAGCGCGGCGAGAGCGCCGCCTACAAGGCTGCCCGGGCCGCCCTGGCCCTGGAATCGCTCAACGCGCAATTGAAGAGCGACGACGACGGCTTCCTCGGCAAGGGCACCATCGTCGTCTCGCAGATCGAGGTCAAGGGTCCCTCGCAGTGCGCCGTCCCCGACCAGGCCATGCTCTATTGCGACAGGCGCCTCACCTGGGGCGAGGACGACAAGCTCGCGATGAGCCAGGTCGAGGCGGCCATGGCGGCGGCCGGAGTCGACAAGTTCACGGTGAAGATGCCCGAATACGCCCATGCGGCCTACACGGGCAAGGTCTACAGACAGGAGCTCTACTTCCCCACCTGGAAGATCCCCCCCGACCATCCTCTCGTGCTGTCGGGCATCGACGCCTACTCGGGCCTCTACGGCTCCCCTCCGGTCGTCGACAAGTGGACCTTCTCCACCAACGGCGTCGCCATCTGCGGGAGGCACAAGATACCAGTGATAGGCTTCGGTCCGGGCGACGAGGCCCAGGCCCACGCCCCCAACGAGATTACACGCGTCGACGACTTGGAGAAGGCCTCGGCCTTCTACGCCGCCCTTCCCTATTCCCTGGAGCGCGTCTATTCGCCGCGAGAGCGCCCGTGAATTGGAGCTACCGCTGCCCGAGCTGCGGCGCGGAGTACCCGATCGAGCCGGGGCGCTATCTCTGCGATTCCTGCTCGTCGGGAAACAGGCCCGGGATGCCCCTGGGCGGCATCCTCGAGTGCGTGTTCGACGGGATCGCCGCTCGGGGCGCCCGAGAGCCGGGGGCGATTCCGCTGCCGATCGAAGCCGAGTACTTTCCTCCCATTCCCGTAGGCGACACGCCCCTCTGGGCGCCGACGCGGCTGCGCGCCGAGCTGGGCTTCCCCGGCCTCTGGCTGAAGGACGACACCTGCGAGCCCTCGGGCTCCTACAAGGACCGGGCCTCGTACCTCGTGGCCGCCTTCGCCCGTAAGCACGGCATATCGGAGGTCGCCCTCGCCTCCACGGGCAATGCTGCCTCCAGCATGGCCTGCGTGGGCGCGGCGGCCGGACTCAAGGTCACGGTCTTCCTCCCCAAGTCGGCTCCCGTCGCCAAGCGGATCCAGGTCCTCCAATACGGAGCCGAGCTCCGGGAGATCGATGGCAGCTACGACCTGGCCTTCGACGCCTGTCTCGACTACACCGGCAGGACGGGCGTCCTGTCCCGCAATACCGCCTACAATCCCCTCACCATCGAGGGCAAGAAGACGGCTTCCTTCGAGTTGGCACGGGACCTGATGCGCGCCGGCTCGCGTCCTCCCGACCACGTCTTCGTGCCCGCCGGCGACGGCGTGATACTGGTCGGCGTCATGAAGGGCTTCGAGGACCTCTTGAGATTGGGCGAGATCGAAAGGATGCCCAGGGTATGGGCCGCCCAGGCCGAAGGCTCGAGCGCGATAGCGAGGGCCTTCAAGACGAAGGCCTCGGAGACGGGCGGCTTCGAGTTCCGCCCCTCGAGCACCATCGCGGATTCGATAGCCGTCGACGCCCCTCGCAACGGCATCTTCGCCCTTTCGAAGCTGAAGAAGCACGAGGGAGCCTGCGTCGTCGTCACGGACGACGAGATACTCGAGGCGCAGCGGCTCGTCTCGTCGCGGGCGGGGCTCTTCGCGGAGCCTTCGAGCGCCTGCGCCTTCGCCGGATTCATGAAGGCGAGGGCCTCTATACGGAAAGGCGAGGTCGTCGTTGTCATGCTTACCGGATCGGGCTTGAAGGACATCAAGAGCGCGGCCGTCGCCGTCGGCTCGAAGTACTAGGATAGCGGGCAAGGAGCCATAGATGATCGACCTGAACGTGAACGAAGCCCAGAGGCAGAAGAACATCAAGCGCTGCAGGGAGAAGAGGATCCTCCTGCCGACCTTCGCCCAGATGCGCGATCCCTCCAAGGTGCCGGAGGCCGTCAAGAAGGAGCTGTCGGGCATCGGCCTCTGGGACGTGCACAGCCGAAACCTCTTTCGCGTAACCTGGCACAACGAGCCCAGGGAGAGGGGCGGCGCCTTCGGCGGAGTCAACTTCGTCGAGTTGCCCGGCGCGATAACGGGGACCCGGGCGCGCATCGTCGGCCTCGCCGGCAAGTGGTTCCCGACGGGGGCCCACAAGGTGGGCGCCGCCCTGTCCTGCCTCCTGCCCGAGCTCGTGACCGGCCGCTTCGATCCGACGACCAAGAAGGCCGTGTGGCCGAGTACGGGTAACTACTGCCGCGGAGGTGCCTATGTCTCGCGCCTCCTCTCCTGCCCCAGCATCGCGATCCTTCCAGCGGGCATGTCCCGAGAGCGCTTCGACTGGCTCAGGACCATGGCCGAGGAAGTGATAGCTACGCCCGGTTCCGAGTCCAACGTCAAGGAAATCTTCGACAAATGCAGGGAGCTCGAGGCCACCCGCCCCGAGGCGGTCATCTTCAATCAGTTCGACCAGCTTCCCAACCACCTCTGGCACTACTCCGTCACCGGCCCGGCCATGGAGGAAGTCTTCGGGCAGATCGCGCGGGCGGGGGATCATCTGGCCGGCGCCGTCCTTTCTTCCGGCTCCGCGGGCACGCTCGGAGCCGGCTCCTACCTTCGCGCGCGCTTCCCCGGCGCCAAGGTGGCCGTGGCCGAGGCCCTCCAGTGCCCGACCATCCTCGAGAACGGCTACGGCGAGCATCGGATCGAGGGCATAGGAGACAAGCACATTCCCTGGATCCACAACCTCCGCGATACCGACGTGGCGATGGCCATCGACGACGAGCTTCCGATGCGCTTCATCCGCCTCTTCAACGAGGAGGCGGGCCGAAGGCTCCTCGCCGAGGCCGGCGTATCCCCCGAGGTCCTCGCGAAGCTGGACTGGATCGGCATCTCCGGCGTAGGCAACCTCCTCGGGGCGATCAAGTTCGCGAAATACTTCGAGCTCGGAGAGCATGACGTGGTCTTTACGATGTTCACCGACTCGATGGCCATGTATGGGAGCCGCCTCGAGGAGCTCGAAGCCGAGCGCGGCCCCTACGACCAGCGCCAGGCCGATCGCGACTGCGACCGGCTCCGGGGCCTCTCCGTCGATTACCTCCTCGAGCTGAGCCACGTGGACAAGCGGCGCATCCACAACCTCAAGTACTTCAGCTGGATCGAGCAGCTCGGCAAGGACCTGGGCGAGCTCCGGGCCCAGTGGGACGACTATCGCGCCTATTGGGGCGGGCTCCAGGACCAGGTCGGCGCCCTCGACGCGATGATCGACGATTTCAACCGCGAGATCCTGAAGTGATCCTGCTCAAGAATTGCCTCGCGGTTTTTCGCCCTGACTGGCCCGCGGCCGGCGGCATCGACATCCTGATCGAAGGCAATCGCATAACGCGCATCGGCCGAGGGACGCCCGCCCCCGCCGGCGCCAAGGTCCTGGACGCGTCCCGACACGTCGTCCTCCCGGGCCTCGTCAACACCCACCACCACTTCTACCAGACCCTCACCCGCGCCCTGCCCGCCGTCCAGGACGCCAAGCTCTTCGATTGGCTCGTCTATCTCTACGAAATATGGAAGGGCGTGGACGAAGACGCCGTGTATTGGTCTTCCCGCCTGGCGATGGCCGAGCTCCTCAAGACGGGCTGCACGCTCACGACCGACCACCACTACCTCTACCCGCGCGGCTTCAGGGACGACCTGCCCGGCATCCAGTTCGCCGCCGCCTCGGACCTGGGGCTCCGCTTCGCGCCGACCCGCGGTTCGATGTCGCTCTCGAAGAAGGATGGGGGCCTGCCTCCCGACTCGGTGGTGCAGGACGAGGACAGGATCCTATCCGAGTGCGAGGCCACGATAGCCAGGTACCACGATCCGGCCCCGGACTCGATGCGCAAGGTGGCCCTCGCGCCCTGCTCGCCCTTCTCGGTCTCGGAGGCGTCGATGCGCGGCGCCGCCGACCTGGCTCGGCGCAGGGGCGTGCGCATGCATACCCACCTCGCCGAGACTTCTGACGAGGACGAGTTCTGCGTAGCCAGGTACGGCCGAAGGCCGCTGAGGCTCATGGAGGACTGCGGCTTCGTCGGGAAGGACGTCTGGTATGCCCACGGCATCTACTTCAACGACGAGGAGCTGAAGCTCCTCGCGCGAACGGGTACGGGCGTCGCGCACTGTCCGGCCTCCAACATGCGCCTCGGATCGGGCATAGCCAGAGTGCGCGAGATGCTCGACCTCGGCGTGCCGGTGGGGCTCGGCGTAGACGGCTCGGCCTCCAACGACTCCTCCGACATGCTCGGCGAGGCGAGGCAGGCCATGCTGCTCCAGCGCGTCCGCTACGGATCGGGCGGCCTCGCCGCGCGAGAGGCCCTCTCGGTCGCGACCGAGGGCGGGGCGCGCATCCTCGGCTACGACAGGCTCGGAAGGATCGAGGAAGGCTGGCTGGCGGACCTCGCCCTCTTCGACGTAATGAAGCTCGAGTACGCGGGGGCCCTCGCCGATCCGGTCGCCGCCCTGCTCCTCTGCGGCTATGACCACGGCGCCGATCACGTGATCGTCAACGGCGAGATCGTCCTCGAGTCCCGGCGACTCGTCGGCCCGGGCGCGCGCTCCGGAACGGACGAGGAAGCCATACGAGTCCATGCCGATCTCGCCTCGCGCAAGCTCCTCGAAAAGGCGGGCA
>Ga0181520_10011132_pt1 | contig 11879 bp, 13 predicted proteins | sample PEATcosm2014_Bin_29_FD_132451 | JGI IMG/M metagenome (GOLD analysis project Ga0181520, IMG submission 132451) | Peatland microbial communities from MTU Mesocosm Facility, Houghton, MI, USA - PEATcosm2014_Bin02_30_metaG | ecosystem: Environmental > Terrestrial > Soil > Wetlands > Peat | place...
CATCGGAGGTGACGATGTTGCCGGTGGAATCGAGATGAAAGCTGCCACTGCGGGTGTAGGCGATTTGTCCGGATGGAGTGAGGACCTGGAAGTATCCGAGGCCTTGAATGGCGATATCGTAGGTGTTTCCAGTGGCCTGGAAGTCGCCTTGCGATTGCAGGATTTCAGTGGCGGCGGCGCGGGTTCCGAGCCCGATCTGCAGTCCGGCGGAGACGGTTTGCTGCGTGGCGGCGGCGCCGGGAGTGATGGTGTTCTGGTAGACGAGATCCTGAAACTGAACGCGGCGCTTGCGGAATCCGGCGGTGTTGGCGTTGGAGAGATTGTTGGCCACGTTGTCCAGATTGGTTTGCTGGGCGGTCATGCCACTGGCGGCGGTGTAGAGCGAACGAAACATGCAGGGCTCCTAAACTCTGGGCAGATCTTCGGCTGCGATTTTGTTGAACTCGTTGTGAAAGGTGCTGAGCGCACGCTGCATCATCTCGGCGTTGCGCTGGATTTCAATGAGTCCCACGGCACACTCGACGGGACTGATGTTGGAGCTCTCGAGCGAGCCCTGGCGTACGCTGAGCTGAGTGGCGGGCATGGCGGCTGCGGCGGGCGCGGAGTAATAGGCGTCCCCGAGGGCGGTGAGCGGTACGCTGGAATCGAAGGCGGAGAGCTGAAGCTGTCCGGCGACGTCGCCGTTGACGGAGATGACTCCGGCGGAGCTGATTTCGGGGTTGCCGGCGGGCAGGGTAATGGGACCGCGGTCTCCGAGTACGGGGAAGCCCTGCGCAGTTACGAGCGCGCCAGCTTTGGTGATATGGAAGTTGCCGTTGCGGGTGTACTGGACTCCGGTAGGCGACTGGACGGCGAAAAATCCGGAACCTTCCAGGGCGAGGTCAAGGGGATTTCCCGTCTGCTGGAGTGAACCCTGCGAGAAGTCGGTGCGTGGTGAGCCAAGGACTCCGAAGGAGTTGACGGCGCGGTTGGAAACGCTGGCCGAGGCAGTCATCATCTGGGTTTTGAAGCTGACGCGCTCGCCACGAAATCCACTGGTGTTGGCGTTGGCGAGATTATTGGCGGCGAGATCGAGCTCCTGAGTTCGTGCGAGAAGACCGGCGCTGGCCGCGTAGATGCCGCTGTTCATATATGACTCCGCTGGGAGGAAGAGCAAGCAGAGTGCCATGGCGATTGGAAGACTCTTAAGAAGGAAGTTGGGCTGGGGTGATTGTCAGCATCACGACGAGACTTCAAAAGTGTTCCTCGCTGAATGAGCCGGGGGCAGATCAATTCGGGTTCGTCTTCTGCTGTCGTGGGTAGCGCGATCTATTTACTGAGATGGGCAACTCCTCCATCGCCGCCTAATTCTCATTCGCAAGCTCTGGCAGGAGTTTCCTGCAGAGCGCCTGTTCCTGATTGCGGGAAGGATGAGCAAGGAAGAGGGGACGGCTCTCACAAACCATCTGACACTCGGGCGAGCCTTCTGCACGAGAGAAGACCTTCTGACCCGACTCATGCCCATGCAAGGCAACCGCACGAGGAGGAACCATGCCGAACTTCACAGGCCAGTTGAAAGGTACTTCCACCGCACAGACAATCGTTACCTGCAACGACACGCCCGGTCACCAATTAATGCTCAGGGCGGGAACCGCGCAACAGAGCTGCAGTGACCCTCTATTCAACAATACGAGGCACAGCTCCTACAGCAGCACGGACGTCACGAACGGCAACGGGCACGAACATGGCTACTTTGTGAACGAGCACGCCAACGGGGACCGCGAGTGTGGATCCTTTGAGGGAACAATCACGACGAAGAACGATAAGGTATTGTTCGAAGGAACGTGGAAGTACACGCACGGCACAGGCCACTTCACCGGCATCGCGGGCCAAGGCAAGTTCAAGGGGCACATGACCTCTCCTAGCGAATCGGAAGTTTCTTTTGAAGGCGAGTACCAACTCAAGGCGGGCTCGCGCGCGGCGTAGACGTATGCGGCATGACGCGACGGGGAAGGAGCGGCACTGGCCGCTCCTTCTTCTTGCACGTGCCGAGCATGTTCAGGCGCTTGATGGTGCAAGTCCTCTTTCGATAGTAACGCAGCTCATTACTCCTGAAGCTTGAGGGTAACCCAGAGCAACTGCTGTTCGAATTCGAAGACGACTTCAATGGTGTGGCCGCCGGCGAGTGAATGGGTCTCATATTCCCTGCCGACGATGATGGTGGGGACGGACAACATACAGTTATTACCGACTCCGCTGAGCTTGTTCTTGAAGTTTCCGGCGATCATGTTGGCAATCTCGCCGAGGGCGTCCCAGCTGTCGTTGTCCACTTCCTCGGGGGGCATGCCGAGCATTTTCCCGGCCATGATGCGGGCGGACTGATCGGCGCAGCGGATGCTGAGAACGCCGCAGAGACTACCGGCGAGTCCGACGAGAGCGGTGAATTCGCCGACGTGCGGGTCGGCCGAGGGTGGCTGCTGTTTGAGCCGGGTACCGAGCATGATGTCGAAGACTTCGCGAGCGGAGAGTGCAAGGAGCGGGGTCCAGGCTTCGCGATCGAAGGCGGCTGTGGGGAGCGGGCTTTGGGAGAATGATGTCATGGTCATAGTCCCAACACCGGCAGAACATGCTCCTTGACCTGGTCCGGGGTGAATGGTTTGCGGATGTAACCCTTGGCTCCGAGGGAGAGGGCCTGAACGACATTGGACTCACTGCCCTCCGTGGTGATCATGACGACGGGTACGCCACGCAGCTTATCGACGGTCTGCAATTGGCGGACGAATTCGAGACCATCCATGACCGGCATGTTGATGTCGCTGAGGATGAGATCAACGGAATTGGTGTCAAGCAGTCCGAGCGCTTCGGCGCCGTTACTGGCTTCCAGGACGGCGAGGTCGAGTCCGGCCTGGCGCAGGGAGCGTTCGACGATTTTGCGCATGACAGAAGAGTCATCGACGATGAGGGCTCTGATGTGGCTCATTTTGGTTCCCCCTGAAAATTCTCCCGCGAGCGGAGATCTGCCGGGGGAGTGATGCTGTTGCGGTGAAGAACGCGGCGCAGCTGGGCGGCGGAACGGCCGCGGCGGACGGGGCTGGCGAGCAGCGCACGGAGACGGCTGACTCCGAGCAGTACGATGGCATCCTCGACGCTGAGCCAGGGATACCCGAATTCCGCGCAGGCAGCCTCGGTGACGAAGTAGCAGAGACTGCGGTCGGCGCGGATCGCCTCGGCCAGTGTGGCGAGGTTTACCGGGCGCTGGCCGGGTAGCAGGGAAAGCGGGGAAGGCAGTTGCGTGGTGCTGGCCGGACGGGCGGACGTAATGACGATGACTCTGCAACCCGATGTTGGCTGATCAGTGTTCATAAGTGCGGCTCAATCCTCTTATCGGCCGAGGGAGAGACACACTTTAGGAACCGGGGTTCAGCGGGCGTCGACCTCGAAGACGAGGTCGAGATGGGAGCGCTGCCCGAGAAAGCGGACCCAGATGTTTCCTTCGACGCCACGCAGGCGGAGCTCCGCGGCGCCGGTCTGCTGGGCGTAGCTGAGGATCATGCGGGCGGTTTCGGCGGCGCTGGCGGGACGGCTGACAGCGAGTTCGCCGGCGGTGTCGTGCTTGCGGGATTCGATGAGCTGGAGGAGTTTTGGTTCGGGAATGATACAGGCCTCGGTGGAGCAGCCAAGCATGTGTTCGATGGCGATGAGCGCGCTGTGATTGACGGTGTCACAGAAGCCGACGAAGAGACGCAGGCCTTGGCTGACCAGGTGCACGGGCAACATGCGGTAGCGCTCGATGAGGCTGAAGGGGACCAGCATGGAACAGCCCGGCTGCACGCTATCGGCGGGAAAGACTGGGCATCCCCACTGGGTCGCAACCACCGATGCAATGTCATCGGAGGAGGCGAAGCCGAGGCGCTGCAAACAGGCGCCGATGCGCGCTCCGGAGCTGCGCTGCAGCCGGATGGCATCGCGCAACTGAGGATCGGAGATAACACCACGAGAGAGCATCATGAGGCCCATGGGCATGTTGGTGCGATTGGGCACGGGGCGGTAATCATCGAAGAGCTGGCCGAGAAGCTGCTCTTCGAGCGCGACTTCAAGGCAGCGGGGACTGCAATACCACTCCTGCTCATTGAAACGGAAACCAGAGACGCGGTGCAGCACCCCGGTCCAGCTTGACCCGGTTGGGCAGTCGGGATTGGAGCAGCGGGGAACGAGTTGTTTCCAGGCAGTGGAGTGTTTCCGTTTTACTTCCGGCAGTTTATTCATGGCGTTCTCCTGGCAATGGGAATGATCGTAGGCGGAGCTACGGTAGGCAGGCGATCTTTTCGCCCTGGGTTGCGACCTGGGTGATGCGGAGGCCGTAGTTGCCTTCCACGATGACGACCTCACCTTGCGCGATGAGCCGACCATCAATCAGAAGATCGACGGGCTCCTGGACACGGCGATCCAGTTCGACGACGGAGCCGGAGCAGAGTTCGATGATGTCCTTGAGCAGCATCTGCCGGGTTCCGAAGCGCAAGGTCACGCCCAGTTCGATGTCCAGAAGAAGATCGAGATTGCGGTTGGCGGATTGGGCGGTGGGGGGCTCGGCGATGGAAGCTTGCGGAGCAGGCGCAGCGACGGATGTCGGTTCGGCTTCGGACTTGGCTTCCGGCTTAACTTCGGATTGAACTTCCGGTTTTACTTCAGGAACGAGGTGAAGGATGTGAAGTTCGAATTCGAGAGCAAGGCCGTCGCGGGGAATGAGAATGAGCTGGCGCGCGCCGATTGAGGGATCGCGCTGATCGGCGACGCGAGGCTTGAGTTCGAGCGGGCCGAAGGCGCGGCGCAGACGGTCGGCGGCATTGCCGCAGATCTGCTGGATGAGTTCGGCGGCAGCTTCACGCAGGTCAGGAGTGACTTCGGCAGCCGGGTCGGGAGTTTCTCCGGTGAGCACGGCGGCGAAGTGCGCGGTCATGGGCGCGGAAAGGGCGAGTTCGCAGAGGCCGTTGAGCGATCCACTGATCTCGATGCGGACCAGGATGGCAGCTTCAGTTGCGTCCTCAAGCTGGACGGGCTGCGCGTGCAACTCGGCCCCGGCAATCTGCGAGAGCACGGTGGAGGCTGCATCGGCGAAGAGCTGGAGCAGCGTGGCGGCGGGTTGCTGGGCAATGTGATTCATGAGGGTTCCTGCGCGTCCTCGGCCGGATCTGAGAATTGGATTGGCAGCATCTGGCAGATTCTGGATGCACGCTGGTTTCCAGCGCGGATTGGAAGCGCCTCATACAGAGTGCATCCGGCGACGCTGCCTTCGATGGGCGACTCGGTGGAGAGCGGAAGTGAGAGAACCTCTCCGGGCGCGAGATCGAGCAGGGTGCGAATGGGAAAGCGGACGGCGGGCGTGCCGAGGGCGAACTCGAAGGGAAAGCTGAGCGCGTGTTCGCGCATACGCTTGCGGGTGGCGTTGGGACCGCGATGATGACTATAGCCGCCCTCCTTATCGAGCCGGCGCAAGAGTGCGTTGGAGGCCACGGCAGGGAAGGCGACATTCATGACACCGTGCGACTCCGGCATGTGAATCTCAAAGCTAAGGCAGAGAGTTTTATCGCCCGGCGGCATGAGACGCTGCAACTGGGTGGGCTGCACGCGTTCGTCAAATTCGAAGATGGAGCTGAGCGAGGACCAGGCGGTCTGTAGTTCGCCACAGAGAATGCGGACGACGCCTTCCATGATGCCTTCCTCGATTTCGGTGATCTCGCGCTCCTGGTCATTCATGCGTCCGACGCCGCCGAGTAGGAGGTCAATGATGGGGAAGACGAGCGAAGGTTCGAGGTCGAGGGCAGCGATTGCGCCCAGGGGCTTGACCTGGAAGGTGGCGAGATAGGCTAGGTCAGGAATTCGCTGAAGGAATTCGCGGAAGGTGAGCTGCTCGACGGAGACGAGATTCACCTCAAAGACGACGCGGAGATATGCACCGAGCGCGTTGGTGAGGTTGCGGGCGAAGCCTTCATGAAGATTGCTGATGGCGCGGACCTGGTCTTTCTTGATCTGCCCAGCCTGCTTAAAGTCGCAGGGCTGAAAGCTGGGCAGCGACGATGTGGCACCCTGGCTTCGCCCGAGTGCGGCGCGGAACATGGCATCGATTTCGTCCTGGTTCAGTACTTTTTCCATGCGCCCTCCAGTGCGTTGCGAACGGCCTGCTCAGCGATATGCGGCGGCATCTGGCGGCCGGCGAGCAGGGATTGAAGGCGGGTACGGAGACGGAGCAGAGCGAGAGAATGAATCTGCGAGACGCGCGATTCGCCGATGCCGAGTACGGCTCCGACCTCCTTCATGGTGAGTTCTTCGTAGTAGTAGAGGGAGAGGACGCAGCGCTCTTTTTCGCTTAGCTCGTCAATGGCGCGGACGAGGAGAGTGTGGAGTTCGGACTTCATGGTGAGGAAGTAGGGACTCTCCTCGGGATTTCCGGGGAGGTACTCACAGAGGTCGTCGTCCTGATCGCTGCCGCTGTTCTCGACGTGGAAGCTGCCGAGGTCGAGACCCTCGAGTTCGCCGAGCAGGTGCTGGAAGGATTCGAGAGTGAGACCGAGTCCGGTGGCGATTTCCTGTTCGGTGGCGGCACGGCCGAGTTCATGGCTGAGGCGAGCGGATGTGGTCTCGATAAGGCGGGCTTTGCGGCGCAGATCGCGCGGGCTCCAGTCGAGTTCGCGAAGACTATCGAGGATTGCGCCGCGGATGCGGAACTTGGCGTAGGTCCGGAACTGGACCTGGCGCGCTTCATCGTACTTCTGGAGCGCGTCCATGAGGCCGAGGACGCCAGCGTGAACCAGATCCTCGATGGGCACGTGCTGGGGCAGACGGTCATGAATATGGCGCGCGATGTAGCGCACCTGGGGCATCTGCTCCATGAGGATACGGTTGCGCACTTCCTCTTCGAGCGGAGGCGGTACGTAGTTGTCTTGCGGCTTCTTCATGGTGGACCTCGGTGAAGGGTTGGTCATGGCTATGCGTTGAGGGTCCCAATGGAATGCACCGGAGTGAGTGCGGGGATTTCGCCGTGGGAAATCACGACGATCTTGGGGAGGAATGGCTCCAATAAACGGCGCAGGTGGAAGCGCGTGTTGACCGAGCAGAGAATGACGGGAGTGGCCACCTCGACGTTTTCGCCGACGAGCTTGCGGAGGCCTTCCAACAAGCGGCGAATGAAGGTGGGCTGCAGGGCGAGCGTACCGGCGGCGGGCAGCTTTGGCGTGAAGGCCTGGTTGAGCTCCTCTTCGATACGGGGATCGAGCGTGACCACCTTGAGCGCGCCCTGGTCATCGAGCAGAGGCTTGATGAGGGCGCGTCCGAGGGCCTGGCGGCAAGCCTCGACGAGTGAGACCGGGTTCTTGTTGATGGCGGCGGCTTCGACGAGAGTTTCCAGGATGGTGCCGAGGTCGCGGATGGAGACCTGCTCGCGTAGAAGCTGCTGCAGCACGCGCTGAACCTCGCCGAGCGTCATGAGCTTGGGGACGAGTTCGTCGAGGAGCTTGGGGTGGGAGTCATTGAGGCGCTCCAGCAGGCGCTTGGTTTCGGCGCGGGTGAGCAACTCGTGTGCGTACTGGCGGACGAGTTCCGAGACATGGGTGGCGAGCACGGAAGTCTGATCGACGACCGAATATCCGGCGGCGATTGCCTGCTCGCGCAACTCGGGGGCGATCCAGCGGGCGGGCACGCCAAAGGCCGGCTCTTTGGCGAGGATGCCGGGAAGGCGCGGAGGTTCAGGATCACTGCTGATGGCGAGGATGAGATTCTCCGGCATCTCCCAGCGGGCAATTTCGACGCCGCGTAAGGAGACGACATACTCGCGCGGCTTGAGGCGCAGGTTGTCAGTGATGTGGACGCTGGGAATGATGAATCCGAGCTGAGTGGCGAGATGCTTACGCAAGGCGCGGACGCGGGGCAGGAGTTTTCCGCCCTGGTTGGAATCGACGAGGGCAACGAGAGCGTATCCGACTTCGAGGGAGAGATCGTCGAGCGCAAGCAAGGAGTCAAAGCCCTCGGACTGAATGGTTCCGGGCTTGTTGGCACCGGACGCGGCGGGCTTGGGGGCAGATTTGGTGTCGGCAGGAAGTCTCTGCAGCCGCCATGCCATGATCCACAGCACGACGACCATGAGGAGGAAAGAGAGCTTGGGCATGCCGGGGATCAGTCCCATGGCCAGCATGGCTGCGCCGGCGATCCAGAGCACGCGGGGTTGCGCCAGAAGTTGCTGGCCGAGATCGCCACCCAGGGACTTGTTGGAGGAGGCGCGGGTGACGACGAGGCCTCCGGCGATGGAGACCAGCAAGGATGGAATCATGGTGACCAGACCATCGCCTACGGTGAGGACGGTATAGGTTTTAAGCGCGTCGCGGAAAGGAATGTCGAGCTGAAAGACTCCGATGAGGAAGCCGGCGACGATGTTGATGGCGGTGAGGAGAATGGTGGCGAGGGAATCGCGCTGGCTGAAGCGGGCGGCTCCATCCATGGCGCCGTAGAATTCGGCCTCGTGGGCGACGGCTTCGCGGCGGGCACGAGCCTGGTGCTCGTCGATGAGTCCGGCATTGAGATCGGCGTCGATGGCCATCTGCTTGCCGGGCATGGCATCGAGCGTGAAGCGGGCGGTGACCTCAGCGGTGCGCACCGCACCATGGCTGACGACGAGGAACTGGATGGCGATGAGGGCGATGAAGAGAACGAAGCCGACGACATAGTTGCCGCCGACAACAAACTGTCCGAAGGCAGCGATGACGCTTCCGGCGGCGGACGTGCCTTCATTGCCATGGAGCAGGATGCGGCGCGAGCTGGCGATGTTGAGGGCCAGGCGAAAGAGGGTGAGCAGGAGCAGCAGGCTGGGAAAGACGGAGAATTGCACGGGCCGGAGGATGTACACGGCGGAGAGCAGGACAATGACCGAGGCCGTGATGCTCATGGCCAACAGCAGGTCAAGCAGGAAGCTGGGCATGGGCACCAGCATGACGAAGACGACCGAGACGGCGGCGGCCGGAACGATCCAGTCGAAGTTGGCCTTCTTGAGAAACGATGCGGGCTGGTTGGCTTCGGCCATCAGGAGCTCCTCTGAGCCGCTTGCGTGGCGTTCATGCGGATGACGTAGGCGAGGACTTCGGCGACGGCGGCGTAGAGCTTTTCAGGGATTGCCTGGCCGACCTCGACGGTGCGATAGAGGCTCTGGGCAAGAGGCGGATTTTCAATGATGGGAATACCGTCCCAGCGCGCGATTTCCTTGATTTGTTGGGCGAGCAGGTTCTGGCCCTTGGCGACCACGGTTGGCGCGGCCATGTCGTCGCGATACTCGAGGGCGACGGCGAAGTGGGTGGGGTTGGTGACCACGACGCTGGCGCTGTGGGCGGCCTGCATCATGCGGCGGCGGCGGGACTGGCGTTGCAGGCGGCGAATGCGCGCCTTGGTGGCGGGATTGCCGTCCATCTGTTTCATCTCCTCGCGGATCTCCTGCTTGCTCATGCGGAGATCGCCTTCGAACTTCTGGCGCATGGCGATGTAGTCGATGACGGCCCAGGCGAGAAGCGTGAGGGAAGATTTCCAGAAGACCTCAAAGACGATGTTGAAAAGATGCGAAGAGACCTGGCGCGGCGAGGCCCAGAGACCGAGGCCGAGCGCAGGCCACTCGCGGCGAAAGATATCGATACCGATGAATACGATGGCGGCGCCGGGAACGAGGGCTTTGGCGACCTGGACGACGGTGGTGATGCTGAAGATCTGGCCGAGACGTTTGGCGGGATTGATCTTGTTGACGTCGGGCACGAGAAGCTTGGGTGCGAAGACGACTCCGCCCTGGGCGAGCATGACGAGTACGGCCGTGCCCCACGCGGCAGCGAGCGGCTTCCACGCCCATTGGAAGACGAGTTGCGCGGTCCAGGGAAAGAGCGGCGTGGAAACCGAGAGTTCATCGCGCACGGCGCGGTCGAGTGCGGCATGGAAAAACTGGCGCCAATGCATGAGGTCGGTGGGCCCCTGGGCGACGAGGACGAGCACTCCGGTGAGCATGGCGGCGGTAGCGCTGAGTTCGCGTGAGCGGGCGACCTGTCCCTCTTCACGCGCCTTCTGGCGGCGATGTTCGGTTGCTTTCTCGGTCTTGTTGTCCTGGGCCACGGGTTCTGTCTTCCTAGGTTGTGAGGTGAAGAGTTTGCTCGCTCCAGCGAATTGCGTTGGCGAACTGGAGCGAGAAGAAGCGCGGCCACGCAGTCATGGTCGTAATCAGTACGAGCATTCCTAAAACCGATTTAACGGAGAGACCGACGAAAAGGACGGGCAACTGGGGCGAGGCTTTCCCGATAAAGGCGAGGACGAAATCGGCGACCACGGTGGCAATGAGCGCGGGAGCGGCAATTTGCAATCCGAGAACCCAGATGGCGGAGGCCGTGTGCAGGACGGCACTGACGCGCGCGAGAGTGAGCACGGAGCGTCCGGCGGGAAGGTAGTAGAAGCTGGCGACAAGAGCGCGCAGAACCCAGTGGTGAACGTCGAGAGCGAAGAAGATAAGCAGGACAATGGTCTGATAGAAGACCGAGAGAACAGCGGAATCAGCCTGCGTTTGCGGATCGAGGATGGTGACGAGCGAGAAGCCCATCTGCATGCCGAGGATCTGACCGGCGAATTGCGCGGCGTCAAAAATGAAGTTGAGCAGCAGTCCGACCATGATGCCGATGAGCAGTTCGTTGAGCACAATGCCGCTCCACTGCAACGCCGAAACATGCATCTGCGGCACGGGCACGACGGGCCAGAGAAGAACGACGAGCAGGACGACCAGGGCGGCCTTGACGCGCGCCGGGACGGCGTTATTGCTGAGGCCGGGAGCAAACAGCAAGAGGCCGGAGACGCGCAGCCCGATGAAGATGGCGGCTGCGAGGACGGATTCGAGATTGAGGGACGGGTTCATGGGGGAGTTCATCGCGACGGGAGTCATTGCAGCAAGGGCCGGAAATCGGAGAAGAGTTGAACGGTGAAAGCGGCGAGATGGCGAAGCATCCAGGGCAGAAGAAACATGGCGCTGAGCGCGGTGGCGAGCAGGCGTGGAACGGTGGAAACTGTCTGATCCTGAATGCTGGTGAGCACCTGGACGATGTTGATGACGACGCTGACGATGGTGGCAACGGCAAGCAGGGGCAGCGCCGAGATAATGGCGTACTCCAGAGTGGTGCGTCCGAGTTGGATGACTTGTTCGAGGGGCATGGGATCAGGCAAAGCTGCGCATCAGCGAGCCGACGAGAAGGTTCCATCCATCGACCATGACGAAAAGAAGAAGCTTGAGTGGAGTGGAGATGACGACAGGAGGAAGCTGCATCATGCCGACCGAGGTGGTGATGGAGGCAACGACCATGTCAATGACGAGGAAGGGAAGAAAGAGAACGGCGCCAATCTGAAAGCCGGCCTTCAATTCCGAGAGGATGTAAGAGGGCATGACGACACGCATGGGGAGATCTTCGGGCGTGCGGGGACGCGGCTCCTTGGCAAGTTCGAGAAAGAGCGCTACGTCCTTTTGACGGACATAGTGGAGCATGAAGGTTTTGAGCGGATGCGAGCCAATTTCGACGGCGGCAAGAGGGGTGATGCGTCCTGCTTCAAGAGGGACGATGGCTTGCTGCTGAATCGCCAGACCAACCGGTTGCATGAGGAAGAAAGTAAGCACCAGAGCGAGTCCGATGAGGGTCTGGTTGGTGGGCGTGCTCTGGGTGCCGAGTGCCTGGCGGAGAAAATGGAAGACGATGAGCAGCCGCACAAACGGCGTCATGGAGAGCAGCAGTGCCGGGATGAGAGTGAGAAGCGTAAGCAGGACAACGATGGTCCAGGGCGCTTGCGAGCCACCGAGATTGCCCAGGGGGATGGCTCCGGGAGCCGAAGGCGCAATCGGCATGGGACCG
>Ga0181520_10011133_pt1 | contig 11879 bp, 5 predicted proteins | sample PEATcosm2014_Bin_29_FD_132451 | JGI IMG/M metagenome (GOLD analysis project Ga0181520, IMG submission 132451) | Peatland microbial communities from MTU Mesocosm Facility, Houghton, MI, USA - PEATcosm2014_Bin02_30_metaG | ecosystem: Environmental > Terrestrial > Soil > Wetlands > Peat | place...
GCGGGGATGGACATGGGCATCGTCAACGCGGGGATGCTGGCGGTCTACGCAGAAATCGAGCCGGAGCTGAAGGAACTGGTGGAAGATGTACTGCTTAATCGTCGCCCAGATGCGACGGAGCGACTGGTTGACTTCGGCGAAATGCTGAAGACGCAGGGCGCGAGTGCGGGCGAGACGGCGATTGAAAAACGGGCCGAGGCGTGGCGCGGCGGAACAGTCGAGGAAAGGCTGACGCATGCGCTGGTCAAGGGCATCGACGCGTATATCGAAATCGACGCCGAAGAAGCCCGCGTCAAGCTGGGACGGCCTCTGCTGGTCATCGAAGGGCCACTGATGGCGGGGATGAGTGTGGTTGGCGATCTCTTTGGCGCAGGCAAGATGTTTCTGCCGCAAGTGGTAAAATCCGCGCGCGTGATGAAGAAGGCGGTCGCGCATCTCACACCGTTCATGGAGATTGAAAAAGCCGAGCGGATTGCGGCGGGCGAGGTGGTCAAAGCGCAGGGAAAGATCATTTTGGCAACGGTCAAGGGCGATGTCCATGACATCGGCAAGAACATTGTTGGCGTGGTGCTGGCCTGCAACAACTATGACGTGATCGACCTCGGCGTGATGGTCTCGTGCGAGAAGATTCTGGAGCGAGCGAAGTCAGAGAAAGCAGATATGATCGGCCTGAGCGGGTTGATTACTCCGTCGCTCGACGAGATGGTGCACGTTGCCAAGGAGATGGAGCGGCAGGGATTCAAGCTGCCGTTGCTGGTAGGCGGAGCGACGACCAGCCGTGCACATACGGCGGTGAAGATTGCTCCGCACTACAGCGAGCCGGTGGTGCATGTGCTGGACGCGAGTCGCGCCGTGCCTGTAACGACGAGCCTTCTCAGCGACGACGGCAAGGCAGAGTTCATCGCACAACATCGCGCCGAGTACGAGACAATCCGCAAGAACCACGCCGCGCCGCAGAAGAAGGTCGTCGATATTGCGACGGCTCGTACGCGAAGGTCGCCAATTGAGTGGCGTGCAGAAGATCTGCCCACGCCGGAGTTCATCGGTGTGCGTGTGCTGGATGATTTTCCGCTGGCAAAGCTACGCGAGTTTATCGACTGGTCACCCTTCTTTCATGCGTGGGGATTGAAGGGAATTTATCCGCGCATCTTTGATAATGAAGAGCATGGGGCGCAAGCGCGGCAGATATTCACCGAGGGAAATGTGCTTCTGGATCGTATCATCGCAGAGAAATTGTTAACTGCGCATGGTGTCTATGGACTCTTTCCTGCGAACGCGATTGGCGACGACGTCGAACTGTATGCGGATGAATCGCGCATCAATGCTGTCGAGCGATTCCACTTTCTGCGTCAGCAATCGGATCGCGAGGGCAGTGAGCCGTGTCGTTCGCTAGCGGATTTCATTGCGCCAAAGGATACAGGACTTTCCGATCACATCGGCGCATTCGCGGTAACGTGTGGGATTGGATTGAAGGATCTGTGCGATGGATTCCGCGCGGAGAACGACGACTACAACGCGATCATGGCTGAGGCTCTTGCGGATCGACTGGCCGAAGCATTCGCCGAATGCCTGCACAAGCGCGTGCGCGATGAGTGGGGCTACGGACACATGGAGGGATTAACACCGGCGGATCTGATCCACGAAAAGTACCGCGGAATACGGCCCGCAGCGGGCTATCCGGCCTGCCCAGATCACACCGAGAAAGGCGAGCTGTGGCGTCTGCTCGATGTGCAGACGAAGACTGGGATGCTGCTGACCGAGTCGTATGCCATGTGGCCGGGTTCGAGCGTGAGTGGTATCTACTTTGCTCACCCTGAGTCGCGCTACTTCTCGCTGGGCAAGATCGACCGCGATCAGATTGCGGATTACGCCATGCGCAAGGGGATGAGCGTGCGCGAAGTCGAGCGATGGCTTGGTCCGAATCTTAACTACGATCCCACACAATAGCACGGATTCATTGATCTTACGGCGTACCAGTTCTTGCCGCAAGGATGGGAGCCACAAATTTATCTAGTCAAAAACCTTGTACCCTAAGCACACTGACGTTCGATTTCCATGACACTAATCGACTCTCACGCCCATCTCGATATGTACTCCGACGATTTGCCAGAGGTACTTGCGCGCGCGCAGTCCGCGGGCGTGGGGACAATTCTAGCCATCGGCATCGGCGACGGACCCGACGAGATGCAGCGAGCGCTAGAGATCGTCGCCGAGTACAGCGGGCGAGCAAACGTGCCAAAGCTGTACGCCAGCGCGGGAATCCATCCTCAGGAGGCGCACCGCGCCGACGCCAACGCGCAGGACAAACTGGCGCGTCTGGCCGCAGACGAGCGCGTTATCGCCGTCGGTGAGATTGGGCTGGACTACTACCACGTTGAAAACCCGGAGGCTGCCGTGCAGCGCGCGGCATTTGTGGCGCAGATACAGATTGCCGCGAGCGTGCGTAAGCCGATCCTGATCCACTGCCGCACGTCGGAACTGGCCAGGCCCGAGGCCAAGGAGAAGTTCGGCACGGCTGACGCTTGGGCCGATCTGCTTACCCTTCTCGACGAGCACTGGAATTTGTTTGATCGCGGAGCAATCCAGCCTGGTATTCTGCACTGCTTCTCCGGCTCGCACGAACAGGCACGGCGCTCGCTGGAGATGGGGTTCTACCTTTCGTTTGCAGGAAATCTAACCTATCCCAAAGCCACATCACTGCGCGAGGTTGCAGCCTCTGTGCCTGCTGATCGGCTGTTGATCGAGACCGACGCCCCTTTCCTAGCCCCCATCCCACTGCGCGGACAACGCAACGAATCTGCACTGATTGCGCATACGGCCGAGTGTATGGCTGGGGTGAGAGGTATCTCAATCGAGGAGGTTGCGGCGATCACGTCGGAGAACTTCCGGAGACTCTTCCCTGCCACTGGCAACAAAAATTGAGCGAGAACAGACAAAGGCAAAATGCAAAAAAGCAAGCAGGGTATTAATTTCCATTCGCTACGTTCAGTTGCAGAATGACAATTGGAAAATCTCTGTGCGAAGCTCAACTGTCCTATACTGTTTTCATGGCATCCGACAACAGCTTCGACGTGGTCAGCAAAGTGGACTTGGCAGAGGTGAAGAACGCGGTCGATCAGGCGACCAAGGAGATCAACGCGCGCTTCGACCTGAAGGACTCGAAGTCGAAGATTACCATCGAGGGCGATGAGGCGCTGCAACTTGCCTCGCAGGATGAGTACAAGCTGACAGCGGTAACCGAGATTCTGCGGCAAAAACTGAGCAAGCGTGGCGTCTCGCCCAAGAACCTGGAGTTCGGCACTGTTGAGCCAGCTGCAAACTCCTCGGTGCGACAGAAGGTCAAGCTGCTGCAAGGCATCCCGTCGGATAAGGCCAAGCAGATCGTCGCGACGATCAAGGACTCCAAGCTAAAGGCGCAGGCCAGCATCCAGGGGGATACGGTACGCGTCGTCAGCAAGGATCGCGACATTCTGCAACAGATCATGGGCAAACTGCGCGCCGGCGACTTCGGAGTCGAACTACAGTTCACCAACTTCAGAAACTAGCTGCAACGAAGTGCGAATCTTCGATCTTGACCTGATACTCTAATCGAAGTGAGTTCCCTTTCCATTGCGACCGCCAAAGAGGTATTCGACCTGCTGCGCGACGATCTCGCCGCCATCGAGCAGGAGTTTACCCGCCAAGCCGAGTCGGACGTTGACGTCATCACCGACATCGCGCAATACCTGATGGCGGGCGGCGGCAAGCGCATCCGGCCACTGCTTCTGTTGCTCTCGTCGAAGGCCTTAGGCTGCACCAGCCACTCACGTATTCGCCTCGGCGCGGTCGTCGAAATGCTGCACACCGCAACCTTGGTCCACGACGACATCATCGACGAGGCCGCTACGCGCCGCGGACGCCCCTCTTCGAACACCAGCTGGGGCAACGCCAAGTGCGTACTCGCAGGCGATTGGCTCTACATGCAGTCGTTCTCAACGGCACTCGAAGAGCGCAACTTCCGAGTCCTCGAACTCCTCATCTCACTCACCCAACAGATGGTCGAAGGGGAGTTGCTCCAGATGCAGAAGCTCGGACACCTCATCAACGAAGAGGAATACTTCGACCTGATCTTTCGCAAGACGGCCTGCCTCTTCAGCGTCTCAATGCAGCTCGGCGCAGCAATTGCAGGCACCAGCGACGAGATCGAGGCGCAACTCGGCGAGTATGGGCGCAACCTTGGCCTCGCCTTCCCGATCGTCGACGATGTGTTGGACCTGACCGCGACTGAGAGCATTCTAGGCAAGCCGACCGCTAGCGATCTTCGCGAGGGTAAGGCCACACTGGCCGTCATCCACGCCCTCGAACGTGGCACGGGAGCCGACCGCGAGGCTATCCGCAAGGTCCTCGCCGACCGCAGCTTCAACACCATCTCGCACCCGCAGATTTTGGAGATTCTGGAGCGCCACGGCTCGATATCTTACGCCATGGACACGGCCTGCGCCTACGCCGAAGCCGCCCGCCTCTCCATCGCCGACCTACCCATGAGCGAAGCCAAACGCGCCCTCCTCTGGGTCCCCGGCTTCGTCACATCCCGCGACCGCTAAAGCGCTAGAGATCAGGAACGCCCTGCCAACTGCGCCTGAAGCAAAGCTCGTTCATCTAAAAACACCTGCCTACTATGACTTCTCCATGCAGCATTCTTCCTTCTGGCCTTGTTGCACTTGGACTTTGATCCCTGCAAATCAACCCAGCGGCCACCAGTGGAGACGAGGTAACGTGGGATAAAACAATGCCAGCCGGACCTCTCGCGGTGCGGAGTGGGCTTGGCTGGAGTAAGACGGGTTGGGCTTAGACTGCGCCAGAACACGGGCGTAGGTCTCTAATTGTGGAGCATAGGTGGCGCGCTCGGCGGCCAGAAACTCGTCGAGCGAGGTGGAGCTGTGCGGCGCGCTGGTTTTGTAGTCAACGATCCAGAGAACGTCTTCACCAGTGGTCTGTGGGGTGGCTCCAGCACGAAAGACGCGGTCGATGCGAATCGAGGTAAGCTGAGCCGAAACGGAGCAGGATGACCCGGAGTTGCACCAGGCAGTCAGGGCCAGCTCGCTCGCGGCAGCAACGTGAGACGCTAGTAACCAGAGGCCGTCAGGATCGCGCAGTGTCGCGAGCAGCGCGGTGTGAGCCTCGCGGGCGAGCCGCAGGACCGTAGCCTGTGGCAGTCCATCGGCGCGCAGCAATGCCACCAGACGTGGCATCCAGTCAGACAGTTCGGCGACCAGTGCGTCAACCGTGCAACCGTCGGCAATTCGCGTGGCCAGCAACTCTAGCGCGGCGTGGACAACGTTACCAAAGGAGCGTGCCGCAAAGGAACCCTCCGGGCGAGAGATCCGGCCGAGGCTGAGGCTCGGCGCAAGCTCTGGCTCGCCGTAGACAAGGCGACGGGCGCGCGCCGCCGCGAAGCGCGCGGTCGGATCGTAGGCAAGTGGTAGCCGCTGCAATACTACAGCGGCGGAGGCGGCAAGATCGAGGGCGATTTCCTCCGCAGAGTTCGAGCCAGTCGCTTCTGCCTCCCTCATCGCGAGCGGCTGCGCTGATGTGGCCACGGCTGACTCATAGGCGGCAAAGTGGGCTTGCGCGGCGGGCCATGCAGCTTCCAGAAGGCTACCGTGGGGTGGGCTAATCTTGCCTGCGGCAGAGACGACTGGCGCAGCGAACAAGTGCAGCTCCTCGCGAGCGCGGGTGCAGGCGACGTAGAAGAGACGCTTGCGCTCGGCTGCCTCACGTTCATTGTGGATTCCGTTCAGCCATTGGTTGAGCGCGCGCGATGGCTCCCCGCGACCGGCGATAGGTGCAAGCATGATGTGAGCGGCGCGGTCTACATCTGAGGCGCTGTCTGCCTCCATCTCGACCGGATCGTCGATTGGGTCCAACTCCGACCAGATCAGCAGACGCGAGCGGTCGTTGGCCGAGTGGCGTTCAAGGGCAGGGACGAGAACCACATCCCACTCCAACCCCTTAGCCTTATGCATCGTCAGCAACTCGACAAAGGGCTGCCCTGGTGGAATTGTGGCAGGTTCGGCGAAGAGCATCTGTAGATGAGCTTCAAGCGTACTGGAACCGATGAGATTTGTGGTGGAATTTTCCTCGCGCCTAAGATCAAGTTTATCCAGTAATTCAAAGAATTTGTTTGCGTTATAAATCTCGCTTTCTTTGAGGAATACGTCACCACTGAGAGACTTCCAAGTACGCTCGACAAGCTGGGCCAGAGGAATGCAAGAGTGCTGAGCAGCGGCTTCCATAAGGGTTTTCCACAGGCGTTGAAGACGGTGCTGGCTCTCGTCGGGCAACATATGGCTGCGCTCAGTGACGAGGCGATGAATGGACTGCGACTTGAGTGCGGGGTCGTCTGCGCCGCATAGGACGTGAAGATCAGCCAGCGAGAGGCCACAGCAAGGGGAACGTAGCAGAGCCAGTGCGGCAGTGCGGTCGGCAGGGTGAAGCAGAACGCGAGTAAGTGCAGTGAGGTCGAGAACCTCCTGCTGCTGAGCGAGGGACTCAATCTCGATGGCGCGGAATGGAATCGCGTCTTCTTGTTTCAATACTGCTACGATCTCACTAAGATGACTTCGGTTACGGGATAAAACTGCTATCTTCCAAGGCTTGGTGTGCCCCTCTGGAAGTGGCTTCCGAAGCCATTCCTGTACGATGCAACGAATCTCCTGGGCGTCGCGGCGCGCCTGTTGCTGCCTGAGCTGGGTCAGTGTCAGGGCTGCGTCTGGGGCAGATGATATTGGGTTGGCGTGCCAGACCGTGGCGCAGGCGTGGGACGAGGCGGCAAGCGTGGGTGCGGCTGAAGTGTAAGGCAGGAGAGAATCAGCGGGGAAAATTAAATTAAAGTGATAGTTGAGGTTTTCTACTAATCTACTCTGTGAACGAAAGTTAGCCGTCAGTTTAAGGCGATGTAGTGGGAGGTCACCAAGGCGCTGAGTCTGCATGACGTTTACGAAGCGCTCGACGCGCGCCTGACGAAAGAGGTATATAGATTGTCGTGGGTCTCCAACCAGAAAGACGCTCTGGGAGTGGGCATCCCAGCTCTGCGTGAGCAGCTCGATCAGATGGTACTGAACGGTGGATGTGTCCTGCATCTCGTCCACCAGAAGGTGCTGTAGCCGTGCGCCGAGCGAGGCTGTCAGATCCTCTGGACCAGAATCAGAGGCCAGAGCATGACGGGCCAGTAGACTCAGCTCTGTGAAATCGCACTGGTTGCTTGCGGCGAAGACGAACTGAAGTTCGACCAGAGCGTGGCTGAGAACGCGGAATAGGCTTTTGGCGACCACCCACTGGTCGGCGGGATACTTCGCCGGGGGTAGAGCGCGGACGTTGTGGAAAAGTTGCACAAGATCGGCACGACTGGCGAGGGCTTCAATGAGGGTGACGAGGCGTGTGTGGAGGCCTGACTTTCTATTATAGTTAAATTTTAAGTTATGGCTGTTAATTCCTCTTTCTTTACGTAGTTCTCCACTGCTAGTTGTGAGCAGATGGATTAGAGCTAGCCAGTGGTCAAGGTGAGCCGTAAGAGGCTGGGGCGGGCTGTGCAAATCGGCGCAGGGAGCAATGGGCGAGGGGGAGTTGGGATCGTAGGGTACGACTTCTGCAAGGTCGGCGGCGACGTGGGTTAGCTCGGCGAGCAAGTCGGATGGGAAGGTCTCGGACAGCGGGATGAGGACGGCCCGAATCGCATGGTCGAGGGCCAGCTCCAGCCGTGGGAGGACGTTGTCGTCGAGCCATGTCTCGTCGAGCTGGTGGTTGGCGAGGGGAATGAGGTCTCCCCATTGGTCACGCAGACTAAGCATGTTGGCCAGCAAAGACTCGATCTCTGCCAGATTGCCGTCGCGGTGAAGGAGCAGGTCGCGCAGGGCGTCGTCAAAGGTGGCGTCACCCGCACCGAGCAGCAGAATGGTGCGTCGAGCGGCCTCGTGATGGAGCGAGCTGGCGTCTTCAAGCGGAGTGAGCCGTCCACCTGAGCCGGAGAGGATCGGCAATGTGCGGGCGATCTCCGCCGAGACCGAGTCGATGGTGCGGATGTTGAGCCGGTGCGGGTGGTCGAGCAACTGCCAACCAACTTGGCGGTCGCGCGCGAGGACGGCACGGGCGAGGGATTCGGTTATGGTGCGGAAGTCGGTGGTGGGGAGATCGTCGTCTCCCACCCCTCGTTGTGAAGCTGCGATCGATGGAGCACCCAGAGTCTCGGCTTGTGCGGCGGCGGTGAGGTGGGAGAGGACGCGGTCGCGCATCTCCGTGGTGGCTTTGGTGGTGAAGGTAATGGCGAGAACCTGTTCTGGCTGGTCAACCGATGGGTCGGCGAGCAGTTTCAGCAGTCGCTGGATCAGCAGGCCCGTCTTGCCGGAGCCAGCGGGAGCCTCGACGATGAACGAGCGGTGGATGTCGAGCGCGGCGCAACGAGCGTCGGCGTCGGGTGGAGCTGCTGGGACGAATGGCTGCGGCACAGCGGTAGGAAAGCGGATGATCTCAGCCACGGTCGGCCTCCAATGCGACGTAGTCCAGATCCGTGGAGTCCAGATCGGCAGCGGGGTCGAGCGCCACGGGATTGAGCGTGGTAGGGTCCAGACGGCAGAGAAGACGCTGCTTGCAGCGTAGGCAGGTCTTCGGGTACTGCTTGGGATCAACGTGGGCGTCGCCGAAGTGGAAGTTCTCGGCGAGTGTGGTGAGCGTGGCACGCCACTCATCAAGCTGCGCGGCAAGGCTTGCAGTCTTCAGCTTTGCGGGTTTGGGCAGTATGCCCTCAATGGACTCGTAGCCATTGAGACCGATGTCCTTGCCCAGGCGAACGCTTGCAAAGGCGATGGCGGCCAGATTCGGCGCTGCTGCCTGAGATGTTGCGGAGGCTTCATTTGCGGCTGCGCGGACGACGGCGTAGAGCGGAAGCTGCGGCGCGTCGGGTCGCGGACCGAGCCAGTCGGCGATAGCGGCTGGGCCGGTCTTGTAGTCGAGAATGATCTCACTGGCTTCGAATGCGCTTTCTGTAGACTCGGCGTCCGGAGCGTCGTCGGCAAGGTGAGGAGCAGCATAGGTGTGGTCGATGCGGTCGACGCGGACGCTGAGGCGCAAGGGACCGATAGCTACATCCGTGAGCTTCTGCTCGCGAGCAAGGACGAGGAACGGAGCGCGCTGATCGGCCTCGAAGTCCAGCCACGGGCCAAGGAGGTTGAGCAGGCGCTCGCGCTCCACTGCGAGGTAGGCGCGGGACCAGCCGGGAGTGGGCGAGTGGCGGGCCAGAGCGGCGTCTACACAGTGGACGAGGATTCCGTCGCGCTCTTCGGCGGTGTAGAGTTTCAGCGCGGCTTGGGTCTCGACTTCTTTCCAGAAGGCGTCGAGAACAGTGTGAACCAGGCTACCGCGTTGGCCTGCATCTAGGCCGAGGGTAGGGCTGTCGAGTGCACTGGCAAAGAGGCGTTTTTCCGCGAAAGCGCGGAAGGGGCAGGCGGCCTGCGCAGCTAGAACCGACGCTCCACCTTCGATAATGCGGTCGGGCGGAGGCGGAATCGGCTGGTCGTCGGAGAAGGCTTCCAGGGCAACGGGCGCAGGCTGTGCTTCGACTGGCGCGACTTCCTCGGTGGTGAGCAGCTTTAGGGTCAGACCTGCTTCGGCGAGGATAGTTTCTGCCAAACCGACCACGATGGGCGAGGGACGTTGCTGGCCTTCGCCCGCTTGCTGCGCGTAGCTGAAGACTACGCTGGGCGCCGAAGCGGCAATGCGCTGGGTGATGCGGCGGGCGTAGGCTGTGTCGTGTGCCGGGTCGGCTCCCGGCATGGCAAGTTCGCGCTGTAGGAGCCACGGCAGCAGAGGGTTGGGCGTTGAGTGCGCGGGCCACGAGAGATTGCTGGCACGCAGGAACCATAGGGCGTCGAAGCAGGAGCCAGCCGATTCCAGCGGGCCGAGGATCTGGATGGGAGCATGGCGCGATTCTGGCGCAAAGATAGTCTGGCTGACGATTCGAGTCAGTTCAGCCAGTACAGTAGAGTAGGAAACGCGCGTGCCAACGCTGCGGGAGTCGAAGTCGAGGGTCGTCAGCTCGTCGAGCGAAGACAACCACTTGCGGCGTATCTGGAACTCGACGCTGGAGTCGCGACCTGGAGTGGACCAGCCCGCAGCGTTGAGCAGTTCGTCGATGATGGCAGCCCATTCGGTGTGGGTTCGTTCGGTTAGATTTGGTCCGTTGCGAGTCCTCTCGTCGCGAGCTAACTCTCTTCGCTGCAATATGTTGCAAAGAGTGCGGAGATGTTTTGTCAGGAGCGACAGATTCTCCGCACCATACTTCGGGTCGGCTGCGGCGAGCGCGAGCAGAGCATCGAGCGAGATCTCCGGCTGGAGCAACGGTTGGCGACGTAGGACGAAGGCGTCGAATTCAGCACGGGCGAGCAACTCGTACGGTTCATCGGGCCTGCCTGCCGAGAAGTGGGGCGAGAGCAGCACCGAGGTGACACGGTCCAGAGGCAGCGATCCGCTCGCCCAGCGAAGAATGTCCAGCGCGGTCGAGACCATCGGAGTTCGAGCCAGCGGCTGGCCGAGCGAGAACTCATACGGGCCAGAGCCGGTAGGCGCGGCGAGATCATCCAGCTCCGGCGCGAGAATGGGCCGGAAGATGCGGTCAATCTCCGAGCGCGCAGCTTCAAGGGAGGGTACGATTACGGCGAGGTGTGCGTTGGGCTGCTCGGTGAGGCGAACACGCAGCCAACGGGCGCAGGCGGCCAGTTCGGCTCGCTCGTCCACGGCAGAGACGAGAGTGAGATTTGGATTGCTCGCTCCCGCCGATCGCGGTGAGACTGCGCTGGATGGGGCACCTGCCGTCTCGTTGTGGACAAAATCTGGGGATTCTTCCTCTTTGCTGCGCTCAGGGACAGAATAACCAAAAAGCGGGTGTGGAGTTAGATCTTCGACCGGGGTTCCGGCAGCGCGGATGGCTTCAACGAGGGCGGTCTGCGCGGGATTCTTCGAGTCAAATCCGACCAGCAGCAGGCCAGTCGCTGGCACAAGCTGGCCTGCCTCGACGGCGGCTCGGAGGGTTTTGGGCAACTGTGCCTGCGTGAGGTACTGCGCACGGTTGGCTCGACGGTCAAACTCGGCCGCCCAGCGGGCGAAGGCTCGTGTATCGGCGGTGGCCACCGCGGCGGCAAGGCGCCGGCGGGCACGGTAGGTGTGCAGTAGAGACCACGCCTCGGCGGCGGTCTGGGCCAATGCATCGATGGGACGAAGGCTGGCGTTGGCCGGTCTCGTCGCTACCGAGTCTGCCGCGATAATCGCGCACCAGACGGTGTGCTCTTGCGTCGGACTGAGCAGCAGCTGGCTAGCGTAGCCATCGAGTAGCAGACGATGCCAGAGGGAGTTGATCCACGACTCCCAAGAGAAAATTGCAGGCAGCTCCCATTGGCTGAGAGCCATGACTCTCTGACTGATGTCGAAGTCGCGATGCAACACCCGCGCGGCGCGCTGGTTGGCAGTTAGAACGGTCCAGCCGCGCGTCAGGGCTTGCTGAATAGGAGACGGCAGCGTGGAGAAATCACCCATACGCCATTTATACGCCGAACACGGTTCTGGAAAAGTAGAGTATTGACGCAGCGGGATAAGCGCTGTGATCCGATTCAAAACGCTTCGCCATATGATACGAGAGCCTACAACCAGTCACTCTCGTATACTGCAAATGTTCTTATTCCCACTCCAGAACCGCCGCATAGAATCCATCGCATCCATGCACTCCCGGAAGAGTTCGCAGTGCACCATCTCGCACTGCAGAACCAATCAGTCCCGCAGCAACTTCCTGCCGTAGCACTCCTTGCTCCGCAAGCCGCGCTATCAGAGGTTCAATCGCAACCAGTCTTAGCCCC
>Ga0181520_10011135_pt1 | contig 11876 bp, 9 predicted proteins | sample PEATcosm2014_Bin_29_FD_132451 | JGI IMG/M metagenome (GOLD analysis project Ga0181520, IMG submission 132451) | Peatland microbial communities from MTU Mesocosm Facility, Houghton, MI, USA - PEATcosm2014_Bin02_30_metaG | ecosystem: Environmental > Terrestrial > Soil > Wetlands > Peat | place...
ACGCCGGACGGGAAAATGCCCGGCGAATCCAAAAATTCACCGCGCGAAATCCAGAATTATCTGGGCCGGATTTCAGGGCCGCTGCTGGACCGGATTGATTTGCACATCGAGGTGCCGCCGGTGAAGTTCCGCGAAATTGCCGGCGACCGGACTGGCGAAACTTCCGCACAAATCCGTGGGCGCGTCGTTGCAGCGCGCCAGCGGCAGCACGCGCGGTTTGCGGACAAACCGAAAATTACCTGCAATGCGCGGATGGGCGCGCGAGAGTTGAAGCAGTTTTGCGGGTTGGACGAAGGGACAAAGGAGCTGCTCCAGAACGCGATGGCGGATTTGAACTTGAGCGCGCGGGCTTACGACCGAATCCTCAAAGTGGCGCGGACGATTGCGGATCTTGCCGCGTCTGAAAAAATTTCCAGCGACCACATTTCCGAGGCGATTCAATACCGTTCGCTTGACCGCCAGTTGTGGGGTTGAATGGGAATTGCCGGCAGGGTTTTGCAGCGCTGGTTTCAGCAGGCCCGGATCGGCATTGAAGCGAGTGGCTTGCCGGAAACTTTGCCGCATCGGCGTCTGCGACCATGTCCGCCTTGCGCGCGGCCTCCGTCCTGAACATTTGCCGATTGACAATCCCCGCCGGGCAGACACCATTCCATCATCATGAATGTGGGCGAAACAACCAGTTCCACCTCACCCGCGCAGTGTCAAAGTCCACGGCGTTGCAAAAATGAAATTCTTATCAATTCAATCCATTAACATCATGAAACTTTCGATTCAAACCGGCATTGCCGTGATCTGCGCCATGGCGATTTCCTCGACGCAGGCGCAAACCAAACCCGCCAACCCGGCCATTCCCCATCTGGAAAAGCGCGGACTGGCCACGCAGTTGATCGTTGACGGGAAACCGTTCCTCGTCCTTGGCGCGGAGCCGCCTACCAGCGCGCCATCCAACCTCGAATATCTGCGCTACATGATGCAGGTGATGGCCGACACGGGGCACCAGAACAGCGCGGCAATTGCGATCGGCTGGTCCTGGATCGAGCCTGAAAAGGGCAAATACGATTTCCGGATCGTGGATGCGATGATCAAGGATGCCAGGCAGTCCAATCTGCGCGTCGTTCTGGTGTGGTTCGGAAGCTGGAAAAATGGACTCTCCAGCTTTGCGCCCGCCTGGGTGAAGGCCGACCAGGACCAGTTCCCGCGCGCGCAAATGGGAGACGGCCGGTCGCTCGAAACCCTTTCCACCTTCAGCGCCAATAATTGGGAGGCGGATGCCCGCGCATTTGCGGCCCTGATGCGCCATATCCGCGAAGTGGATCAGTCGCACCGCGTCATTCTGGTTCAAGTGGAGAACGAAATCGGCATTCTCGGCGACACGCGCGACCGGTCTCCGCAGGCGAACCAGTCGTTTGCCGCGCCCATCCCGGCCGAGCTGATGGATTACCTAAACAAGCACAAAGATGAATTGCTTCCGGAGCTTCGCACTGTCTGGGAAGCAGCCGGTTTCAAAACCTCCGGGACATGGGAGGATGTTTTCGGCAAGGGGCCGAAGACGGACGAAATTTTCATGTCCTGGAATTACGCGCGCTATGTCAATCGCGTGACGGAGGCCGGAAAGAAGGAATACCCGGTTCCCATGTTCGTGAATGTGTGGCTCGGTCCGGACTGGGGGCTGAATGGCTATCCGCGAGGCGAGGCGGAAGACCACGTGCAGGACATCTGGCGGGTGGGCGCCCCACAGGTGGATATGTTCTGCCCCGATTCTTACCTGTCGAGTTCCGCCACCCAGGGCGTCGCCGATGCCATGATTGATTTGACCAAACGATACACCCGCTCCGGAAATATTTTCTTCACCGTCGAAGCGAACAGCGACAGCCGGGGTGCCGCCCATGCCTTCTATGCCATCGGCCAGCATCGCGCCATCGGTTACACCGGGATGGGCGAAGGCGGCTTGCTGGACTGGTTCACCAAAACGGGCATGAACATGCCGGCGGTGGTGACTCCGCCGGGCGCGGGTTCGCCGGAAACGCTGTATGGGTTTGGCGGTCCCGGTTCTTCCAAGCCGCTCCCGCCGCCGCCGCCCGAATACGAACAACAGGCGCTTTCCCAGGCGTTCCTGGTTCTTTCCCAAATCGCCCCGCAAATCCTGGCGCACCAGACCAACGGCACGATTGCGGGAGTGGCGCTGGACGATCGCCGGCCGTCGGAACGGGTGAAATTGGGGAACTACATCTTGAACGTGGGATTTCCGACCGGCCGCCGCGCGCCGGATGTCGCTCCCGAACCCGTCGGCTACGGTCTGTTCATGGAGGTCGGCCCGGACGAATATCTGCTTGCGGGCAACAATCTGCTCATCACATTCACGCCGGACACGCCGGGGCCGCCGATTGCCGGTCTGGCCGCGCAGGAAGCGGGCAGGTTTGACGCCACCGGCAAATGGGTGGCGACGCATTTCCTCGGCGGCGACGACACCGTGATTTCGTCCGATCCCCCGGCGATGAACCAATCCGGCAGCGGCGTGCGTCTTGTATTGGGCGAACGCGCCGTCCAGCGGGTGAAGTTGTATCGGTATAAATAAGCCTGGTGATCGAGCTGCTCACGTGGCCTCGAGTTCCTCCTCCGAAAATTCGGAGCGGCTCGCAAAAAACGGCGAGTTGCGTTCAATTCAGCCGCACACCCGGCGGTAGAGCGCCTCGTAACGCGGCACGATGACCTCTGCGGAAAATCGTTCGCGGGCCCGGTGTTGGGCGGCCTGACCCATCGCCAGCCGGCGCTTCGGATCTTGAATCAAACTTTCCACCGCCCGCGCAAGGTCGTCTGGATTGTCGGATGGCACCAGAAGCCCGCTCACATTGTCCACCACCACCTCCGGAATTCCACCGGCGCGCCGGGCGACGCTCGGACAGCCAAAATACATCGCCTCGAGGATGCTCAAGCAAAAGCTCTCCGTCTCGGACGTGAACAATCCCAGATCGGCGGCCTGCAGGTAATCTTCAATTTCATTTACGTTCTCGCGCACCAGCACACGGCCATTCAGGTCCAGCCGCTGCACGTCCTTGACGAACGGCTCGAAACTTCCACCCGCCAGAACAACCAGTTTGAAGGCATCGCGCGGGCGGACGCGCGCGGCGGTTTCGAGCAGGAGATCAATGCGCTTGACCGGGCGAAGATTTGAGGAGTGGAGAATCATCACCTCGTTATCCTTCAAGCCAAGCTCGCGGCGCACTTCTTCGCGCGAACGGCGCGGCGATCGCGGCACAAAAAAATTGTGGATGACTTCAATCAGTCCGTCGAATCCGAGCACCCGATGCGTCTCCGCTTTCAAATAAGCCGAAACCGCCGTGACCGCGTCCGAGCAGGTGAGCGCATGGTGGATGGCGGGGCCATAACCCGGATCGTCACCGAGCAGCGTGGTGTCCGTGCCATGCAGCGTCGTCACGACGCGCGGCTGCAATTCCGGCGGGAGCATGGACTTCGCGAGGATTGCCGCCGTCGCGTGCGGCACGGCGTAATGGACATGGAGTACATCCAGCCGTTGCTCCCGGCTGATCTCCGCCATCCGCACTGAAAGCGGCAACGTGTAATCGGGATATTTGAACAATTGATATTCGTTGATGACGACGGGATGAAAATGCAGTCGCGGCGCGTTTTCCGGCAGACGGAACGGGCGTTCGTAACTGAAGAAATGAACTTCGTGTCCGCGCCGCGCCAAATCCTCGCCCAAGGCGGTGGCGAGAACGCCGCTGCCGCCGACGGTCGGGTAACAGACGATGCCGATTTTCATATTCCATCGTCCTCGCTCTCTTCTCTCGTCGTCGTCCTCGATTTCGCTCTTTCGATTACGAGGACGAGGACGACGACGAGGAGGAATTTTGATTTTAGGTTTTGAATTGCCGTATTCATCTGCGGTCAAATCTAAAATCGCCGTGCGCCGCGATCCGCTTGCGCAAGTGCGCCCAACACCAGTGGATCATTTGGAAACAAAGCGATGGCATGGCCGATTCCGGCCCGCAACCCGCGCAGACGCGCCCGCGTGAGTTGCAGTTCAACGTAATTTCGCGCGGAGGTTTGCGAACCATGCGCCTCCATCGCGGAAGTCCAGGCCTTCAGAATTTCCAGCGCGGAAACATCAATGAGCACCGGCGTGATGTCGGCTGGCTCGGCTTCGGGCGTCACCGCGTAATAATATAATTGTCCAATCGCGTGAGCCCGCGCCCGGCGCAGTTCCTTGACGCCGCCATAACGGGCGAGCCGGCACGCATCGCGCACAAGCTGTCCCAACCGCGGATGATCGGGATGCTGATTTTCGACCAGGCTTGGCGCAAGCACGACTCCCGGCTTTGCACGGCGGATGATGCCTGCCAGTTTGATCGCGTGGGTCGCGCGAACTTCAAGATGTGCATCACCGTCCAATTCGACAAACTCAACCGTTGCGCCGAGAAGTGCGGCGGATTTTTTCGCCTCGGCAACCCGTTGTTTGGGTGTGCCGTGGGATGCTGCTTCACCGTGCGAGCAAATGACAAAATGCGCCGCGCGTCCGGCGCGGGTTTCTTTCGCAATGACGCCGCCGCATCCAAACTCGATGTCATCGGGGTGTGCGCCGAAGGCCAGGATGGTGGCACAGGCATCTTGCCTGTGCGTTTCAATTCGGGATTTCGGTGCAGGCTTCATCGTGGCGGTCAATGGCATCGCGATTGATAAAAGTAATTTCCGGCGCTTCTTCCGGGTGAAGATAGGCCATTTCGCCGGCCCCGGCAACGTAATGCGTGCAATGCACAACCGACTGCATCCAGCGCAGGCGGGAATCGCGCGTCGGGCTGATTTGCTCCTTGGTGAACACGGTTGGCGGCAGCGTGACAAACGAATCTCCGCCTTCGTGCAATGTAAGCATCGGAGCGCCGGTCTCCGACCCGGCGTGTTTCTTGGTGGAGTTACTGATGCTCGCCGGGTCGGAGACTAGCGTTCCAGCCTTGAAACGGGCGCGGACGATTTCACCTTCAAACGGAACGTCCACGAAAAATTCCGCCACGTCGCAGGCCGTCCGGCGGATGGCCGGGTCGCTCGAACGCACCACGCGGATGCCGTCGAGCAAACCCATGCCGCGATACATTTCCAGGCAGAAATCAGCGACGGTGGCGGCGGCAACTTCTTTGAAAATCTCAATCAGCCGCCTCTCGACGTAATTCGGCAATTGAAGCAGCGTCTTGTCCCGCCAGCCGGCGGGAATGCGTTTGAGGTTTTGCGGCGAAAATTTCCGCTGGATTTTGTTCGCGAAGGCGAAGTTCAGTGTCGCCGGCTCATTGGTCTTGCGATGACGCAGGATGGTCCTGGTTTCACGCGGGTCGTGGTCGCTGTCATGGCAGAAGAAAACGATTTCGCCGCCAATCTCGCGTTGCAGCCGTCGTGCCGTCAGCATTTTGGCAAACAGGTAGCGCTTCGGGAAAAACCCGCACGGCTGCTGGCCAAAACAAATGACCGGGTTTGAACTCATGAGACGGGAGACGCTGGCGCGGATTTGTTCGTTGCGCCGAGTGCGGCCTGAAGAATCAGGCTCAATAACACGCACGCAGCGCAGCCGACGAGCGGATACCAGAGATAGGAAATCGGCGGATGAAAAAACCGGGGATTAAAATAAATGTAGTAAAGGAAGAATACGAGCATCTGGGCAGCCAGCGCACCCCAAAATACCGCTGTGCCGCCGACCCGACGGATGAAGAATGCCACAACAAACAGGCCGAGCATCACGCCGTAAAAAATGGAGCCGAGAATGTTCACGGCCTGGATCAGGTTTTCCACCAGATGCGCGTAAAGCGCAAAGCCGATGGCGACCAGCCCCCAAAACGCGGTGAACCATTTCGACGCGGCCACGCAGGCGGCGTCGGTCGCGTCGCGTTTGACGAGATGGCGGTAGAAGTCAATGGTCGTGCTGGAACCCAGCGCGTTGAGTTCGGCGGATTTTGAGGACAGCGCGGCGGCGAAAAATGCCGCCACGAGCAGGCCGATGACGCCGTGCGGCAGTTGGTGGAGGATGAACGTGATGAAAACGTAGTCGGCGTCGTTGGCCGTCGTGCCGGAATTGGCCGCCGACAATGTCTTTTCGGCCTGCGCTCGAATTGCTTCGCCTTGCTGTTGCGCCGCCGCTGCCGCGGCAAAGGCCGTCCGGGCGCCGGTTTCATCGCCGTTGTGACGGGCATCCAGCCAGTTCTCAATTTGCCGGCGCGCCTGGTTGTGGGTCTGTTGAAATCCGCTTTCGAGCGCCTGTAGTTGCCCGCTGTCGTCGTGTAGCGCGAGATATTGATGCGATGCCGGATTGAACAACAGCGGTGGCTGCTCGAATTGGTAAAAGACAAAAATCAGGACACCGAGCAGCAGGATGCTGAACTGCATCGGGATTTTGCAGACGGCGTTGAACATGAGGCCGAGCCGGCCTTCGCGCAACGACGAGCCGGAAATATAACGCTGCACCTGCGATTGGTCGGTGCCGAAATAGGACAACATCAGAAATGTTCCGCCGAGCAATCCCGACCAAAACGTGTAGCGCTCGTGGATGTTGGTTGAAAAATTCACCGCGTTGAGTTTTTGAAATCCACCCGCCAGCGCCAGCGTGTCCGTGAAAGTGAGTCCGGCGGGCAGTTTCGCCACCAACAGGCAAAACGCGGTGACCATGCCCGCGAAAATGATTCCAATTTGGTATTTCTGCGTGACGGTCACGGCGTCGCTGCCGCCGGCCACGGTGTAAATGATGACCAGCAGGCCGCTGCAAATGATGGTCAGGTCAAGCGGCCAGCCGAAGACGGTGGTGAGCACAATGGCGGGCGCGTAAATGGTCAAACCCGCGCCGAGGCCGCGTTGCACCAGAAACAGCGCCGCGCCCAGCAGCCGGGTCTTGCCGTCGAAACGCCGGCCCAGGAATTCGTAGGCGGTATAGACATTCAACCGGCGGAAAATGGGCAGGAAAAAAATGGCGATGATGATAAGCGCGATGGGCACGCCAAAATAAATCTGCACGAAGCCAAGTCCGCCGAGGTAGCCCTGGCCGGGCGTCGAAAGAAACGTGATGGCGCTGGCCTGCGTGGCCATGACGGACAGGCCGATGGCAAACCACGGCGTCCGGCCATCGCCGTGCAGGTAGGCATTCAAGCTGCGGCGGCCGCGCGTGCGCCAGATGCCGTAAATGGCAATGCCGAGCATCGAGCCGATGAGAACAACGAAGTCCAGCGCGCTCATGAAAAGAATTCCGTCAACGCGATGAGCAGCGTGACCCAAAAGACAAAACTGCCCAGGACGAGGAGATAAACGCTCTTCCACGAACGGAAAATCGGCAGACTGGTTTCTTCAGATTCACGCGCGGATGGTTCCGTGGCGGCGGGATGTTTCATTTTCCAAGTGAAACCAGATTGGCGAACAGCCGGTAGGCGCCCGGCACACCGGCGGGAAGTTGCCGGAAAAAAACAAGCCCGGTGTTGACGAAATAGCCCTTGCCATATTTGGCAACAAGCAGTCCGCCTTTGAGTGGCGCTTCGCCAGGATCGCTGCACGCGAGAATCGGCGTGAAATGGTCGTCCCACTGGTCGGGATAATAAATCCCGCGCTCCTGAATCCAGCCGTCGAAATCGGCGCTCGTGATTTTGTTCGGCGTGTTCAATGCCGGATGATCCGGCGCGAGGAACGTGATCGCCGCGGTTTCGTCGGTCACACGGTCGCTCGAAAGGCGCAGGCTGTAGGGTGCGAGTTGCTCGGTCTTCAAGTCGCGGCCCGGACGGTTGTATTGCTCGATGACGTTGCCGCCGGCCTCGACGTAGGCGAACAATGCCGGCAATTGCGAAACAAGGTCCGTGCGGACATTGAACGCACGAACGCCGACGACCACGGCGTCAAATTTTGACAACTGGTCGGAGGTGATATCCGCGCCGGCAAGCATTGTGACCTTGTAACCCATGTCTTCCAGACACTCGGCCACGCTGTCACCGGCGCCAGGAAGGTAGCCGATGTTATGGCCCCGGGTGGCGAGGTTGAGGCACACGGCTTTGAGCCGGGCGGACGGCTGGAGCAACAGCAGCGGAATGTGCGGATAATTGATGACCACGCGTTCGTTGTCGTAACTCCTGCCGCCAACCTTCGCCTCGGCGATGATGCTGGCGTTCGTTGCCTGTGACGGCGCGGTGACGGTGAACGTCAACTTCACCTTCTCCCCGGCATTGCCCAGACGGAACGATTGAGTCGCCGGTGCGACCTTCCAGCCTGACGGTGCGTTCAGGCGCAAAGTCCCGGAAGTGTCGGGTCGGGCAGCGGTGACTTCAACCGCCACTGGTTGCATGGCGTTCGGCGCGAACAGGCTGACTTCCGATCCCAGCTTGAGCGAGACCGGCGAAATCACCGTAAGATCACGGGTTTCACTTTTTGACCGGTCGGCTGTGAGTTGCACCGGCTGGTCCGGAATAATTATGGTCTGGCCACCCACTTCAAAAATTTGTTCGACCTGGAAGACTGGAGGATTTTCTGGCAGGCCAATAAGTTGCGGGTCGGACACGCGGGACATCCCCGCGTCGCTCTGCTCGCGCAGCCAATACGGCTGGCTCACCAGCGTGTCGGCGGGCAGCGTTTCGCCAGTATCGCGGCTGACGGATTGAAAGGCGGCCAGATCCGCGCCGATGGAAAATTTCGCCTTGATCGTCGGAAACTGCGCCGCCACCCAGCGAACCGGAACAATGTCCGACCGGACTGTCGCGGCAAGGTGCATTTTAAGCGGCTCGCCGGGCACAACTTCCGCGTTCGCAACCGTCGTCTCAACGGTCAGGCCGAGGCACTCTTGAATGATGCGATCCAGTTGTTGTCGTTTTTCCTTCAGCACCGGGTCGTCGTCGGGAAGAGCGGCCAGAAGTTTTTTGATTTGCAGCAACACCGGCACGCCGGCGGCGGGATCCTGCGGATTGAATTGCGCGATGACGGTGTCGGCCAGCTTTCCGATTGCCGCGCCGCCGGTCACGCGGTTCCATGTGTCGTCCACGCCGTCGAGGATGTCATTGGTCGCCGGCGCGCCCGCCAGCAACGCGAAGGATTCGGATCTCGGTCCGCTGCCGCCGCCGGGTCCGCCGAAATTTCCGAAGCCCTGGGTCTTGTGCATGGACCGGCTGCGTCCGGCAATGTCCGTGAACGATTCGCCGGTCACCGGGTCTTTGCCGCCGTCGTCCATGCGGATCACGCTGGTTCCGCTTCCACCACCGTTCCAGAGAATGCGTTTGGGCTGCCACGGCGTCAGCCCCTCGCGGAGTTGTTCGGGAAACGAATTGGGATCGCCGGCGAGCTTGAAGGCTTCCAGCGCCAGCACGGTCGAGGCCGTGTGATGCCCGTGCGTGTTGCCCGGCAGGGGAGAAAAGCGTGTGATGACCACGTCCGGACGAAATTCGCGGATGAGGCGCACGATGTCGGACACCACCTGCTGCCGGTCCCAAATTCGCAACGTCTCGAGGTAGTCCTTGGAAAAACCGAAATCCACCGCGCGCGAAAAAAACTGCCGTCCGCCGTCTACGCGCCGCGCCGCGAGCAATTCCTCGGTGCGGATGATGCCCAGTTCATCGCCGAACTCCGGCCCGAGCACGTTCTGGCCGCCGTCGCCGCGCGTGAGTGAAAGATAGGCCATGCGATAATTGCGGCCGCGCGCGAGATAGGCGATCAACTGGTTGTTTTCGTCATCGGGATGCGCCGCGACAAAAAGCACGCTGCCCATTTCGCGAAAACCGCGCAGCTCCTGCAAAATGGTGTTCGCCGGCGGCGGCTCGGCGACCTGGCCGATGCCCGGAAAACCGGCGAACAAGCAAGCGCCCGCAACCGTGAGGCGAAGGATGCGGCGTCCGGTTTTGAGAGACGACATTCTTATTCTCATGCGTGAAGCCGCACGTTAGTTGAAATCAAATGGCGTGGCCGATGACGGGCCGCGTTATTTCGCGACGGTGAACGGCACGGAAAATTGCGTGCTTTCCCACGACAGATTCAGCACGCCGCCTCCCGCCGGATTTTTACCAACGCCCATCGTGAACTGGTCCACCGGCTTGTCCAGTGTCGCCTTCGTCAAATCCACCTGCGCCAGATCATGCGTTGTGTCCACGGGAATTCCCCATCCGCCGAGGCCCGTGCTGATGACCAGTTGGGACGCGCCGGTTTCGCTCGGCCTCATGTAAAGGGTATAAACGCCCGCGGGAATGGTTTTCCCGCCCAGCACGATCGGCTTTTGCGTGATGAGGGTCGTCGCCTCGTCCGAGCCCATGCGCCACGGCTGGCCGTAGGGAACCAGCCCGCCCCAGATTTTGCGGGCCTCGGTCGTGCCGGGCTTGGTGGTGTAGGGCCGGCCATAGGTGATGGTGACACGGTTGCCATCAATGACCGCGCTGATGGTTTCGTGCGGGCTGGTGCGCTTTTGCTGGGCCATGACCGGCAACGCGCAAATCATGGCTGCTGTGGTGATAACGAGTGTGGTTATGATTTTTTTCATGTTAATTATGACAGTTGAGGTTGAGTTATGTTGAATGTTTGTTTGGGCCAAAGCGGACTTAAAAACTGGACGGCGGGGGCGTGCCGCGGGTCTGTGGTTCTCGTCAAGTTCGAGGCGGCATTGGCCCTGGATTCGGCGGCAGCCGGCGGACCGGCGGAAACGGACATTTCCATGTTATACCTCTTTTTGCTGAATTCTTGTTTGGACAAAAAACAACCACACTCCGCGCCAATCAGACGAATTTTCGAGAGTGTGCCAATGAAAAGGACGTTACCCGCCGTGGCGGGTTACATCAATTCTTTTCTGGCGCCCCCGGCGAAGGGGCGGAGCGCGGCGCCATTTCACTTTGCCGCCGCCCCGCTTTCAATTAGCCTGCCGCCATGTTCAAGCCAGCAGATTTGTTTGACCTCAAACAGACCGGACACGCCGCGATTTTTGCCGACTGCAAATTCGCCTGGGACGCGCTCAAAAAAATTGGGAGCCACATCGCCGCAAACCTGAAGCCGGAATTGCGGAACAAATGCGAAGGCCGCGCGTTCATCGGCGAACAGGTTTTCATCGGCGAAGGCACGGTCGTCGAGGATGGCGTGATGATCAAAGGCCCGGCCATCATCGGATGCAACTGCCAGATCCGCCACAACGCCTATCTCCGCGAAAACGTCATCATCGGCGACGGCTGCGTCGTCGGCAACTCGTCCGAGCTGAAAAACGCGCTGCTCTTCAACGGCGCGCAGGCGCCGCACTACAATTACGTCGGCGACTCCATTCTCGGTCACAAGGCGCACCTCGGCGCGGGCGTGAAAATTTCAAACCTCAAAATGTTTCCCGGCAACATCGAGGTGGAGGTGGACGGCGTGTCGTTCGACACCGGCCTGCGCAAGTTCGGCGCGCTGCTCGGCGACGGCGCGGAAGTGGGCTGCAACGCCGTGCTGAACCCCGGCAGCATCCTCGGGCGCGGCGCGGTGATTTACCCGAACGTCTTCTGGCGCGGCATCCTGCCCGCGAACATGATTGCCAAGAACAAGGCGGAGATTGAGGTCGTCGTCAAAAGGCCGAGGGAAACGAATTAAACGCAAAGACGCAAAGGTGCGGAGAAAGAAACAAATGAAACGGTTGTTTCCAGTCTTGTTGGTTTTGATTTTGGGATGCAAACCTGCTGCCAATCCTGTTTCAGACCTTGCTTCTCCTTCGCAGGAAACAAGAGATGCGGCTGCAATAGTTCTTCGGGCGACTGCCAAGCCTCCACCTAAAATCAAATGGTTCTTCTTTATACCACTTCTAGCAAGTAATTGCACTATTCTCCGTTACGGTAGCGTTTACCTGGTCAACCAGCCAGCCGTGTGAAACCAAACTCCGCACTCTTTCAGCGGTTTGGTAAATGGGTTTGAGT
>Ga0181520_10011137_pt1 | contig 11873 bp, 11 predicted proteins | sample PEATcosm2014_Bin_29_FD_132451 | JGI IMG/M metagenome (GOLD analysis project Ga0181520, IMG submission 132451) | Peatland microbial communities from MTU Mesocosm Facility, Houghton, MI, USA - PEATcosm2014_Bin02_30_metaG | ecosystem: Environmental > Terrestrial > Soil > Wetlands > Peat | place...
GAGAGCCTCATTGCAGATTAGGGTACAACCTGAAGCCAGACTGCACGGATTGCTGAATGCAACCTCCTTCGCTCGCCGCCGCCAGCGTCACTTCTCGCGTGCGACGACGAACTCCGGCATCCACTGCAGGGCGCGCTTGTACTCGGAGTCGGGAACGGCGGACAGGGCGGCCAAGGCGGCGGCGGAGTATGCGAATGCCGACCGCATGGCGTAGTTCACGGATTGGTTGCGGTGGAGGATGCGCAGAATTTCTTCGTGCGAGACACGCTCGAAATTCTGATCGCGCAGGACGGTTTGGATTGCCGCCCTTTCCGCGGAGGTGCTGCCGTTTTCAAGTGTGTGGATGACGGCCAGCGTGGCCTTGCCTTCGCGCAGATCGCTGGCTACCGGTTTGCCGAGAACCTCTTCCGTGGCGGTCAGGTCAAGTACGTCGTCGACGATCTGAAAAGCGAGTCCCAGGCTGCGGCCATAGTCGCCCATGGCGTCTTCCGCGATCCGGTCTGCGCCTGCAAGGACAGCGCCGAGCCGCATGGAGACTTCAAACAGGCATGCGGTTTTCCGATAGATGAGATCGTTGTACTCGCTTTCGGAGATTGGTTTCCCCAGCCGTTCCATCTGCAGCAACTCGCCTTCGACCATTTGCTGGGTTAGGCCGATGAGGAGTTCGAGGACACGAAAATTGCGCTCGTCGAGAGCCACACGGAATGCCTGCATGTAGAGCCAGTCGCCGACCAGAACGCATTTGCCGTTGCCCCACGTTCGGTTGGTAGAGGGTCTACCGCGGCGTGTGTCGGCGGCATCGATGATGTCATCGTGGACGAGGGTTGCGGTGTGGACCATCTCGACGACGGCCCCCAGGCGAATCATGCCGTGGCCAGTGTAGCCGAGGCTGCGGGCCGCGAGCAGCAGCAGGGAGGGACGGATGCGTTTGCCGCCCCCCTCGCGGAGATAGTCGGAGATTTCGGTGATGGCCGAGACCGTAGAAACGGCGTCTGTGCCGAACTCACGCTCGATGGCCGCGAGATCGTCGTGCAGCAGGTCGAAGACTTCTTTCGCGGTCGTTGTCGCCACTGTGCTCACTTCAGTCTCCGGCCTGCGGGCCCCTGCTACTCAGTTTGAACGGTAGTTCGTGAACTGCATATCAATGCCGAGGTCGCGCCCACGCAGCAATGCCATGACCTCCTGAAGTGAATCGCGGTCCTTGCCTGAAACGCGGACCACATCGCCCTGGATCGAGGCCTGGACCTTCTTTTTGGAATCCTTGATGAGCTTAACGATCTCTTTCGCCTTTTCTCCGGCGATGCCCTGCTGGAGGGTGATCTTTTGCCGGACACTGGAGCCGGCCGCTGGTTCCACTTTACCGAAGGTGAGGGCTTTGAGCGAAATGCCGCGCTTGACGAGTTTCTGCCTAAGGATTTCAGTGACCGCCTGGAGCTTGTATTCGTCGACAGAAGCCAGCTGGATTGCATCTTCGCCTTCGAGGTCGATTTCCGATTTCGAGTCCTTGAGATCGAAACGCGTGCGTACTTCTTTCGTCGCCTGATCGATGGCGTTCCGCACTTCCTGCATATCCACTTTGCTGACGATGTCGAAGGAGTTCTCCGCTGCCATTTGTGCCCCTGTCCTGTTTACATTATCCGCTACCGGGCGGCCACGCGTGTTACGGCTGGCGTTTCGGTCCGAAAAAGCGCAGCGAAGTTCTCCGCAGTGCGGGCTGCGACTTCTTCCAGGTCGAGTTTGCGGACCTCGGCTATTTTGGTGGCGACCTCTTTAACCCAGGCTGGCTCGTTGCGCTTTCCGCGGTTGGGGATGGGGGCGAGAAAGGGCGCGTCAGTCTCGATGAGCATACGGTCGAGCGGGATGGCGACGGCGGCATCGCGAATGGGCTGGGCTTTGGGGAAGGTAATATTGCCGGCGAAGGAAATGAGGAAGCCGAGGTCGATGGCGGCGGTCGCGTGACCGAGCTCGCCGGTGAAGCAGTGGAGGATGCCGCCGAGCCCTGTTGGAGACCAATCCGATTGCAGCATGGAAAGCGTGTCGTCCCATGCATCCGTCGAGTTGTTCGAGGGGCGGCAGTGGATAATAATTGGCTTTTTGCGCGCGGCCGCGATTTCCATCTGGCGAATGAAGACGGCTTTCTGAATATCCGGCGGCGAATGATCGTAGAAGTAGTCGAGGCCAATCTCTCCGCAGGCGAGGACTTCAGGTTGAATGAGGAGTCCGTCGAGTTTTGCGTAAGCTGCATCGTCGGCCAGGCGCGCTTCATGGGGATGGATGCCGGCGCTGGCCCAGATCTTTGGGACGGCAGCGCGGCCGGCGTATTCGCGGCTGATTTCGAGGGCGCGTTGCATCGTGGCGGGGCCTTCGCCAATGCCGATGGAGAGGATCTCGCGAACGCCCGCCTCGAAGGCGCGTTTCAGAAGCACTTCGCGATCCTCGTCGTAGCGGGCGCTGTCGAGATGGACGTGGGAGTCAACCATCATAGATTGCGCGGCGGTAGGCGACGAGAACGCCAGCCACAACACCGCTCAATCCAGAGTAATCTTAGTCGCCGAGGAGGTATCGCCAGTACTGACCCAATTCCACGCCGGTGAGGGCTTCGCCTATGCTTCGGGGATTTTCCAGAACTCCAACGCGCTGGCGGAGGAACTTCAGAATTCGTCGACCGACCTGAAAATCAAGCCTGTCGATATAGCGTTCGGCGTCATCAAGGAGTTCAATCTTCCAGGCCACACCGCTTCATCACATCTTTCAACGGTACGGTTTTAGTACGGCCGTATTTGAGAGCTCGCAGACGCTCTTCGGCAATCTGCAGATCCTCGAGGTCATCAAGGTGGGCGAGGATGGCTTCGCGGGCGTAGTAAGTCTTCGTCCGCCCGGAACGTTTTGCGAGGCGGTTCAGACGTTTTTCGATGTCGGCAGGTAAGCGAATCGCGAGCATGAAAATCTCCGCTATACAAGTATAGCGGAGATATACGCGTATATCATCGACCTGCGGGCGTTCTACTTCAGCCGGGCCCCGATTTCGATGTCCTCGAGGAAGCCGGCGAGCACTGCTTTGCCTCCTTCGACCGAGGCGGCGACGATCATGCCGTTGGACTCGTAGCCGCGCAGCTTGCGAGGTGCGAGGTTGGCGACGATGACGACCTTGCGTCCAATCAGCGATTCAGGGGTGTAGGACTCAGCGATGCCAGCCAGGATCTGCCGGGTTTCGTAGCCCAGATCGACTTCGAGGCGGAGAAGCTTGTCGGCTTTGGGAACGCGCTCGGCGACCTTGATCTGGGCGACGCGGAGCTCGACTTTGGCGAAGTCGTCGATGGTGATCTTGTCGCCTGCGGCTGGCGGGGCCAGGGCCTGAGCTGCCGAAGCTGCCCCGGTTTCAGCCGCCGGAGCCGTGATCTTGCCCCCGAGGGTTTCGCGGAGGGTGGTTTCAAGGCCCACGATAGCGGCGGTCTCGTTGGTGGATTCCGCAATGGCTACGGCGAGACCGTCGGCGAGGGAGTGGAGCTTGGAGATGTGTGGCTCAGCGGGCTGTGCGGCTGTAGCGGGTGGCGCGGCCGGCTTCGGATCAGCTCCGGTTCCTGGCGCGTCATCGCACCCGATAGTCGGCGGACTATTCTTTTGCTCGAGTTCGTTCATACGGGTAATGGTCTCCTTGTCGGCGCGTGGGAAGAGTGGTGAGAGCTCGCCGAGTTTGGTTCCTGGCTTGAGTCCGCGCCAGTGCAGATTTTTGAGATCGGTCTGATGGATGTCGCCAAGGCCGAGCTGCGTCCAGACTTTGGCTGCCGCATCGGGGATGACAGGATAGACCAGGACGGTGATGATGCGGATAGCCTCTGCGGCGGTGTAGAGGATGTCGGCACGAAGCGCCTGTTGCTGCTCGTCCGTCGTCCCTTCGACCTGCTTCCACGGTGCGTTGGCGGTGAGATAACCGTCGACGGCGGCGACCAGTGCCCAGGCGGTTTCGAGAGCGCGCGAAAAATCGAGCGCGTCAAACGACGTGCCGAACGAGGCGATAGCGCCAGGGATCTCGACAGCAAAGGAGTGGGACTGTGCGACGGATCCGGAGGCTCCGGGATAGGGCACAAGTCCATCGAAGTAGCGGCCGATCATCGAGAGCGTGCGGCTGACCAGGTTGCCGTAGCCGTTGGCGAGGTCCGAGTTGTAGCGCTGGACGAGCGCGTCGAAGGAGAAACTGCCATCGTGGCCGAAGACGATTTCGCGCAGGAGAAAGTAGCGGAGCGCGTCGGCGCCAAAGAGGTCCTGTTCGGATTTTGGTAATTCGGGCTTCAGCGCGCCGAAGGCGTCGAGGATGGTCTCCGCGCGGACGATGTTGCCGCGGGATTTGGACATCTTGCTTTCTTCGAAGAGCAGCCAGCCGTGGGCGTGAACGGATTTGGGGAGCGGGAGGCCAGCGGCGAGGAGGAAGGCGGGCCAGTAGACGCAGTGAAAGCGAATGATTTCTTTGCCGACGAGGTGCAGGTCGGCAGGCCAGAACTTTTCGTATTTCGAGGGATCGCTCAAACCCCATCCCAGAGCGGTGATGTAGTTGGCGAGAGCGTCGAGCCAGACGTAGATGACGTGCTTCTCATCCCCGGGCACGGGGATGCCCCAGTTGAAGCTGGTGCGGCTGACGGAGAGGTCGCGCAGGCCGGATTTGACGAAGGCGATGACTTCGTTGCGGCGTGTTTCGGGCCGGATGAATTCGGGATGCTCGTCGTAGAACTCCAGGAGGCGGCGCTCGAAGGCGGAGAGTTTGAAGAAATAATTTTCTTCGCTGACGGTTTCCGTGGGCCGCCCGCAGTCGGGGCAGGGCGCGCCGGGCGGGGCTTCGACGTAGAGCTCGTCGAAGACGCAGTACTGGCCGGTGTAGGAGCCTTTGTAGATGTAGCCGTTGTCCCGCAGCAGGGCGAAGAGTTTTTGGACGGACTCTTTGTGGCGCGGCTCCGTGGTCCGGATGAAGTCGTCGTAGGTGAGGCCCATGCGATCCCAGAGGGCGCGGAACTGGGCGGAAACTTTGTCGGCGAATTCCTGGGGCGTACAGTTGGTGGCTTGGGCAGAGCGCTCGATCTTCTGGCCGTGCTCGTCGGTGCCGGTGAGGAACCAGGTGTCGATGCCGAGGGAACGCTTGCGGCGCGCGATAGCGTCGGCCACGATGGTGGTGTAGGCGTGGCCGATATGCGGGCGCGCGTTGACGTAGTAGATCGGGGTGGTGAGATAGAACTTGTCGGGCATAGAGAAGCGAGGGCATTGCGAGCAACGAGTGAACTACGAGTCAGATAGCGCTCAAGTGCTCTACTCATCTATCTTCGCATGGCGGCCAACCCCGTGGAGCAGACTGACGATGCCGAGTGATGGAGCAACGACGAAAGGGAAAGCCATTCCAAATTCCTCGGTGAAGAGGCAACTTACATCGGCCCATGTGCCCTGAAAAAGCCATACACCATAGCCGCGAAAAAGCCAGAAGGGTATCGAACCAACACCCAGCGCAGCGATGACTGCACGGAGGAATGGCGCAAGTTTAGGGGCGCTCATGACACGAGCGCTCCACGCCCCACCGATTCCCGAGCGGAAGTCCCACGCCGTGCAAGCGAGGGCCAGCCTTGCAGAGACGAGAATGTGATTGTTGATGCCCGACGGCGCGCAAAACGGGTCGTCGGATGTGTACCAGAGGAGAACGGACCAACTCACGCCGAAATAGAAGAGCGTCAACCCAGCGTGAACCCAACGGCGTCTGCCAGACATGGCTGATGTTGTAGCAGATTCCGAGTTTCTGCGAGGCGCGAAGGCGGACCGCGGCGCCTGGCTAATCGAGGTCGGTGAGAATGGTGCTCATATCGAGGGCGACTGGAGTGCCGGGGATGGTGAGTGTCTCGACGGCTTTCCAGTCGCGCAGGCTCGCCCCCTGGCACTGATAGGCGATTCTCCGGCGTGGATCAATGACCCAAACGGCACGTACACCCATGCTGAAGTACTCTTCGATCTTGTCTTCGATGCGGCCGATGCGGTCTTCGGGGGAGAGGATTTCGACACAGAGGAGCGGGGGATGGGTGATGACCTGCTCGTCGGGCGCGTTGCGGTCGAGGACGGTGACGTCCGGAATCCGGTAGCGATCGGAGGTGGTGCGGATGCGCAGTTCCGGGATGACCTGAACGTTCGCGGTCTGCCGCCATACGCTCAGAAGGCGCACCAGGGCGCCTTGCCAGGTTCCGTGGTCTTTTTCGCCCATGTTTCTCTCCAGCACCTCGCCGTTGGCGTACTCGCGATCCGGCTCCCAGACGCCGTGGAGGTACTGATCGACAGAGATTAGGGTGGTGCTCATCGGCTCACCTCAATGCGGGCTGTGTTCATGATAGCGCCGCCTCGTGCCTCGCGATCCGATTTGCGGGCGGGCGCTGCTAGAATCAAGCTTCTCCGTGAAAGCGAATTGGTGAATCCGGCGTGTATTTGAAAGAGCAGAGGCAGTTGGCGGAGGCGATTCGGGCGGCGCTCCGCAGCCTGTATCAGATCGATGTCAAAAACATTGTGCTGGAGCAGCCGCCGGAACTCGCTTTCGGCGAGTATGCTACTCCGATTGCCTTCGAGCTGGCGCGCAAGCTGCGCAAGGCGCCGAAAAAAATTGCTGAGGAGATTGTAGCGGCGCTGGGCGCGGTGCCGGGGTTCGCCTCGCTGGAGATTGCCGGCGCGGGTTATATCAATGCTCGGCTCGATCGGGCAGAGTTTGCGCGGGCGTTCGCACGATCGGGCGAGCCTGAGGCTCCGGCCGAAAAGCTGCACTCGCTGGTCGAACACACAAGCATCAACCCCAACAAGGCCGCACACGTCGGGCATTTGCGGAATGCGATTCTAGGCGACACGTTTGTGCGTCTGCTGCAGGCGGCGGGGCAGCGGGTCGATGTGCAGAATTACATCGACAACACGGGCGTGCAGGTTGCGGATGTGGTGGTGGGGCTTACCCATCTTGAAGGGCTGACGCTCGCGGGCGTCGAAGAACTCATGAGCGAACTGGCCGATGACCTCGAGCGCATCGATTTTTATTGCTGGGACCTTTATGCGCGGGTTTCGTCCTGGTACGACGCCGATCCGGCTGAGGCTGCGGCCCGGAAAAAACTGCGCCTGGATATTTTGCATGCGCTGGAGGCCGGCGACAATGAGACGGCCAGGATCGCAGAGCTGGTTTCGACCGCCATTCTTCGGAGGCATCTGGAGACGATGCTGCGGCTGGGGATCGAATACGACCTGCTGCCGCGCGAGAGCGAAATTCTTCGTTTGCACTTCTGGGATCTGGCGTTTGAACAACTGAAGGCGAAGGGAGTCCTGTACTTCGAGACGGAAGGGAAGAACAAAGGCTGCTGGGTGATGGAGAGAGCAGGGCACCGGGCACCGGGCTCAGGGCTCAGCCAGGACGAGGCGGCCGCTGGTGAGGGCGATGAACCCGAATCGAGCGAGGGCCCGGATGAGGATGCGAAGGTCATCGTGCGCTCGAATGGGACCGTGACATACGTGGGGAAGGACATCGCCTACCACCTTTGGAAGTTTGGCTTGCTGGGGAAGGATTTTGCTTATCGCAAATTTTTTGAGTATGCGGATCGCGAGTGCTGGATTTCGGCGGAAACGGGCGTGGCCGATCATCCGCATTTTGGCGGGGCGCAGGCGATTTATAACGTGATCGATGCGCGGCAGGCGGATCCGCAGGCAAATGTGATTGAGGCACTGCGGGGCCTCGGGTACATGGAGCAGGCGGCGCATTTCACGCACTTTTCGTACGCAATGGTCGTGCTGACCCCACAGTGCGCGCTCGATCTGGGATACGACCTTTCCGAAGAAGATCGGGCACGGACTTTCATCGAGGTGTCGGGCCGCAAGGGATTCGGAGTGAAGGCCGACGATCTGATCGACAAGCTCATTGCCGCGACGCGGGCCGAGGTGGATGGGCGGCATCCGGGACTGAGTGAGGACGAAAGGGAGGCGACGGCCAGGGCAATTGCCGTGGGGGCGCTGCGGTATTTCATGCTGCGCTACACGCGGAATTCTGTAATCGCCTTCGACTTCAAAGATGCGCTGAGTTTCGAGGGCGAAACCGGACCTTACCTCCAGTACGCCGTGGTGCGCACGCGCAGCATCTTTCGCAAGGCGGGGATTGCGGCGGGGGAGGCACTCGCCGCGCTGGCGGGTGTGGAGGTCGCGCCTTATCTGAGCGGAGAGGGCAGCGAAGGAATCTGGGAGGTCTGGCTGCGGGGAGCGAAGACAACGCTGTTGCTCGACCAGTGCATTCAGACTGCCGAGCCGGCGTATCTGGCGAAGCATGCGTTCCAGCTGGCGCAGGACTTCAGCAATTTCTACAGGCTGCACCATATTTTGAGCGAAGAGGATCGGGCGCGGAAGACGTTGCTGCTGGCGACGGCAGCGGTGACACAACGGGAACTGGTACGGACGTTGGGATGGCTGGGCATTTCGGCGCCGGGGGTGATGTGAGTGACGGCGCGCAGGGATGAAGCGGTCAGCAATACAACGGTCAGCTTAGGAGCGGCGCCTAACCGCCATGCTGCGATCCGGGTAAGTTGTTGTTTCTGGTTTTGCCGATAGAGTGATGGTGAGAAGAATCCGGGTTTTGATTGCGGTACTCGTCGGGCTGCCTTGTCTCTTCTACTCGCAGAGAGCGTTGGCTGCTAGTCATTTGCAATTTGCGCCGATTGCCGACGAGGTTCGGACGGATTACTTTGTCATCACCATCAACGGGCGCTCGTCGCCGGTGGTACACGCAGCCAGCAGCTATTACCTTTTGAATTTCGATCTCGAGGGGCTGGCGACGGTCACGATTCGCGCGGCCGATGTGCACTACTGGGATCGCGGAGTCGAGATCCAGCCTATGCGGTTTGGGATTCGTCCCCGACGCAGCGGCGCGTCGATCACGTTTCGCATTCCCGGCCCGGTGAAGCTCTCGATCACGCGCCCTGGCGATCATTTTGCCGATGCCGACATGCTGTTTCTTCTTGGCAGTCCACCGGATGAATCGGGGATCACGGCGAAGACGGAAGGCGTTCGATACTACGGGCCGGGCGTGCATCGCGAAGACATCGACGCGAATAGTGGTGACCGGATTTATCTCGCTGCCGGGGCCGTGGTTTTCGGCTCGCTGAATCTGTGGCAGGTGCACGACGTGCGCGTCCAGGGTCGCGGCATGATCGTTTATGACGGGCCGCAGGATCCTGCCGGCGATGAAGGCTGGATGCACAAGCGCGGCTGGCACTGCATTGTGATGGATCAGACACGCAACGTTGAAATCGACGGGATCACGTGCATTGTGCGCAGCCGAACCTGGCAGGTGCAGATGCGCGACTCTCGGCAGACTGGCTTTTACAACGTAAACGTCATCGGCGGCTTTGCGCGCGATGCCAATCAGGATGGGATGGATTGGCTGGGCGGAGGCGACACGACGGTCCGGAACTGCTTCTTCCGGGCATCCGATGATGTGTTTGCGATGGAAGGGAACTGGGACGGCTACACCGACGAGGAGATGCGATTCCCCGGGCTCGACGTCACGAACATCACGATCGAGGACACGGTGGCCTCGACCAGCATCTCGAACACGGTGCGTGTAGCGTGGCCGAAGAAGACGTTTCGCAGCGCCCATGTGGTGATGCGCGATCTGGATGTGATCCACACAGGGTACGGCAGCTGCGTTGTGCCGTTTGCATTTTTTGAGCTGTGGGCGGATCAGGCGGCTTTAGGCGCGCACACGGATTTCCAGTTCAGCAATATTCGGCTGGAGGATTTCTATTCGCTGGCGCAGATTCGGTATCCGGAGCCTGCTGTGCGAGGGGTGACGTTCTCGAACATCGCCGCAATGGATGGCGTGGGGATGGTGCCTTCGGTTCTCGAAGGGAACGTCGCTGGCGTGGTGTTCGACGGAGTGCGGGTGACAGGAAAGATCGCGACGAAGGACGCCGACATTCCGCTGGAGGTTCAGGATGGCGCGGCGGAGCCGGTCTATGGGCCGGGTCTGACGGATGCTTCGTTCGACTACGCGCCAGGCTTGATTCGGCCGGGTGAGAAGGTCAGGTTTCGTGTGGTGGCTGCGACTGCGGGTTGGCGGTATCAGTGGCTGTTCGGCGACGGCGCGACCGCCGTTGGAAGCGATGTTCAGCATGCCTTTCCTGACGCCGACGGCACTCTGCTCGATGGGTCGGGGCGATTTCGTGTGTTGGTGCATGCGACGCGGGCTCCTCATGACGAGGTGTGGGTTTCTCGCTCGGCGGTGGTGGCGCGGCGGCCGTTGCCGGCGGACGTCGCACCCGGGCCGGTCACGCAGCTAATTCCCGGTTTGGCGCTTACCGATGCCCGGCGACAAACCGCATACGACGGCTGGGTTCGGATTCCGGCCGATGGCGGCTATTCGTTCACGCTGCTGACAAGCCGGCAGGCGTCGTTGGCCATCGACGGCCTTCCGGCGGCGCAGAGCCCGGATCTTCGGGTTCAGGTGTGCGGATCGTTCGGCGATGCGGTTCAGCCAACGCGGGTCAGCGCCGCGCTCGTGGCCGGACTGCACCGTATTCGCATCGAACTGGATCCGGGGATCGAGAATGAGCCGGAGAGCAATCTGGGCGGCGGCGGTCCGTTGCTGATGTGGGAAGGGCCTGGCCTGCTGCCGGAGGCGGTTCCGGCGGCGGCATTGGTGCACGCTGCTTCGCCGGGTACTAATCACTGACTATTGCCGGATGAACTTGTCTCTCGGCTGCTCGCGAGGAGCCATCGGGATTCCTTTTTCCGAGCCCGGGCTTTTGCGAGCCTCGTCGTCATTCAGCGGCTGGGTGCCGTCGGGTCCGGCTGCGGTCGGCGAGCCGGGTACTGGCGGAATTCCGGTTGCGACGGACGCGTATTTCGGATCGGGATGCGGCGTGGTGGTCACGTCGGAGACCGACTCGAAGTGGGCATGCAGCTTGTTCCCGCGTGTGGTCTCGCATCCGGCCAAAGCCAGACAGATGAGGGCGGCTGACAGGGAAACGGTGGCTGATCTCATAATCCTCCGGAAGCTGTTCTGCGTGGTTCCGATGCAATGGGCCGGCGACGCGAAGAGCGAAACTGAATTTTACAGCCAGGCTTTGCCGATCCTCCACCCTGAATTTCAAAAACAGTGGTCGAGACTCGCTCGAATGGCCGAGAGATAGGGCTCCGGCAGTGGGCATTTCTGCATTGCGCGGTCGACAGAGACATGGACGGTTTCGGCGTCGGCCAGCAGAACCGGCTCGGCTTCGCCTTTCCGGGAACAGAAGAGGCGATAGGAGAACTTGATGACCGACGTGCGCAGGCCGGAGATGCGGGTCTCGATGACAATGAGGTCGTCGTAGCGGGCCGGAGATTTGTAGCGGCAGGAGGCTTCGACGACGGGTAGATGGCAGTTGTGCTCGATCTCCATTCGCTTGTAGTCGAAGCCGAGCTGGCGAAGGAGTTCGACGCGTCCGATTTCGGCCCAGATGAAGTAATTGGCATAGTAAGCGACGCCCATCTGGTCGGTTTCGGCGTAGCGGACGCGCACGGTGGTCGTGGAGGGCGGCATGAGGCTATGGTAATTTCTCTTTCATTTTCAGGGATGGGGTGGGGGGGGGTGGGGATGGGCTGGGATGGGGTGGGTGGGGATGGCATCCCGGTTGGGGCGGCCATACCGTGATTGTCAACAACACGTTTATCCACCGCTACAATTTCAACTCAGCGCACATCGAGCAATTGCACGGAACGTCGGTGTGGCAGCACGACTCGTTCCACCGCCAGGGAGTTCCTTATGCGACCCCTGGGTTGGCGACACGTTACAACGCGCCGGTGCGTGAGAACCTGCGGCCGGCAGCCACCCAACAAGCGCGCGGGAACGCGACCGC
>Ga0181520_10011140_pt1 | contig 11873 bp, 10 predicted proteins | sample PEATcosm2014_Bin_29_FD_132451 | JGI IMG/M metagenome (GOLD analysis project Ga0181520, IMG submission 132451) | Peatland microbial communities from MTU Mesocosm Facility, Houghton, MI, USA - PEATcosm2014_Bin02_30_metaG | ecosystem: Environmental > Terrestrial > Soil > Wetlands > Peat | place...
GAACGTCAACAGGCCAGCTCTCGCGCGCTCGCTGAGATGCCTGCGGGGCTGGTGCCTAGGGCCCCGGCCGTCGTGCGCACGGCGCGGCGTGCGAGTTGCGGCGCCGGCTTCCGCGCCCGGCCGCTGTGCGTGCCGCCCGAGCGGCGGCGGGCGACGCGGAGACCGCCACCCGTGGTAAAGTGAGGAGCTTTTTGCTGCACAATACAGTTCTTGGCGAGGTAATCATGGATCGACGTTCTTTTGTCGGAGTTATGGCAGCCACCACCCTGGCGGAAACGGCGTCTGCCCAAGTGCCGGCTTCGAAGAAGCCCGGCTGCTACTTGGTACAACATTATCAGCTTCAGCTTGGATCTCAGGCTAGGCGTTTATCTGAGTACCTGAGCAAGGTATATTTGCCGGCGCTGGCCAAGGTGCCCGTCCCCACTCTAGTGCTGGACGCCCAATTCTCCGAGCGTCTGCCCCTAGTCACCGTAATCAGCGCTCATCCCTCGATCGAGCAGGCATGGAGCGTACAAGCCGCGTTGAGCGCGGACAAGGATTTCGAGGCTGCTACCGATGCGTGGCAGGCCGGCGCCGAACCGCCCTTCGACAGCCTGACGACGGAACTCCTGGAAGCCGCCGAGTTCTCTCCGGATCTCGCGCCTCTGAATCCCCAACCAAACGCACCGCGGATCTTCGAAATGCGCGTATATCAGACGCGGACGTTGAAAGGACTGAGGGCTTTGAAGCAGCGGTTCGCGGAGGCCGAGGTCAAGATTCTCGCCCGAGCTGGAGCACAGCCGGTGCTCTTCGGGACCACGGCGATCGGCTCCAACAACCCCAACCTTACCTGGGTGATCGCTTTCGCAGACATGGAGGCGAGAGAGAAATTCGACGCGGCTTTCAATGCCGACCCAGAATGGGTCAAAGTGCGCCAGCAATCGTTGGAGCGTAACGGGCAGATCCCCAGTTTTCGACACCTCACGCTTTATCGCGCCACGGCGTATTCGCCTGTTCGTTAATTTCCGGCCTCTTTATCGAGCCGGCGCCGGAGATAGTGGGCAAGGAGGGAAGTCGCCACCGTTGTGAATTGAACCCCTGGAGTGAGACACAAGGTTACGGGGGTCGCCGCATGACTCGGAGCCAGGATGGTTCGCTATTCCTTTCCTGTGTGATTCTTCCATTCACTACTCCAGGCCGGTTTATCCCGGCGCACTCAGCAGCCTGCTGGGCGGCGGCTGGCGGCAATAACCGGCGCGAGGAGCCAGAGCAGGCATCGGCTTGGGGAAACGGCACAGGCGCGGATTCCGCGACCGGCTGCCACAATTTACGGTATTTAAGGTCCTTCAATCTCTTCGATAGAAAACTTTGATGAAGCCATGGGGGAGTATCTGTGCTATTCTCCTAGATGAGATCTGGACCTGCTCTCCGCGAGAGCCCCAAACACAGGTAGACAAGGTTGTCTAGACCGGTCGTTTCGCCGTCGGTGTTCGGGAGTTCAGGCTTCCCCGCCATAGAAGCTCTTTCACGTTAAACGTCCGCAAGGCTCCGTTTGCCAACACCGCAGGGTAGTTAGCATTGGCGTCCCCGAACGCTTGTCCCAAGCGCGACGCGGCCGAATCTTATTCATAGACCATTACGAGGAGACAAAACCACCATGAGGAAAGTTGCCATATACGGTAAGGGCGGAATCGGCAAGTCCACCACAACGCAGAATACGGTCGCGGCCCTGGCCGAAATGGGAAAGAAGGTGATGGTGGTCGGCTGCGATCCGAAAGCCGATTCCACGCGGCTTCTGCTGGGAGGGCTGGCGCAAAAGACCGTGCTCGATACGCTGCGCGAGGAAGGCGAGGACGTCCACCTCGAGGACATCCGCCGCCGCGGCTTCGGCGACACTTACTGCACCGAGTCCGGCGGGCCGGAGCCGGGAGTAGGATGCGCCGGGCGCGGCATCATCACTTCGATCAACCTGCTTGAGCAGTTAGGCGCGTACAGCGAAGCCGAAAACCTCGACTACGTCTTCTACGACGTCCTGGGCGACGTTGTGTGCGGCGGGTTCGCCATGCCCATCCGCGAAGGCAAGGCGCAGGAGATTTACATCGTCTGCTCCGGTGAAATGATGGCCATGTACGCGGCCAATAACATCTGCAAGGGAATCGTGAAGTTCGCCAATGCCGGCGGCGTGCGCCTGGGCGGGCTGATCTGCAACAGCCGCAAAGTGGACAACGAGAGGGAAATGATCGAAGAGCTGGCCAGCCGGCTGGGCACGCAGATGATCCACTTTATTCCCCGCGATAACGACGTGCAGCGCGCCGAGATCAATCGTAAGACGGTGATCGACTGGAACCCCGTCGCACCCCAGGCCGATGAGTACCGGAAGCTGGCGCGTGCCATCGACGTCAATCAAAAGTTCGTGATCCCCAAACCTCTGGCGATGGACAACCTGGAGAGCCTGTTGATCGATTACGGCCTGGCTGCCTGAGCAACCGATACGCCCAACGCTAACCAAGGAAAAACTGCCATGGAACTCAATCCGCATACGGTAAAAGACGAGCTGCTGAAAGCGTATCCCAAGAAGACCGCGCGCAAGCGGGCCGAACAGATCGTAGTCAACGAGCGCCGGGAGGATGGATCCCTTCCCGAGATCCGCGCCAACGTGCGCACCACGCCGGGCGCCATCACTCAGCGGGGCTGCACCTACGCGGGTTGCAAGGGAGTGGTGATCGGACCCACGCGCGACATCCTGAGCATCACACACGGTCCTATAGGCTGCGGCTTCTACAGTTGGCTGACGCGCCGCAACCAGACCCGCACGGAGGGTCCGGAGGACGCCAATTACATCACTTACTGCCTGAGCACCGACATGCAGGACGAGCAGATCGTCTTCGGCGGAGAGAAGAAACTGCGGGCGGCCATCGAGGAGGCCTATGCGGTCTTCCATCCGAAGGCCATCGCCATCTTCTCCACATGCCCGGTGGGATTGATCGGGGACGACGTGCACGCGGTGGCGCGCGATATGAAAGAGAAGCTGGGCATCAACGTCTTCGGCTTCAGTTGCGAGGGATACAAGGGCGTAAGCCAGTCGGCGGGGCATCACATCGCCAATAACCAGCTCTTCAAACACGTGGTGGGAACCGACGAAACGCCGCGGCCGGAGAGGTTCAAGATCAACATGCTCGGCGAGTATAATATCGGCGGCGATGCGTTCGTTATCGAGGACCTGCTGGAGCGCTGCGGCATCACTCTGATCTCGACTTTCAGCGGCAACTCCACTTACGACGCCTTCGCCAACTCGCACATGGCGGATCTCAACGCGGTGATGTGCCACCGGTCGATCAACTATGTGGCCGAGATGATGGAGAAGAAGTTCGGTATTCCGTGGATCAAGGTGAATTTCGTGGGCGCCGAAGGCACCGCCAAGTCGCTGCGCCACATCGCGCAGTACTTCAACGACGCCGAACTGACCGAGCGGGTCGAGAAAGTCATTTCCGAGGAGATGACCGAAGTCCTGAAGACGCAGTTCGAAGTGCGGAAGCGCTGCGAGGGAAAGACGGCCATGCTGTTCGTGGGCGGCTCGCGCGCGCATCATTACCAGTTGCTGTTCAAGGAGATGGGGATGAAGACGGTGGCGGCGGGCTACGAGTTCGCGCACCGCGACGATTACGAGGGGCGGAGCGTGCTGCCGACGATCAAAGTGGACGCCGACAGCCGCAACATCGAGCAACTGGAGATCGTGGCGGACGAGACGCGCTACCAGCCGCGCAAGGATCCCGGCGAGCTCGTGCAATTGCAGACGGCCGGGATGGATGTCGCCGATTACGCGGGAATGCTGCCCGATATGGATGAGGGGACTCTGGTGATCGACGATATCTATCACTTCGAAACGGAGCGGCTGCTGGAAATCTACAAGCCCGATATCTTCTGCGCGGGGATCAAGGAGAAGTACGCCGTGCAGAAAGCCGGCATTCCCTGCAAGCAGCTTCATAGCTACGATTACGGCGGACCGTACGCCGGATTCAGGGGTGCGATCAACTTCTATAAGGAGATCGACCGCATGGTGAATACCAAGATCTGGTCTTACGTGCAAGCACCGTGGGAGGCCGAGGAAGAGATGGAGGCGGACGCCATCGCGAGTTAGCGTCGGAAGTTGGGGTGGCTTTACTGCAACAAACAGGAGGGAACTATGCTATTGCGGCATACGACGGCGGACGTCATGGAGCGGTCCGCACTGACAATTAATCCGGCTAAGACCTGCCAGCCGATCGGGGCCATGTATGCCGCCTTGGGGGTCCATAACTGCCTGCCTCACAGCCATGGGTCGCAGGGATGCTGCGCATATCACAGAAGTGCGCTAACCAAGCACTATAAGGAACCGGTGATGGCCGGCACCAGTTCGTTCACCGAAGGCTCGGCGGTTTTCGGGGGCCAGGCGAACCTGCTGCAGGCTATCACCAACATGTTTGCGCTATACAACCCGGATATCATCGCCGTCCACACCACGTGCCTTTCGGAGACTATCGGCGACGACATCGTTCAGATCATCTCCAAGGCTCGCGAGGAGGGCAAGGTCCCGGCCGGCAAGTACCTCATCCACGCCAACACACCAAGCTATGTAGGTTCGCACGTGACCGGCTTCTCCAATATGGTGAAGGGCATGGTCAAGTATCTCTCGGAGGCCACTGGGCGCAAGCGCAACCAGGTGAACCTCATACCGGGCTGGGTGGAACCCAGCGATATGCGGGAGCTGCGGCGCCTGTGCCGGACCATGGGCGTGAATCCGAATATCTTCCCGGATACCTCCGACGTGCTGGATGCGCCGATGACGGGACGGCACGAGTTTTATCCCAGGGGCGGCGCGCCGGTGGATGAGATTCGGCACTCGGGCGACAGTCGGTCCACGTTGGCGCTGGGACCGACGGCCTCCGAAGCCGCCGCGCTGGCGCTCGAAGAGAAGTGCGATGTGCGCTCCGAGGTCCTGGAACTGCCGATCGGCCTCGTGGCCACGGACCGCTTCATCAACGCCCTGCGGCACCGCTCCGGCATCCGCGTCCCCGGCTTCATCACCGACGAACGCGGACGCCTGGTGGATATGGTCGCCGATATGCACCAGTACTTCTACCGGAAGCGCGTGGCTTTGTTCGGCGATCCCGACCAACTGGTTTCGCTGGCGGAGTTTCTGGTGACGCTCGACATGCGTCCGGTCTACATCGTGACCGGCACGCCCGGCAAGCGCTTCGAGGCGCGCATCCACGAGGTGTTGGGCGATTCCGTTCCCGAAGCGCAGATTCGCCAGGGCCCCCAGGCCGACATGTTCCTTCTGCATCAGTGGATCAAGAAAGAGGGCGTGGACCTGCTGATCGGCAACACTTACGGGAAGTATATCGCCCGCGACGAAGACATTCCGTTTGTGCGTTTCGGATTTCCGATCCTGGATCGCGTGGGCCATTCTTATTTCCCAACGGTCGGGTACGCGGGCGCCATGCGCCTGGCCGAGAAGATCCTCAGTGTCTTCATGGATCGCCAGGATCGCGACGCGCCGGAAGAGTCCTTCGAGCTGACGATGTAACGGATCGCGGAGACCGCTATGAAGATCCTCGAAGAACGCAAGCTACAGGTGTACCGGAAGGGCGCGGACGCGTTCCAACTGGACTGCAACAAGCAGAGCGCGGCGGGTTCGGTGAGCCAGCGGGCGTGCGTCTTTTGCGGATCGCGCGTGGTGCTGTATCCGATCGCCGACGCGCTGCACCTGGTGCACGGGCCGCTCGGCTGCGCCGCTTACACGTGGGATATCCGCGGCGCGCTCTCTTCCGGTCCGGCACTTCACCGGCTGAGCTTTTCCACGGACCTCCGGGAGCTCGACGTGATCCACGGCGGCGAGAAAAAGCTCGCCAAGGCCCTCTGCCAGCTTATCGACCTGCACCAGCCCAAAACCGCGTTCGTCTATTCGACGTGCATCGTGGGAGTGATCGGCGACGATGTCGAGGCGGTGTGCAAACAGGTTTCCGCCATCAAGGGAATTCCGGTGCTGCCGGTGCACTCCGAGGGCTTCCGGGGCACCAAGCGCGACGGCTATCGCGCGGCTTGCGAAGCGCTACTGAAGCTGGTGGGAACGGGATCCACCGAAGGTATCAGCCCGGTCAGCGTGAATATTCTGGGCGATTTCAATATCGCCGGGGAAGTTTGGATCATCCGCGATTACTTCGAAAAGATGGGGGTCGAGGTGGTCGCCACACTTACCGGCGATGGCCGCGTGGACGATGTCCGGCGGGCGCACGGCGCGGCCTTGAACCTGGTGCAATGCTCCGGCTCCATGATGCACCTAGCCAAACAGCTCGAAGAGCAGCGCGGCATTCCGTTCAAGAGAGTCTCGTACTTCGGCATCGAAGACATGGCGCAGGCGCTTTACGATACGGCCGAATTCTTCGCCAAGAAATCTCCCGGGATCGTGGAACGGACCGCCGCGCTGGTGAGCCAGGAGCTGGCCACGATCATGCCGCAGATCGCGCAATACCGGCGCAAGCTGGAGGGCCGCAAGGCCGCGGTGTACGTGGGCGGCGCGTTCAAGGCTTTTTCGCTGGTGCGGGCGCTGCGCCAGTTGGGCATGAAGACCGTGATGGTGGGATCGCAGACCGGGCTGCGCGAGGATTACGAGGAGCTGCGCGGGTTGTGCGACGAGGGAACCATCATCGTGGACGATTCGAACCCGCTCGAGCTCTCCGCGTTCCTCCAGGAGAAGGAAGTGGACCTGTTCATCGGCGGCGTCAAAGAGCGGCCCATCGCCTACAAGCTGGGAGTCGGTTTCTGCGATCACAACCACGAGCGCAAGGAGCCGTTGGCGGGTTTTCTGGGAATGCTGAACTTCGCGCGCGAGGTCTATAAGACCGTGGCCAGCCCGGTGTGGCGCCTCACGCCGCGCGGACGCAGGAGGGAACTGTCATGGTCGTGAGGGAGCCGTTTGTAGCCACCCGCAACGCCTGTAAGTTGTGCGCGCCCCTGGGTGCTTGTCTGGCGCTGCGCGGCGTTCGGGGCACGGTTCCCTTCCTGCACGGGTCGCAGGGCTGCGCCACGTATATCCGCCGCTACCTGATTTCGCATTTTCGCGAGCCGATGGATATCGCCGTTTCCGGTTTCAGCGAAGCCACCACGGTGTTCGGCGGACGCGACAACCTGCACAACGGATTGAACAACGTCGCGCGGCAGTATCGCCCGGAGCTGATCGGGATCGCCACCACCTGCCTGCCGGAGACCATCGGCGAGGATGTGGCATTTCTGCTGGACGAATTCCAGCCGGCAGGGGACGCGCCGTTTCGCCTGGTGCATGTGGCCACGCCCAGCTACCGCGGGACGCACGTGGATGGCTTTCATGGCGCCGTGCGGGCGCTGGTGGAACAACTGGCGGAAGGCGGAGCGGCCGGCGAGGGAGTCAACGTGTTCCCCGGCATGGTGTCGCCGGCCGACCTGCGCTACCTGAAAGAAGTGCTGGCCGATTTCGGACTGGAAGCCACGCTGCTGCCGGATTATTCGGAGACGCTCGATGGGCCGCAGCTCGATGAATACCAGAAGATCGCGGCCGGTGGGACTCCCGTATCGAGCGTCCGCGCGATGGGCTGCGCGCGCATGAGCCTGGAGATGGGCCGCACGCTGGCGGCGACCGGCACGGCGGCGGCTTCCCTCGAAAGCAAGTTCGGTGTGGGCCGCCGCAACCTCGGCTGGCCCGTGGGTGTGCTTGAAAGCGATCGCTTCTTCGCGGCGCTGTCGGAATTGAGCGGCCGTCCGACTCCCCAGAAACACGCCGCCGAGCGGGGCCGCCTGGTGGATTCTTACGTGGATGCCCATAAATATGTCTTTGGCCGGCGCGCCGTGGTGTATGGCGAGGAAGACCTGGTGGTGGGGCTGGCCTCGTTCCTGGCGGAAATCGGAGTGCAGCCGGTGCTGTGCGCCTCGGGCGGAGAAAGTGGGCGCCTGGAAGAGGCCGTGAAAGCGGTGACCGGCGATGCCGCCGAGGGCATCGTGATCAAGGAGGGGATGGATTTCACGACGATCGGCGAAGTGGCGCGCGGCCTGGCGCCGGACTTCCTGATTGGCAGCAGCAAGGGCTACAGCGTAGCCCGCGAACTGGACGTTCCCTTGATCCGCGCCGGCTTCCCGATCCACGACCGCATCGGCGCCCAGCGCGTTTTGCATCTGGGCTACCGCGGCGCGCAGCAGTTGTTCGATGCCGTGACCAACACCCTGCTCGGCCGGGCGCAAGACCGCTCGCCGGTAGGGTACAGCTATCTGTGATGGAGAAGCGATGACACTGGACCTGGATATCACGCAGCACCCGTGCTTCAACGAGGGGGCCCGCAAGACGGCCGCGCGCATCCATCTGCCGGTAGCGCCGCGCTGCAACGTGCAATGCAATTTCTGCGACCGGCGGTTCGATTGCCTGAACGAGAGCCGCCCGGGAGTAACCAGCGCCGTCCTCACGCCGCAGCAGGCGCTCTATTACCTGGACCGCGCGATGGAAAAGTCGCCGGCGATCCGCGTAGTGGGAATCGCGGGGCCGGGCGATCCGTTCGCCACTCCGGAAGAGACGCTGGAGACGCTCCGGTTGGTCCGCAAGCGCTATCCGGAGATGCTCTTGTGCGTGGCCAGCAACGGTCTCGAAGTGGCCGCTCACGCCGCCGAACTCGGACGGCTGAAAGTGAGCCACGTCACCCTCACGGTGAACGCCATCGACCCCGGAATCGGCGCGAAGGTTTACGCCTGGGTGCGCTCCGGCATCCGTGTGCTGCGCGGCGTGGAGGCTGCCACGGTGCTGCTGGAACGGCAACGCGCCGCCATCACGGAGATCAAGCGGCACGGCATCACGGTTAAGATCAACACCATCCTGATACCGGGCATCAACGACGAGCACGCAGTGGAAGTGGCGCGCGAAGTGGGAGCCTGGGGCGCGGACATCATGAACTCGATCCCGATGTACCCGGTGGCCGGCACGGCGTTCGAATCGCTCGGGCAACTGGATCATGGCAAACTGGCACTGCTGCGCAAAGAGACCGCGGAGTTCCTGCCGCAGATGCTGCACTGCACGCGCTGCCGCGCCGATGCCGTGGGACTGTTGGGCGAGGCGCAATCCGCCGAGCTGATCGAACTGCTCCGAACCACGGCGGCGGGGCCGGTCAACCCCAACGAGAAACGCCCTTATGTCGCGCTGGCCAGCCACGAAGGGTTGCTGATCAACCAGCACGTTGGAGAGGCTTCGCGGTTCTGGGTGTTTGAGCCGCAGGCCGGCCGGCCGCCGGCGCTGGTGGAAACGCGCGAGGCACCTGAAACCGGCTCGGGCGCGACCCGCTGGTATGAAATGGCCGAGCTGCTGCACGATTGCAAGGCCGTGTTCACGAGCGCGGTGGGACAGACGCCACGGCGGATTTTGGAGCAGCACGGAATCCGTGTGATCGAGGCGGTCGGGCTGGCGTCGGATGCCATCGCCGCGTGGAGCGCCACGGGCCAGGTTCCGCGCGGGATGCAGAAGTTGTTCCAGGGCTGCGGGCGCGGTTGCGCGGGTCCGGGAACGGGTTGTGGATAGAAAGGCAGGAGACTCAATGGAAAAACCGAAACATCACGTCTTTGTTTGTGGAAGCTTCCGCGTGGCGGGAGATCCGAAAGGGATCTGCCATCGCAAGGATTCTGGCGCTCTGGTCGGATACCTGGAATCCGAAGTATCGGACCGGGGTCTCACCGGTGTCACCGTGTCGAGCGCAGGGTGCCTGAATCTGTGCGAACACGGCCCCGTCGTCGTGGTCTACCCCGAAGGCCACTGGTACGGAAAAATGGACGAGGACAGAATCGACCAGATGCTGGATGCGCTCGAAGAGGGCAAGCCGGCCGAGGCGCTTCTGCTCGCCTAAGAGCTATGGCGAACGCGAGAATCCACCTCATCGATAGTACGTTGCGGGATGGCGAGCAAGCGCCCGGCGTGGTCTTCTCGCGCTCCGACAAGCTGGAAATCGCCACCGCCCTCGTCGCGGCTGGTGTTCCGGAGATCGAAGCCGGAACCCCGGCCATCGACGAGGAGGAGCGCGCCGACCTCCATGCGATTGGCGATCTCGGTCTGGGGTGCCGGGTCACGGCGTGGTGCCGGGCTACCGGCCGGGACCTCGAATACGCCGGAAGCTGCGGCGTCGATTCCGTGCACATTTCCTTTCCCGTGTCGCTGATTCTTTTCGGCGCCTTTGGCAAGGAAGAGCGCTGGCTTTGGAACATCCTTCCAGGCCTCATCGGGCGCGCCTGTGCGCGGTTCCGGTTCGTATCGGCGGGCGCGCAGGACGCTTCGCGCGCGGACGCCGCGCTGCTCGACAGGTTTGTCCTCGCCGCCAGGGACGCCGGCGCCTGCCGGGTGCGTATCGCCGATACCGTGGGGATCTGGAATCCTCAACAGACGTTGTGCTGCTTTCAGAGGCTGAGGGCGGTTGCCGGAAACTGGCTTTCGCTCGAGTTCCACGGACACAACGACCTGGGTATGGCCACCGCCAACACGATTTCCGCGATCGAGGGCGGCGCCGATGCGGCCAGCGTCACGGTGAACGGGCTCGGAGAGCGGGCCGGCAATGCGCCTCTGGAAGAAGTCGCGATGGCGCTGCGCCACACGCTGAAAAGAAACTGCGGGCTGGACACATCGCGTCTGAGCGCTCTGTGCGAGCTGGTGGCGGGCCGCTCCCGGCGAACGATCCACAGGACCAAGCCGATAACCGGAGCCGACGCATTCCGCCACGAATCCGGCATACACACGGCCGCGCTGCTCAAGAACCCCTCCTCTTACCAGCCGTTTCCCTCCGAGGAGACGGGACGAATCACGGAACCCTTTGCCATTGGCAAGCACTCCGGTTCGGCGGGTGTGCAATCGGTTCTGGCGGCCAGAGGTATTTCCGTACCCGCATCGCTCTGTAAGGAGATCCTGGCAGAGGTCCGGCGGCGCGCCCGGGAGAGCAAGGAAGCCGTCACCCCACAGGAACTGGCCGCGATCGCGCGCGAGTTGTTGAACGAGAGGGCTTCGAGCCAGCATGCCGACCTGCGCGTGAAGTCGAGCTGACGGGAGGAAGCGGCGATCTCGTGCAAATCAGAGAAGCGCGCCTCGACGATATATCCCAGCTTTGCGCGTTGCTGGCAGCACTGTTTGCGCAGGAGGCCGATTTTTCACCCGATGCCGGGCGGCAACAGCGGGGGCTGCGGCTGATCCTCGACAATCCGGAGTCCGGCCGCATTTACTGTGCGACCGAATCCGGCACCGTCATTGGCATGGTCACGATCCTGTTCACCATCAGCACCGCGGAGGGAAGCCGGGCCGCGTGGTTGGAGGATATGGTGGTGCATCCGGAGTGGCGCGGGCGTACCATTGGCCGGCAGCTCTTGAATCACGCCGTGACGGAAGCGGGAATGGCGGGCTGCCAGCGGCTTACGCTGCTGACCGACGGCACCAACGATCGCGCGATGCGCTTCTATTCCCGTGCCGGGTTCGTGCGCTCCACAATGGTGACCTTTCGGCTGGTCTGTGATCAATCGGAGGCGGGTGCCCCCAATGAACGGGGCAAATAGGCCAAGTGTATTGAATCCATGAGCTCAACAGTTCCAGCACTGCTTTCCAGCCGGTCTCATCATGGCCGGCGCTGAGTCGATTGGCGGCGCGAACCAGCGGCCAGCGGAGCAGCTTGGGAGATCGCTTGATGCGTTGCAGCAGTTCAGCTTCTTCGATTCCACGACCCGACGGAATTCTGTCTACGGACAGGCCTTTAAAGCCGCCCCGAAGTTTATCAGGCCGTTATAATCGGGTGGGAACATCCGATGAAAACCAAGCGGTTTGGTATGACAGTCTGTCTGCTGCTGAGCATGGCGGGCCGTTGGGCCGAGGTCCGCGC
>Ga0181520_10011142_pt1 | contig 11872 bp, 4 predicted proteins | sample PEATcosm2014_Bin_29_FD_132451 | JGI IMG/M metagenome (GOLD analysis project Ga0181520, IMG submission 132451) | Peatland microbial communities from MTU Mesocosm Facility, Houghton, MI, USA - PEATcosm2014_Bin02_30_metaG | ecosystem: Environmental > Terrestrial > Soil > Wetlands > Peat | place...
CATAGTAGGTGGGATCGGCCCCTTCGTCATGAAGAGACTGGTTTCCGCCATTGCGATCATTCTCGCATGGGCCGCGGCTGCTTCTGCAGTTGAGCCCCCCGCGCTGACGACCCTTCGCGCCATCCACAACCTCAGCAATGCCGAAGCCAGCCACGTGCTGCCGGTCGAATTCGAAGCCACCGTCACCTATTTCAGCAGCTACGCGGGGAATATGTTTGTCCAGGATGGCGGCCTTGCCATCTTTGTGCGAAATCCAAAGGGAACCAGCGCAATTCCAGGCGACCGGGTGCTGATCAAAGGAACTACGCAACCCAGCTTCCGTCCGCTTGTACAAGCCAGCAGTGTCCGGCTAATCCGTCCGGCCGCGCTGCCCCGTCCCGTACCGGTCACTTTTGACGAGTTGATTCGCGCCGAGCGCGACTGCATGTACGTTACCGTGCGCGGCTTGGTGCAGACCGCCGATCCGATTCTGGTGGACAATGTGCCCATCACCCGCATGCGATTGCGCGCCGACGGCGGCTTCGTCGATGTGGATGTGGATTCCGACAGGACGGGCCTTCTCACCGGTCTGCTGGATGCCGAGGTTGAGGTCACAGGGGCAGCGTCGGGGAAATTCGACGGCAAGAAGCAACAGATTGGAGTCGTGATTCGGGTTCAGTCCGCCGCGGGCGTAAGAGTGCTCAAGCGCGCCGCAATCAGCCCCTGGTCCGCCCCTCTGAAACCCATGGACGAGGTCCTCACCACCTACCATGTGAACAATCTCAGCCAGCGAGTCCGGGTTCGTGGAACAATCACCTATTATCAGCCAGGCTCGGCCGTGGTGCTGCAAAGCGGCGCCAAGAGCCTGTGGATTGAGACCCAGTCCCATGCGCCCTTGAATATAGGCGACCGAGCCAGCGCGACCGGCTTTCCCGATGTTCATGATGGCTTGATTCTCGCCAACGGCGAAGTCCGCGATGAGATGGAGCCGTTTCCGATCTACCCGCAACGCGAAGACTGGCAGCAACTGACCGCCAGCATACACCTTTACGATCTGGTCTCCATCGAAGGGGTAGTGGTGACGGCGGTCCGGGGAGCATCGCAGGACGAATATGCCCTGGTCTCCGACGGATACATGTTCTCCGCGATTCATCGCAATACCGAGACGCCGGGAATTCCTCTCCCGCCCATGAAGCAGATTCCAGCCGGTTCCAGGGTCCGTATTACCGGCATTTGCATCCTGAACGATGAGAACACTTCCGGCTCCGACGTTCCGTTCAATATCCTGTTGCGCACGCCCGACGACATTGCGATAGTGGCCAAGCCTTCTTGGCTGAACATTCGCAACCTAATCAGCATCGTGAGCATTCTGTTGCTGGTGGTGGTGGCAATTGCCGGGTGGGGCTGGACCCTGAGAAAGAGGGTTCATCAGCAAACCGCCGCGCTGCGCAAGCGCATTGCGGCAGAGGCCGCCCTGGAGCGAAAGACTGCCCAGCTTGAACAGCGGCGCAGCCAGATTCTGGAAGCCATCAACGGTTCTGCGCCGCTGGCCGGCATTCTCGAAGAGATCGCCGCATTAGGCTCCTTCCGGTTGGATGGCGCTCCCTGCTGGTGCGAGGTGGCCGATGGCGCGCGGCTCGGCGATCACCCGGTCGGGGAAGAAAGCATGCGGGTCATTTCAGTCGAGATTACCGCACGCACCGGCCCTGCGCTGGGTCGGCTCTACGCCGGATTGCCACCGGGGTCCCAGCCCGACGCCAGCGAATACGAGGCACTTTCAGTCTGCGCCAAGCTGGCAACTCTGGCCATCGATACTCGCCGTCTTTACTCCGATTTGCGCCATCGTTCGGAGTTCGACCTGCTCACCGACATCCACAACCGGTTCTCCTTGGGCAAGCAACTGGACGTGCAGATTGAAGACGCACGCCAGAATGCCCGCGTTTTCGGGCTGATCTACATCGATCTCGACGATTTCAAGCAGGTAAACGACATTTACGGGCATCACGTGGGGGATCTGTACCTGCAAGAGGTGGCGCACCGTATGAAACGCCAGCTTCGCTCACACGATATGCTGGCGCGGTTGGGTGGCGATGAGTTTGCGGCCCTGGTAACCGTGGTGCGCAGCCGCGCCGAGGTGGAAGAGATTGCACAGCGGCTGGAACGATCACTGGACGAAGCGTATGCCATTGATGAATGCGTTCTGGAGGGAGCGGCGAGTGTCGGCATCGCGCTCTACCCCGAGGATGGTAACACCAGGGACAGCCTGCTAAGCGCCGCCGACGCCGCCATGTACGTGGCCAAGCACATCAAGAAGCAACGCCAGGACGATCTCACCCAAGTGGAAGGACATCGCTCGAAGTCCTGATGGCCGGGGCCGGCTGGAGGGGTCGATTCTCTGTTTTTGCCGCGGTGCGCTTGAGCAAAGGATCGGTGTTGCTGAGCCAAAGATGGACACTCATGATTCATGGTTTGCAGCGTGAGTGGCAGCCGGCCTTTGTGAATTCGAGACTCTAGGAATCGAGACCTGGGGCACCCGGCGTCTGGAGCGCGAATTCAATGGGACATTTGCCTTTCATGGCTTCGAGATGCTCGGCTCGACCCGCGAGGTGATCGCGAATTACCCGCAGGAGGCCGCCACCAGGGACATTCTGCTGAGCGTTACCGATGCAGGGATGGATGCGAAGAAGCATTTCCACCAAAAGATCAGAGCGACTCCAGACGAATTTTCAGCCTCGAACACCATAGCCGGTGAGCGTCTCATTCAGAGAATCGGATGACGATATACGCATCTGAACCACTGAGAGGACGCCTCGGTCTGCCGATGACGTTCTTTGTTTCGTAACCGACGAACCAAGCACGTGACCTTGGAGTCAACAAGAAGATGATTCTGCCGATGTTTCCAAGAGTAAAATGACTTAGCGGATCATTTTGGAAGAGCCTGCATGTTTACGACCTCCCGCTTTTCGGTTCACCTAAGCGGAAGTGTATTTCCGGGCCTGCTTTCGGAAACCTGCCAGTGTCAGACGATTCTGAATCTGATCGATGGTGTTTCCAGCGAATGAAGAAACTGATTTCAGCGTTTTCTGTGCTTCTCGGATTGGCCACGGCCGCATTGGCGGCAGAGTCAGGCACGCTCACTACGCTGAAAGCAATCCACGCCCTCAGCAATGCCGAAGCAAGCCATGCGATTCCCGTTGCATTTGAAGCCACTGTTGTCTATTCGCGCAGCTATGAAAACCTCCTCTTTGTGCAGGACGGCGACGCAGCGATCTTTGTCCGCCCCCCGTCAGCGGACAACTTCACGCCGGGAGACCGCATCCTGATTGCGGGAAAAACGCGGGAGAGCTTCCGCCCCATCGTGCTGGCCAGCAAGCTGACGGTCCTTCGCCACGAAGCGCCGCCCAAACCCGTGCCCTCCACCTTTGAGGAGTTGATCCGAGGACAAAACGATTCTCTGCTGGTGAGTGTGCGCGCCTCTGTCAGAGCCGCGGACCTCGTGATAAGTGCCGACGCCCCGGTGCGCAGCGCTCGCCTGCAGTTGCTCACCGAGAGCGGCCACATTGAAGCGAACGTGGATTGCAACGACGAGGCCGCGCTCAAGAATCTGCTGGATGCCGAGGTGGAAGTGACCGGAGCCGCCGCCGGCAAATTCGACGATAAAATGCAGCAGACCGGGGTGGTGCTCTATGTGTCAAGCCTCGCGAACGTGGGAATTCTAAAGCGCGCCACGAAAAACCCCTGGACTCTGCCGGTGACACCAATGGACCAGGTTCTGGTCGGCTACCATATGCGCGATCTGACACCGAGGGTACGGGTGCATGGAACCATCACCTATTACCAGCCAGGCATGGCCATTGTGCTTCAAGACAGATCAAAAAGCCTGTGGATTGCGACCCACACCCGTGAGCCGCTGCAGGTCGGCGATCTGGCAGACGCAACCGGGTTTCCTGACGCGCACGACCGGTTACTGACCCTGACGGATGCAGAAATCCAGGACAGCCACGTTCCGGCGCCCATTACACCGCTATTGCAGACCTGGCAACAACTGGCCCAGTGGAGCAACAACGAGCCCACCGGACACCAGAACGATCTGGTTTCGATCGAAGGGCAAGTTGTCACCGAGGTCCGGGAGGCATCGCAGGACGAGTACGTCATGGCCTCCGATGGCAGGCTATTCACGGCCATCTATCGCCATCCGCATGCAACTTCAGAACTTCTGCCGATGATGAATGTGCCCCTTGGCTCGAGGATCCGGGTCACCGGAATCTGCACCATTGTGGACGCCAATTCCATCAACCCCGGCGAGGAGGTGCCCTTCAACATCCTGTTGCGCTCGTTCGGGGATATTGAAGTGGTGGCCAACCCCTCGTTCCTGAGTATTCGCAACCTGATCGTCGTCGTTGGGCTGCTCATTTTGGTGGTGATGGCGGTGGGGGCCAGGGGTTGGAGCTTGGAGCGCAAGATGCGCCGCCATATTGCGGCCATGGCCGCCCGGAATGAAGCAGAGGCTGCGCAGGAACGCCGTATGGCCGAATTGGAACACCGGCGAAGCCGCATCCTGGAGGACATCAATGGAGTCCGGCCACTGGCAGAGATCATGGAAGAGATCACCGACATGGTCTCTTTCCGGTTGAACGACGCGCCCTCCTGGTGTGAGATCGCAGGAGGTGCCCGGCTGGGGAAATACCCGCAAGGTCAGCCCCTGCGCATTGTCAGCGAGGAGATCCCGTCACGCTCCGGCCCAGCCTTAGGGGTTATTCATGTCGGCCTCGACCCGAAGGCAGCCCCCGCTGCTATCGAGCAGGAGGCGCTCTCAGTGGCCACGCGGCTGGCAACGCTTGCGATCGAGACGCGAAAGCTCTATTCCGATCTTCGGCACCGCTCGGAATTCGACCAGCTCACCGACATCCACAACCGATTCTCGATGGATCGCTGTCTCGATGCCCAAATTGCGGAGGTGCGGGAACAAGCCGGCATCTTCGGCCTGATTTACATCGATCTGGATAAGTTTAAACAGGTAAATGACATTTACGGCCACCAGACAGGCGATCTTTATCTGCAGGAGGTATCGGTTCGCATGAAGCGACAGCTTCGCTCGCATGACATGCTGGCGCGGCTTGGCGGCGATGAGTTTGCCGCGCTGGTGCCGGTGGTGCACAACCGCGCGGAGGTGGAGGAGATCGCCCAGCGGTTGGAGCGGTGTTTGGACGAGCCGTTTGCCATCGAGGGGTTCGTGTTGCATGGCTCGGCAAGTGTAGGCATCGCCATCTACCCGGATGACGGGGCGACGAAAGACAGCCTGCTCAGTGCAGCCGATTCGGCCATGTATGTGGCAAAATACACAAAGTCTTTAAATCATCCCCAGAAATCGCACTAACAATGAACCTTGGTATGTGTTTTCCAGGGAAAGCTCCCTTGCTTCTTGACCTAACCACTCTCACAAAGTGATTCATTCGATCCTCTCTGCCGATAGAGACCTTTGCCGGTCGGGACAGAACCGCTCCGACCCTATAGGATTCTTCGCATGAAGAGGCTTATTGTCGCGTTCGGCGTGCTTCTCGGGTGGACCGTGGCTGCCTGGGCAGTTGCTCCCGCCACGCTTACGTCCCTGGGTGCCGTTCACAGCCTCACTAATGCTGAAGCGAGCAAGGAACCACCGGTCGCCTTCGAAGCCACTGTCACCTATCGACGCGACAGCGAGACAACGCTGTTTGTCCAGGATGGCGATGCGGCAATTTATGTTTGGGCGAATACAGACCTCAAGATGGTCCCCGGAGACCGTGTGCTGGTACGAGGAAAGGCGCAGAACAGCTTCCACCCCATCGTGATCGCCGACAACGTGACCGTACTGAGGCACGGCGATCTGCCCATGCCCATTCCAGCCACCTTCGAAGAGCTGCTGCGCTCCCAGCGAGATTGCATGAGGATCTCGATACGGGCCAAAGTACTGAGCGCCGACCTGGTGAGGAGCGGCGATAGGATGACCACGGAATTGAAGCTGCTTGCTGGCGGCAGCGTTATCAGGGTGTTCGTCAACAGTGGTGATCCACTGATTCTGGACGGCCTGTTGGACGCGGAGGTCGAGGTTGCGGGCGTAGCATCGGCATCGTTCGATGGCAAAATGCAGCGTACCGGAGTTCAGCTTGCCGTTCCCTCACTGAATGATCTGAAGGTTCTCAACCGGTCGAGAACCAGTCCATGGAATCTTCCTGTGTCGGAAATGGACGAGATTCTGAATGATTATCATGTGAAGGAACTGAGTCAGAGGGTGCGGGTCCATGGCACCATTACCTACTATCAGCCCGGTTCTGTCATTGTCCTGCAAAGCGGCGCAAAGAGCCTGTGGGTGATGACCAAGCACGAAGAACCATTGCGGGTGGGAAGCGAGGCCGAAGTCACCGGCTTCCCGGAAGTGCATGACGGGTTTCTGAACCTCGACGATGGAGAAGCAAAGGAGAGTCTGGTCTATGCCCCTGTCGCGCCGAGGCCAGTGACACGGAGTCAGCTCACTTCAAGTAAGAGTCTGTTCGATCTTGTCTCGATTGAAGCACAGGTAGTCTCACAGGTCCGCGAGAATTCGCAGGATCAGTATGTTCTGTTTTCCGATGGCCAGATGTTCTCGGCTATCTATCGGCATCTCAGCACACAGGACGGTCACACACCACCCATGAAAGAGGTGCCGCTTGGCTCCAGGGTGGCGGTGAGCGGCATTTGCATCTTGGAAGATTCCAATCATTTTTCTCGGGAAGTACCCTTCGATATTCTGATGCGCACTCCGGAAGACATTTCCGTTGTCGCCGGGCCATCCCTGGTCAACGTCCGCAACCTCATGATCGCCCTAGGCTTGATGGTCGTGGTAGTGATGGTCTTTGGTTTCAGGAGCTGGGCAATCGAGCGCAGGGTGCGCCGACAGACTGCGGCCTTGGCCATCCTTGAACGGCGGCGCAGCCACATCCTCGAGGACATCAATGGAGCCCGGCCGCTGGCTGAGATCATCGAGGAAATTACTCAGCTGGTGTCCTTGAAGTTGGAAGGAGCTCCCTGCTGGTGCCAGATCTCAGATGGAGCGCGCCTGGGGACCTTTCCAGCCAATCCGACGGCCCTGCAGTGCATCCAGGAGGCGATTCCCGCCCGTTCAGGGCCGCCGCAGGGGGCGATCTTTGCCGGGCTCCACCCAGCCTCAAAGCCAACCGCATGTGAGGCCGAAGCGCTCTCAATGGGCGCGGAACTGGCCTTCCTGGCCATCGAGACGCGAAAGCTCTTCTCCGATTTGCTGCACCGTTCGGAGTTCGATTTGCTCACCGACATTCACAACCGGTTCTTCATGGACCAGTATCTGGACCTGCAGATTGAAGAAGCCCGTCTAAGAGCGGGGATATTCGGCCTCATTTACATTGACCTGGACAAATTCAAACAGGTCAACGATCTTCATGGACACCGGGTTGGGGACCTATACCTCCAAGAAGCCGCTGCGCGGATGAAGCAGCAGTTGCGGGCTCATGACCTTTTGGCACGCCTGGGTGGAGATGAATTTGCTGCCCTGGTTCCCGTCGTGGGCGGTCGCGCTGAGGTCGAGGAGATCGCCCATCGCCTTGAAGACAGCTTCGACGCGCCGTTCGCCATCGAGGGCTTCGTTCTGCATGGCGCGGCCAGCGTGGGAGTTGCCATGTACCCCGAAGACGGAGCCACCAAAGACAGCCTGCTGAGCGCCGCCGATGCCGCAATGTATCTAGCTAAGCACGCCAAATCGCCGGATGAAGCCCAGGAACCGGTCAGAAACTGATACCTGCTTTGCCAAAGGGGCGAAGCTCGCAGCGAGCGACGGGATGCTTTCAGCTTTCTTTTGAGTCATTTCTCGCGTCCGAATTGATAGGTTTCGCGAACCGGGCCGATAGAGCACTCGTGGAAAGTGGAGACGGTGTGCGCCAGGTCTTCAGAATCAGGGCCATGAAGCGACTTATTGTCATTGTTGGCGTCCTCATCGGGGGATCCGCGGTTGCCTTTGCAGCAGCGGCCGCTCCGCTTACCTCGATACGCGCCATTCACGCCCTTTCCAATGCTGAAGCCAGCCAAAGGCTGCCGGTTGCTTTTGAGGCCACGGTGACTTATTACCGCGGTTCCGAAAACACTTTGTTTGTGCAGGACGGCGACACTGGAATCTATGTGTTCGCTCCCACGGATGCCAATCTCGTTCCCGGCGACCGCATTCTGGTACGAGGGAAGACGCACGGGAGTTTCAATCCCTTCGTCATTCCGGATGGCATCGTCCTGCTTCGACATGACGCTTTGCCAAAGCCGGTGGCCACCACCTTCGGGCAGATGATCGCCGCGCTGGTCGATTGCAGACGGGTTACTGTACGAGGCGTGGTCCGGTCCTCGGACTACATGTCCCAGACGCGTGTCTCTTTTCTTGAGGTGCTCACCGACGGCGGGTACTTCCAGGCAACCGTGGACGGCGGCGATCCTAGCACCATAGAAAACCTGTTGGACGCCGAAGTGGAACTTACCGGGGTTGCCGGGGAGACCTTCGACAGCAAGTTGCAAGTGACTGGGATTCTGATCCACATCCAATCGCCCGCCGATGTCAAGGTGCTGAAGTCCCCTGCCGGCAGTCCATGGTCTCTCCCGGTCACGCCCATGGATCGAGTACTTGCTGTCTATCATGTCAAAGACTCCACGCCCAGGGTTCGCGTCCATGGAACCATTACCTACTACGAGTCCGGCACGGCCGTCATCCTCCAGGACGGCGCCAGGAGCATTTGGATCGAAACCCTGACGCGCAGCCCCCTGCGCGTGGGCGACCTTGCGGATGCGATCGGCTTTCCAGAGACGCGCAATGGCTTTCTCAACCTGGTGCGAGGCGAAATCCACGACAGCCTGAAGGAAGCGCCCGTCAAGCCGGTACCGGCGACCTGGGATACGCTGACTCCACACGGAAATGATTCCCCAGGGCACCACTACGAATTGGTCTCCATCGAGGGCCAGGTGGTGACGCAGGTTCAGGAGGCTGCACAGGACGAGTATGTACTCTCCACCGGCGGCAAGCAGTTCTCCGCCATCTATCGCCACCTTGATGGTCCGCATCAGGCCCACAAGGAGGTACCGCTCGGCTCCAGAGTGAGCGTAACCGGCATCTGCGTCCTTGAAAACTCCAACCCGTTTCTCGCTGAGGTACCGTTCAGCATACTCATGCGATCGCCCGCCGACATCGTGGTCGTGGCCCGGCCCTCCCCGATCAATGTGCGCAACCTCACAGTCGTTGTCGGGATGCTTCTTCTGATCGTGATGCTTGGCGGGCTCAGGAGCTGGGCCATCGAGCGCAGGGTACGCCGGCAAACAACCGCCCAGGCCGCCCTCGAACGCCAGCGCAGCCAAATCCTCGAGGACATTAACGGTAGCCGCCCCCTGGCTGAGATCCTGGAAGGGATCACTCAGATGGTCTCTCTGCGGCTCCATGGCGCACCCTGCTGGTGCCAGATCACCGACGGAGCGCGCCTGGGGAGCTATCCGCGGGAGACCGCGAGTCTGCGCTGCGTCGAGGAGAAAATCCTCGCACGGAAGGGGCCGCCGCTCGGTGTTATCTTTACCGGACTCAGTCCGCTCACCAAACCCAACCCGCGCGAATCCGAAGCCCTCTCGATGGGAGCGGAGCTGGCCACACTGGCCATCGAGACGCGAAAGCTCTACTCCGACCTTCTGCATCGCTCGGAGTTCGACCTGCTTACCGACATCCACAACCGCTTTTTCATGGACCAGTACCTGGACATACAGGTTGAGGAGGCTCGCCGCAATGCAGCCATCTTCGGACTGATCTACATCGACCTAGACGGATTCAAGCAGGTGAACGATCTCCATGGGCACCAGGCGGGAGATCTATATCTGCAGGAGGCCGCGGACCGGATGAAACAGCAATTGCGGCCCCACGACTTGTTGGCGCGGCTGGGCGGCGACGAATTTGCTGCCATGGTTCCGGTCGTGCGCAATCGTGCTGAGGTTGAGGAGATCGCCCACCGGCTAGAGCGCAGCTTCGATTCGCCGTTTACTGTTCAGGGCGTCGTGCTGCACGGAGCGGCCAGCGTCGGCGTCGCCGTTTACCCCGAAGACGGCGCGACCAAGGACAGCCTTCTGCGTGCCGCCGACGCTGCCATGTACGCGGCCAAGAACGGGAAGCGGCAAGTGGCAGAAGCAGAGGTTTTGGAAGCTCCGCAAGAGAAGTGAAGGTCGAGGCTTGCCGTCTCCCACCCCAGGTTCAAGAAAAGGTATTAGCAGATGCTCCGACTCTCTGCGCGAGCTCGGGCTGGCAACCGGGTCCAGTGCATCTGATCAGAACCAGAGTGAACGTGCAATACAAAGGCCCGGCTTGCGCCGGGCCTTTTGATGAGCAGTGCAGCAATGTTGGCCCACCGCAGGTGCCTTAGGAACCGATTTTGGTTCCCTGGGGTGGAGGCGCCTACTCCGCCGCCATCTCCTCGGCCTCGCCTTCCTGGCGCATGAGTTCCAGTTCGCGCTCGGCGGCTTCGATCTCGGCTGTGACTTCCTGCTGCACACGGGCCGCCGCTTCCTCCAACTCCGGAGAGAGTTGAACGTTGCGGTAGTACTCGAGGCCGGTGCCGGCCGGAATCAACCGCCCGACGATCACGTTCTCCTTCAAGCCGCGAAGGTTGTCCACCGCGCCGTTGATGCTGGCCTCGGTGAGCACGCGCGTCGTCTCCTGGAAGCTGGCCGCGGAGATGAAGCTGTCAGTGGAGAGCGAAGCCTTGGTGATGCCCAGCAGCAGCGGACGGCCGATAGCCGGACGGCCTCCATTGTTGAGCACGCGCTCGTTCTCCTCCCGGAAGCGGAAGCGGTCAACCTGCTGCTCGAGCAGGAAGTTGCTGTCGCCCACTTCGTCGATCCGCACCCAGCGAAGCATCTGCCGAACGATGACTTCGATGTGCTTGTCAGAGATGGCCACGCCCTGGAGACGGTAGACTTCCTGGATCTCGTTCACCAGGTAAGACTGCAGTTCCTTCTCGCCCAGAACGGCGAGAATGTCGTGCGGGTTGAGCGGTCCATCCATCAGCGGGTCGCCGGCGCGCAGACGTTCGCCTTCCTGCACGTTGACGTGGATGCCGCGCGGCACCTGGTATTCCTTCTCGTCGCCGTTGTCCGCGGTCACGTAAATCTTGCGCTGTCCCTTGCTGACTTCGCCGAAGCGGACCACACCGTCGATTTCGCTGATGATGGCCGTCTCACGCGGCTTGCGCGCTTCAAACAGCTCGACCACGCGGGGCAGACCGCCAGTGATGTCCTTGGTGCGCGTGCTCTCCTTGGGAATCTTCGCCAGCACGTCGCCCGGACCCACTTCCTCGCCGTCCTGAATCATCAAGTGAGCGCCGCGGGGCAGCAGGTAGCGCTTGTGCGCCTTGGCGTTCTTGACAACGAAGGTGGGCTGGCGCTTTTCATCGGGCGAGTCGGCCACAACCCAGCGCGAGAGGCCGGTGACTTCGTCGACTTCTTCGTTGAGCGTGATGCCTTCCTGCAGGTCCTTGAACTGCACCGTGCCGCCGATTTCAGTCAGGATGGAGTAGGTGTAGGGGTCCCACTCGGCCAGCAACTGGCCCAGCTTCACATGATCCCCGTCCTTGACCTTGAGGCGCGCGCCATAAACCACCTGGTAGCGCTCCTTTTCACGGCCGCGGTCGTCCTGGATAGCGATTGAACCGGAACGGTTCATGGCCACCAGGAAGCCGTCCCTGGCTTCAACGGTGCTCAGGTTGATGAAGCGCACAAAACCGTTGTTCTTAGCGTCGAGGCGCGACTTGTCAGAGACGCGGCTGGCGGTTCCGCCGACGTGGAAGGTACGCATGGTCAACTGCGTGCCCGGCTCGCCGATGGACTGCGCGGCGATGAC
>Ga0181520_10011143_pt1 | contig 11872 bp, 8 predicted proteins | sample PEATcosm2014_Bin_29_FD_132451 | JGI IMG/M metagenome (GOLD analysis project Ga0181520, IMG submission 132451) | Peatland microbial communities from MTU Mesocosm Facility, Houghton, MI, USA - PEATcosm2014_Bin02_30_metaG | ecosystem: Environmental > Terrestrial > Soil > Wetlands > Peat | place...
CCGCCACCTAAAGATTCTCGTTTGATGCCCAAGCGGGCGTCAGACAAAACCGTTTCCGGTTTTTCTGGTGGAATGGCCAGCGAATAAATTGACAGTTTTGAGAGCCGTTCCAGTTCGCTGATGGGAATGGCCATTTCACCCGTCCACAGCCTTGTGACGATGATGTCGCCCGCTTGGACACGCGAGAGCAGGCTGAATTCGTGAATGCCCAAGGCAGACGCGCTTTTGCCAATCGTCAGCGCGTCAGACTCCGACACGTCATTTTTTATTTGCATAATTTTCCTTTGGTTTTTTAGACCAAGTTTAGCCAAAACCGGAAATGAAGGTTGTAATGAATTCGTTACAACTTTCGATTTCTTTTCATGGCCAGCGGGACGCCTCCTGCCGTCAGGGGGCGTCAGCCGTTGCCTGCAATTTATTTCCATGCGCAACCGTGTCAACCGGCAAATGCTTCCCGGCAGAGAAGCCCCATGTGTCAGACAGCATGATGGCAGATTTATTTGAACGAATTGCGCCATCCTAGGCGCAATCGAAAAAGACGACAACGCTTTCATCCGGCGAATCTGACAGAAAAAATGCCGAGGTTTGCGCAATGATTGCACAAAATGAATTTTCTTTGGGGTTATTCTGAATGATTTTCAAAGGGCGGGATTTGGAAGAATCCGCGACCAACGCGCGTTCCGCTGCGGCTTCACGCACGTTCATCGCGGACGGAAATTGAAAAACGCAGCCGCGTTTGCTTCCGTCAGCGGCACGGCGGCGGACGTTGCGCTCCGGCTCCGTTCCAGCCGTCTCTCCGCTCCGCTTCACTTTACCGCTCGCCGAACCGCCGACCGAAGCAGTCTGTTATTTTTCACCGTGAAGCCATGCGACGGAAACTTTCAAGCACTTTGCAATCGCCGCAACTTCGTAATCCATCAAATAACGCTCCTGCCGTTCGATTCGGGAAACAGCGGTTTGATCCAAAACAATGCCTTTGGCGGCCAGCCGTCCGGCCAAATCATCTTGTGAAACTGGCGGTTTGCTTTTCAGCCGCGCCTCACGAATGCGGCGGCCAATCACGTTTCTGGACGGCAATTGATGAGTTTTTTTCACGAGTATGTGAAATGCGGAATCCACATACTTGACATTTACCGGAAAACTTGTTTTTATTTATGTGAACTTCACATACACGATGAATGGCGAACAACATGGCAGAGCGTCAAAAGTGAAAATTTTGATCGTCGAAGACCAAATGCCGGTGGCCATGATGATGACTTTTTTGCTCGCGCGCGCCGGATGCGAAACGGAAGTGGCAACGACCGGCGCAAACGCAATGCAAAAGGCGCAAGATGGCAACTTCGATTTGATTACGCTCGACGCAGATTTACCGGGGGGCATCAGCGGCTTTGAAGTCTGCCGCCGCTTGAAGGGAAATCCATTTTTCCAGACGCCGATTGTGTTTGTGAGTGGCCGTTGTTGCATTGAAGACCAACAGCACGGCCTCGATGTTGGCGCAGCCGATTACATTACCAAGCCGTTTGAAACATTAGAATTTGCGCCGAGACTTTTATCTCACGTTGAACGAACCGGAAACGTTTCGATTTCGCATTGATCTTTGGAAAATAAGATTTTGGCAGGGATGATTGCAGCGATTGTTTTCACGCCCCGTTGTGGTGTGTTCAAAAAGCACGGCAACCGCCTCAATAGGGCGTGCCACTGGAACGCGCCCAAGCATCACAGCTCAAATCCTTCGGCGATAATGTCCGCCGCGAAAGAGTGCTTCAAAAAATCACTCAAGAACGGCTCGCTGAAATGGTGGGGCTGCATCCTCGAACAATCCAAAAAATCGAGGCTGGAAAAGTAAATATCTTACTTACGACGTTCGTTCGGCTGCAAAGAGCCTTGCGTTGTCCGTGGGAACAACTACTGGGCAAGCCATAAAATAATCTTCCAAAGCCAAAATATGTTTAGTGTCCGTCGTGCAAAATTAACAAAAAAAATGTTGCCATGCGAACGCGGCGGTTAGAAAATTGGAGTCAAATCAATCCACAGTGAGAAGTTTTCGTCGGAACAGGAACACGCCACAATAAGGCGCTATCTGTCAGAACGGGCAGTAAAAATTTTGCGAGAGAAAATTAAAACAGAACCCGAATATGAAAGCATTGCAGAAAATATCAGTTGGCACGCTGATTTGTTTCACAGCGTTACTCACAAACTTAAACTTCACATCACGGGCGCAAACAAACAATGGCGTCACATCGCCCCCTGATGCGTGGTTCATGCTAAATCCTGTTTTTGCAAACAACCCCGCCGCCAAAGAACTCGTTACCAATCTTCTCACCGAGCCGCAGCCGGAATTGAGCGTGCCGGAGGTGTCGCAAACATGGAGTCCACCCGGCACATATTGGACTTTGAAAAATGGCGGCGCACCGTTGCCGATGGATATGTTTCCCGATTTGCCAGTTTATCAGATCGGCACAAATCAGTATTTAATTGATGACCGTTCAGTTGACTACGCCACTTTAGATGCACAGATGCAAGCAGAGGCGGAACTGGAAGGATTGACCAATCCGCCAATCAGCATCAACCCGATTAACACGAACGGCCTCTGGCTCGAAGTGCCGCCGGACAGCTTGGCTGACGCAAATTATTTCAAAGTCATTCTTCACAACGCCATTCAAGGCCAGAGCTACGATTTTCTCACAACATCCAGCCTCAACTCGCCGATAGCTTGGGCGACGGAATTGACAACGAACAACCCGTCGGGAAACTCGATTGAAGTGGAATTACCAATGAGTGATCGCCCGATTTTATTTGTTCGAGCGCGCGTCACCGAATCGTATTCGTTTTACATCAACACACCGCCAATGAGTCAGGATGTTTATGACGGCGACTCGGTGACGTTTTATGTCAATACGGGCGGCAACACGAACCTGACCTTTCAATGGACATTCGACGGCGTTGATATTCCAGGTGCAACCAACAACAGCTACACGATTGACAGCGTTCAAGACAGCGATGCGGGCTATTATGCCGTCATCATTTCCGACGGAACAAATTCTCTGGTAACGACGGCGGCGCAACTGACAACCGAAGGCAGCACCGGCGACGCGAATTTGATTCCTGTCACAAGCGGGCGGCAGAACTACACATTCAAAAGCGGCGTCACATACTATATCGGTTCGCAAACGTATTTATACGGCAACACGACCATCGAAGGCGGCGCAATTATTAAATTCGACTGGAATTACAATTCAAGTTTGCTGGTAATGGGCGGACTGACCTGTAAAACCGAGCCGTATAATCCGGCCATTCTGACGACGATTGACGATGATGCAGTAGGGGAATTGCTTGGCAATAGTAGTGGTTATCCGCAGACAGCAACGAATGGCACACCTTATCTTGATATGACTTACGCTCAAAGCAATTCAATCAGCAACTTGCGCGTTTGCTTCGCCGATTGGGGCGTGACCACCCCACTTGCTTCTCGAAAGCTGGATGTTTGGGATTGCCAATTTGTCGAATGCAATTACGGCCTTGTCAACTTGGTGGCCGGAACTGGCGCGGACGACAGCTTGCATAACGTCCTCTTTGCAGCTTGTGGCGCAGCCGTTGGCGCGTCGAGCAATTCCGTCGCCATAGAAGGAGAACAAGTAACGGCGGACGTTGGCGATTTTTGTCTGGCGAATGCCACACCCGGCAGTATCGCTTTGACGAACAGCATTGTTTGGGGAAATACCATCACTGCTTCAAATCTTTCAACTGTCAATGTTGCTGTCAATCCCGACGGCACGAATTTTGTATATGAAGGCAATGGCAGCTACTATTTAGCCGCCAACAGTCCGCTTCACAAAGCGGGAACGGTAAATATCAGTTCGCGTTTGCAAACCGAACTGCAAAGCAAAAGCACTTGTTCGCCCATTCCGATTGTCGCTTTCACACAAATCTCCGGCAATTTTGCCCTTTCTCCACAAGCAGCGCGTTATACAAACGGCGCACCGGATTTAGGCTATTACTATGATGCGCTGGACTACTCCGTCGCGTCGCTCATTGTTTCAAAAGGAAATCTCACCGTGTTGCCCGGCACGGCCATCGCCGTTCGCAATGATTACTTTCCAAATGGCTGTCCTCAAGGAGAGGGCTATTATGTCAATTATACAGTCGAAGGAATTATTGTGCAGCAAGGCTCGTCAATTGTCAGCCACGGAACGCCAAGCAAGCCCAACATCTTCACCGCCGAAAAAACGGTTCAGGAATTTCCCGATACCGATTTTGCGGAATATGAATACTATTATAGCGGCGTGTGGTTCGGCTCACTTTCATTTGTGCCTGACTTTGAGTTTGATAATAACTTTTCTGCCGCGCCAACTCTTGACTTTCGCTTCTCAAAGTTTTACCTGCCGCCCAATGACTATCATTTTTGGTCAGGGTTAGACGAGTCCGGCCAAATTGAAATGTCATCAGATAGTTCGATGTATTTGAGCCTGCAAGATTGCCAGATTCATGGTGGACGAATCAACTTGGGCAACCCCGATTACAACAATTACGATCCGAGTCAGGTTTATGCTCCCGGTGCAGTTTCGTTGCTCAATAATTCGTTTGAAAACGTGAGCATTAACCTTGACCCGACATATAACGAATATGGTTATGGTGTCAACTGCGACGAGCAAGTTCTAGCTTACAACAACCTTTTCAAAGGCGGACTCTGGCTTCATCTTGAACCCTTCACGGCTTCGGCGGGGAACTGGATTTTCACAGACAATCTATTTGACCACTCAGATTTAGTTCAAGATATAAATGAGCCATTGGACTACAATTACAACGGCTATTGGCCGCTATCGGCAGATGAATTAACTTATGACTATAATTTCTATTCGTGGTATGTAAATAATTCCAACCAACTGCAAACCACAACGACCGGCGACGGCTATACGGACGGTGGAAACGAAGTGACGTTGAACAGCGCGCCGCCATATCAATTCGGCACGTTTGGAAAATTTTATTTGCCAGACACGACGACGCTCTACGGAGCAGGCAGTCGCAGTCCCGCCGACGCCGGGCTTTACCATTACACAACACGGATTGACCAAACGAAGGAAGGCGACGAAACATCGGGACACATGGTAAATATCGGAGTTCACTATGTCGCGGCAAACATCTATGGCCAGCCAAAAGACTCCGACAGTGACGGGATTCCCGATTATGCCGAAAACTGGCATGGCGATGGTAACTACAGTATTCACACTGACACAGAAACTGATTGGCAGAATCCAATGACTGATGGCGTTAATCCCGACCCTTCTAATTCACTTTACTTGAACACCGATCTATCCGGTGATGGACTTGTTGGCCGTGTCAAAGCGGCGTTAGGAATGAACCCTCTTGATGCCGGCAATCCACTGGCACTCAAACAAGTTATCACCGGCAACGAGCCAGACATTGCTACGTTTGAAGTGCCGATCAGCTACAGCGTTTTGACAAACATCGGTAATTTGAATTTATATTTCAATGGCGTGGACGTTACGCTGGAAGACATTACAAATGCAAGCGATGGAAATGCGCTTCTGGAATGGAATACAACTTACGAGCCGCCAGGACAACATTATTTGCAAGCGCAACTTACTTTGAGCAGTTCCGGCGACGACGCTGCAATTCTTTCAGGAATTGGAACATTTACGCCCTTCTATTCAACCAACGTCATGCAGTTTTTTGAAAGCGACACTATGTTTGACGACACCGGAGCTTATCTTGATGCTCAATTACCCGAACCCGATGCAAACTACACGATTCAATTGTATGACCCTTCAACAACTCCAGCCACGCTAATTAAGACAATTACAGGTTCAACATCTAGTGGAATGATTCAGGAAAATTGGGATTTGACTTACGACGATGGAGTAACAGTTTTCACAAACGATACTGTCAATGCTGTTTTCAACGTCACTCTTTTAGACCCGGGTTCTGGAACAAGCACAAAAGTTTTGCACAAATTAACCAGTAATGAGCAGGGCAACGGCTTTGATTTTGTATATGTTTATACACCAACTAATAGCTCTTTATCTTATGACTTTGGCAACGAAAACGGAGAAATTTGGAATGGAATGCAAGCGGTTGTTGACACAGTGCTTATGCCGGTAACGGCAGATGGCGGCCATGACGATCATTACGATTCTAGTTTCGATAACTATACTTACGAGGGCAACAACACACATGGCAATGGCTTGAGTGAGGGTTGGCCAGGCTATGTGAATTCGTCGTCAACGCTTACAAACAATTCTAGTCCCACTGGCCTATTTGCGAGTATGAAAGACGGCACAACCAAAAACTTTTATTGCTACGCGCATGGTTCTGGCACGGCGATTGGAAATTATTCGCATAGTGTCACTCTATTTTCATCCGGTGTTGGCGATTTGCTTGGCAACCATTACAACGCCAAGGGCGGACTAAATACGAAAAATCCATACCGATTTGTTTTTTTGGACGGATGTTCGACCGCTTCACAAAAAGATTGGCGACGAGCATTTGGCATCTTCCCGCTTGATACTCCTAATCAGGCGGCGCGGAACAAAGTTGGTCCGCAGGCTTTCGTCGGTTGGGCGGCTGACCACACAGGTTGGCTTAATGGTGTGGATGCTTCTGAAGCCAGTCTCGATGTGGCAACGGCTTATACACAGACGTTAGAAGATTTTTATGAACAATGGATGGACAATGTGCCATTAAATCAATGTATTTACAGCGCCTCGACTTCCGCTGAAAATACTGCGCCATTCCCTGTGCCTCAAAATAAAAAGGTCACTATTTCCGGCATAAACTATGAAGATTTTGACAGTTACAATTTTACCTATACCAATGTTATGACAAGTCCGATATACGTCGTCGGCCATTCCGGGCTTAAACGTAGCAGCTTGGACTCTAGCCAAGACAATTATTACGCTGCACCAACCAGCACTGAATAATCTCGAAGATTTGTGAAATTAAGTTTGATAACATTCTCGCTTGTCATTTTCTTAATGGCGATACATCGGAATATCATCGCGCAAGATCGGCAAGACAACACGGCACAGGAACTACCTCCTGGCATTCCGCGAGTTGTAGATACAAATGGAAATATAGTTTTTATTAACCATAAATTTACAACAGACCTTTATCAAAAAGAAGCCTTGAAGTTGACATTAGAGGAAGCCAACAAAGTGGCAAAGGAACTAAACTTACCAGAAGAACTGCCTATAACAGAATCCAATCTTGTCGAATTCCATATTAGTCCGTTTGGCTTTGCGTATAGCTACAAAATGATTGGTGGCATTACCACGAAAAATTATGCTTATTACGTTGCTCAAGGAGATAAATTTAATGATTTAACTGTAGCCGATTACGATCAATTTTGCCTAAAGCTCAAAAGCCGTGGCACGCTGCCAATAGCGGAGCTAAATACAAATGCGGCTTATGAATTGGCGACACAATGGCTTGCAGCAGTTTCGATGGACGTTAAACAGTTGAATCAAAATTGTAAAGTTCATGTAGCGCTTACTCCATTTTGGAACGACCTTACTCATCTCGGCGAGAAACCCAAAAATCAGTTTGTGCCAATTTATTTCATTTGGTGGACATCTCCAGAGAATGACATTCAAAAAAGTGGTAATGTAGCTTATGTAGAGCTTTTTGCTCCAACCAAAACACTTCTACAACTATCTGTTTCAAATCCGAAATACATTTTGAGAAAACCTTTGATATTCACGAACCTCGCGGCTTTATTTCCCGGCATCATGCCGGTTCACACAAATCATCCCGTCAAAACCATATACCTCTCTGCGCCGCCAAGTTAGAATTTATATTATTACGGTAACTATTTTATGGCAACAAACTTTTTATTTATCAGGTTGATTGCTTGTCTGATTTTAAGTCTTACGTTCTGTGTCCGCGCTCAAAGCAATTCCAATTTGCTATCTAAACCTAGCTGGCCGAAAATGACGGCAAAGCAACGATACGAGAAATTGAATTCGACAACTTCGGCGTATCGCAAGGAGGCTTTGCAATTAGTCATTGATGAAGCGAATCGCGTGGCGCAGGAATTAAACTTGCCTGAAAATCTGCCAATTACCGAGAGGAATATAATTCAAGCGTTTATTTCTCCGCCGCAAATGGTAAAAGTTGGTCTCGGAAATATAACGACTAGCAATTACACTTACTATGTGACAGTTGGCGATAAATTTTCCTATCTCGAAAAACATTTCTCGGATGTTATGAACAAGGACTATGCCGAATTGAGGACGCAATATCTGTGGCCAATGAGCCGGATTGACACCAACGCGGCTTTTCAATCGGCAACACAATGGCTCGCCGCCGCCTCAATGGATGTTCAGGCAATCAATCGTGATTGCAATGTTCACGTCGAGGCTTTCACGCCCGAAGGAAAAAACGGCGCGCATTTTGTGCCTTTGTATCGCGTGTATTGGACTGAAAAAACCGGAAAAAGTTTTGCGCCAGCCGCGTCAGTTGAATTTCTTGAGCCGACCAAAAGTTTGCGACAATTGCGCGTGAACAAAACGGAATATATTCTCCGACCATCTTTACAGATTACAAACATATATTTGCCATCACCGACGAATACATTTCGAGGAGGTATGTTAATAAAGCCGCAATGAAAAATTCCCCAAATCAAAGTCGGCATTGGTTTATATTCCTGTTTAAGGCTTACATAATTGCCGTGCCAGTAGTGGTTTTGATTTGCCAGTCTTTCTTTGTAGAAATTCTACCGTTTCACTTATCCAATTTGCAGACCGGCTCACATTTGCAATCGCAAATAATTGAAATAGAAAGTGTGAAGTTTTTCCGCACGATAGAGTTGGGATATATTGTTTCGCTTACGATTTTACTGGCAGATGCAGTGATCGCCGCCAAAACGCAAAACAAGCGCGAATTCCGTAGCGCGTTGATTTTTGCATCGCTTAATATCATATCAATGTTTCTATTTTTTCCATTTAGTCTAACTGTTCCAACGAGGTGATTTTATGAAAATAAGCCAATCGGTCAAAATCGCCAGACATAGCAGACAGATTGTTTTGTTTTTGCTTCTGGTCTGTCCGTGGTCTGGTTTCACCCAAGTCGTTTCTCCCATTCCCGTGGCTCCGCCAGTGAGAATTACAAGTCCGGCAAAACATGCCACGTTTTATGCGCCGGTGGACGTTCCGATTTTCGCGTATGCGCGATTGCCGTTTGTTGGCTATCTGCCTACGGCAAATTCTGTCAGCAATGTCGAGTTTTTTGCCAATGCCATTGATTTAGGTTCTGGCGTCAATTTGAGCGCGACAAATCGCCCGATTTTGCTCTACAAGGCAACTCCATCGCTTTCGTTATTATCGTCACTGTATTGTTTCGTCTGGACAAATGCGCCAATCGGCTCTTACGCCTTGACCGCCGTGGCAACCGCTTCGTCCGGCTTATCCCGAACATCCGCGCCAGTGAACATCACCATTTTGGCGACGGCAACAAACACGAATCCCACCGACATCGTGAGCATTGACGCCATTGATCCGGTTGCTATTGCCGGAACAAACGCTTACGTCTGGCGCGGCGTGACGAATGCAACACCGACTTGGACGAATTGGAGCGGAGCGGCTTTCCAATGGTTCACGAATTGGGGACCGAAAGATGCACTTTTCGCCGTGAAGCGTTTTGGCGACGCCAGCAGTGATTTGACGGTGAATTACAGCATCGGCGGCACGGCCAGCAACGGCGTGGATTACGCGGCGTTGCCGGGCTTTGTCACCATTCCCGCCGGTTCTGCTTACGCCTTAATCCCGATTGTGCCGATTGACACCGGCACGTCGAATGTCAGCAAAACCGTTGTGCTTACGTTGACGCCATCCACGAACACGACACCGGATAGCATTGTCGGTTTTCCGCCGCGCGCCGCCGCGCTCATTTGGGAAAATTGGCTGCGTCCGCCTTCGGCTGTTTTGCCAGACGGCAGTTTTCATCTGACGGCCACAGGGCCAGACGGCGCATGGTTTTACATTCAGTATTCGACGGACTTGGTGAATTGGTTGCCGGTTTGCACCAATCAGGTGTTTCAAGGCTCGATTGATTTTGTTGATCCCGATGCTCCGAAAGATTCAAGCCGATTTTATCGTGCCATTCCTGTCGCTAACGCGCCATCACAGTAAGCCCGAAGCCACAGAACTAATAGCAATGCAGTCAAACTGACTGCCAGTTCTTTTATATTCCCATGCCTCTGGACTGTGACTTGCGGATATGCGGCCTTGGCGACCAGACCGGCCTTTGGATTTGTGGCGTTTCCTTTTGCTCATTTTCCACAGCCACCGGCAGCATGGATTTCTTCATTTCGGTTTCGCCGGTCGTTTCGGTAATTTCCTTTTTGACCAAATCCATCGCCGAAGGCCGTTGAGACGATTTGCGGACGGCCTCAAACAACTGCTGCTTGTCATCCGTGTAAATCGTCAGGGCTTCCTTGAACCGGCTCGAAGAAACATAAAATTGCTCGCGGTCAGCGGCGCGGAACGACTCGGAGCTTTCGGCCACGAACACGCAGTCCACGCCCTTGCTCTGCGAACCGTAAGACGTGAGGCAGTAGCCATGCGTCAGGTTGCCGTAATCTTTTGAAACCACCCAGCCGTTTGTCAGTTTGATGTCCCCGTCCTTGGTGAATCCTTTCACCTGTTTCAAATCGCCGTTGTTAAGCCGCTGCTTTTCCTTGGTAAAACCGTTCTGCGTAATCCGAAGCCCGTCACCGGCAGCCAGGTTGATTTTTCTGGCTTCATAAACTTGGAACCGCGCCGCCACGTCCAACGGGAGCGAGGCCGTCCCGCCATTTTGCCGCTCGACCGTGACGCCGCTGGCTTCGTGCGCTTTTACCGTGACCCGTTCCCCGCGCCGGAACCCGGCGAGGTTTTGATGGAACTGGACGACCTGCCCGGCCTGATAATTGCGGGCATCGGCGCGTTGCGCTTCCGTCCATTGCAAGTTTTTGAGTTGGATAAACTCGCGCTCATCATCGGCGAGCTTTCTGGCGGCTTTCAGTTTCGCCCGGATTTCCCGCGTGACGCGCTCGCCTTCCGCGTGTGTTGGCGAAATGACCAAGGCCGACTTGCCCGCTTTCACCGCCGCAGCGTAATCCGTTGCCAACGCTTCATGCCGTTTGTCAGCGTCCATTTCCCGCAACATTCCAAGTTTGTCTAATCGCTTGAAAGCACCTTCAAGATTGCCGCCCCGCAGATCAGCGACCACGGACTTGTGGGCATCGGCCTTTTGCCGCCAGATTTCTTTCAGTTCAACGGCGGGCAGGCTGGCGTGTTTTTCCAAGAGGCGAAGCGCGTCACCGCGCTCGACGGCGCGATGTTGCGCCGTGTCACCAGACAGGATAATCCGGCAGTTTCCCTTTTCGGCGAGATCGGCCACGCGCGCCAGTGTGCGGACGCTCAAAAGCCCGGCCTCATCAATCCAAATCACCTGCCCGCGAACCTGCGCTTGCAGTTTTGGATTTTGCAGCAATGCCTCGACAGTTTCCGCGTTGGCAAACCCGGCATCCGCCCGCAGCACCCCGCGCGATGCTTCCGCCGACGGCGCGAAAGTAAAAACTTTCGCGCCACCGGATTCAATCGCGGCCACGGCTTCCTTCATCATCGTCGTCTTGCCGGTGCCCGCCCCGCCGCGAATGGCCGTGACGCGCTCCGTGCTTTGCAGGACGTGCCGGACGGCGTTACGCTGCTCATCGGACAGTTTCGGGTTTTGAAACTGGTATTTGCCCGAACCGAACGGCTTGAATTTTCCTTTGCCATCCGCGACGAAATCAATGAGCCGTTTTTCTTCCGCCAGCACGTCCTTGGTGGTGAGCCATTGCCTACCGTCCACGTTTTCCTTAATCAGTTCATCA
>Ga0181520_10011144_pt1 | contig 11871 bp, 9 predicted proteins | sample PEATcosm2014_Bin_29_FD_132451 | JGI IMG/M metagenome (GOLD analysis project Ga0181520, IMG submission 132451) | Peatland microbial communities from MTU Mesocosm Facility, Houghton, MI, USA - PEATcosm2014_Bin02_30_metaG | ecosystem: Environmental > Terrestrial > Soil > Wetlands > Peat | place...
CAACATCTGGAATGCTCGCCGCATCTCCTCCGTCATCTTCGAAGGCGAAGTCCTCGACCGTGACGCCCTCCTCCATCTGAAACATTGACTCGGGTTGTCGCTGCCTTGCTCCCTGTTTCTCGTTTCCTCATCTCCTTGTAACCTTGTAACCTCGTTCCCTTGTTCCCTGTCTCTCCGTCCCCTGTCTCTCCGTCCCCTGCCTCTATCATTTACCCTTAATTCCGTAGGCTAACCTGAGCACCCGTTCACGCGACCATGCCCGCATCGCCCAGCAAGACTCAATCCAGCCGCCAACGCCATAACCGGCTGCTGGTCCTGATCGCGGTCTATAAATTTCTGCACGCTACGCTATTCATCGCTATCGGCCTCGGCGCGCATCGCTTACTCCACAAAGACATTGCCGACCAGATCGAACTCCTCGCCCGCCACCTCCGCTTCAATCCCGAATCGCGCCTCATCAACTTCATCCTCGAGAAGGCCTCTCTCGTCAACGATCCCGTTCTGCGTCGCATCGGTTTCTTTGCTTACTGCTATGCGGCTCTCAGCGCGCTCGAAGGCATTGGCCTCTACCTCGAAAAGGCCTGGGGAGAATTCCTGACTCTCGCCATCACTGCCTCATTTCTGCCCTGGGAGATCTTCGAGATCTTCCGGCACATCACTTGGATCCGCGTCGGTCTCCTCAGCATCAACCTCCTGGTTTTCGCCTACTTGTTGCAGCTCGTTCTCGCGCGCGCCCGCCGCCGCACTCAGAAGCGCGCCAGCAAACGCAGCCGCTAGCATGAAGGAGCAACAAGAATCGCGACTCGCCATGATCTTCAGAGCTTCAACGACGGCAGTCTCGCTCCTTGCGTTTCTAGGATTCTCATCGGCGCTGTGCACTCAGCAGCCGACTCCGCCCACACTGCATGAAATCCTCGAGCGGCTTGAAGCGAATCTGAACCATTACGACACGCGGGTGCCGAGCCTCTACTGCGATGAGCATGTCCTCTCGGCTCGGGTGGAACCCGGCGAGCGCGATCAGAACACGATCACGGATTCCGTCTTCCGCCTGAAGCGCACGCCAGGTCCCGGCCACACAACCGCACTCGTGGAGTCTCGTGAGATTCAGTTCGTTGACGGCAAGCCGGCAACTTCGCAGCAGATGGAAGGTCCCACGATGCTGAACGGCGCGTTTGAGGGCGCCCTCGCCGTGGTATCTCTCAGCCAGACTTCCTGTATGACCTACGCAGTACAGCGAATCAACAGGAACCGCCCCGCCGATGCCTACATCGTCCATTTCGAAACCGCTCTAACACCACAGAATGTCGCTGGCTGTCTTTTGCAGGAAAACAGCAAAGGCAGAGCCTTCATCGATCCTGCATCCATGCAGATCACGCGTCTTGAAATCGCAACCCCGCGTCACACCATCATCCGCGGCAGCCCTTTCACGTCGCCCATGATTGGCAGGCGTGACCTCGCGGTCGACTATTCTTCCGTCCTGCTCGGCGGCGAGACATTCTGGATGCCCTCCACGATCACCATGCGTTCCGTCAGCGGCGCCGGAACTTTTCACATGAGTGTCTGGTCGTTCAAGGCTACCTATCGCAACTATCACAAGCTTGAAGTCACGTCGCGCATCCTTCCCGGCATGCAACCAACCGCACCATGACTTGCAATACACCGGTGTGCCTATCGCTGGCGCGCCTATTCGCGACGAGGGCGCGATTAATCATCTGCTTTCGCGCCTTTGCTATCATCTGCGCATGAGCGCACGCGCATGGGCCTGGGCTGTAGTTGTGGTCGCTACCATCTCTCTGCTTGCCCAGCAGAGAGCGGTTTCGATCGACGTCCCTGCAGGCGCACGTCCGATCCTTGAGCTAAAGGGGAGTGGCTACCAAATCTATAGCTGTACCGCAGGCGATCAGGGTATGAAGTGGATTCTTAAGGCTCCGGACGCGCAGTTGCTCGATGCCGCGGGCAAGGTCGTCGGAAGCCACTTCGCAGGCCCCTCGTGGAAGCTTGCAGACGGCGGTGAAGTTCAGGGCGAGCCGATCGCGAGCCAGCAGGCATCTGACCCGGATTCGGTAGCGTGGCTGCTCCTTCGCGCAAAGCCTGGGACCGCGACCGGCAGCCTCGCCAGCGTTGCTTTCATTCGCCGCACGGGCACGCACGGCGGTGCCGCTGGAACCGCCGGATGCCAAACCGCTGCAGATGCCGGGAAGTCCGAACGAATTCCCTACGCCGCAACCTACACTTTTTACTCTGCCCAGTAATTCTGCCGCGCTCGTTACTTCGCGCTGCAGCCGCCCACCAGTCTCCCCGCGGGCACCGCCATCGAACCATCCAGGAGCTTCGGAATGTCGCCGAGAGCCGTTGGTGGCGCCAGGTTAAAGAACACGCCCGAGCATTCCATTTCCCCATTCAGATGGAAGAGCGCGTAGGTTCCCACTGCCCCGCCGGTATAGGTCACTTTGCTGCCTTTGATCAGGTTGTCTGAGGCCACAACGTCCCCACCCGATTCCAGAGCCTTGAGCCAGAGCACGTCCCATGGGCTGTTGTCGCCGGCATTCGAGTCACCCGTGAATCCCAGTTCCTGGGCTAGACCGTCGGCGCGCATCACCGCGTTTAAATGCGAAATGTTCGGTGCTTCCACCTCGGGCGGCGCGCCCGGCACTTCGGGCTTCGGCGCAGATACATCGGGCTTGGTCAGCGAGTCGAGGTATGCATCGATGGCTGTCGCAATCGACCGCTTGTCGCGTTCCGCATCGGGTTGGTCAGCCCCCGCCGGCGCCGCGGCTGGTTTCGCCGCCCCTCCGCCCGCAGTCTCGTCGAGGCATCCGCGCGCCGTCATCAATGCCATGAACTTCGCCAGATATGGCGAGCGCGTTTCGTTCACCGTGACCAGCGAGTGCGGCGCATACGTGTCGGGCACGACCACCGGGACACCCAGCCCTCTCAGGTGTCCTGCGATGTCGTTCATCAGTGTCTGATCAAGAATGTTGCCTTCAACCGGAGTCTTGACTGTCGTCGTCGTAAACAGAGCCTTCGCAATGCCCAGCGCCTGGCTCTCTGGGAACATTCCCATGACAGTGGAAAGAAGCCCTCGCTGGCCCGCCTTCGGGCAATAGCGATTGGCGCGCGCGGTCAGAATATCCATCGTCGAGATGTCGGAGCGCCACAATTGGAAATCGGAGAGCGCGGTCGAATCCGACGAAAGAATCACCACTCCCGGCGAATTGCTCATCGCACCTTTTGAAGCGCACTTTTGATCGGCAGCGCCCAGGTTCTGCGCGATATTGCAAGCCACCGCCGAGCTTTCCGCATCCATGGCGCTATAGGTAAACATCTCTGACTCGATCGCAAATCCGAGTTTGATCGGCGCCGGACCGCTGCTATCTGCTGTCGCCGGCTGTGCACCTTTTTCGCTTGATTGAGCCGGCGCCTTAGCCGCCGCGGCACACCCCACCGCAACCGACAGCACCACCACTGAGCATCGAACTGCCCAGTCAAAGCGCTTCCACTTACTCATGTCTTACCTCCGGTTTTTGATTGGGGGGACTGATCATTGCAGAATATACCTGAAAAGACGGCGTTCGGCTATGGCCCTTGGCTGCATATTCAGGGGTTGGCAGCCAATCCTATCACCGATTCCATGCAGCCCTTGATGAACCTTTTGTTGATGAACTTTTTGTCAGGAAGTTCTCTCATGCGATTGACGGGCGCACCCCTGCAAAAGACGCAAAATCCGCGGGAAATCCAGGCACCACGTCTGCGGTCCGGCGCCCTTAGATTACCTGTGCGAACACATCTGTGTTACCATTGAGTTACGCTCAGTTGTTTGGTCGTGAGTCGTTCTCGCCTGCATCCTGCCAGATCGTCTGCCACGTAATTTCCCCATGCCCTCAGCGTAATGGTCCACAGAAGTCAAGGTTCAAACCTTGTAGGTTTTCACCGGACCAGGCTGCAAGCGCCCTTGCGCATCGCAGCCGAAGACAGAGCATGTAGGTCGAATCCTGAACCAGCGTGGTGTCAGCGCTTCCTCGGTTTTCCTGCATAGAATATTGAACATTCTCCGGCCGGCATCGGCTCTTTGCGAGCGGCTGCCTTGAGAACATTACGGCTGTATCGCCTCGGTGGTCCCCTGGATGATTCGAAACAATTGGTTTCGAAGGGATGCTCCAAAGTGCGACGCAGTATAGGAACAAATTGAAACTATTTTCTGAACTGCCTCTCTCGCCGGCGCTGCAAAAGCAGTTGTCCGACGCAAACTTCATCACTCCCACGCCTGTGCAGGCGGCAGCCATTCCTCCGGCCCTCGAAGGCCGCGACATTCTGGCCACTGCGCAAACGGGCACCGGCAAAACACTTAGCTTTCTCATTCCCCTCATCGAACGCTTGCCTGCAAACGCGAAGGGCACAACGGCCCTCATTCTGCTCCCCACTCGCGAGCTGGCGATGCAGGTGCTCGAAGCTTGGCGTCAACTCACGCGCAGCCACGGCACGGCGGTGCTGGTCTGTGGAGGCCTCGCCGAAGGTCCTCAAATCGCTGCCATTCGGCGCGGACCGCGCTTGATCGTTGCGACTCCAGGACGCCTCGAAGACTACCTCTCACGCCGCCTCGTGAACCTGAGCGGAGTAAGAATGCTCGTCCTCGACGAAGTCGACCGCATGCTCGACATGGGATTCAAGCCGGCAATCAAGCGAATCGCGGAGCTTTTGCCGCGGGATAGGCAGACGCTCTGCTACTCGGCAACTCTCAGTGCTGAAATCCGCGACGTCGCCCGCAATTACCTCAAAGATCCGGTTCGCGTTGAGATTGGCTCGGTGCTCAAGCCGTCGCCGAATGTCAAGCTGCAATCCTTTGAGGTTCCGGCCGACAAGAAGCAGGAATTGCTCGAGCATCTGCTCGGTTCACACGATGGCAGTTTTCTGGTTTTCGTGCGCACCAAGCATGGTGCCGATCGTGTGGCGCGGCGCTTGTCGCGTGCCGGACACTCGGCCACTCAGATTCACGGCGACCGCACACAATCGCAGCGCAGCGCTGCCTTGCGCAGCTTTGCCACAGGTCACCATCGCGTGCTCGTCGCGACGGACGTTGCGGCGCGGGGCATTGACGTTGCCGATGTCGCCCACGTGGTCAACTTCGACATGCCGCGCGAAGCAGAAGACTTTGTACATCGCGTGGGGCGTACAGGCCGGGCTTCCAGCCACGGCATGGCGTCCACTTTTGCGGCCCCTGACGAGACCCACGTGCTCCGCAAGATGGAGCGCACCCTCGACATCACCACAAAGAAATACCGCGTCCACGCGACCAATGGGGCACAGGCGCGCGTAGCCTGATTCGAGTCCTTTGGAACCGAAGCCGGATTCTTCACCAGAAAATTAGACGGAAGCCGGAAAATGCGAAGATCCCGCTCAAGTGCGGGATCTTCAAGTTCATTCAACTTCCACCGCGGCACCGCTACGGTATCCCACATCTGCCATTTGAGATGTGGGATCCGTTCCCTTGTAACCTTGTGACCTCGTCCCCTTGTTCCCTTGTTCCCTCGTAACCTCGTAACCTTGTTCCCTGTTCTTCACGATGCCCGCTCGTGGCGGATTGTCCTTTCCTCAACTGTCCCTTTCGGAAGTTCGAGCAACTCATCAAAGAGTGAGCGAAAGTGCACCATCGCTTGGCGCAGGTCTTCGGTTCCCGCATCGCCGCGATTGTGACGCAGCACAATGGTGCGAGCGGAGCGGTAGTTCTGCACTACGGCAGGATATGTGACCGAAACATCGGCCGCGCGCTGCTCGAAGTCACCCATCGGATATCCCCGTGCAACCATCACTCGGTTCACCAGCGAGTCTGCTTCAGCAACGGCCAAAGCAGGGTCGTCAACGAACTTCCGCTGAACGGCAGACCATTCTTCCGCAAAGCGATCTCGCGCGGCCGGTGCAAGTGCCTTGATTGGAAAGCTGTGCACGCGCTTCTCGCGGTTGATAAGTTCGACCTCGGCTTTTGAAGGATTTCCCCGAAGCTGAACGGCTCGATCGTACTCTGTGCCGAAGTATTTCTTGAGGCGCTCGCTCCTGTATTTACGGTAAATAACAATAATGGCTGCGATTAAGATCGCCGCGACCACAATTGCCAGGACAATCAGAGTTTTTTGATCCATGACCATATGCCGTCTCCCTTCTGCGATTGAGATGCCGAATCAGAATATGCAGTTGTCGCCTCGCGCAAATCGTCCGCACCATAAGTAGGTCACGGCGCGAACCCTCGCCCGCCATCGTTACAGCACTTTAAACTGAAAGAATGCCGCCGATCCTGAATGCGCAGAACATCTCCAAACGTTTCGGCGCCACGCCCCTATTTCAAAACATCAGCTTCGCTGTCCACGACGGCGACCGCCTGGCCCTCATCGGCCCCAACGGAGCCGGCAAGTCCACTCTGCTCGCCATCCTCGCCGGCGAACAGGAACCCGACTCCGGCGAAGTTTCCTTCCGCAAACGCGTCCGCGTCAGCTACATCCGCCAGATCTCGGACTTCGCTTCCGGAACCACTGTCCGCGAGGTTGTCGAGTCCGCGCTCGCTTCCGTCCCCGAAAACGAACGCGAGCAGCGCCTCCGCGAAAATCTCGGCCGAGCAGGATTCGCTGAGCCCGGCGCCTCCGGCATCCCCTTCTCTGCCGAGGCCGCCACTCTCAGCGGCGGCTGGCGCAAGCGCCTCGCCATCACCGAAGCTCTCGTCACTAACCCCGACGTGCTCCTGCTCGACGAGCCCACGAACCATCTCGACCTCGAAGGTATCGAGTGGCTTGAGGCTCTCCTCCAGTCCGCCGATTTCGCCTACGTCGTCGTCTCTCACGACCGCCGCTTTCTCGAAAACAGCGCCTCTCAAATCGTCGAGCTCAACCGCATCTATTCTGATGGCCTGCTTCGCGTCAAAGGCAGTTACTCGCAATTCCTTGAAGCCCGCGAAGCCTGGCTCGAGTCAGAGCAGCGCGCCCAGGAAAGTCTCCGCAACCGCGTCCGCACTGAGATTGAGTGGCTCCGTCGCGGCCCCAAAGCACGCGCCACCAAAGCGAAGGCCCGCATCGACAACGCCAACGCGCTCATCGCCCAGCTTCAGGACTCTGAATCCCGCTCGAGTTCCACCACAGCCGGCATTGCCTTTGACGCTACCCGGCGCCAGACCAAACGCCTCATTGAAATGGAGAATGCCGCCGTCACTTTTGGCGATCGCGAAATACTGCGTGGTGTCACCTTCTCGCTCACCGCGGGCCTCAAGCTCGGCCTCGTCGGCCCTAACGGCTCCGGCAAAACCACTCTCCTCCGCGCCATGACCGGCGAGCTCGCTCTCACTTCAGGCGAAGTCCGCCGCGCCTCCGCGCTCCGCATCGTCTACTTCTCTCAGCTCCGCGAGCTCGACACATCGCTCACCCTTCGCCGCGCCCTCGCGCCCGATTCCGACGCGGTCATCTACCAGGACCGCGTCGTCCACGTCGCAAGTTACGCATCCCGTTTTCTCTTCTCAAGCGAACAGCTCAACCAGCCCGTCTCGCGCCTCAGCGGCGGCGAGCGCGCTCGCGTGCTCATCGCCCGCCTCATGCTTCAGCCTGCTGACGTCCTCATCCTCGACGAGCCGACCAACGACCTCGACATTCCCACCCTCGAAATTCTCGAAGAGGCTCTCCTCGAATTTTCCGGTGCGCTCGTCCTCGTCACACACGATCGCTACCTCCTCGATCGCGTCACCAACACCGTCCTCGGACTCGATGGCCGCGGCAATGCAGTCCTGTTCGCTGACTACATCCAGTGGGAAGAGTGGCGTGCACAACTTGACGCCACCCTCGAGCCTTCACGCGAATCTTCCGCAGCAGATTCCCGCGCGTCTTCCGTCTCTTCTCCCACGCATGTCCAGAAGAAAAAGCTCTCCTACCTGGAGCAGCGCGAATACGACGCCATCGAGGCCCGCATCGCCGCCGCCGACGAGCAGCTCCTCCAGGCTCGCTCCCGCGTTGAAGATCCCGCAGTCGCCATCAACGCAGTGGCACTCACCGACGCTCTCACCGCACTCGCTTCCGCCCAGGCCGAGCACGATGCCATCTACGAGCGATGGGTCGAGCTCACCGAAAAAATCGGCGGATAATTCTCTCGACCACGCAACACCCTCGCACCTCCGTTCGCCTTTCGTTCCTTCTACCGGATGGAGTATCGTTTCTTTGGAAGAGGAATCCATGCGAACCGCCGAGCTCACCGCGCCCCTCACATTCAAGCTCACTGACCGGCCAATCGAAGATCCCGCGCCGGGCGAAGTACAGGTTCGCGTAGAGGCTGTAGGCATTTGCGGCTCCGACATGCACGCCTACTCCGAGGGCGCGGTTGGCGGCCTGCCCAATGTCTACCCCATGGTTCTTGGCCACGAATCTTCGGGAAAAATCGTCAAGACCGGCGCAGGAGTTACAGGCCTCGCCGCTGGCGACCGGGGCGCGCTTGAGCCCGCGTTCTATTGCTATCACTGCGAGTTCTGTTTGAGCGGCCACCACAATGTGTGCGCCAACATTCGCTTCGCCAGTAACCCAACGCATCCCGGCTTTTTCCGTGAACTCGTCAACTTGCCGGTTCGCAACTTTCTTCCCATCCCCGCCGCGATGTCGTTCGGCGAAGCGGCCCTCGCTGAGCCTCTCGCAATTGCCGTGCATTCTCTCCGCCTCGCCTCCGTCCGCCCCGGCGAAACGGTAGCCGTCATCGGCGCCGGAGCCATCGGGCTTTTGACCATCGCCGCGCTGCGAGCCGCAGGAGCAGGAAAAATCTGGGCCATCGAACCACTGGCCCACCGCCGCGAGTTGGCCCGCGGAATCGGCGCAGACGTTGCACTTGAGCCAGACGAAGCTCTCGAAGAAATCCTCAAAGCAACAGGCCAGTGCGGCGTCGACTGCACCATCGACTGCGCCGCCGGCGACCACACCACCAACCAGGCTCTTCACCTCACTCGCAGCGCCGGCCGCATCGCGCTCACGGGCATCCACACAACAGCGTCGGTTTCGCTTGAAGCATCAACCATGAGGCGCAAGGAGCTCACCATCTTCAACGTGCGCCGTTCGAACCACGAAACAGAAGAAGCTCTTGAACTGCTTCAGGAGCACCCCGCGTGGTTCGCGCCGCTCCTCACCCACACCCGCGACATCGACCACATCGATGAGGCCTTTACGATCGCCAGCCAATATCGCGACGGCGTCGGCAAGATGGTCATCCGTCCCTAGCGCCCTTCTGCTAGAATCCGGCCAATAAGCCAAAAACAAGCAGCTTAAGCGATTTATTACACTTCGCCGCCGCGGGTGTGTATGATTTGTCGTCGGGAAAATTGGCCGCCGGAACGACCGTCGCTGTTCAGGGCGACCAGGCTTTGTGCAGCATCGTGCGGTTGCGCCTGAAGGCCGTTGCTTTCTTCGTAACTTGCGCCTCAACAACAATGATTTGCCAATCTCGCTTTCGGTCACTTCGGAGTTTTTTGAGAAATTTATGACGCGATTGAATCCGTACGTCGCTCTGCTCACCCTCATCGCCACGCTGGGCGGTTTGCTTTTCGGCTATGACACGGCCGTAATTAACGGCGCGGTCGACAGCCTCAAAGCCTATTTCATCGATCCTCGATTTGCCGATCTCGCCAACCCGGCCCAGGCCAACGCCGCCAGTTCTCTGCTTGGCTTTGTGGTTTCGAGCGCGCTCATCGGCTGCATCATCGGCGGGCTCATTGGCGGCTGGGTCAGCACCCACATCGGACGCAAGCGCGGCTTGATCATCGCCGCCATATTTTTCCTTGTTTCAGCCTTGGGCGCCGCCGCGCCAGAATTTCCTTTCGCCCCCATCGGCCACGGCGGCCCAGCCTATATGGGTAACTTCGTTTTCTATCGCATCCTCGGCGGAATCGGCGTCGGATTGGCATCCATGTTGTCGCCGATGTATATCGCTGAAATCGCGCCGCCCAAGGTCCGCGGCAATCTCGTCGCTTGGAACCAGTTCGCCATCATCTTCGGCATGTTGATCATTTACTTCGTCAACTTTGGAATCTCCAAATCCGGCAGCGGCGATGCTTGGCTCAACACCATCGGCTGGCGCTATATGTTTCTTTCCGGCACCATCCCCGCAGCCCTCTTTCTGCTGCTCCTGTTTCTCGTTCCCGAGACTCCCCGTTACCTCATGCTCAAGGGCGATGAGGCCGGCGCGCGTGCCGTCCTGGCCAAACTGGTCACACCCGAAGAAGGCGCAAAGGAGCTTTCCGAAATCCGCGCCTCGCTTGGCGAGCATCACTCCGGCAAGCTGTTCTCCTTCGGTGTGCTTGTCGTTTTCATCGGCATCATGCTGTCGGTCTTCCAGCAATTCGTCGGCATCAACGTCGTCCTCTATTACGCGACCGATATTTTCAAGGGCATGGGCATGACCACCAATGCCTCTCTGCTGCAAACCATCATTGTCGGCGCGGTCAACCTCACCTTCACCGTCGTCGCCATTCTCACCGTCGACCACATGGGCCGCAAGCCCCTCCAAATCATCGGAGCTCTCGTCATGGCAGTCAGCATGATCGCGTTGGGCACCGACTTCTGGCTTGGCGGGCAGGGCATGGTCGCTCTCGTTTGTATGCTCGTCTACACTGCCGGGTTTGCTGTCTCCTGGGGCCCGGTCACCTGGGTGCTCCTCAGCGAAATCTTCCCCAACCAGATTCGCGGCAAAGCCATGGCCGTCGCGGTCGCCATGCAGTGGATCGCCAACTATCTCGTCAGTTGGACATTCCCCATCCTCGATAAGAATCCATACTTGGTAGACCATTTCAAGCACGGGTTCGCTTATTGGATCTACGGCGTCATGGGTATTCTTGCCGCCTTGTTTATGTGGAGAGTTGTGCCCGAGACCAAGGGCCGCACGCTCGAGCAGATGGAACACCTCTGGCAGGTGCCCGGCCACAAATCATAGTAGGCCTGGAATCGGAGCGCTCCCGAAAAGAGGTCTTCGCCGCCTCGCATATTCTATTTACGTTCCATTTACATGCGGCCTACGCCCTAAGAGCGAAGGTCGGCAGCGAAGAACGATGCTCTCTATTCTTGCATCTGACTTCAAAGGAGCCAACATGACCAGGTCTGTGAGGCAACAATGAAGCCTCAACACTCGGATGCGCTCGTGCTTTTCGGAGTAACCGGCGATCTCGCCCACAAAATGATCTTCCCCGCCCTCTACGCGATGGCCAAGCGGGGCAACCTGAATGTTCCGGTCATCGGCGTCGCTTTTCCTAAATGGAGCCTTGATCGCCTCCATAGGAGAGTCGAAGACAGCATCAAGCGATCCGGAGGAATCGACAACAAGCGCGCTTTCCGTATCCTGCTGGCCCGGCTCCAGTACGTTAGCGGAGATTACAAGGATCCGAAAACTTTCGTTGCTATAAAAAAGGCGCTTGGGGCGGCTAAAAGCCCCGCGCACTACCTTGCCATCCCGCCATTGCTTTTTGAAACGGTCATCAAGGAGCTTGGCGCGTCGGGGCTCGCCCAAAATGCGCGCGTCATCGTCGAAAAGCCCTTCGGGCGCGACTTAAAGTCTGCACAGCACCTCAATCGCGTTGCCCACTCCGTATTTCCTGAAGATTCCATCTTCCGCATCGATCACTTCCTGGGCAAGGAAGCGATCATGAATATCCTTTACTTCCGTTTCGCGAATTCGTTTCTTGAGCCCATCTGGAACCGTAATTATGTCGCCAGCGTCCAAATCACCCTGTCAGAGGATTTTGGTGTCGGCAAGCGCGGCGCATTTTACGAGAGCGCCGGCTGCCTGCGCGACGTGATTGGAAACCATCTGTTCCAGATCGTTGCTCTCCTAGCCATGGAGCCGCCGGCCGAAAGAGATTTCGGCGCCGTGCACATC
>Ga0181520_10011145_pt1 | contig 11870 bp, 10 predicted proteins | sample PEATcosm2014_Bin_29_FD_132451 | JGI IMG/M metagenome (GOLD analysis project Ga0181520, IMG submission 132451) | Peatland microbial communities from MTU Mesocosm Facility, Houghton, MI, USA - PEATcosm2014_Bin02_30_metaG | ecosystem: Environmental > Terrestrial > Soil > Wetlands > Peat | place...
GCCAAGGCCGGCCTTATCTTCAACCTCGGCAACGGACACGGCTTCAGCGTCCGCGAGGTCATCGAATCGGCCCGCCACGTCACCGGCCACGCTATCCCCGCCGAGATACACCCCCGCCGCCCCGGCGACCCAGCCGTGCTGGTTGCAAGCAGCGAAAAAGCCATCCGCGAACTGGGCTGGAAGCCCCGCTACACCCAGCTCGATGAGATAGTTCGAACCGCATGGGTATGGCACCAGAAGCGATACGCTTGAGAATGACGATGAGCCATGCCGAGCGCGGGAGAATCTCGGGGCACGCCGCAGTGTTGAGTGTGAAAGCCTCTGTGCGTATCGCGTTAGTCCTGCTTCAAGGCTTGTTTCTCAGCGCGTTGCTTCAAGCCCAGAATCCGACCTGTTCGGGCTGCCCTACTGGGCAATCCGATCCGGCACATCGGACCCGCGCTGTTTGCCTCTCTGATAAAGATTTTGCCGCACACATCGCCAGACAAAAACCGATCGAACCACCCGGGCTGAGGGAACCTAACATGAATAGCCACGGAACAGCCGTGGCGTGTTTGTGCTTCTCTCGGACCGGCAAGGTAACCGATGTCAAGATTCTTTCGGGCCCAGCGATGATGCAGCAGTCAGTCTTGGAATCCTTGAAGAACTGGACATTTAGCCCGGTCAGTCGGAGTGGTCGGCGGTATGGCGGCTGCGGGATCCTACGGATTCAGGTCGATATGGTCAATTCGATTGTGAATACGACAATCGAAGAATGAGCCATCGAGCAGCTTCAGAAATCCCCTCGTGGGACTTGCATGCGTTCGAATCAAGCGATTCGCTTCCTCCCCCACTTGCCGTTTGTATGCTTCTGTCGGTAAAGTGTTTTGCAAGCGCAGTCTCAGCGGGAGTGCGCCGCTTGGCCTGCTGTGAGACGTTTCGATTCTTCGTTCCCAAAAGGATCTTGCATGTCTTCCCTGCCCGTTTCCGCCGTTGCCAGTCCAGTTGTTGCGCTTGCCAGTCAAGACATCGACTCCACGCTGCGTGAAAACCGTGTCTTTCCGCCACCACCGGAGTTCAGCGCCAAGGCTCATATCCAAAGCCTGGAGCAGTATGAAACTCTTTACAAGCAGTCAATTGACGACCCCGAAGCTTTCTGGGCTGGCGTCGCAAAGGACCTGCATTGGTTCAAGCCATGGGACAAGGTGTTGGAGTGGAATCTCCCTTCGGCTCAGTGGTTTGTGGGCGGTAAGTTAAATCTCTGCTACAACTGCGTGGATCGCCACGCACTCGGGCCACGCCGCGACAAGACCGCGCTGATTTGGGAGGGTGAGCCGGGCGAGGTGCGCCGGCTGACCTACGCCGAACTGTATGTAGAAGTGCAGCGTTTCGCCAACGCTCTCAAGGCACTGGGTATTCGTAAAGGTGACCGCATAGCCGTCTACATGGGCATGTGCCCGGAGTTGGCCATTGCCCTGCTGGCTTGCGCGCGCATCGGCGCCATTCATTCCGTAATTTTCGGGGGATTTGCCGCCAACGCTATTGCCGACCGAGTCAATGATTCCGGCTGCGTCGCCATTCTCACTCAGGACTCAAGCTACCGCCGCGGCAATGAAATTCCACTCAAGCGCACCGTAGACGAAGCCATGAACGCTTGCCACACCGTCAAGCATGTGGTCGTCCTTCGCCGCACCGGCTCGCCTGTGAATATGGTTTCCGGCCGCGACCACTGGTGGCACGACCTGATGGCCGCTGCCGCTCCCGATTGCCCCGCCGAAGAGCTGGATTCCGAAGATCCGCTGTACATTTTGTATACTTCCGGCACCACCGGCAAACCCAAGGGTCTGGTTCACACCACCGGCGGCTATGCAGTCCAGACTTACATCACCACGAAGTACGTATTCGACCTGAGAGACGAGGACATCTACTGGTGCACGGCCGACATCGGCTGGGTCACCGGGCATTCTTACGTCGTCTATGGACCGCTGCAAAATGGCGCCACGGTGATGATGTACGAGGGCGCTCCCAACTGGCCGGACTTTTCTCGCTTCTGGAAGATCATCGACGACCACAAGATCACGATCTTCTATACCGCGCCCACCGCCATCCGCGCTTTCATCAAGTGGGGCGACCAGTACGTCGAAAAGCACTCCCTGGCCTCGCTGCGCCTGCTCGGCACAGTCGGAGAGCCGATCAACCCTGAAGCTTGGATGTGGTACCGCGAGAAGATCGGCCACAACCGCTGCCCTATCGTCGATACCTGGTGGCAGACCGAGACCGGCGCCATCCTGATTGCGCCGATTCCCGGCGCGGTGCCTACAAAGCCCGGCTCGGCTACGCGGCCCTTCTTCGGGATTCAGCCTGAGGTGGTCAACAAGGAGGGTCATCCGGTGCCCGCAGGCCATGGCGGCTTGCTCATCGTGCGCAAGCCATGGCCCTCGATGGCCCGTACCATCTACGGCGACAATGAGCGCTACAAGAAGACCTACTGGAGCGACATTGAAGGCTGTTACTTCACCGGCGACGGCGCACGCCAGGATGATGACGGCTATTTCTGGCTGATGGGGCGTGTCGATGACGTCATCAACGTCAGCGGCCATCGCCTTGGCACCATGGAGGTCGAATCGGCACTGGTCGCGCACCCCAAGGTGGCCGAGGCTGCCGTCGTGGGCCGGCCTGATGAGCTTAAAGGCCAAGCCATCTCGGCATTCGTCTCGCTCGAAAGCGGGAATCAGCCCAGCGAAGAGTTGAAAGACGAGTTGCGTAAGTGGGTGTCTAAGGAGATCGGCTCCCTTGCCCGTCCCGACGATATCCGCTTCACTGAGGCCCTGCCCAAAACACGCAGCGGCAAGATCATGCGCCGCCTGCTGAGGGAGCTTGCCGCGCACGGCGAGATTCGGGGTGACACAACGACCCTCGAAGACTTCACTGTCATCGCTAAGCTGCGCGAGGCTGAGGAAGGATAACCATTGCTTGGAGCAGCCGCTCGCTATCCGCTCGCAAAAGGTTCACGGCTTCCCAAATCCAAATTAAGCCTCTTCTGAGATCGGGGAGAGCAAGAATCTGCCGCGCACGAAAAGCAAGCGCCTGCCGCACCGCAGGTGCTCAAATCCGCCAGTTGTCGGCACGCCAATTCTTGATGCGTTCCTTGATTTGCTTGCGGCTCAGGTTGCCCTCCAGAGCCTGTTTCGCTAGTTCCACAACCTCGTCATCCGCAGCGAAGCGGAGACCGATCAACTGGTCCTCGGTGAGGCGATAAATCTGCGCGTGCCATGCGGCGGGAGCCAAAGCCTGCAAGCGAAGCCGCTCCTCCAGCCGGATTACGCGGTCCTGCACCTTGAGCGGATAAGTGCGCAGCTTGAAGAAGGGAATGAAGACGACAATAGAAAGCACCACAAACCACACCGAAGCGACGGACGTATGGCCCCAGTGGCGCACCAGGTGGACGACCGCAAAAACGAGATTGGCTAGTAAAACGAAAAACGTAACAAAGTGGAATTGCGGATCGATCCGCCCGTGGTTCTTAAAATCTTGCTGCGAAGACTTACTCATGTGCAACCTTGATTCCTGTCAGGCCGGAGTTGGCTGCGGCGGCAGCGTGAATTTCCGCGGTACCGATGACAGCGGCGCCGGGGACCTGCGTACCTGCGCTGTCGCGATTTTCTACGGCTCCGGCTGGAGCTGTCAACGCCAGTAGATTATCCGGCGCAAGCAACTGCGGATGCTTGGGGATTAGATGATGGCGGCCGCGTGCAAGATAATCCGCAAATATCCCACCGGCAAGGTACGGATTCAACACCGCAATGGGGATGGCATAGCCAGTTGTGGAGAGCGACTCGGCTATGCTCTTGTTCCTGTGACTCAAGTGGCGATATCCGGGGATCTGCGGAATCTCGAAAATCGCGAGATGCATCTCAGGATGCTTGGCAGCGTAGCGCTCCAGCTTGAAGGCAAGCTGCTTGGGAGTGGTCATGCCCGCGTCTGGAAAGACATTGCGCTTGAACGTCCCCGGAAAGTAAAAATTGAGCGTGAACCGCGCAAAATCCGAACAGTTGCTGAACAGCAGGTTAAAGTGCGAGCGATTCTTGCGGTCGTTCATGTAGGCGATAAACGTGTCATCCTGTTCCACACTGGTTTCGAATCGGAAGGCGTAGATGCGGCGCTCATAAGATAGGCCTACCAATTGCGTCCAGCCGTCACTCACAAAGTCGCCAGCCTGCAGGTGTTCTCCCAGGCTGAGCAGATGAGCCTTGCGATAGCGGTCGCGCAGTTGTTGTACAGTCTCACGGTCAGCGTGCGCGGGAACCTGGGACTGATCCTCGACTGAATAGAGGTACGGAACCAGCGGCATCGCCACCCAATCGTACCCGTCAATGCCCTTGTAGCGCGCGATCACGGCGCCCATCTCGCCAGCCTCGCAGCGGCGCAGTTTGATAGGAGTCTCGGCGCAGATGCGCTCAAAATAGATCGCGTTGTGCCCTGTCGGATTTACGGCGCCAAAAAAGCCGTATGGCTCCTCCATCAACAAGGCAGCCTGCGCCCTACTCGGCACAGGATAGAAGGCCGAAACCAATAAAGCCATGAGAGCAAATGCAGATGTGCGCAATCTTCGCGTCGAGAGCATTGGTCCTCCTTGGTCAAAATGCTGAACGGCTTTTCAGCATGCCTCGTTTCCGGGAAATAAATCGCAAGCTGGTAGTGGCGCAATTTTCAAGACGCCTGCCGCGCTAAGAGTTCCATCCAGGAAAACCGCCGGGAGGCAAGGAGATCTCTTATGCTCATGCTGACACAGGTTGAGAGGGAAAGTTGCGAATAAAACTGTGGAAATAGGTCTATTCCATTCAAAAACCCATCATTACCGGCTCCATCTCCAACTGAATGCCAAACCGCTTTTTGACAGCCGCGGTAATCTGGCTGGCGAGCGCCAGGATCTCCTCTGAGCTGGCGCCACCGCGTCCATCGTTCTCGCCAAGATTGACAAGCGCCAGCGTGTCCCGCGTAGAAATTGCGGCAGAGCCCAGCCTGTATCCTTTGGCGAAGCCGGCCTGCTCAATAAGCCATGCTGCCGGAACCTTGACCCGTCCCAGGTTCTCTTTGCCCGGCCCGGCTGGAAAGCGCGGCGGCGCGTTATCGCTTGCTGCTGCAATCTGGCGGAGCTGTTCCTCATCGACCACCGGATTCTTGAAGAAGCTGCCAGCGCTGCGGCAATCGGGATCGCCCTCGACAATCAACATTCCCTTAGTCTGGCGGACGCGCCGCACCTGTGCCGCCACTTCAGCAAGACTCGGCTGCTCACCGACCGCAAAGGCCCGCAGCAGGTCGGCGTAGCGAAGCGTCGGTGCGCCGCCGAATGTGAGCCGGTAATCTACGCGGGTGACAATGTACCGTCCGCGATCTTCCGAGTTGAAGCGGCTATGGCGGTAAGCAAATCCGCATTCAGAGACGTCAAATTCTCTTGCCTTATGCTCCAGCAAGTCGAAGGCGCGCACGCGTTCAATAGCTGACGCAACCTCCTGGCCGTAAGCGCCGACATTCTGCACCGGAGTGCCGCCCACCGTGCCGGGAATGCCGGCCAGGCACTCTACTCCAGCGCAATTGTCCTGCACTGTGCGTTCGACAAAGCCGTCCCAGTCTTCACCAGCGGCTACTTGATACGTCCTGCGATTTGCCGTCTCCTGCTCGCTCAATGTCCCCGGCGCATCCGCTGCGGTAATTCCGCGCAACGCCACACGCAATACCAGGCCGTTGAATCCCGCGTCAGAAACCAGAAGATTGCTACCACCGCCCAGCACAAATAGCGCCACTCTGTGCTCACCAGCCCAGGCTGCTGCTTCGGCAATCTCCTCTTCGCTTGCGGTTTCGATAAACCAACGCGCCGGACCACCTATTCCGAAAGTGGTGAAAGGCGCAAGCGGCTTGTTTTCTTCGATAAGCATCAGTTAAAAGGCTACACCACAGGATAAATCGACGAATAGAGTCTGCGCTGCTGCCAGCATTCGCAAATGCTGTTTCTCTTCATGCAAAACGGCCCCCGCGCGGGAGGCCGTTTTGGTCTTGCCTACCTTCGCCGGATCAGTGGCCGTTGGAGTCCGGCGGCATCTTCTGCACCTTGCTGTGACGAATTGAGTAGCTGAAGTAGATCACCAAGCCGACCGCCATCCAGCCGATCAAAACCTCCCAAGTGATGCGTGGGAGCCGCGTCATGAGATAGAACGCCGAGATAATGCCCATGATCGGCACGACCGGAACAAAAGGTGTCTTGAAAGGCCGATGCATATTGGGCTCACGCACGCGCAGAATCCATACTCCGGCGCAGACGATCATAAAGGCCAGAAGAGTGCCGATGTTTACAAGCTTTGCAAGCTGATCGATGGGCAAAAATCCGGGCAGAACAGCCACGATTACGCCCACCGCGATGGTGGAAATCCAGGGTGTGCGGAATTTGGGATGGATGGCCGATGCCCATTTAGGCAACAGCCCGTCCTTCGACATGGAGAAGAAGACACGCGATTGACCCAGCAGCATCACAAGCATCACTGTGCCCAGCCCGAAGACCGCGCCAACATTGACCAGCAGCTCTCCCCAGCCGACGCCAGTAACCTTGATGCCGAGCGCAACCGGCGCAGCCACGTCAAGCTCTTTGTAGTTCTTCAGGCCCGTGAGAATGGTAGATACCAGGATGTAGAGGACTGTGCAAACGGCGAGCGAGCCGAGGATGCCGATGGGCATATCCTTCTGCGGATTCTTGGCCTCCTGAGCCGCTGTCGAAACGGCGTCAAACCCGATGTAGGCGAAGAATACCGAAGCTGCGCCGAGCGCAATGCCGTTCAATCCGAAGTGCCCGTGCCCGTCCGACGGCGGTATGAACGGGTGCCAATTTTGAAAAGCCAGTGAGGGGTGAAGCATCAGGAAATAGCCGCCGATCACGATGAAAATACCCACGATCGCCAACTTTACGATTACGATTGCCGTGTTCAGATTGGCTGATTCTTTGATCCCGATGACGAGCACGGTGGTGATGACAGCAATCGCCAGCATAGCCACAAGATTGAAAAGCCCGGTAGCATGTTGCAGCCCGACAGTGGAGATCCCAGTGGGTAACGAGGCTAAGGGCATCCACTGGTCCTGGTAAAACACCAGCGGCGTGCCCGGCGTGGCTGTCAGTTGCGGCGGTATATGAATATGCAATTGCTGCAGCAGCATATTGAAATATCCAGACCAACCGGAAGCCACTGTGGCCGCGCCGAAGCCGTATTCCAGCCCAAGGTCCCAGCCGATAATCCAGGCCACCAGCTCGCCCAGTGTGGCGTACCCGTAGGTATATGCTGAGCCGGCGATAGGAATGATGGAGGCAAACTCGGCGTAGCAGAGGCCGGCGAAGGCGCAGACAACGCCCGCCAGCACAAAGCTCAACGACACCGCCGGACCCGCAGCGGTGGCAGCCGCCGTGCCAGTGAGCACAAAAATGCCCGCGCCAATGATGGCGCCGATGCCAAGTGTGATTAGATTCAGAGCGCCGAGTGAGCGCCGGAGCGTGTGTTCGCCCTGTTCACTGGCCTCCTTCGAGAGCAACGACATTGGTTTGATGCGCAGCAGTGTGGACATGAATGAGGGACTTCCTCCTCAGCAGTTGATACCGGATTATGTTTGCTGCGGCGAGGCCTGATTTGCCGTGCGCCGCGCCCAGAAAAAATACACAGGAATACCGAGTAAAACCAATACCAGACCCGGCCAAGTGTACTGAGGCTTGTACCGCAATAATACGACACAGATCCAGCCTGCCAGACAGATGTAAAGCGCCGGCAGCACCGGGTAGCCCAGCGCTTTGTAAGGCCGTGGTGCATCTGGCTTTTTGAATCGCAGTACGAACAGCCCCACGATGGTGAGAATGTAAAACACCAGCACCGCAAAAATGATGTAGTCCAGTAGCTGGCTGTAAGAGCCCGAGACGCACAGCACCGTGGTCCACGCAGCCTGCACCAGCAGTCCCGCCGCCGGAGTCTTGTAGCGCGGATGAAGCTTACCCACCGACTTGAAGAAAAGTCCGTCGCGGCTCATAGCGTAATAGACGCGCGCTCCAGCCAACGACATGCCATTGGCGCAGCCGAAAGTCGAAATTAGAATCGCCGCCGCCATCAGCCACGCGCCGTAAGTGTGGAATATCTGCTCCAACGCCGCCGTAGCCACACGATCCTGCGTCGCATGGTCAATGCCGCGCGCGATTACGGTTGCGCCGTTCGGATCGCCATGCATGGGCAATACAAGCAGGTAGCTCAACGACACAAGAAAATAGATCGTCAGCACAAATCCGGTGCCCAGCACCAGCGACAAAGGAATGTTCCGCTTGGGATTTCTTACCTCGCCAGCCGTGAACGTGATGTTGTTCCACGCGTCGGAAGAGAAGAGTGAACCCACCTGCACCACGGCGAGAATCACCAGCACGTTCACCAGCACCATCGGCCCGCCAACGCCAACCTGGACCAGATGCATCGAACTCCATCCGGAATTCTTCCAGAACTGGCTCCAGCCCGCGCCGAAATTCGCATTCCACGCCGCGGCGTTGCGTCCCACAGTGAACGCCAGCAGAATCAGACCGCCTAGCGCCAAAGCCTTGGCTGTTGTGAAGACATTCTGAATCAGCGCGCCCAGCTTCACGCCGCGGATGTTCACGACTGCCAGGAAAATCACGACAACAATCCCGGCCAGATTGGCCGTGTTGACGCCGATCTCCATATTGCCCAACACCATCGGCCCCACGCGAAGCGCAGGCACATGGGCGATGTGCCAGAGCCAGTTGTCGCTTGAGACGGCGGGAAAAAACACGCCGAGAAACTTGCCGAACGCCACCGCGACGGCGGCGATAGTCCCCGTCTGAATCACCAGGAAAAGCGTCCAGCCGTAAAGAAATCCCCATAGCGGGCCCAATGATTCGCGTAAATAAACGTACTGGCCGCCGGCTTTCGGCATCATCGCAGCCAATTCGCCATAGCTGAGCGCGGCGGTCATGGTCAGAATCGCCGTCACCACCCACGCGCCCAGAAAGAGAGCCGGAGAGTTGGTGCCGCGCGCAATGTCGGCGCCGACGATGTAAATGCCGGAGCCGATCATCGATCCGACCACCAGCGCGGTTGAAGAAAACAGGCCGAGGCTCTGTACCAGCCGGGGTGCGCTGGCTGAAGCTTCGGACTCTGGAATGAGATTGGGTTCGGAGATCGTCACTGGCTAGATTCTTACCTGAACTGGGTGCCGCTGTCTCATATTTTCTTCAACTCGATGATTTTAGCCGGTCCTGCTCTTGGCGCGCTGCAACCATCCCGCCAAGCGGCCTTTCTGTTCACCCCAGCTCAGCCATCCATTTTCGGAACTCCGCCGCCGGGTCAGGCTGGCGAAAAAGTCCCCCGGCAACAGCCAGCACAGTGGCTCCCGCCGCCAATACAGCGGCGGCCCTGGGCGGCGTCATGCCACCAATAGCCACCAGCACGGGATCGGGTCCTGCGAGCTCGCGCAGATGCCGCACCCCCTCGATTCCGATGGGCGGCGAAGTGACTTGCTTAGTCCGCGTCGGATAAACCACACCGATGGAAAAGTAGTCTGCCGGCGTCTGCAGGATGCCGGGAACCAGAGCCGCGCCGCCACCAAATGTTCCCACAATTTTGTCGGGACCCAGCATCTTGCGGGCTTCAGCCGGAGATACGTCACCCGTATCCACATGAACGCCATCAAAGCCAATCTTTTCAACCAATTCGGCTCGGTCATCGAGAATCAGCTTTACCTGCCCCGCAGGCATGGCACGGCGTAGAATTTCCGCCTCGGAAAGCAATTGGGCATCCCCGCCGGTCTTCCACCCCAACGACGAAGATCTGTCGTTGGGGACCCCGGTCTTGTTGCGGTATTCAAGCAGCACGACGCCAGCCTCGGCCAGCTCGCTGCCGAGTTTGTGAAGAAATTCTGCGCGTCCGGTCGGCGGAATAAAAGAGCTGTCGAGGATGGGATAAATCCGGGGCCAGCCATTGGGAAAATGCTTTTGTCGGGTCATCATAGACTTTCTCGCAGCGGTAAGAATTTTTGGAAGGAAGCAAAAGCGAAACTCCGGTCTCTGTGGTTCATCCCTTTCGCGCCTCAGCCTCAGCCAGCCATCCACGGCGCAATTTCTCTGCCGGGATGCTGGACAGGTAAGGCTTGATGTCAAGGATAGGAGTGCCATCGAGCATATCCACGCCACGAACGCGGAGCTCTCCGTCTACTCGGCCCAGCAGCTCAACGATTGTGAGGCCTATGGGGTTGGGGCGGCGCGGAGATCGAGTGGTAAACAGGCCGTGGGGACGGTCGTCTGAGGGCGGTGTCACCATCAAATCGAAGCCCTCCGAGCGGTCGAAGGTCCAAAGCACAATGAGATGCGAGTAGCCTTCGATGTCGGTAACACCCAGCCGAAAAGCGGGCAGAATATCGAGCACACCCTCCGCCCCGTGCCTGGCTCCAAGCCCTTTCGGAATTGCATCTGTATTCTTGAATGGACTGCGTACAAATCCAATTGGCTGCGGAGTGAACATAGGCGCAAGTGTCTCTGCATTCATCATAGACCCCTGCCCAAACTGAAAATAGGGAACAGAGACCGCATTGCCGCCTATCACCCGTATCTCGATAGTGGCTCTCTATTCCCTATTCCCTACTCCATATTCCCTGCTTCTTACATCTCGTCTGCAGATGGCCCATAGCACCCGGGAATCGGTTTGTTGAGCAGGCGCAGATATACGCCCAACTGCGCACGGTGATGGATCAGGTGGTTCATCACCATGTCGCGAAAGACCTGCCCACGCGGCTCATCGATCCACTTCTGCCCGCCGAAGATGAACTGCCAGTGCTCTTCCCACTTGGCTGGCGCGGTGGCAACCAGCGCCTTGCGCACCCCGACCAGTTCGCGCTCAAATTTTTCCAGCAGCTCCGCTTTGCTCTTCGGTACATACTGTTCCCACTTGTGGTCGACCGGAAACTCCAGCTTGTCCAGGGTCAGCGTATGCAATGCCCAATCCCCCGTCATATCGGTAATATGCCCGACCAACTTGCCCAAGGTCATGGACTTGGGGTGGGGTTTGTAGTTGAAATCAACGTCCGCTGGAATCGCCTCAAGCATTTTGCGCGTCTTGGCGGTCTCGCGGTCGTACTCGGCAATCAGTTCTTCTTGAAAATCCATCAAAGCAACCTCCCGAGTTGCGAAACCAGCATACCCGAGTCCAGCCCAAAAAGCGAAGAAAAAGCGATAAATTTCTTGCCCGGAAAACCGGTTCTATCCCCCCTACCGAAAGCGAGTGGAAGCAAAAGCCGACGAAAAGGCCTCCTGCCAGCCATTGCCGGGAGGCGGCGGTGAGCCCTGGGGAGGCACATTGACCGGAAGCGGCAGCCGCGCAGGCTGTGGATAGTCGATCTGCAGGTAATTTCCGTGCCCGAAATCCCAGTCGTCAGGAAGCTCGAACGGGGCCTGGAAGTTTGACGGCCAGGGCGAAGCGGGCCCGCAATGGCCCAGGGCCGCATGCCACCATGGATGGCCTTCGGCAATGATGCCGGCAAAGAAATTTCCCAGCGGAAATAGCGCCGACAGCACCTCATCCTTTTTGGACGCAAGCACTGAAATGTTGCCAATCTTGTCCGCTACGGCTTCAAATTCCGTTATCAGGCAGTTATCGTCGATGGCCGGCGCCATGAGCAGGAGCCGGCGCACCGGCAACGTCAGGTAGGAGATAGTCGACAGCACTACGCGCGCACCCAGGCTGTGCGAAGCAAACGAGACGCTGGCAGCCTGCCGGAAGTTTGTGTTGATAAACTCCGCGGCCAAGCTGCCGGCCTCGTTGGCTACCAAAGCCTCGTCGGGATAGTCGAGTCCGTGCGCCCACACC
>Ga0181520_10011146_pt1 | contig 11869 bp, 10 predicted proteins | sample PEATcosm2014_Bin_29_FD_132451 | JGI IMG/M metagenome (GOLD analysis project Ga0181520, IMG submission 132451) | Peatland microbial communities from MTU Mesocosm Facility, Houghton, MI, USA - PEATcosm2014_Bin02_30_metaG | ecosystem: Environmental > Terrestrial > Soil > Wetlands > Peat | place...
CACCGTCGATCCGGGAACGAACCTGACGATCACCGCACCGGCTACGGCAGGAGGCACAGCCACCACATCGCTGCCAACCTTTACAGGCTCTCCGGAGACGGTTGCCGATTATGTGACAGACCTGAACACCGCGTTGGGAGCGGCCGGCATCACGGTTGGCGCTGGCGGCGTGACGGTCACGTCGACTGCGGCTGGCGAGTTGACCATCTCAGGCACCAACATCTCCACCAGTGGAAGCGTGATCCAGGACCCGGTGGGAGCCAACACAACCGGGGCACTAACCTTCAATTCCAGCGGCAGCCTGGTTGACCCGGCTGGAGATGTGAGCGGAATTTCCTTTGCTGGACTCTCTGACGGAGCGGCAACGATGAACATGACCTGGGATCTTTACGGCGCTGCAAACACAGGGAATATCAGCGAGACCGCGGCGGCCAACTCCACCTCGTCCACCAAACAGAACGGATACACAAGCGGCGAGTATCAGAGTTTCACCATCGGCTCAAATGGCATTGTGGCTGCCACATACTCGAATGGCCAAACCCAGAATGTGGGGCGACTGGCGATCGCCTCGGTAAACAGCGAGCAGGGGCTGGTCGACGTAGGATCAACAGAATTTGAGACCAGCAACGCCTCAGGACAAGCTACTGTGGGCGTAGCAGGGACCGGCGGACTCGGCACCCTGGAAGGCAGCTCGCTGGAGGCCTCGAATGTGAATATCTCTGCAGAGTTCTCTGATCTGATCATCGCCCAGCGCGCCTTCGAGGCCAATTCCAAGGCAGTGACCACCTTCGACACCGTTACCCAGGAAACCATCAACATGATCCACTAAAACGACGGGCTGAGGTGATCCTTTCCCATCCTGGGACGGCCTGAAGGCCGTCCCAGGGTTTTCAGCGGAGCACTCAAGCGCCGTGACCGCTGCGCAACTCGATAAACAGCCCCGTTGCCTCGGCCAGCAACTGTCCTCTTGCGTTCAGAATCCGAGCTTCGGTCCAGTGCTTGCGGCCTTCGCTGCGCTTGAGCCGGCCCTCCAGCCGAAGCGGCGCGCCCGAGTGAACAGGGCGCAGGAAGTCGATCTCCAACCGTCGAGTCATCGCTGTTACCCCCGTCGCCCGCACCGATTTGCTCATGGCTTCATCCAGCAGAGTGGTGATAACGCCACCATGCAGGTAACCGGGCTGTCCTTCGAATTTATCGGAAATTGCAGGCAGGCAAAACACGGCGCCATCGCCAGCCATTAGAAACTCAAGTTGCAGCCCGGCAGGATTGGCGGAGCCACAGCCGAAGCAGCGACTCTGAGCCTTGTGCTCTACAGGAATAAAGTTTTCGGCGGAATTGTCCACGAAAAAAGCCTTCCTCTCTGGTATTTATTGATTTTCGCAGACTTTATTCGCCTCAGTGCATCGAACCCAATGGAGGGATTCCATCATGGACCGCAGAACCGCAATCAAGCACATGGGTGGCGTGGCGAGCGCGCTGCTGTTGACCGAAGCACTGCACTCACAGACGCCCGCAGTCAGCCAAATAGCGCCGGCGCCGCCAACAGGGCTATTCACACTGCCCCCGCTGCCTTACGCCTACGACGCGCTGGAGCCCTACTTCGACGCTGAAACCATGCACCTGCACCACGACAAGCACCACCAGGCCTATGTAAACAATCTGAACGCCGCCGTAGCCGCGCATCCCGACCTGGCAGGCAAGACCGTGAACGAATTGGTGGCGAATCTGAACACCTTGCCTGAGGCCGCCCGCACCGCCGTGCGCAACCAGGGCGGAGGTCACGCCAACCACTCTTTCTGGTGGCCTACGCTGGGCAAGGGTGGTGCTGCGCCCGTCGGCGAGCTGGCCAAAGCCATCGACCTGAAGTTCGGTTCGCTCTCCGGCTTTCAGGAAAAGCTGACCGCCGCGGCGATGAGCGTCTTCGGCAGTGGATGGGCCTGGCTGGTCAAGTTGCCCGACGGCATGGTAGCAATCGAAACCACGCCCAACCAGGACAGCCCTCTCACCGTTGGCCACATACCAGTGCTGGTCGTGGACGTCTGGGAGCATGCCTATTACCTGAAGTATCAGAACCGGCGCGCCGAGTATGTGAAGGCCTTTTTGCAGGTGCTCAACTGGGATTATGTGAGTGGACAATTTGCGCAGAAAACGTAGGCGAAGGCGGGTACAATTTTTTCAGTGGTGGATCAATAGGACGGGCTGGTGCCCGTCCTATTTCCGTTTGGACTTGCATCCAGCTTGTTGCATGTGTGCTTTGCTTTTGTGTAGTGCTCAAATTTCACCACCTGTTAATGACCTTTCTCGACCGAGTTGAATAACCTTGTCTCAGATAACCTGAAGTGTCTTACAGACGCGTCACCCTTACCACCCAAGCATAGAGAGAACAGGCATGTGTTTGCGGACGCCGGTCTAGAGAAGGGTGTGCTCAACTCAGGTGCAGTGCTTATGCTCAGCGCTTCAGGTTCGAGCAAAGAGAAAGGTGTATACACCATGACGGTACGCTGGGGAAAATGCTCGAATTTCAAGAACTGCAAGGATGCCCAACGACAGCTGCATATTCCCATTCCAACGGGAGCTCCATTCATTTGTCCCGAGTGTAAGCAAGCGTTGTTGGATGAAGACACCGACCAGGCCAATAACGATAAGGCAGCCGATGCAACTCCTGAAATAGCACCCATCATAGCCCCAACCAGTGCCGGCAGAAAGCCAGTCGCGGCTGGCGTTGTCGTGGCTTTGATTTTGCTGGTTGGGATTGCATGCTTCTTCATGTGGGGCAAGTTGCACAAAGCGAATGCTGGGTTGAAGAATATGCCTAAGCCGATTCTTCGCCTGGCCGGTTCCAATACGATTGGAGATACGCTGGGACCTGCGCTGGCAGAGGCCTTTCTCAAACAGCGTGGAGCAACGGATGTTCGCATCCTTCCAGGAGCCAGTCCCCAAGAGAAGATTGTTCAGGCTTTGTTGCCGGGCGACAGTAAGGCTTCTGTCATCACGATTGCGGCTCACGGCTCAGCAACTGCATTTACCTCCCTGGCTGGAAACGGTTGCGAGATCGGCATGGCTTCAAGGAGGATCAAGGCGGATGAAGCGGCAAAACTAGCGACGTTGGGCGATATGAACTCAGCTGCGAACGAACACATCCTTGGCCTTGATGGCATTGCTGTGATCGTCAACCCCTCCAACTCCACCGATAGGCTCAGCAAAGAGCAGATCATGAAGATCTTTACCGGCGAGATGATCGACTGGTCGCAGCTCGGATCCTCTCACGGAGCGATCAAGATTTACGCAAGAGACGATAATTCAGGAACATACGATACATTCAAAACCCTTGTGCTGGCAGGCAAACCGCTGGCGCCGGGAGCGCAAAGGTTCGAGGACAGCAAGGCACTCTCTGATGCCGTCGCTGCGGACCCAAACGGCATTGGCTTCATCGGCCTGCCCTACATTCAAAGCGCCAAACCTGTGGCCGTATCTGAAAAGGGGACACAAGCGCTGCTGCCCACCCGGCTCACTGTGAGCACGGAAGACTATCTCCTGTCGCGCAGGCTCTATCTCTACACACCCGCCACGCCGAGCGACACGTATACGCGGCAGTTTATTGAGTTTGCTCTCTCCAAGCAGGGACAGGATGTGGTTGAGGCAAGCGGTTTCGTTGCCCAGAATGTTGCGCAGGTAGCGCAGACAGTATCCGGAGATGCGCCGGACGAGTACAAGCAACTGACACAAGACGCAAATCGCCTTTCGCTCGATTTCAGGTTCCAATCGGGGCAAACGGCTCTGGACAACAAGGCAAAAGTTGATCTGGACCGTGTCGTCTCGCTGATTGCGGACCTGAAAGTGGCAGGAGACAAGGTCATGCTCTTCGGATTCTCTGACAGTACAGGATCACCCGCTGCCAACCAAGCGCTCTCGTTGAGCCGCGCCAAGGTGGTAGCGAGTCAGTTTGCTGAGCGAGGCATGACTCTGGCGATTGTGCGTGGGTTCGGCGCGAGAATGCCTGTTGCCTCCAACGACAGCGACGATGGCCAGGCGAAGAATCGGCGCGTAGAGATCTGGATCAAGAAGTGATGCAATTGGGCCGCGAAGGGCGAATCGAGAACATACCCGATTCGCCCTTCGCGTTATACTAAAAATTACTATGGCAACCGAAACAACCTTCTATTTAGAGACCTTCGGCTGTCAAATGAACGCTCATGACTCGGAGAAGGTCATCGGGACATTGGAGCACGAGGGCTACCGGCAGGTCGTCTCGGAGGACGATGCCAGCCTGATCCTCTACAACACCTGCTCGATTCGCGATAAAGCTGAACAGAAGGTCTTCCACCGCCTCGACGAATATAAGCGCCAACACAGGGCAGGGAAGCGTTTTGCCGTTCTGGGCTGCGTGGCGCAACAGGATGGCGAAAAAATCTTTGAGAGGACACCCTACGTCTCTCTCGTCTCTGGCTCGGCTTCCTATCGCAAACTTCCCGAGATGCTGGCCCGTTTGGAAGCCGGCGAGACACGCATCACCGGCCTCGACGACCGTCAGACCGATGAGACTTTCGAGACCGAATTTACTGCTCGCCAGAATCCCTATCGAGGCTACATCACAATTATTGAAGGCTGCGATAAGTTCTGCGCCTACTGCGTGGTTCCCTATACCCGAGGCCGTGAGCGCAGCCGCGGTTCAAGTTCTGCGCTGGCCGAGGCGCGGCGCATCGCCGACCAGGGCTATACCGAGATTCAACTGCTGGGACAAAACGTGAACAGCTACCGCGATCCAGAAGGGAAACGCAGCTTTGCCGAGCTGCTAGCTGCCGTTGGTCAGGTCGAGGGCATTCACCGGGTGCGTTTTACCACCAGCCACCCGCGCGACTTTACCCGTGATATCGTAGAGGCCATCGACACCATACCGACGCTCTGCGACCACGTTCATCTGCCGGTCCAGTCCGGTTCCTCCCGTGTGCTCAAAGCGATGAACCGAGAGTACACGCGCGAGGATTACCTGGAGCGCATCGAATGGATCAAAAAGGCGCGACGGCCTATCGCGATTTCGACGGATATAATTGTTGGATTTCCTGGCGAGACGGAAGACGACTTCATCCAGACGATGGACCTCTTGGACGAGGTTGAGTACGATTGCGTTTACGGTTTTAAATATTCTGGCCGGCCCAATACGCCTGCCTTGACCATGATCGATTCCATCTCAGAGGCTGAGAAGGCACAGAGGCTTAAAGTGTTGCTTGACCGCCAGAGAGAGATTCAAAGAGTGAATTATATGAAGCATCTGGGGGAGTTTGTGGAGGTCATGGTCGAGGGAGTAAATCTTCCCCGGCAGCAGATTATCGGACGGAGCAGCCAGAACAAGCCGGTAAATTTTACCTGCGCACAAGCGATTGCCCCTGCGCCCGGAAGCTATCGACAGGTGAAGATTACTGCGACGCATCCCAATAGTTTGGTAGGCGAGGAAGTCTAAAATCAGATCTGGCGATGGAAAGGGGAACTCATGGATATCGAAGTTCGTATACGCGGGCTGATGATGGACCCGACCACCAGTATGCCGATCGTGGTCCTCAAGGACGTGTCTTCTGAAACGGTGATGCCCATATGGGTGGGCATCTTCGAGGCCAACGCCATTGCACTCGAATTGGAGAAGGTTGCAGTGCCGCGCCCTACGACGCATGACCTGGCAAAAAACCTTATCTGTCACCTGAATGGTACGCTGGAACGTGTTGTTATATCGGACCTTAAGGACGACACGTTCCTGGCTTCGTTGTGGCTGCGTCAGGGAAATGAGCCTATGGTTATCGACGCACGACCGTCGGATGCGATTGCGCTGGCGTTACGTGCAGATTGCCCGATTTATGTCACCGAACAAGTGATGCAGTCGGCCAAACTGAACACAGCGGCTTCGGCGGAGGGACAAACTGCCGAGTAATTGCGGGGTTGGCTGGAAGGGCTCAACGACGAAGACCTGGGACGTTACAAGATGTAGAGAGAGTGTTATCCTCTGGAAGATGAGGATGTTATAGGTTTATCCCATCATGAACGGCTTGAAGAGATTTTGGCGACACATCACCGATGGCATGGCTCTCGGCCAGCTTTGGAGCCAATTCCACGCCGATGCCCGCTTCAGCTACAGGCTTTATACACAGGAAATTGATTCACGACGCAAACCTGGTGTCGGAAGGATCAGGCATATATTCAGGATGGCCAAGCTATTTCTGTGGGCCATTCTTGACAAACTTTCTCCTGCGCGCCGCGTCCTTCTACTGGTCGCACTGATTTTGTTTGTCCCCAGTATGCACCTGACTGGCTTTACAACCAGCGGGATCTTTTGGGGCTGCATTTTGCTGTTGCTAGTGCTGGTTCTCGAAGTAGCTGATCGAGTCGTGATGAAGCGCGACCTGCAGATTGCCAAGGAAATTCAGGCTTGGCTTCTGCCTCCGGGGCCACCGCAGGTGCCTGGCATACAGATTGCCTTTGCTACGCGTCCTGCCAATACGGTAGCCGGAGACTATTACGACGTTTTTCCTCGCCCTGGAACCCATTCGATCGCAGGCACCTACCTGATCGTCATTGCTGATGTAGCAGGCAAGAGCATCCCGGCTGCGATGCTAATGGCCACCTATCAGGCCAGCCTGAAGACTCTGGCTGGCATCTCCAGCACATTAATAGATCTGGTAGACCGTATGAATACATACGCCTGCAGCAACAGCCAGAATGGACGCCGGTTTACCACCACATTCATAGGCGAATACAACCCTGCAACGAATGACCTGGCATACGTAAACGCCGGGCACAATCCGCCCATCTTGCACCGCCAGACAGGCGGAATTGAGCGCTTGTCAGCGGGCGGAATCCCGCTGGGGATATTGGAGAAAGCTCCCTACGAGTCGGGAAGCGTCACTCTGCAACGCGGCGATTGGCTCGTCATCTTCACAGATGGAGTCACGGAAGCGGTCAATATTCGCCAGGAAGAGTACGAGGAATGGCGTCTTATGGCCTTACTGAACGCAAATCTGGCGGCAACGCCGCAGTTGCTGTTGAGCACTGTCCTGAGTGATATCAATCGTTTTGTAGGGAACACGCCGCAACATGATGACATTACTCTGATGCTGCTCAGGGCAGTGTAGGAGAGGGTGGAATCGGTTCGTATCAACCTGATTGATCGTCATTCAGGTGCAGTATACAGAATATACGTTATCAGACGTTATATACGGAACACGATATTCTGGCTAAGCAGTACGATATTATGTGTAAATAATGAGCAGCGTGCAGCCTCTATCTACACTGTCAATACCGATGGAACCTTAACCAACGTGGGGATGACGGGTGTCGCGACCGGCGGTTTATCCACGGCCTTCACTTCTGTCTGTTCAAATTAAACTGGCGTTCAGTCGCGGTCTCCGTCTGCCAACATTTTCGCCGCGACGCGTCCCACGCCGCGCAGCATGGCTTTGATGGGCCAGCGGCCCTCGGCGTCGGGGTAGAAGATTTCGCCGGCGCGACGGACTTCGGGACGATAGTACCAGCGCTTGAGGAGCGCCAGATGACCCTGACGCTGGGTTGGCGATGGAAGTTCCCTGCCCTGAGCCAATGCAGCCAGCACCGCCTCCATGCGAGCATCAAGCGCGCCACGGACAAGCTTGGCGGGCGGGTCGATGACGGCTGGGACACCTTCCGGTGGAGTTGCCTCAGGGGCGATAGAATCCGCAGAAAAACTTGGAGAATCAGGTGATTCTGAAGAAAACGATCCCTCAGGAGCTAGAGCGCCCTCCAATGCCGCATCATTGATGGCACCACTGAAGTCGTTCCCTTTCAATGCAATAGGCGCATCTGCTTGGGGAACTGGTTCATTCGCCACCTTGCTGATCCCTGATTTCTGATCCCTGATCCCCGTCGTTTCCAAAATAGGCTCAATCGTAATCGGTTGCGCGAAGAGCGAAGTCGAACCAGAGTGCTCATTCTGGATTCTCATGCCGAGAGTCGAGAAGGTAGACGGGCCACTAAGTCTCCCATTTTCAAAGAGGAAGACGGCGACCTCGCCGGGGTTGGCCGCGGCCTGAAGAATGACCGCGCGCAGCTCTGCGAGTGGGCGAACCAGCTCGGATGCCAGGGCGCGGACACTCTCGACGCGCTGGAGTTGCGCGTGGAGTGCGGCTGCGGCTTCAAATTCAAGCTCTGCCGAGGCCGAGTCGCGTTCGGCGCGCAGCACAACCAGCCGGCTCTCGCCGCGCGTGGATAGAAAGCTCTCAACGGCTGCGGCTTCCTCGCCATAACGCTCGTCCGTGCAGCCCTGGTAGCAAGGCGCAAGGCACATCTTCATCTCCGAGTAAACACAGCCGGGGTGAGCGGGGTTGGGGTCCAGATCCTCGGTGCAACGGCGCAGCAGAAAGAGCTTGAGCGCCTCTTCGGCAAAGCGCTCGGCCGCGGTGCGCGACGGGAACGGCCCATAGGCCCACTGGCTCTCGCGCTGGCTGGGACGGTTGGTCACGCTGATGCGCGGGTAAGTATTGTTGCCTAAAAAACGAACAAAGGACGGCGCGCTAAGATGCATTCTTTCCAAAGCTTTAGCGCCATACACCTCAACTAGTAGATGATATTGCAGAAGCAGCGATTCGAACTCGGAGCCGGTGAGACGCCAGCAAATTCTTCGGACCCTGCCAGCCAACTGCAAACGGCGCGGATGTTTAGCCGAGGGTTGCAAGAGCCGTGCAAGGCGGGCTTGCAGGTTGGGCGTACGGCCTATGTACGGCTCGGCGTGCGCTTCGGCCCCATATAGGGCGAATAACGCCGAAGCCGTCGGCAGTTGCGCCAACGTAGCCTTGGCGTCGGCCGGATCGAAAGCGAGGGTTTCGAGTTTCATCGGCACAGAAATCCCCTTCAGGCTCCCGCAATCGTCATGCCGTCAATGCGCAGCGTGGGCGAAGCTACCGCTCCCCTGAGCTCAAAATCGCTGCCAACAGCAGTCACATTCTTGAGCATCTCGGCCAGGTTCCCGGCGATGGTCACCTCTTCGACGGCATAAGTAAGCTGGCCATTCTCAATCCACAACCCTATGGCCCCACGCGAGTAGTCACCCGTGACAACATTGACGCCGAAGCCCATCAAGCCGGTGACGTAAAACCCGGCGGGCACCTCTCCGAGGATTTGAGCTATGGTAAGGATTCCCGGCTCAATATAGAGGTTGCCGTAGCCGATCCCCGGTGTGCCCGCCAGGCCACGCGAGGCGTTATGAGTGGATTTCATGCCCAGCTTGCGCGCGGTGTAGGTGTTGAGCAGGTAGTTGCACAATACGCCCTTTTCGACGACAATTGTGCGCTGCGAGGGCAAACCTGCGCCGTCAAAAGGCGACGTCCCGAAGCCGCCCATGCCAGTGGGCAGCAGCATGGTATGGTCGTCCACAATCGTCAAGCTGGGCGCGGCGATCTGCTCTCCTAGCCGTCCAGCCAAAAACGAGGCGCTGCGCCAGATGGCGTCTCCTGAGACCGCATCGAAGAGCGAACCAAGAAGAGTGCCTGCGACTTCCCGCGAAAAAATTATAGGAACCCGCTGCGTGGGGACGCGCCGTGCGCCGAGCCGACGCAGAGTCCGCCGCGCCGCTTCTTGGCCGATGGATTCAGGCGAATCGAGATCCGCCAGCCGACGCGCGCTAGACCACCATCCGTCGCGTTGCATTGCGCCATTGGTATCCTGCGCCAGTGGCGCTACAGCAACCCCCGCATAACTGCTGCGATAGTTGCCCAGAAATCCGCGTGAGTTCGACAGCACCATGCGCCCGGTAGCCGCCTCAAAGCTGCCACCGTCGGAGTTGGTAATGCGCGGGTCCGCCGCTAGCGCCGCCGCTTCAGCTCGGCGCGCCCATTCGATGCGTTCCGTGCCGGCCAGCGAGTAGACATCTTCATCGTAGAGGCGCAGATCACTGGCGAGCGCACCGAACTCGCTTGTCTCCGGCAATCCGCAGAATGGATCTTCTTCAGTAACTTTAGCAAAATCCAGCGCGCCCTCGACCAGTTGGCGAATGCCCTCCGGGGTCAAGTCGCTGGTTGAGGCCGAGGCTGAGCGACGCCCCCGAAAGACGCGCAGACCAAGCCCGCGCGAGCCGGAATCCTTCAGTGTCTCCACCTGGCCCATGCGTACGTTTACGCTGAACTCATCGCCCTCGCGCGCGACCGCTTCGGCGTCGCTGGCACCGGCATTTACGGCCAGCGAGACAGCTTCGGCGGCCAAGGATTCGAGATCTGTATCAGTTGGATCGGATTGATTTGCAACATTGTGCATGGCTTCACGTTATCAAACTTTGCAGATGAATGGGACGACGCCCGGCGGAAAAGCGCCCTGGCCCGATAAACTGAAAAATGATGCGCAACCTCACTTCCCTTCTCCTATTGCTTGCCTGGGCCGGACCAGTATCTGGCCAGACGGCTCTTGCACCCGCGCAGGCTCAGGCGCTGGTGCGACGCGCTCTGGCCAGCGAAGTGCGCGCTTCTGAGGACGCAAGTCATCCCATGCGTTACAGGTTGCGCCGCTCCAGCCCACGCATCACATCAACCAAAGAGATCGTCGAAACCCGCGACGGCGATGTGGCCCGCTTGGTCGAGATAAACGACCAGCCGCTCAGCCAGACCGACGAACAGCGAGAACAGGCTCGGCTGGATGCGCTGCTGAGTGATCCAGGCAGACAACGGCATCGCAAACAAAGCGAGGGATCCGACACCGCAATCGTGCTGAAGCTGCTGCGGATGTTGCCCCAGGCTTTCACTTACGAATACGCGGGAGCAGAGGGAAAGGTGGTCAAATTTCATTTCCGGCCTAACCCCGGCTTCACTCCGCCCGACTTTGAGACACAGGCACTCACCGCCATGAGCGGCGAACTCTGGATCGATGCCGCCGAGGAACGGGTGACGCGACTGGAGGGCCACTTACAGCAGGACACAGAATACGGTTGGGGCGTTTTGGGCCGCCTGAACAAGGGCGGATGGATTGTGATCGAGCAAGCCGACGTGGGCGGACGGCAGTGGCGCATTGTGCGCTTCAAGATGAAGATGGACCTGCGGGTGCTCTTCAAAACCAGAAGCTTCGATACTGCGCAGGAGATGAGCCAGTATGCGCCCGTTGCCCCAGGGCTGAATTATCGGCAGGCTATACAGATGCTGCGCGGCGGGGGCAATCGCTAAGATTCCACTCTATGAAATGCACAACAGCCCCACCCAGTTGAGTGAGGCTGTTGTGTACCTTGGAAAATCAACCTTACTTGACCTTCATCAAAATAATAACAAAGGTCATCAGGGTAAGAGATTCAATGAATGCCAAGCCAAGAATCATGAAGATCATGATTCCGCCGCGCGCGCCGGGGTTGCGGGCAAGACCTTCACAGGCGGAACCGACAGCTCTGCCCTGACCAATGCCACACAATCCCGCTGCAATCCCCATACCGATACCGGCGCCGATCGGCACCAGACTGGCAACGGCTGAACCGCCGTCCGCAAAGGCCGGAATGGCGAAGCAAAGCGCCGCCATGGCCATGAACAAATACTGTAGCTTCTGCATAATTCTCCAGCTTCCCTAAGATTGACCGCCAGTGGGTGGTTGAAGCTCACCAAGCTGGCCCCCTCACGCTTGCGGTCTACCGTTCGCCCGGAGCGGAAGCGCTCTCCGGCGGAATCGTTTAACAGCATTCAGCAAACAACTTGCAGCCAAAGCGCCTTTCCTACTGTTAGCTGATAGCTGCATTTAGTGCTCGTGTGAAACCGCCAGAGTCAGATAAATCATCGTCAGCAGCATGAATACAAATGCCTGAATCACGGAGACCATCAAGTGCAGGCCCAGGAAGAGCACCGGGACCCCAATGGGAATTAGAGAAAAGAATCCCAGTGTGACCATG
>Ga0181520_10011147_pt1 | contig 11868 bp, 10 predicted proteins | sample PEATcosm2014_Bin_29_FD_132451 | JGI IMG/M metagenome (GOLD analysis project Ga0181520, IMG submission 132451) | Peatland microbial communities from MTU Mesocosm Facility, Houghton, MI, USA - PEATcosm2014_Bin02_30_metaG | ecosystem: Environmental > Terrestrial > Soil > Wetlands > Peat | place...
CCGAGGGAGAGGGCCGGGGAGGGGGAACGGCGCATGGCTGCTCAAGAGACTATCCGGGCTTGCTGTCGCCCCTTGAAACGTTCGATTGGAAATCTTCCCACCCACTATGAACGTCGAAGAACCCGATTTTTCGTTAGCGGCTAACAGTGGAAGGGCAGGGGAGGAAATCCGAGCGTCCGCGACAAATTCAAATGGGGTCTGCAAAAAGAAGAAAATATCATTAACTGACACCTCCCAGCACCTGGCGAATAGCCTTGCGTATTTTTTATTGTATCATATGCGCGGCGTGCTAGAGTAATTTTAATCAGGTCATGAAGGCATCAATTATTCCTTGGAGTTACATGCTGGCCGGAGCGCTGGCAGCCCTGCCGGGGCTATCGGCTTATCCGCAAACCGCCGATTCATTCAACCCGGCGCCAAACAATCTGGTCTATGCTACCGTTCCGATGCCGGATGGAAGCATTCTGGTCGGCGGTCAATTTGGTGCGATCGGCGGCCAAACTCATCGAGGATTGGCCCGCCTGTTTCAAGACGGTACGGCGGATTCTTCCTTTACCAACGCTCCCTCCACCGGCGACGGCACGCCCTATATCAACTGTATCGCCGTTCAAACCAATGGCCAGGTGGTACTGGGGGGCACTTTTGGCGGCTTCAACACATCTGATTGGGGCTGTAGAATTGTCCGGCTGAATCCGGATGGCACGATGGACACCGGCTTTGATCATGGCTATACCAACTGGTGTGTTGGGGTGGACAGCCTGACGCTACAGCCGGACGGCAAGATCGTCGTGGGTTGCACGGTTGCGAGCGCGGCACCGTCGAACAGCTTCTTATACCGGCTCAATGGCGACGGAACGCTGGATACAAGTTTTACGGCGCTATTTACCGCGCCAGTCAGCGGCGGGATTTCTTCGGTCGGGTTGCAGCCCGACGGCAAATTAGTAGTGGGGGGAACCTTTTCCACCGTCGATTCCCAAGCCATCACGAATCTGGTCCGACTGAACTCCGATGGTTCCCTGGACACAAGCTTCCAGGCGTCAGCGTTTACGGGGTTTGGGTTGGCCATTGACGACGTGTTAGTCCAGCCGGACGGCAAAATCCTGGTCGGAGGAATGTTTAATCAGATCAACGGCCAGGCTCATACGAACATCGCACGGCTAAGTGCGGATGGTTCGCTGGACACGACTTTCAACGCGCAGACTGATTCGTCTGGTTGCTGGGGCGTGCAGACGCTGACGTTGCAAGCAGATGGCCGGATACTGGTAGGTCATGACGCTCTGTTTTTCGATGGCGTGCGGTCTCCCATGCTGACCCGGTTGAACTCCGATGGGACTCTGGACCCGACGTTCAGCACCGATCTTTGCGCGAACGGGATGGCGTATTCTGCGACACTGCAGCCTGACGGAAAAATCTTGGTGGGAGGAACCATGGGCGAACTTGCCGGTCAACTCCGGAATTCCTTGGGGCGCCTGATCAACACCGAATCGGCCACACAGTCTCTCACCTGCGATGGAACCAATATCATTTGGTTGCGGGGCGGTGCCAGCCCGGAAGTCTGGCGCACTACTTTCGAAACCTCCATGGTTGGCACCAATTGGACGTACGCGGGCGATGGTGTCCGGATAAGCGGCGGCTGGGCGCTCAGCAACGTGGTGGCATCCGCCGATGCCATGGTCCGCGCCCGCGGATTCGTGAACGGCGGCCGCCTCGATGGCTCATCCTGGTTCGTTGAAACCCTCTATCCCAAAGCCGTGCCCCAGTTCATCACCAACGATGGCAATTTCGGTTGTCGGACCAATCAATTTGGTTGCTCCATTAGCGGCAGTGCCGGGTCAACGGTTGAAATTGACGACTCGACCAATCTAGTGGATTGGAATCCACTCGCCACCAACTTCATCTACAATTGCCCGGGCTACCTCAGCGACCCGTCGTCAACCAACGCGCCCCTGCGATTTTATCGCCTGCGATTGCAGTGAAACCGGGTCGGCAAAAGGGGCGAACCATCGCGTGGTTCATTTGGCACTCGCCTTCGGCAAGGCTACAGCGAAACGAGCGTGCTGAATCGGGGCGACTGCCGCGGGCCGATTTTCCGCGATGACGAGGGCTGGCGACTTAACGCTCCGGGCAATGCCGAATGCCAACCGGCATTGAAATGCCGGCCTATTTTCATGGCGTCGCTTTGCGACGGCCCGGCGATAATTCAATCCCGACCGGAATTGGTTCGAATGACGTCAACCGGTTTGGGAGCGGAGTGATCCGGTTCGGCTGGGGCCAGGACCGCTTTGTTCGCCTTCAAATAAGCCTGGATGGTCTTGATGCTGTTGCAGGAGCTGGGGGTGCGGATGGCGTTCGGCTTGCCCAATTTGTAATGCACAAGCAACCGGCCCACCAACCCGACACGCAGATGCGCTTCCGGCATGCGCCAAAGTTGACCCGTTTCCAAAGGGGGTTGAACCATGCGACTGGCCGCCTTGGTTTTTATCATGGCTTATCCTGTGCTTACATTTTCAATTAAACCAGCTAAATCCAAAAATTTCGCCATGAAAGGCACTCCGGCGCCACCGGTCCCGCCAATGGAAATTCATCGGTGCCACCACTTCGCCATCGGGAAGTGTGAAGGCGTTGGTGCCAAAATTCACCGTGACGGAGGTTCCGTTCGCGAACGAGGTTTGCTGCACGTTGCGGTCGGGCGTGAGGAAGCGGTGGTCGGTCATTTCGGAGTAGCCGGTCGCGCGGAGGTTGGCGCAGGTGTTCGTGTAGCTCTGCACGAAGCGCGCCCGGTTTTGTTCCCAGAGCCGGCGGTCGAACATGAACATGGGCGGCGTGCCGTAGAGCACGTTGAACAAATCGCGTTTGTCCCAGAGCGACGGCAGCTTGTTGTTGTAGTCCCCCCAATACCACTGGGCCACCACGCAATCGTGATAGACCAATTCCCACAACGGCAGGCGATATTGCTGGCCGAGCTGGTATTTCACCACCGGCTCCGGGGCGTTGGTCCAGATACGCGCCATGTCGCGGCCCGCGTCGGGCACGCGGTAGGGGCCGAGGCTCAACATGCCTTCAAAATAGTCCACGAACGGCACGGCCGCGTCGTGCCCGGTTTCGCTGCCGGTGACGAGGCGGTTGTCGTGCGAAACGTAGTCGAGCAGTTTCATCTTCCACTCGCGGCTGTCGGTGCGCGTCATGGGGTGGCGGGGATCATAGCACTCGTGCCAGGGCGCGGCGGTGGTGGTGTCAATGAACCGGCAGCGGTAAGGGTGCGTGGCCAGCTCCGGCGGGATGCGTTGGCGGGCGTAGTCCAGCGCGCGGCGGTCGCACATCACGCTGCAATAAAACCATTCGCCCTGCCGGCCCTCCACGCCCCAGCCGCGCAGCCAGTCGCCATCGGGTTGACGGATGATGTCCCCGGGCCAGGCGGCGGTGGGCCAATCGCCGGATTGCCAGGGGAGCTTGGAAAAGTTCGCCGGATCCATCACGTCCTGGTAAATGTCGTAACGGCTGGTGAGCACGCCGAGATCGTTCAAAGTGCGGAGGGATTCCGGCTTTTGCGCGTTGCTCCACAGGATGTGATGGATGCCGGCCGCCTGCATTTCTTTGACGAGCGAGACGGCGTCGGGATCCCAGCACCAGACGTTCACGGCGCCGACGAGGAGGTCCACGTTGGGATTCTCCTGGCGTTTTTGGGCGAGCGTCTTGAACCGGCCGATCTGCCGGGCGTAGGCGCGGTAGCGCTTGGCCATGGCGACATGGCCGCCGTGGTCGAAGAAAACATAGCGGAGCCGCCGCGCGCAGCCGAACTGGCCGCGCTGGGCATCCCATTGCGGCGCGATGTCGAGCAAGCCGTCCTGCCGCTCGATGCGGATGGCGGCGTCATCCGGCGTCTCGATGATGGCCATGCATCCGCGGGCGCCATCCGTGGCGCCCCAGAACGCCATGCAAATGCCGTGGCCGCCATAGGCAATGAGCGTCATCGGCTGAATCGCCGGGTCATCCACCGGATAGGAAATGCCTTCGTTCATGGGGACGACGAGATAATCGCCGCGGTGCGAGGCGAACGGGGGCGGAAATTCGAGCGCGCCGGGCAATTCGCCGGGCGCCTGCAATTCCAGAACCAGCTCGGGCGAATCCGGTTCCAGACGAACGGTGGCGGCGATTTCCCGGCCCATGGCCACGGCGAAAAGTTTAAGCTGAAGCGTGTCTCCCCGCGCCGTTGCACTGGTGAGAATCACGTCGCTGGAAGCCGGTCGCTGCTCGAATCGCCGGCCGCTGCGATGATCGAGCACCGAGAGCGCGGCGTTGGTGGTGTTGAGCGTGACCTCGAGCAGGGAGTTGGTGATGGCCAGGGTGCCCGTCAGCTCGGCGGGGCGCAGCGCATTGATATTGCCGGTTTTTTCCAGGGCGACGTCGTCCAGCCAGACCGTCAACGGCCCGTGGCCGATGAGCCGCGGCTGAATTTCCGCCACGCCCGGCGGCACGACGAAGCGTCTGCGCACTTGCTGCCAGCCGGCCGTGCCTTGCAGCGAGCGAGCGCCATAAGACCAGTCAAGGGCGCGGCCTTGCGCGTCGTGCGTGGAGACGCAGAGCGTCACGCCGCCACGCTCGCCCTCGCGCTTCAGCCAGGCGGTCCATTCGAAGACGTCGCCCGCCTGCACCGGCACGCGCAACGCCGGCTCGAAGCTCCAATCCTGCTCGCCGCGATGCTCGATGCGGGCCGCGAAACGGCCGCTGTGGACGGTGGCCGAGTCCAGCGCCAAGGTGCCGGCCTGCACTTCGCGCGTCCAGAGTGGGCGCCAACCGTCCAACCCGGCTTCGAAGCCGCCATTGGTGATGAGGTCGGCCCGGCTGGTCCACGTCAGCGCCAGCGCCGCCAGGCCGGCCCAGAGCAGGGTTTTGGCGCGGCGGAGGAGATGGCGGGACGAATGGATCATTTGATTCAACGATGGAATTGCCAGCAGGGTCTGTCCATAAAAATGATCTTTTCAGCGGGCATCCCGGAGAGAATCGGGATTTGCCCTTTTCTTGGAAAGGATTTCGATTTTAATGGGGGCGTGAACATCTCCATCGAACACATTGGGTTGCCGGCGCGGGACGCGTGCAAATTAAGGGCCTGGTACGAGCGCGTGCTGGGCGCAAAGCCGATTTGGGACAACGGCCAGAATCCGCCCACGAGCCTGCTGTCGCTCGGCGGCGCATGGCTGGAAATTTATCCGGCGACTGCGTCGCTGCCGGAGACGGCGGACAACAAGCTGGCGGGGTTCCGGCACCTGGCGTTGCGGGTGGCGTCGCTGGAGGCGGCGCAGGCGGAGCTGGCCGGCCGCGGGGTGATGTGGGCGGAGGAACCGCGGCCGGCGGCCGGCGGCGGGAAAGTGCTGTTCTTTGCGGACGGCGAGGGGAACCTGCTGCATTTGGTCGAACGGCCGAAGGATTTCAAGCTGGGGTAGTCTATTTTTTCTTCCCGCGCACCACGAGGAGGGGAATGGCTGTCCGGTGCCGGACTTCGGTGATGGTGCTGCCGTGGAACAAGTCGGCAAAGAGACGATGGCCGTGTCCGGCCATGGCGATGAGATCGCAGTGGCCGGCTTCGGCGGCCTTGACGATTTCGCCGGGCGGGTCGCCGAGCGCGAGCTCGACGTCCACGTTGAAGCCTTCAGTGCGAAGTTCGAGGGCCACTTTCTCCAGGTACTCGCGATCGAGTTTCATCTCCTCGGATTCGGCGAGTTTGAGGCGGTGGAAATTGCGGGCGACCCAGCCATCGGCCACGTGGAGCAGGAGGAGCTTGGAGCCGGTGAGCTTGACCAAGGGGCGCAGATGGTCGAGCACCGCGCGGTCGGTGGCGCTGTTTTCGAGCGGGACGAGAATGTGTTGGTACATGTTCAACGCGCGGCGGATGACGGCCGGAACCGGGCCGGGGATTTCATTGGGTCGGCACGGGCAATCCCAAGTGGCCGTAGAACGCCTGCAATATTGCGGTGGGCATAAAGATGTCAAAAAGCAGCTTAAGGTTCAAGAGGATGATGATGGCGGCGGTGGTCCAGCCCAGGATTTTAAGCCAGAGGGCATTGGCGAATCCATTCATTTTGCTTTGGTCACTGGTGAAGCGCATGAGGGGCCAGACGGCAAAGCCGAGCTGCATGGAAAGGACGACCTGGCTGGCGACGAGGAGCTGGGTGGTCTTGCTTTCGCCAAAGAAGCCGATGACGCAGATGGCGGGGATGATGGCCAGCAGGCGGGTGAGAAGGCGGCGGAGCCAGGGGCGGAGCCGGAGGTTGATGAAACCTTCCATGACCACCTGGCCGGCGAGGGTGCCGGTGAGGGTGGAGTTTTGGCCGGAAGCGAGGAGGGCCACGGCGAACAGGATACCGGCGCCACCGACGCCCAGCAAGGGCGTCAGCAGTTTGTAGGCGTCCTGAATGGCGGCGACATCCTGATGGCCGGACCAGTGGAAGGCGGCGGCGGCGAGGGCGAGGATGCCGCCGTTGATGAGCAGGGCGAACATGAGGGCGACGGTGGAGTCAATGGTGGCGAACTTGATGGCCTCGCGTTTGGCGCCGGTGGTTTGCTCATATTTGCGGGTTTGCACGATGGAGGAGTGGAGGTAAAGGTTGTGGGGCATGACGGTGGCGCCGATGATGCCGATGGCGACGTAGAGCATGCTCTGGTTTTTCAGGATTTCCGGGCTGGGGAGGAAGCCCAGGAGGAGCGGGCCGACGTGCGGCCGGGAAAAAAACAACTCCAGCGTGAAACAGGTGGCGATGGTGGCAATGAGGACGACCACGAGGACTTCAATATAGCGGAAGCCCTTCGATTGCAGGAAGAGGATGACCACGACGTCGAGCGCAGTGATGGCGCAGCCCCAGACGAGGGGAAGGCCGAACAGGAGCTGGAGGGCGATGGCGGAGCCCACGACTTCGGCGAGGTCGCAGGCGGCGATGGCGATTTCACAAAGGATCCAGAGGAACCAGACGGTGGGCTGGGAATAGTGGTCGCGGCAGGCCTGGGCGAGGTCGCGTCCGGTGGCGATGCCGAGCTTGATGCTGAGGTGCTGGAGGAGGATCGCCATGAGGTTGGAGAGCATGACGATGAAGAGGAGCGTGTAGCCGAACTGGGAACCGCCGGCGAGGTCGGTGGCCCAATTGCCGGGGTCCATGTAACCGACGGCGATGAGGAAGCCGGGTCCGGAGAAGGCGAAGAGTTTCCGCCAGAAGGAGGCGGTGGTGGGCACCAAGATGCTATGATGGACCTCGGACAGGGAGGCCTCCGAGGCGGGCTTGCGCCAGCTGGAGGCGGCCGGGGCGGGGTCGGCCGGTTTGGGTTCGTTCATGGGGCAAGGCGCCCGGCCACCGCCCGGGGCCGGCGGCGCAACAACCAAGTGAGCGTAATTACGGTCATAATCAAAACTATGTGGCCAAGGTTACAAGCCGGGCGGGTTCTGTCAACGGCAAAATGTAGCATCGGATACATAATTAAGTCTCGACTCAATTTGGGGCATCCGGTTCACTGGCGGCATGTCCAGGATTGCATTGCGTTTGCCGCCGGGGCGGGGGGAGTTGCCGCCGGCGGAGAGTTTTCACCGTTCGCGGCAGGACCGGGCGGGGGAGATTGCGCAGGACTATGTGGAGGCGATTGCGGAACTTTCGGCCGCGCTGGGGGAGGCGCGGGTGACGGACCTGGCGCGGCGGCTGGGCGTGACGCACGTGACCGTGAACCGCACGCTGGCGCGGTTGCGTACGGCCGGCTATGTGAACACGAAGCCGTATCGGGCCATTTTTCTGACCCCGGCCGGGCACAAGCTGGCGGTGGAATGCAAACAGCGCCATGAAACGGTGCTGGCGTTCCTGCGCCGGCTGGGTGTGCCCCGAGACGTGGCGGCGCTGGACGCCGAGGGCCTGGAGCACCATGTGAGCCCGGAGACGCTGGCGGCCATGGAGCGCTGGCTGAAGAAGAGCGGGCAGCCGTGAGGCCGGGGAGGGGCTCCGGGCTGTGGAAATTGAATTCGTGCACTGGACAACCGGGGTGGGAACCGTTAGCGTGAAGTGCAACCAAATCACTCAGAAAATGTCCAAAGTCACGCCCAAATTGTTGTTGATCGAAAATGATGCCGCCTGCGCCCAGTTGCTGGGATCGGCTCCCTACGAAGTCCTGCGGGCCGAGACGCTGGCGGCGGGACTGGAAAAGATCAGCGCGCACGCGCAGGATTTGATCCTGGTGGACCTGATGCTGCCCGACGGGGGCGGGTTGAACGCGTTCAACCAGGTGCACATGGCCGCGCCGCAGACGCCGGTGGTGGTGGTGACGGAGGCGGCGGGGGAGGAGATCGCGGCGCGGACGCTTTCGCTGGGGGCGCAGGATTACCTGGTGAAGTCGCAATTGACGGCGGAAAGCCTGCGGGGCGCGATCCGGAAGACGCTGGACCGGCATTATTGCCAGTTGACGCACAACCACGAGGGATTTTTGCTGCAGACGCTGATGAACAGCATCCCGGACGCCGTGTATTTCAAGGACACGCAGAGCCGGTTTCTGGTGATCAGCCGGGCGCTGTCCCGGAAGCATCACCTGACGGACCCGCAAGAGGCGGTGGGCAAGACGGACGCGGACTATTTCACGCCGCCGCACGCGAAGCAGGCGCTGGCGGATGAACAGACGATCATGCGCACAGGGCAGCCGATGGAGGGCATCGAGGAGAGCGAGACGTGGCCGGACGGCAGCGTGACCTGGGTTTCGACCACCAAGATGCCGTTGCGGAACCAGTCGGGGCGGATTGTGGGGACGTATGGGATTTCGCGGGACATCACGGCGCGCAAGCAGGCGCAACTGGCGCTGGCGGAGCAGACGCAGTTATTGCACAAGAAGAACCAGCAGATCGAGGACGAGCTGAAAATGGCGCGGGAGCTGCAACTGGCGATGCTGCCGCAGGATTTCCCGTGCCTCGCCGCGGGGCCGGAAGGCGGGGAGGCGCTGAAGTTTTACAGTTACTACATGCCGAGCGGGGCGGTGAGCGGCGATTTCTTCGATGTGTTTCAACTGTCGGACACGGCGGTGGGGATTTTCATTTGCGACGTGATGGGGCACGACGTGCGGGCGGCGCTGGTGACGGCGATGATTCACGCGCTGGTGGAGGATTTTCGGATGACGGCGGAGGATCCGGGGAAGCTGCTGGCGGAAATCAATCTGGCGCTGTTCAAGGTGTTCCGGCAGGCGGGGACGACGATGTTTGCGACGGCGTGCTATCTGGTGGCGGACGTGGCGACGGGGCAATTGTGCTATGCCAGCGCCGCGCATCCGCATCCGTTGCGGTTGAAGCGTCCGGAAGGAACGGTGGAGGTGCTGGGGTGCGATCCGGGCAGCAAGAAGGGCGGAGCCCTGGGATTGTTCCGGGATTCGGTGTATCCGACCTGTCGCCGGCCGATTTCTCCGGAGGACTTGGTGGTGTTTTACACGGACGGGTTGGTGGAGGAGGAGGGGCGGGAGGGGGAAATCTTCAGTCAGGAGCGGTTGGGCGAGACCATTGCGAGTCTCCGCGCCCTGCCGCCCAAGGAAATGCTGGCCAAAGTCCTGGACGCCATCCGGCAGTTTTCGGGTCATGCGGAGTTTTCGGATGACGTCTGCCTGCTGGCCATGGAAGTGAAACAGGTGCGGGCGGCGGCGTATGCCGGGGGAGTGGATGGAGGATCGGCCAAAGGCGGGAGTGGTGCCCACGACAGGACTTGAACCTATTAACGGGTGATTCTCACCACTTCCCATGATTGCCTCGTTTAGTGTGTTCATTTCCCGCAGAATAACAGAAGTAAGCAGTGTTTACAAGCATATTGTGTGCATTTGTGGGAAGTGGCAGGAAGGAAACCGTGTGTAAAACGTGTGCAGGGAAACCGGGTGTGCAAGCTTTGTGCAAGACTACGCTCGCCCCGAATTCTGTGCAAGCTTGTGCAAGACTTTCCCCCGCTCTTTTATCCACGGAACGAATCAAAACGCGCCGCAGACGCCACGGCGGGGCCGGGCATTGTGTTGGACGCTGCCAGCACGACGGGGAATGACACGGACGCGGGCAAGACGGCTGCAATCCAGCGTAGCGCACGGCACCGGGCATTATGGCGAACTGGCGGGCCGATGGCTGACAGGTTAAATAAAAAGTAGGGGTGCCGCCTTGTCTAAATACGAACGACCACGAGCATTTTTTCCGCCTATTGGCGAGTTTTCCAGAACGGGTTTCCCAAAAAATTTCCGGCCGCTGGAAACGCAAATACGGCACAGCAACTTCAATTCGCCGCCAGCTTTTTCAATTCTTCTGCGGCTGTGGGTGAACCGGCGGCGGCGGCTTTGGTCAAATAATCGCGCGCTTTCACCACGTCCTTTGGCACGCCCTCGCCATCGCGATAGCGTTCGCCCATGCGGAGAAGTCCGTATGCGTCGCCCTTGTCGGCCAAGTTCTGATTGTTTTTGAGGACTTTATCGGTGATGGCCTGCTTTTGGGCATTTTCCTCAGCCTTCACTTCTTTCGCAACCACATTTGGAACGTCCTTTATTTTCGCTTCGTACTCGGCAACTATGGGTTCACATTCTTTGTCAAGATCGCTGTTTATCTGTGCCAGTTTTGACTCAATTGCACCCAGCTCCTCTTTTGCTTCGGCCTGCTGTTCCTGATTGTCGGCCAATGCCTTTGTGATCTCGGGATTGTCGCCGCTGCCAATCAAGATATTATTCCATTTTTGGGCTAAATCGGAAGGAGGAGAAGTGACGATTTTTCCGTAGTCCAGCCTTCTTACAGTATTCACCCGAAGATCAATGGTTGTATTGGTAAATTGGTAGGTTGACGCCTTCTCGCTCATGTGCGCAACCAAATTCATGGTTGCCGTAATGGCTTCTCCATCAGCTAACGGGTAGGTTTGAACAGGAAAATTTTCAACAAAAAACTCCCGCTCGCCAAAGCCCGCTTCCAGCGGCGGGCCAAAATCTCCATCAACCAAAATCCCATTTGGCCTGACTTCCAAAATTTTCCCGGTGAATAGGAACCATGATTCGTCTTTCGCGTTGCACACTTTTCCGTCCAACTTCCGCCATGGGTCTTTGGGCTGGAATAATTGCTTGGCACGAAGACGGGCATTTTCCGCTTCCGATTGACTCCTTTGGCTGTCAAGTTCTGTGGCCTTTTGTTCCAACCGTTGGATTTTTTGGCTAGGAATCTCAGCTTGTGATTCCAAATCTGCGATGCTTGGACTAAATTTCGCTTTTATCTTTGCGACGGCATCATCCCTCTCGCTTGCTAATTTTGCGACTGCTGAATCAATTTCAACTTGGACGGCAGCTTGCTTGGCGGCTTCTTTGGCTCCAGCGGCGGCTTTTTGGGCATTGAAAACATCGCTTTGCAACCATTCCGGATGACTGAGATACGGGGAATGTTGGGCAGCCGCCCTGGCACATTCGGCAGCTTGAGCAGCATAGTAAGCAGCCTGTTTGGCTGCATCATTGTTGTAAACAGCGGCTTGTTTTGCATACTCAGCAGCTTGAGCGGCTGCCTTTTGGGCTGCGGTTAATTTTTGTTGCTGCTGCCATTGCAGATTGGCCTGATTAGCTTGCATCTGTTGCATTGGTGTCATTTGAGTTGGATTACCCTCCAAAACCCCCCCTGACGAAGGCACCCCACGCTGGGCGCGAGCAACAGGCATTGCGGAAACAAGCAGAGCGATCACAAGCAATGATGTTTTCATAATTTTCCCCGGCGCAACCAAAAGCGCTGCTGCGAACAAAAAGGGCGTGCCATACTCACGCCCCGCAACAGGCACTGGTATGCCCTCAAGGAACGCTTTCAGACACGCCCGATGAGGGCGTGACCTCTGCGCTATCCTTGAGTCAAAATTACCAGTTTTGTTGCGG
>Ga0181520_10011148_pt1 | contig 11867 bp, 6 predicted proteins | sample PEATcosm2014_Bin_29_FD_132451 | JGI IMG/M metagenome (GOLD analysis project Ga0181520, IMG submission 132451) | Peatland microbial communities from MTU Mesocosm Facility, Houghton, MI, USA - PEATcosm2014_Bin02_30_metaG | ecosystem: Environmental > Terrestrial > Soil > Wetlands > Peat | place...
ACAAGGCCTGGTGTGTTACCTGATTGAGTATTTCGCGGCTAACTACTTCCTCAACTCGGGGTATACCATGGCAAGCGCTTCAGCTTCTGCGGCGCCCATCGGCGACATGATGATCATTGTCGGCGACGGCCTGCTGGGGCATGGCAACGGCCACTACTTCATGCTCGCCGAGGCCTTCACCGTGTTCCTGGCGCTGATCGGCACCACGCTCAGCTGCATGAACACCGGCGCTCGCGTCACCTACGCCATGGGCAAGGACGACGAAGCTCCCGAGCACTTCGGCATTCTTCACGCCGGCTCGCTCAGCCCCCGCAAGGCTATCTGGACCTTGGCTATTATCTCCGCGGTCATCGGTGTCATTGCTGTCTCGCTGGTCTTCGGCGATGCCGGCGCACCCACCGATGCGGCCATCGCGGCTCTGCCACACGGCATCTTCTCCAACGTCGGCTATCTCTCGCACGACCAGTTGGCGGCCCTGCCCAACTCGTTGCTCACCATCACGCTGACCTCCAACTTCGGCACCTTCATCCTGTATGCACTGAGCTGCTTCCTGTGCATCGTTGCTTATCACAAGAGGCCTGACTACAACGTGGTCTATCATCTGCTGATCCCCGGCTTCGGGTTGCTGGCCAACATTGTCTGCATGGCTTTTTACCTGATCAGCCCGGTTTTCGGCCTGGGCACTTTCAAGGAACCGCTGCTGGCCCTAGGCATATCGGCTGTATGGGGCATTTACGGAGCTATCTACTTCATCCGCACCTCACAGAAGAAGGGCAAGGCGATTCTGCTTACGGCCAAGTAAGCTGGGATCGCATTATCTAAATTAAACGTGCCGCCTGGGTGGACTCTCTTCCCGATCTCTTCTCAAAAAGAAGTCGGGAAGGGAACCACCCAGCGGTCGTTTTCAAACATCAGGCTTTACTCTTTCAAAGACAGCATTCTTTTGCTCCAATAGAGAAGATGCACCTGGCGGCGGCGCTCATGCTCGATATACAGTTTGGCCAATCAAGCGATTTCGGTAAGGTACGTACCAACAATGAGGACGCGATGGGGTCGTTCATCCCCGCCTCGCGTCAGCAGACGCGGTCGCATGGCTATCTGTTTGCAGTGGCTGACGGTGTGGGCGGCATGGATCTGGGCGAAGTGGCCTCGGCGACCGCAATCGCGACCCTGACCGAGCAGTTCGCGAAAGCGCAGTCCGGCGCCATGCTGGTGAGCCTACTGCCGCGGTTGATTCAGCACGCCAACTCCGCGGTGCACGACTGCACGTTGTCGCCTCAATACCGAGGAAAGAAGATGGCGACCACACTGGTGGCCTGCGCTCTGCGCCACGACCAGGCCATTGTCTCTCATGTGGGCGACTCGCGCTGCTACCTGGTGCGCAACGGGCAGGCCAGGCAAGTTACCCAGGATCACACCTGGGTCAATGAGCAGCGCAAGATGGGCATCATCACCGCGGCGGAGATGGCGGAGTCCGATTCCCGCCACATCCTGATTCGTTCGCTGGGGCCGGAGATGTTCGTTTCTCCCGACACCACGGCCCTTACCGTGCAGGCCGGGGACGTGTTTGTCCTGTGTTCCGACGGCCTCCATGACGGCATGACCGATGCGGCCCTTGCCGAGATCGTCTCCCAGCCAGGGAATATGGACGACATCGCCAAAGAACTGGTGCGCCGCGCGGTTGAACTTGACGGCAACGACAATACCACTGCGCAGGTGATCCGCGTTCGCTCGGTGGAGCAGGTGGGCATGTACCGCGGCCGTCCCTACCGGCTGCCAACCTGACCGGAAGCGGTTGCTCGTGGGACCATGGGAAGGGAAAATGCGCTGGGTGCTCCATCCATTCCTCGCTTTTTGTGGAATGGGTGGGAAACCACGACACCCAACCCGGGATAATTACCCTAGTCCCTCGGTCCTTAGTCCCTTGGTCGATCACACCAGCCTCGTGTCTTGGAGTAATCTGGTCTGTCAGGAGACTCCAGCCCACGATGCTCAATCCGCTCCGCTTCCCTCTCGCCACTTTGCTTCTATTTGCCTTTGCCCTGCCGGTCCTGCACACTCAGCAACCGGCGACCGAAGCACCCAAAGAAGATTACGTCCGCGCCCATTACACGAAATACGAGTTTCGGATTCCCATGCGCGACGGCAAGCGCCTGTTCACTTCGGTCTACGTGCCCAAGAACGACGCGGCCGGCCCCTATCCCTTCTTGATGGATCGCACCCCATATAGCGTCGCGCCGTACGGGGAAGACAAGTATCCCCCGCGTCTGGGACCTTCCGACGAGTTTGAAAAGGGCGGCTACATCTTCGTCTATCAGGATGTGCGCGGCCGCTGGATGAGCGAAGGAGAATTCGTTGAGATGCGTCCGCACATCGACGACAAGAAATCGCCCAAGGATGTGGACGACGCGTCTGACACCTACGACACCATCGAGTTCCTGCTGAAGCACGTGGCGAACAACAATGGCAAAGTGGGCATCTGGGGCATCTCTTACCCCGGCTTCTATACTTCGGCCTCTATCATCGACTCGCACCCCGCGCTGGTGGCGGCCAGCCCGCAGGCGCCCATGACCGACCTGTTTCTGGGCGACGACGGCTATCACGGCGGTGCCTTCATGCTCTCGGCCAACTTCGGATTCTATGCACCCTTCTTCTATCCGCAAGACAAGCCGCAGACGCCCAAGCCCATGGTCGAATTCGATTTCGGCACGCACGACAGCTACAAGTTCTATCTAGAGGCAGGTAACATCGCCAACCTCGATAAACTTTATCTGAAGGGGTCGAACTGGCTGTTCAACGACCAGGTCAAGCACGACACCTACGATAGCTACTGGCAGGCCCGCGACCTTTCCCGGCATATGAAGAACGTGAAGTGCGCGGTGCTGGTGGTGGGCGGCTGGTACGATGCCGAGGATCTCAGCGGACCGTACAAGACCTTCTACGCCATCAACAAATTCAATCCCCAAACCCCAACAACGTTGGTTGAGGGCCCGTGGGTGCATGGCGGCTGGGCGCGCGGCGACGGCAGCCATTTGGGCGATGTGGAATTCAACGCCAAGACCAGTGAGCATTTTCGCAGCGAGATCCAGTTCCCGTTCTTCGAGCATTATCTGAAGGGCATGGGAAAAGAGATGCCCAAGGCCGTGGTGTTCGAGACCGGTGCCAACGTCTGGCGCAGCTTCGATCAGTGGCCGCCCAAAGCAGCGTCGCCAAAGACTCTCTATTTTCATGCCGGCGGCAAGCTGAGTTTCGATGCCCCCGACGAGGTCAACGGCGTGGATGAGTATCTAAGCGATCCAAGCCATCCAGTGCCCTTTGTGGGCTACACCACCGACACCGTGCCGCAGCGTTACATGGTCGACGATCAGCGCTTCGCCAGTTCCCGCCCCGACGTGCTGACTTATCAGACCGACCCGCTCGAGGAAGATGTAACCATCTCAGGCCCTATCTCGCCGAAGCTGAAGATCGCCAGTTCCGGCACCGACTCCGATTTCGACGTGAAGCTGGTCGATGTGTATCCCGACGACTATGCGGGCGAAGACGCGGGCCACGGCAACAAGCGTGTTCTGGATGCGCCTCCGCTGCAGATGGGCGGATACCAGCAGTTGCTGCGCGGCGAGCCGTTTCGCGCCAAGTTCCGCAATAGCTGGGAGAAGCCCGAAGCGCTCACTCCCGGCCAGCAGGCGGAGATCGACTTCACCATGCCCGACCTCTTCCACACCTTCCGCCGCGGCCATCGCATCATGGTGCAGGTGCAAAGCTCCTGGTTCCCACTGACCGATCGAAACCCGCAAACCTTCACCGACATTCCCAACGCGCGGACTGCGGACTTTCAGAAAGCCACCGAACGGGTCTTTCACCAGAAGGACGCGGCCAGCGGCGTTGAGGTTCTGGTGTTTCCCAATCTGTGAGCTCCAGGCGCAGCGGCAAGAAGCTCTTCCCAGCGAAAAGGTCAAACAGCACGAAAGGGCTTGAAATGAATCTCATGGCAGTTTGCAGCAGAAAAACCGCATTCCTGACTACTCTGGCCGTGGCGCTATTTCTGGCCGGATGCGGTGATTTCTGGCAGGCCCCGAACGGATCGACCGGCACAACCTCCAGCACCACCACGCTCGCTTCGTCCACTACCACGCCGGCGCCGGGCGGGAGTTTTACGTTGACAGCGACCGTTTCGCCCACGGCGGCAACCGGAACGGTGACGTTCTATAACGGCACAAACTCGCTTGGTACCGGGACGCTGAGTTCGGGCATTGCGACTCTGGCAACCTCGATTGCTAAGGCTGGAACCTACTCGATCACGGCCACCTACGGCGGGTCGAGCACCTATGCAAGCAGCTCGTCGACCGCGCTCTCGATCACCGTCGCCACGTCGGCGAGCGCCACGCCGACTACGACCACCCTCGCACAACTTGCGAGCTCGCTCACGACGGGCGAGAGTATCACTTTCACGGCGACGGTCACCCCTGCCGCGGCAACGGGTACGGTCACGTTTTCCGCAGCCACACTGTCGGCGTCCACCGTGCTGGGAAGCGCGAACCTGGCTTCTGGCTCGGCGGCATTGCCCACCACGATCGGCACTGCGGGGACGTATGCGATCAGCGCCGCATACAGTGGGCCGAGCACATACTCCCCGAGCACGTCTGACGAGGATACGGTCACGGTCACCGGATCGCCGGTACTGACGGCGACAACCACCGCGCTCACTGCTTCCGATAAAGCTCCATCAAGCACTGAGAAGGTTACCCTCACCGCTACGGTTTCTCCTACCGCGACAACAGGAGTGGTCACGTTTTTTGACGCGTCCACTTCACCCTTGACCACGCTTGGGACCGCGACGTTGAGTGCTGGAACGGCGACGTTGACCAACACTTTCAGCACGAGCGGGGCGCACCAGATCACTGCCACCTATGCAGGATCGATCAACTATGCCACCAGCAGCACCGCAGATGCTCTAACCATTTCCGTTACCCAATGAGGAGGCCAATGTTCCTTCGCAGTTATCGCTCATTCGTTCTGCTCTCGGCCGCATTTCTTATGGCCGCGACACCCGTGATTCACGCCGAAGAGGGCATGTGGACCTTTGACAACCCGCCGCTGAAACTGCTCAAGGCCAAGTACAACTTTACGCCCACGCAGGCTTGGCTCGACCATCTTCGCCTCTCCAGCGTGCGCCTCAACGATGGCGGCTCAGGCTCGTTCGTCAGCCCCGATGGCCTGTTGCTGACCAATCACCACGTGGCCCGCGGCCAGTTGCAGAAGAACTCCACTGCCCAGAACGACTACTTGCTGAACGGTTTCTATGCCGCCACGCCCGATCAGGAGATGAAGTCTCCCGATCTCGAAGTCAACGTGCTGGTAGCCATGCAGGATGTAACGGCACGCGTGCAGGGCGCGGCCAAGGGCATTGCCGACGACGCCAAGGCGCTGAAGGCGCGCGACGCCGAGAAAGCGGCCATCGAGAAGGAAGCAAAGGACAAGACCGGCCTGCGCTCCGATGTGGTGACGTTCTACCAGGGCGGCGAGTACTGGCTTTACCAGTACAAGGCTTATACCGACGTGCGCCTGGTCTTCGCGCCCGAGCAGCAGGCGGCCTTTTTCGGCGGCGATCCGGATAACTTCACCTATCCACGCTACGACCTGGACATGGCCATCTTCCGCGTCTACGAGAACGGCAAACCGTTGCACACCGACAACTATCTGAAGTGGAGCGCCAAGGGCGCAGCGCCGGGCGAGCTGACCTTCATCTCCGGTCACCCGGGAACCACCGAACGCGAAGACACCGTGGCCCAGTTGCTGGTGCAGCGGGACGTATTCGGTCCGGCAGCGGTCGAATATCTCAGCCGTCGCGTCGCTTCCGCACAGGCCTTCGCCGCGCAGGGGCCGGAACAGGCTCGCCTGGTGGGCAGCACCATCTTTGGGCTGCAAAACAGCCTGAAGGTCTATATCGGCCGCGCCGATGCGCTGGCGGACAAGGCCATCCTGACCAAGAAAGAGGCCGAGGAGGCGGATTTCCGCCAGAAGGTGAACGCCAACCCGGAATGGAAGAAGGCCTACGGGGACGCATGGGACACGATCGCCGCTGCCGAAGAGAAGGTGAAGCCGGAGATCAAGGTTCAGCTCTTCCGCCGCACAGACAGCCGGCTGTTCACCATCGCCTTGCAGATCGTGCAGTATGTAGCCGAGGTGAAGAAGCCCGACGGCGAGCGGCTGGCCCAGTTCCACGACGCCGCGCTCGACTCGCTCAAATTCCAGATCCTCTCCCCGGCGCCGGTTTCGGTTGCCACCGAGAAGCTCTATATGGGAGCTGCCCTCAAGCTGTGCGAGGAGAAGCTGGGCAAGGACGACAAGTATGTCCAGGCCTTGGTGCAGGGTGGCGACGTCGACCAGACAGTCAATGCGCTGATCGACGGCACACAGTTGGCAGACAAGGACGACATGCAAAAAGCAGTTGCCTTCCGCAAGGCGCTGATGGATGGGGGCGAATCTGCTGTGGCCGCATCCACCGATCCCATGATTGTGGCCGCGCGCCGCATCGATCCCATCGTGCGCGAGACCAACCGCCGCATCCGCGACACCATCTCCAGCGTCATTACCCCGGCCGGTGAAAAGCTGGGCAAGGCGCGCTTCCTGGTCTACGGCAAAGACACTTATCCCGACGCCACCTTCACCCTGCGCATCAGCTACGGCACGGTGGACGGCTTCCCCTACAACGGCACCATCGCCCCGCCCTTCACGACCTACTACGGGCTCTACGATCGAGCGGCCAGTTTCAGCAACAAGGCGCCCTTCGATCTCACACCCAAACAGGTGGCTGGCCGCGACAAGTTGGATCTCGCTACACCGCTCGATTTCGTCACCACCGGCGACATCATCGGCGGAAACTCCGGCTCTCCCGTGGTCAACCGCGAGGGCGAGTTGGTGGGCCTGATCTTCGACGGCAACATCGAGTCGCTGGCCGGCGATTTTGTTTACGATGGCGCCAAGAACCGAGCTGTGGCCGTCCACTCCTCGGGCATGATCGAAGGCCTGCGCAAGTTCTACGCAGCCGACGCCCTGGCCGACGAACTGCAAGGCAAGAAGTAAGGTGCCGTCGGCCTTGCAACAAACCTGAGAAACCTCAAACTTTGGGAGCCCATCCATTTCGCGTCTTTTGCGAAATGAGTGGGTAACCTGAGAAACCCGCTTCCCGGGGGGGGACCGAAGCGGCGAATTCGAACCAATCTTCCCCCGATCCCGAGTCAGAAACGAAAGACCCTAACCGGCTGCAACCGCGGACTGTCCTATATTTAAATCTCGACGCAGATTCATTCCCGGACGAGGGGAAGATGGTGCATCGGCCGACTCCGCGTTCCGGGCGGAAATCGGACGGAGTCGGGCAGTACGAAGGGGATTCATGAGCAAACGATCGTTAGCCCTTGCAGCAATCGTTCTGGCCATTCCGCTGGCGGCCATCTCTCAGGCCGCATCGGACGAGAAACCGGCGACACCCCAAGCGACAACTCCAGCAGACAAGAAGCCTGCACCCCCCGCAAAGGAGGGAGTGGTCACCTCAAGCAAAGATCAGGGCTTTTTGATCCGCCAGGTAGTGCGCCGGGTTCCCGTCGAAGTCGTCGTCACCGACAAGCAGGGAAATCCCGTGCGCGGTCTCAAGAAGGGCGACTTCACGGTACGAGAGGACAAGAAGCAGCAGAACATTCTGGCGTTCGATTACGAAGATGGATCTGTGGACAGCTTTGTTCCGCCCAAGATCCCCGCGTTGCCGGCGAACACCTACGTCAATTTGCCAAGCGTACCGGAGCGGGGGCCGCTTTACGTGCTCTACTACGACGTGGCGAACACCGGCGTGGACGACCAGATGTTTTTCCGGAGCCAATTGCTGAAGTTTGTCGACACAGCTCCACCGGGGACGCGCATCGCCCTGTTTGCCAACACAGTGGGCTTGCACATGCTTCAGGGCTTCACCACCGATCACACGCTGCTGCGAGCTGCCATTAACCACGTAAAGGGCCCGGGGCCGCATCTACCCAACGTGTTTCTGCTGGGAGGCGAGATGGGAGGGGGCGATACCGGGGCAGCGCTGGGGACCCTGAAGATCTTCGCGAATTATCTTAACGGCATTGAGGGACGCAAGAATCTGATCTGGTTGGCGGACAGCTTTCCGATTCCCTCCTACTTCTATATGGATCAACTGGCCCTCGGCGATCAGAATCTAGATCGCATCAAGGTCACCTTCGCGGCCTTGCTGCGCAGCCAGATTACGCTTTATACCGTGAACGTTTCCGGCGTGGGGGCAGGCGCCGGGGGCGGGGCGAGGTGGACCGGGTTCAAGGCCGCCGTTGACCAGGACAATGAAGACACAGTGGCTCGATACACCGGTGGCCGCGCTTACTACGGCAACAACCACGTGGACGAGCTGATTCATCAGGCTGTGGATCACGGCTCCAGTTTCTATACGCTGACCTACTCGCCCAGCAACGCCAATTTCGACGGTCAGGAGCGCAAGATCGACATCACGCTGAAGAAGGGGAGTCCCTACTCACTGAGTTATCGGAGGCGCTACTTCGCATTGCCGGAGTCCGCGGAGCAAGCCTACAACAAGAAAGACCCTCTTCATGCGCGGCTTGAGGCGGCGAAGGCGGAAGATACTCTTTGCGCCAACATGGAGCCCGGAGCGCCGATGCTGCACGACCTGCTGTTCAGCGCGCGCCTCAGCGCCGAGGGCCAGCCGCAGATGGCCACGGCCGACCAAATGTTGCAACTGGCAGACGCGCCCGCCTTTTATCGCAAGTACCGCGAGAACCGCCCGCTGAAGCCTCTGCCTCCGGTGGCGCTGCAGAAGTACCGCATCACGTATGGCATCTTCGATCCGCAGTTGAAGGTGCTCGCCAAGCACAAGGGAACGCCGCTCTCGCTGGAGTTTGTGGCTGCGGCCTACGATGATGACGGCAAACTGCTGAACGGGCTGTTGAACGAGGGAACGGCATCTTCCGAGACCAAGCCAGACGGGCAGTTCGCTGCAGCGTTTCGTGCCGAGCAGGAACTCCAAGTGCCGCCGGGCGCCAAGATGATCCGGGTCGCGGTGCGCAGCAAGGTGAACAACCGCACCGGTACCCTGGAGATTCCTCTGCCTCTCAAGGCGGAGACGCCGGTAGCGATTGCGAAAGCCAACTAAGATTGCAGGCCACCTGCGGTGGGGCCACTTCTCGCTTTTCGCTCGAATGCGGATCGTGCTTTCCCAGGTCCCCAAAGTCGAGACCTGGAGCACCCATCGTCGTGACGCTTCACCGCTTCGCCATGGTGACCACGCTCAGCGGAATCTCCAGCGTTCCGGCCTTGCTTGACGCGATGTCGTAAATTCCCGTACGCAGGTAAACATCGCCGCGCGGCGCGTCGATGTCGAAATGGAAGGGAATGCCGGAGGACTGGGCCATCGGATATTGCTCCGGCCGGACGCCCACGTTCATGCCCCTGACCACCCAATTCAGCGGCCTGCCATCCTGGCTATAGGCCACCAGGGCTACTTCGATGATGCCGCTCCGCACCCCATCGGGCGATTGCGCCAAGGCCAGTTCGTCGGCCTTGAGCGAGAAGTCCACGGTATAGCGCGTCAGCGGGCCTTTCAAAGTGGTATTGTCGCCGGCTCGTGCCGCGCCTGCAGCCGGTTGGGCGCTGCTGGGCGCAACCTTCATGCGATAGCGCACCTGGGTGAAGTTGGGCATGCCGCGATCCATCAGCGGGCGCAGCGGATCTTTTCCGGGCGCCATCTCCGAGGCCTTCAATTCCTTCGGCGTCGCCTCAAAGTAGCTGCGCCGGTAAGACAACTTGTAGCTGCCGGAGGTAGCCTTGATCTCGATCTTGCGCTCTTTACCCACCTCCAAGCGATTGCTGGGTGTATACGCCAGGGTGTAATACCGCGATCCATTGTCGATGTCCTCGGCAATGGATTTCTTCATGGCGTTGTGCTCGTAGATGGCCTTGCCGCCAGTGTTTTCGGCCAATTCCTCCATCTTGAGGTGAGCCAGGGCCCGCTGTTGTGCGTCTGAACCCATCTGCCCCACCTGATTTGCGTTCAGAACCTGAAAAGGCGCCGACCCCGCCGATGTGGGCGCACCAGGGACCAGGTTCATGGCGCCAACCGCCGTGATGCCGGCCGTGATGGCCGGGCCGCCCGACTCCAGCGTCGAGTCCGTGGCCAGACCGGAGGCGTCAATCGGATAAAGCGAGACCCGGGCATCGGCCAGCATGGTCAGGGTCTTCTTGTACTTTTCTTCGTATGGGCAACCGCCGTTGATCGGCTCGGTTTCACTGGTGACGACGGGCAGGCACAGCGGAATGGAGCCGGCGAACCACATCAGGTTTTTTCTGCCCGGCACGCCGGCCAGGTAGCGCGCAATCTGCTGCAGCGCGTCCAGAGTCATCACGGTGCGCTCGTTCACTTCGAAGGCGGATTGCTGGTCAAGAAACTGCTGCAGGCCGGCCGCCATTTCGGCCAATTGCACGCTGGCCTGCGCAACAGCCTGCTCCTGGATCATGCCGATCACGTTATCCTGCGCCCCGGTGGAGTTGGGTGTAGGCATCAGCGCCGAGGTGGAAGGGTTCGATGCCAGCCGGGAGATTGACTTGCGCAGCACGGTCGAATCCTGGGTGAAGCCCTGGATGATGCGCAACCGCTCGCCCAGCAGAAACACTCCGATGCGAATCCCCGGAGGAATGGAGCCGAGGTACTTCACCATCTGCTTGTGGACGTATACCTGGTCGGCCAGCGGGGTATTCAGCGCGTCCATCAGCAGCACGTTGATGGAGTCGTTGGGAGCTACAGCCGGGACGTTGGTGAAGGTGTTCGGCGGCAGAGGCGGCGGTGCGGCCAGGTTGGGAGTTCCACCATCCGCGGCGAAGTTCGGCTCGAAAAACGAGATCTGCTGCGGCTTGCCGTCTTCCAGGAGTTGGAAGTCCTCCTTGTGCAGGCCGGGAACCGCATGATTGTGATTGTCCTGGACCACGACATCCACCAGCACGGTCCGGACGTTGATTTTCAGGGTGGCGGCCGGCGAGTCCGTGTCCTGGGGCAGGGGAGCCTGTGCGTACAAAGAGCCGGCAAGAGCAGCGGAGAGAGCAAGTCTGACCAGGCATGTGCGGGGAAGCAACATGTTGACCTCCTTCAAGTGGGGAACACCTAGGACATCTGCGGGAACCCTCCGGCCAAAAAACACGGACAGTGGAAGACAGTGTAGTGCAAATCATCGCCGCTGTATTGCCAAATGCGACCAATTCACTCGGATTTCAGGAATCTTGATGCGGCATGTTGCTGTCACCAAGAAAAAACACCAGGGAAAGCCTGGAAGGCCTCCCCTGGTGCGGGTAGAATGTGTTTTCTTGGATGCAATTCACTTCTGGGCTACCACGATCGAACTGAGCGGAATCTCTAGTGTCCCGGCCTTGCTGGTTGCCGTGTCGTAAATGCCGGTGCGCAGGTAGACATCGCCCGCCGGGGCGTCGATGTCGAAATGCAGAGGAATGCCCGACTTTTCGGCGATGACGTTCTGCTCCGGGCGGATTGCCAGGTTGATGGAGCGCACCACCCAGTTGAGCGATTTGCCCGCCTGGCTGTAGGCAATCAGAGCCACTTCGACGGTGCCGCGGCGGACGCCGTCGGGCCCTTGATTGAGCGTCAAACCGGCTGTCGAGAGCGAGAAGCGAACCGTGTAGCGGGTCGCCGGGCCGGTGAGGGCGGGGTTGTCGCCGGCGACCGGCATGCCCGCAGCCGGCTGCATGGAGGCCGGAGTAACCTGCATCTTGTAGCGCAGCTGGGTAAAGTTGGGCATGCCGCGATCCATCAGCGGCCGCAGCGGATCCGTGGCGGGCGCAGC